>Ga0210040_10010876_pt1 | contig 10378 bp, 14 predicted proteins | sample CryGeyCG12114_NA_FD_185462 | JGI IMG/M metagenome (GOLD analysis project Ga0210040, IMG submission 185462) | Groundwater microbial communities from aquifer - Crystal Geyser CG19_WC_8/21/14_NA (SPAdes) (version 2) | ecosystem: Environmental > Aquatic > Deep subsurface > Groundwater | place: USA...
GGGCCGTCTGGAGAGCGTCCGGCCCGCAGCTGTGCGGCCGGGACCCTGGCCGAGGTTTCAGCCAGTGCCCACGAACCGAGCGGCCGCGAGGCGAGTCCGCAGTCCGCCTTCACGCGAACGTGGAGTGATCGGGCGCGCGGACCCGTTAGCCTTCGACCCATGCGCACTCTCGCTCTCATCTTCCTCGCGAGCCATGCCCTCCCCGCCGCCGCGCAGGAGCGCCTGCAGAGCAACTGCATCGCGCTCTCGCAAGGGCCCGAGCGGGTGATGGCGGCAAGCTTCCGCGACTCCGTGCCTCTCGACGCCGTGCGGCTGACCTACCTCGACCATGCGATGTTCCTGATCCAGACGCCCTCGACCGCGGCCGTCACGGACTTCACGGGATACCTCGGCAACGTCGATTTCCTGCCGGACGTGGTGACGATGAACCACGCGCACGGCACGCACTGGACCGAGTTCCCGGACCCCGCGATCCCGAACGTGCTGCGGGGCTGGGCCGAGAACGGGCGGGCCGCGAGCCACCGGCTCGATCTGGGCGAGATGCTGGTGCGGAACGTGCCGACCGACATCCGGGGGCGGTTCGGGGGCGGGTCGGTGGAGGCCGACGGCAACTCGGTCTTCGTCTTCGAGGCCGGGGGCCTCTGCATCGGCCACCTGGGCCACCTCCACCATGAGCCGACCCCCGAGGACTACGCGCTGCTGGGCCGGGTGGACGTGGTCATGGTGCCGGTCGATGGCGGGCTGACGCTGGACCATCCGACGCTGGTGCGGACGCTGGAACGGCTGCGGTCGCGCGTCGTGATCCCGATGCACTGGTTCGGGCGTGGGACGCTCGACAGCTTCCTGTCGGACATGGCGGACGAGGCGGGCTACCGGGTCGAGAGGCGGGAGGGGAGCGAACTCACGATGACCCTCGCCGACCTCCCCGACGAGCTGACGGTGATGGTGCTGGAGCCGCGCCTCCTGTCCGAGGACTGACTTGCCGCCGCCCCTGGGGGGTGCAAGTTGGGCGCCATGACGCTCCAGCCCGCCACGCCCGCCTTCCTCGACGCCCTGCGCGGCCGCCTGCCGCCCGCCGCCTTCCGCGAGGCCGAGGAGCATCACCTTTCCGAGCCGCGCGGGCGGTTCCGGGGGACAGGTCTCCTGCTCGCGCCCGGGTCCACCGGGGAGGTCGCCGCGATCCTGCGGGCCTGCCACGAGGCGCGGGTGCCGGTGGTGCCCCATTCGGGGGGAACGGGCCTCGTCGGCGGGCAGCTCCTCTCCGAGGGGCCCGCGCCAGTGATCCTGAGCCTCGCGCGCCTGGACCGCGTGCGGGCCGTCCACCCGTCGGAGAATGTGCTCGTGGCCGAGGCCGGGATGATCCTCGCCGACGTGCATCGGGAGGCGGAGAGGGCCGGGCGGCTCTTCCCGCTGTCGCTGGCCTCCGAGGGGTCGGCGCGGATCGGGGGGCTTCTCGCGACCAACGCCGGGGGGACGGCGGTGCTCCGCTACGGGAACGCGCGGGCGCTCTGCCTGGGGGTGGAGGCGGTGACGGCTCAGGGGGAGGTGTGGTACGGGCTCTCGCGGCTCAGGAAGGACAACGCGGGCTACGACCTGCGCGACCTGCTGATCGGGTCGGAGGGGACGCTCGGCGTCATCACGGCGGCGGCGCTGCGGCTGGTGCAGCCGCCTGCGCAGGTCGGGGTGGCGCTGCTCGCGGTGCCGTCGCCCCAGGCGGCGCTGGAGCTGCTCGCGGTGGCGCAGGGGCGCTACGGCGACGCGGTGCAGGGATTCGAGCTCATGGGGCGCATGGGCTTCGACTTCCTAGAGGAGACTGGCCTCGGGGCCTCGCCGATCCAGCCGGTGCCGGACTGGACGGTGCTGGTGGAGTTGGGCCTCCCCGAGGAGATCGCGGCCGAGGCGGCGCTGGAGCGGCTCTTCGAGGAGGGCTCCGGGCGGGGCCTCGTGACCGACGGGGTGCTCGCGGCGAGCGAGGCGCAGGCGGCGGCGCTGTGGGAACTTAGGGAGCGCATCCCGGAGGCGAACCGGCGGATCGGCTCCATCTCCTCGCACGACATCTCCTTGCCATTGTCCGAGATCCCGACGTTCATCCCGGAGGCCGAGGCGGCTCTCTCGGCCCTGGGTCCGTTCCGCGTCAACTGCTTCGGGCACCTGGGGGACGGGAACCTGCACTTCAACGTCTTTGCGCAACGGGGCGTATCGCGGGCGGAGTTCGACTCGGTGCGCGGGCAGGTGAAGGAGCTGGTCCACGACCTCGTCCATGCGAGGGGCGGGTCCGTGGCGGCGGAGCACGGGGTCGGGCGGCTCAAGGTCGGGGATCTGGAACGCTATGGGGACCCGGTGAAGCTCGGGATGATGCAGGCGGTGAAGGCGGCGCTCGACCCGAGGGGCATCCTCAACCCGGGGGCAGTGTTGAGGCTCAATTAGGACTTGGATCAAAATAACTATCGGTGAAATCGCACCCACTTACGTGCCACGCTGAGGCGTATGCGCTTGTCGATCCTTCCCCAACCTTACGAAGCACTGAGTTGGAGCGCCGCTCCGCAAGAGCAGCAAGCTGCCATCGCCAACCTGCTGAGCCATCCGGACGACATCATCTTCTCCCTGCTGCTCCAGCCAGGCGATCGGAAGGACATCTGGGAAAGTGCGGCCCTAGTCTTAGGATCGCTGGATCGAGCGAGGATATTGCCTCATTTGGCCAAGCTGCTTGCTTGGCTACAAGACCTGAACTGGCCCGGCGCGACCGACGTCTTCAGACTCCTGGTGAAGACTGATCCGGAGTGGATCGGCCCGGCCCTCCAAGTTGCCACGAAGCAAGCGCAGGACAGTCAGGACGAGGAATGGCTGAACAACCTCACGATGCTTGCCCAGGAGTTAAGCGACAGGCTCTGACCTCAGTGCCCCTCGAAGGCGCAAAGGGCGTGGACCTGATGGCCTGCTGATTCGAGGAGCTGGCGGCCGCCGAGCTCGGGGAGGTCGATGACGAAGGCGCAGCCGAGGGTCTGGCCGCCCAGGCGCTCGATGAGGGACAGGCCCGCGAGGGCGGTGCCGCCGGTGGCCAGGAGGTCGTCGACGAGGAGGACCTTCTCGCCGGGCTTGATGGCGTCGTCGTGGACCTCCAGCACCGCGGTGCCGTATTCAAGCTTGTAACTCTGCTCCAAGGTCCGGCCGGGGAGCTTGCCCTTCTTGCGCATGGGCACGAAGCCCGCCGAAAGCTGGTGCGCGACGGCGCCGCCCAGGATGAAGCCCCGCGCCTCCAGCCCCGCGACCTTGTCGATGCGGACACCGGCAAAGGGATGCAGGAGCTGGTCCACCGCCATGCGGAAGCCGCGCGGGTCGCCGAAGAGCGTGGTCACGTCGCGGAACATGATCCCGGGCGCGGGGAAGTCGGGGATCGTGCGGATGTAGTCCTTGACGGACATGGCGCCTCCGGAGGTGGGAACGGGAGCCTCGTACATCAGGGCTCCTCCGGGGGGTAGTGGCGGCGCAGGGCCTCCTTGTCCTGGGCCCCGAGCCGCAGGACCGCGTTCGAGTCCTCGGAGAAGACCGAGACGCCCTCGTAGGCCGGGTTCCGGATGTCGGTCATCAGGCCCATGGCCTGCGTCAGCTCCTCCAGCACCACGGGCGCCACGTCGCCGGGGGGCAGGTCGTCGGCCATGACGATCACCGCCTCGGTGAGGTCCTGGCCCAGGTCCCACCAGACGGTGACGAGGGCCGCGCCGATCACCTGTCCGTCCACGCCCCAGACGCCGGTGCCCTGGATCGCATCGCCCTCGTGGACGGTGGACAGGTGCAGCGAGACGTCGGGCCTCTCGCCCTTCGCGGCGCGGCGGAGGTGGAGGGACGCGCCGGCGGAGTTGATCTCGCCGATGGCGTGGTCGATCGCGCCGGACATGCGGGCCGCCATGTCGGGCGGGTAGCCCGGTGGCAGGGGCGCGATGTCCACCGCGAGGTCGAGGGCCCGGTCGCGGGGCCAGCGCACGGGCTCGACGGTGCAGGGACCGCCGGGCAGGGCGCGGCAGGCCACGAGGCGGTAGAAGTCCTCGGAGGACAGCTTGCCGTCGGTTTCGAGGTAATCCACCGCCTGCGCCGAAACCCCCGAGCCCAGGGCGAGGAGCGCCAGGAGCGGCAGGGCGAGGTGCGTCACAGCACGCGCCCCGCGACGATGCGGAGGCGCTCCACCAGGGCGGGGTCGCGTCGGTCGAGCGCGGTCATCACCGCGTGGTCGAGGGAGCGGTCGCAGCCATGGGGGCAGGGGTGCGACTCGCCCAGGCGTCCCGGCAGGAGGGCGGCGAGGTCGCGCGCGGCTTCGACGTTGGCGGCCAGCACCGCCAGCACGGCCGAGACATCCACGGCGCCGTGGCCTTCGTGCCAGGAGTCGTAGTCGGTGACCATGGCGAGGGTGGCGTAGCAGAACTCGGCCTCGCGGGCGAGGCGGGCCTCGGGCATTGCGGTCATGCCGATGACGTCGCAGTGCCAGGCGTCGCGCCAGATCCGCGACTCGGCGCGGGAGGAGAACTGGGGACCTTCCATGCAGAGATAGGTGCCGCCCCGGTGGACCGTCGCGCCGGCGGCCAGGGCGGCGTCGGCGGCCAGCCCTGAGAGGCGGGGACAGGTGGGTTCGGCAAGGCTGACATGGGCCACGCAGCCTGTGCCGAAGAAGGAGGACGGCCGGGCAGTGGTGCGGTCTACGAACTGATCCACGACGACGATGTGGCCCGGCGCCATCTCCTCGCGGAAGCTGCCCACGGCGGAGATGGAGACGATGTCGGTGACGCCCAGCGCCTTGAGCGCGGCGATGTTGGCTCGGGAGGGGAGGTCGGAGGGGGCGTGGACGTGGCCGCGCCCATGGCGGGGGAGGAAGCTCACCGGGACGCCGTCGAGCGTGCCGGTAAGGATCGCGTCGGACGGGGCGCCCCAGGGGGTGTCCATCTCGCGCCACGCCGCGCCCGCAAGCGGCAGGCCGTAGAGGCCCGAGCCGCCGATCAGTCCCAGATGCGTCGCCATGCCCCTGCCCGAAGACCTCTTCCCCGGCGCGACCCTGCCTCCGGGCGCCTTCGGGTGCAACATCGGCCGGGCCGCCTGCGCGGGAAAGGGGGAAGGGGAGCCGTCACAAAGACTTTAATCCCGCGGGGCCTCCGGGTTGCCTCGTCCGCCCCGGCGCGAGGGGGCATCTGGGACCTGTCCGGACCGCCTCTTCGGCGGGCTTGAGTCATTGGAGAGGCCGGGGCCTCGGTATGGGGGCGGCTCAACGACGCGCGCCGAAGGAATGCCTGCTCATGGTCTCCGGTCCCCGGGGCTGGCCTGCGCTGCCCCTGCACCCGGATGGGGTGGTCTTTGGGGCGGCACGGGACAGGGCCCGGCTGGTCTGATTCGTTCTCTGGGGACCAGGGTGCCGGAGAGAGGTTAACGAATGGTAAGCGCACCGGACGGTGGTCCGGCGGGGGCGACGCAACGCCCCTCGGCGCCGTGGTATGGGCGCGTGATTCGGAGCGATCCCTGGGGCCGCGCCGGGGCGGACTGACCGATGGGCAGGGCTGGCAAGGTTGGGAATGCAGGGTGCATATGGTATACTGCCCCGGCCTATCGGGGCCCGGGAGGACGGGCATGGGGATCGAGGTCAGGGCGGCGCGGGAGGAGGATGAGGGCGCGATCCTCGCCCTTGTGCGGAGCGAGAGGATGAGGCCCACCGGGCTCGACTGGCGGCGCTTTCATGTGGCCTGCGAGGAGGGCCAGGTGGTCGGCACGGTGCAGCTTCGTCCCCTTGGGCCGGAGCTCGCCTCCTTGGTCGTGCGGCCGGATCGGCGGGGGCGGGGCCTGGCCCGGTCGCTCATCGAGTCGCGGCTGGGCGGCGTGACAGGGCCGGTCTTCCTGGTGGCGCCCCGGGCGGTGGCGGGGCTCTACCTCCGGCATGGCTTCGTCCAGCAGCGCCCCCATGAGGTGCCCCGGCCCATCGCGGTGGACTGGGCCCTGGGGCAGGGGCTCGGGGTGCTCAACTCGCTGGCGCGGGGGATGCGGCCGCGACGGATGATCGTGATGGCGCGGCCCGGGCCTTACTGACCCGTGCCGGCATTCCAGAGGGGGACGGTCGAGATCGACATCTTGGCCGAGCCCTGGCTCACCTCGTTGGCGTGGACGAGGTAGATCAGGACCTGGTTCTCCTCGTCGAAGATGCGCGTGACGCGCAGCGACTTGAAGATGATCGACTGCCGCTCGGAGAAGATCTCCTCGCCCTCGCGACTCGTGTCGATGTCGCCCAGCTCGATCGGGCCGGTCTGGCGGCAGGCGATGGACGAGTTCGAGGGGTCCTCGAACCAGTTGCCCTGGCTGATCCGGTCGATGAACGAGCGCTCGAAGTAGGCGACGTGGCAGGTGACGCCCTCGACCTCGGGATCGGGGAGCGCCTCGACGATGATGTCGTTGCCGACCCAGTCCACGCCGACGCGCCCGACCTCCTGGGCGGAGAGGGGCGTTGCGAGAAGGGCGAGGGGGAGGAGGAAGCGGTGCATGGCGGCCAACGCGGGGAGTGGGACGGGGTTCCGGTGCTTGACGCTGCGCGCGAGGAGCGCAGCTTGGCAAGAGGGAGACCGAAGATGACCGAGCCGCCGAGCCTGATCCTGGAGACCGCGATCTACGTGGACGACCTGGGGGCCGCCGAGGCCTTCTACGAGGGCGTGCTAGGGTTGTCGCGGATCGCGCGGGTCGAGGGGCGGCATGCCTTCTACCGGGTCGGCGCGGGCGTGCTGCTGGTGTTCGACCCCGAGGCCACGGAGGTGGTCGATCCGTCCTCGCCCCTGCCGGTGCCGCCGCATGGGGCAAGGGGCCCCGGTCACCTGTGCTTCGCCGCCGAGCCCCTGGGCCTCGAGGCTTGGCGGGAGCGCCTGCAAGCGGCGGGCGTCGCCATCGAGGCGGAGGTGGCCTGGCCCGGGGGCGGGCGAAGCGTCTACTTCCGCGACCCGGCGGGGAACTCGCTGGAAGTGGCCGAGGCCCGGATCTGGGACCGGTAGGGCATGGAGGAGGAGGCCACCAGCTTCTGGGAGTTGGGCGCCGAGCAGGGCGTGCTGCACGAATACCTGCCCGGGCTCATCGCGGCCATGGAATGGGTCTCGGCGGGGATCGACCTCTGCGCGGTGCTCCTTCTCGTGATCGGGGCGCTGCGCTTCATCCTGGGCGTGGCGCGGTCCGAGGTCGCGCGGGACGCCAAGGCCCGCGTGATGGGGATGAACCGCGAGAGGATGGAGCTCGGGCGCTACATCCTGGCCTCGCTGGAATTGCTGATCGTCTCGGACATCATCCACACGGCGCTGACGCTGGCGATCTCGGACCTCGTGTTCCTGGGCCTCCTGGTCGTGATCCGGTCGATCATCTCGTGGTTCCTCGACCGCGAGCTCGGGGAGCTGCGGCGCGAGCTGGGGGAGGGGGCGTCCGGGAAGCCGTCCTAGACCGGCGCCGCCCGGGCCCGGCGGGGCCGCGAGCGGCTCAGGAGGAGCTCGGCCAAGAGGAGGTTCGGGACCCAGCAGAGCCAGGAGATCGCTCGGTAGCTCTCCTCGAAGGGGAGGCCGAGGACCTGGGAGAGGGGCAGGTAGAGGCGCAGCGTCACGGCGGCGAAGGTGAGGGCGAAGGAGCGGATCATCCAGTCGCGGTGGGCGGTCGTGTAGCGGCCCTGCCGGGCCATGCGCCAGCCCATCGTCGTGGTGACGAGCCAGAGAAGCGCGAGAAGGCCGAAGCCGGCCTGCGAGACCGGCCCGGTCGAGGCGCCGAGCGCGAGGACGAGGCCCGCGATCCCGCCCAGGAGGCAGGCCGCCACATAGGCCCGGCCGGTCCAGCGGTGGAGGGCCGGGTGGCCGTTCCTCAGGCGCCGGACGAACTGGAAGGGACCGAGCGCGAGGGCCAGGGTCGCGCCGGCGGCGTGGAGCGGGAACCAGCCGGGGAAGAAACGGTTCGTGGCGATCACGTCGGGCGGCGCCATCCCGAGAAGGAAGCGGAGCGAGGCCAGGGCGACCAGGCCGGAGAGAAGCGCGACGGCCGCGAAGCTCAGGCGGGAGAAGGCGGAGCTGGACATGGCAGGCATCCCTCGGGCCCGGGGTGATGGGGGACCTTTACCACGGTGGCCCGGCCGGCGTCCCGACCGTCGCGCGGGCGCCTCCCGCATCCCGAAGGCGTGATGCGCCCGAGTTGACCCCGCCGGGGCCGGGCGCTAAGCCCCCGGGTGGACGCGAGGGCGTCCCCAAAGCCCGGAGGCCGCGCGTGGAAGAGAGCTTTCTGAGGGAATACCTTCCCATCATCATCTTCCTGGGGCTGGCCGTCGCCCTGGGGGTCATCCTGATCCTGGCGGCGGTGGTGCTGGCCGTGCGCAACCCGGACCCGGAGAAGGTGTCCGCCTACGAGTGCGGCTTCAACGCCTTCGACGACGCGCGCATGAAATTCGACGTGAGGTTCTACCTCGTGTCCATCCTGTTCATTATCTTCGACCTCGAGGTCGCGTTCCTGTTCCCCTGGGCTACCGCCTTCGGCGAGCTGAGCATGGCGGCGTTCTGGTCGATGATGATCTTCCTGCTCGTGCTGACCATCGGCTTTGCCTACGAGTGGAAGAAGGGAGCCCTGGAATGGCAGTGAAGGACGACATCAAGGACCAGGTCTCGCTCGCGGGGCTGGAGCCGGAGCAGGTGGGCGGGTCGCTCGTGCAGGGCGGGCCGCAGACGGGCGGCCTGCGCGTCGAGGGCGTGCAGACGGGCCTCTATACCGCCGGCGCCGACCGCGAGGTCACGGTCAAGGAGATGAACCGGGACCTCCAGGACAAGGGGTTCCTGGTGACGTCCACGGCGGACATCATCAACTGGGCGCGGACCGGGTCGCTCCACTGGATGACCTTCGGGCTGGCCTGCTGCGCCGTGGAGATGATGCACACCTCCATGCCGCGCTACGACCTCGAACGCTTCGGGACGGCGCCGCGCGCCTCTCCGCGCCAGTCGGACCTCATCATCGTGGCGGGGACGCTGACCAACAAGATGGCGCCGGCCTTCCGCAAGATCTACGACCAGATGCCCGAGCCGCGCTACGTAATCTCCATGGGCTCCTGCGCCAACGGCGGGGGCTACTACCACTTCTCCTACTCGGTGGTGCGGGGTTGCGACCGGATCGTGCCGGTGGACGTCTACGTCCCGGGCTGCCCGCCCACGGCGGAGGCGCTGCTCTACGGCATCCTCCAGCTCCAGCGCAAAATCCGCCGCACCGGCACCATCGTCCGCTGAGGGGACCCCATATGGCCGACACCACCGCCCCGACCGAAGCCGCGCCGCAGGTGCCAGAGGTTGCCGTCGATCCCCTGGCGGCCCTGGGAGAGTCCATCGCCGCGCGGGGCAAGGGCGCAATCCTGTCGCACCATGTGCGGAACGGCGAGCTGACCATCGAGACGAGCCTCGGCTCCCTCTTGGAGACGGTGGCGTTCCTGAAGGCCGATTCGTCCTGCCGCTTCGCCATGCTGCTGGACGTGACGGCGGTGGACTGGCCGGGGCGGGAGAAGCGCTTCGACGTGGTCTACCACTTCCTGTCGATGTACACGAACCGCCGCATCCGCCTGAAGGTGCAGGTCGGCGAGGAGGAGATGGTGCCGTCGGTCACCTCCATCCATCCCGGCGCCAATTGGTTCGAGCGCGAGGTCTTCGACATGTTCGGGCTCGTGTTCTCCGGGCACCCCGACATGCGGCGCATCCTCACGGACTACGGCTTCCGCGGCCATCCGCTCCGCAAGGACTTTCCGCTCACGGGCTACAACGAGGTCCGCTACGACGAAGTGCAGAAGCGCGTCGTCTACGAGCCCGTGCGCCTCTCGCAGGAGTGGCGGCAGTTCGACTTCCTGAGCCCCTGGGAGGGCGGCGCCTTCGCGCTGCCTGGCGACGAGAAGGCCGGGAACCCGAAGGACGGCAACCCGCAGAAGGGCATGGCGCCCACCCCCGACAAGAACCGCTGAAATCGGAAGGACGCGACCATGGACGGCGATCTGAAGGGCGACATCCGGCCGAACCTCCGGGGCACGGACATCGAGCGGGGCGGCGAGGTCGGGACGCGCGGCTTCGAGGATACCCTCACGGGTGAGCAGAAGATCCGCAACTTCAACATCAACTTCGGGCCGCAGCACCCGGCGGCGCACGGCGTGCTGCGGCTGATCCTGGAGCTCGACGGCGAGATCGTGGAGCGGGTGGACCCCCACATCGGCCTCCTGCACCGGGGCACCGAGAAGCTCTGCGAGCACAAGACCTACCTCCAGGCGCTGCCCTACTTCGACCGGCTCGACTACTGCTCCCCGATGGCGATGGAGCATGTCTTCTGCCTTGCGATCGAGAAGCTGACCGGGACGACCGTTCCGCGCCGGGCCTCG
>Ga0210040_10010877_pt1 | contig 10378 bp, 11 predicted proteins | sample CryGeyCG12114_NA_FD_185462 | JGI IMG/M metagenome (GOLD analysis project Ga0210040, IMG submission 185462) | Groundwater microbial communities from aquifer - Crystal Geyser CG19_WC_8/21/14_NA (SPAdes) (version 2) | ecosystem: Environmental > Aquatic > Deep subsurface > Groundwater | place: USA...
AGTGTATAGTTGGGCTCCGACGCTCAGGGCTCGATGACGTGGCTCAACCATGAGACGCTGTTCACGTCTGGAGGATTCTAGGTTATGTCGGCTAAGCCTGGTAAGTGAAAGACTGAGTAAAGTAGTATCTGTACTCACAGGTTCATGATGAGGAGGCATATAGTCAGAGCCTGGTAATGGCCGGTGACCTGCTTCTGCAGACTCTCCAGCTCGTTCTCTTTCCCGATGGACTTGATGGTCCATACCATCTTTTCGATACTCATCTTCTTGTCGACAAGCTTCTCCTCGTACGGTTTCAGGCTCGCCTCGCATTTCTGCAATGTCTTCTTGAACTCCTCCACAGGAAAAGGCAGCGGCCCGCCGAACTCTTTCATCAACGCATCCAGGTCGAGGAGGCATCGCACAAAGCTTTGAAACTCGCGTACGAGCGACGCGACCTGCGCTTCCGAGTTCTCGTTCGCATCTGGACGCAGATAAGCAGGTTTGAAACGAACACCAGTCACGATCGAACGGTGACATACCTTTAAATGCGATGTATACCCGCGTTGAGATTTCCCCCAACTTCACAATATCGGAAAGGCTGAAGCCAAACGACATAGCAGTAGGTCTGCGCCGCGCTCAAGCGCAGGTCTGATCGCGTAACGACTTCCCATGCACTACTGCAACCGCTCGCAAACGATGAGGAGCACTGTGTAATGCGCACCGTCGCCCAGCGAAGGATCGAGAGATGTAGGAACTGTCGTCTGCGCCCCGTCCGAACATCTGGGACTCTGACCTGGTTCTCGCAGGGCTACCCTAAAGGCAGACCGCTGTCGTGTGCGGGGCTCAGCATATTGCGCAGGCTTTCCATGCGGTAGGCAAGGCACGCGCCTGCGCCCAAGCTCATCGTTACCGGCTGCGTGTTGAGCACCTCTGAGCTTATCAAAGGGTGCAAGTTGGCTCGTATTGAAGCATGTGGCGGTGCGCTGAAGCATGGCTGGAACAGGCAAGGCGGCTTCTGACGTGCAATGAGATCGCCAACAGCCACCACGTGGGGGAGGGAGCGGCCAACATTGAGTCCCACGTATCCGCCCCAGCATTGCGCAGGACCTGGTGGCATGATTGAAGACTCACACGAGAATGCTTCAGGCTTCGGTCTGCCCTCTCAAGCACCCGAAGCGCCTTGGGTGAACGGTGTGCCTGTGCCTGTCAGCTTCTCGCCGGCAGTAACTGTTGGGTAATAAAGCACAGATATGACCCACGAAAAGGCTGCTTACAGTCACCGGGTGTCAGGAGGACGTCGTGGGAGGCTTCTAGACGCCTTCTCTGCATCAACGAAGGCCACAGGCCTATTGTCTCGCGCCATATGCCATGGATGGATACGAGCGTCCCGAAGCGCGGAGGAGGGTGCCAGGCCCGATGCACCTTAGATTGCTCACCGGTATGTCTTTTTGCCTGAGGCAGTGCATTTCCCTTGACAGAACCTCGTTCGATGGACTGCATGTGGTGGAGGCTGGCGCATTGCACTCCCACGATATCAAGTACAAGTCCCAGCGATGAGCTTGCGCAACATCAAACGCAAACATCCGACGGACGTATCTTGTTGTAACGTCCCGAGCGTGTCTTCGTATCCTGACACCACCAAGCATTAGCCTTGACCCGGTACCATGACTCTTCGACGGTGGCTCTCACGACCAATGAATGGTCGGCATATCGGCGTTGAGAATCTCCTTGCTGGAGGTAACGACTTCATTCATGTGTGTATATACGCACTATTCGTGCAGTATTCTCTGCACACAAAGTCCCTCCGATAGCGATCATAACTGATGTCGACCGCAGGAATCCAAACGAAGACGATGGACACTCAAAACCATCGACGATTCACCCTTTCAGATATGGGTGGTCGTGGTTGCCGGCATCGGATTCTTGACTGATGCGTTTGGACTGTTTGCTCTCAATGTTGTAAGTAAACTTCAGCCCACGGCTACTTGTGAGACATCTACTGACTTCGCACGCCAACATCAGGTCACCCCTATGCTAGGCTACGTCTACTGGCCAAGTACCGACGCCAATATAGTACCATCGGTGCCGCCGTCGATCAAAACGGCCATGATGTGCTCCACTCTGGCTGGCACCATGATCGGACAGGTTGGCTTTGGCTTTGCAGCCGACATCCTGGGGAGGCGGAAGATGTACGGTCTGGAGCTCGTGATTATCATTGTGGGGACGATGTTGTTGTTGATGAGTTCAAACGGCGAGAAGAACAGTATGGCTGTTGGGGGCTGGCTTATCACTTGGCGAGCTATCATGGGTGCGTACTCGTTATAACCTCGACTTGCGTACCTTGCTAACAAGATTGAAAAGGCATTGGCATTGGCGCAGACTATCCATTGAGTGCTGTTGGTAGCCTCAGATCCTGCAATATGCGAGAGTTTGCTAACGTTCCTCAAGGTCATCACCGCAGAGTTCGCTCCGCGCAAGTACCGTGCTCGAATGCTGTCGTGGGTGTTCTTTGCTCAACCCGTCGGGCAATTACTAGCCAATGTGCTGTCACTCGCCGCAGTTGAAGGATACAAGCCTTGGATAGAACAGACGATGCATTACTGCGATCCAAAGGATGATGAGTGCTTTCGGGCCATCGATCGCCTCTGGAGACTGGTGGTCGGCATTGGTATCATCCCTGCAGTTATTGCACTGGTCTTTCGATTCACAATTCCCGAGTCTCCTCGCTACACGCTGGATATCGTGCAAAACACTCAGAACACTTTGGAAGATACGGCGAACTACTATGGAGCACCAGAGCTACAGCCCGAGCATGGTAACATTGAGATGCAGCCCACCAATCCTGACATTCAGGTCTCCAGACGCAACTCAATGTGCTCAGAGATTGGGCCGGACGAAGACATAGTCAGCGATAGTGAATCCGAGAGCAGACCTAGCGAATCACATCCCGACCGACACTCGACTCCGCAACCTCAGCTCCCGCCCGGCGATCCGAACTTCATTCCTCCACTGGCTTCTGTCAAGGACGCAAAGAAGTTCTTTCTCGCAGAAGGCAACTGGCAATATCTCTTAGGAACATCACTCGCGTGGCTTTTCCTTGATTTCGCATGTAAGTCTTATGCTTGACGGAAGTTATCCATGGAACACTGACACGTCAGCTAGTCTATGGCCTCGGGCTCTCGTCGCCCCAGATTGTGAGCCATATCTGGGAAGAGCCGAACCTGACCGACCCGACCAAGCCCAAATTCCAATCGGTGTACGAAGAATTGCGCGACAACAGCTTACACACCCTTGTCATGGTGTCGATTGGGACGGTCACGGGTGGCCTGCTAATGATCAAGATCGTCAAGCATGTCTCGCCCAAGGTCATCCAGTTCTGGGGCTTCCTTGTGCTATTCGTGCTTTTCATCGTGACAGGTAGCGCATGGACGGCGCTTTTGAACTCTGGCGCTCGATCTGGCTTGATTGTGCTGTATGTGTTGAGCCATATCGCATTCAACCTGGGTCCGAACGTCACAACTTTCATTGTAAGTCACCTTGTTCTTGTCTGAGGAGCAACCGGCTCATCATCTACAGATACCTGCTGAGATCTTTCCCACACGCTACCGCTGCACATGCCACGGCATCGCCGCGGCTTCTGGCAAGCTCGGCTCCTGGCTTGTTCAGGTCTTCCTTGCGTATGCTTTCAAGTCGAAGAGTACTGCTGATCAGTACGAGTGGGAAAAGAACCACTTCGGGCAGGTGTTGCAGGTCATGAGCGCTTTCATGGTGGCGGGCGCGATCACGACCAAATTCTTGGTGCCGGAAACGAGAGATCATGATAACAAGAGTCGGACGCTCGAAGTGCTGGCGTGCGGAAAGAAGGTCATTGACGAGTTGAATCAGCAGAGGAGAAGGGAAGACGAGGACGATACATGATTGACTCCGGCCATATTCAATGGATACGGTCGCTACCATCTTACAGAATGCGCAGCTCAACACCTCATCTAACTTTACCACTAAAGCTGCACCATCTCTGCATCATGGCGCACCTTCGACAACGCCTTGACAGCAAGTTCCATCCTGTCCTTCTTGACGAGCCATCGTGGGCTTTTGGGGCAGAAGCTAATGGCGCAGATAACCAGACATGGTGCGAGGAGTTGAAACAGCTGCATGGTTTCCAATTCCAGTCGCCGAGCTTCTTCGAGCTTGTACTGCACGTGTAGTTGATCTCATATGCGAGGAAGCTGCCGATACTGAAGTTCATCGGCCAGAAACTCGAGATCTTGCCGCGGCTTTCGGCTGGCTCGATTTCGCTAATATACGTCTGGTCAGCTGGAAGTGCGATACCTCATCCGATGCCCACGATTGCGTGCCCAGCTATGAAGGCACCAATGTTGCGGGGAGTAAAGGTTGAGATCAAGGTGGAGATAATGACAATCACGCATCCTGTGATGATGGCCCACCAACAACCGAGGTGGCGGAGATGGTTGCATATATGAAAACACCTAAACAGCTATAGTTGTCGCATACTTCCAAGAGCTTTGCATACTCACCCGCGATGATGCCACCATTGCGTTGATGGATCTGATCACACTTGGTGATGGTTTGTTGTGGTTGGCGACCCAACCCTTCAACCCCTGTACCGCATTGAGGGTACCTACTTGAATAATAATCATATGAGATGGTCGTCGCCATTACCAAGCACACATACCACGCATATGAATTGCCTTTCGCCATGAGTCACGGCGATGGCGCGCTATGCATGCTCAGGGTTGCCAAAGTCAAGCTGGATTACGAGCTAAGTCCACTACGAGGCCTATGGAGAGTAGAAAATGGCTCCATCACGCTGTGGTGATTATATCGCATCTTTGAGAAGGCGCAAACTGATGCCGATTGCATGGCGAGTTTGACACTTTTTGGCACATCCAAGATGAAGGCTTGCCAAGTTCTGCCCCTCAATCCTAGCGCACATCATTTCCTCCGGGCGCCCGCATCCCGCACCTTCGATTCCATCAACTAACCCGAGTACCGAAGACGTCTTGAGCCATCTCGATGTCGCATCTGACTGGTGGGAAAACTGGCCAATGTTTCTCCCCACTCTTCGACAAAGTTTACCATGATGCGCAGCGCGCAGCGACATCCACCACCAGTGGGTAAATGTCGTATTTGGTACACCGCAGGCTTCAACACCACACGTGAATCAAGATCCAAGGTCGAATCACGGAAAAGGAACACCGAGCGACAGCGCCCTGAGCCACCATCTGCGAAATCTGAAGCATGGTGATCAATTTTTGAGATTCTGCGATACCTGGGATAAAAGAGAGACCGCGACTTCGACAATGGGCACATACATAAACCCCATCCTACCGGGATTCAATCCAGATCCATCTGTCGTGCGTGTGGGTGAGGACTTCTTTTGCGTCACATCGAGTTTCGAGTACTGCCCTGGAGCTCCGATATACCACAGCAAAGATCTCATCAAATGGACGCTTATCGGCCACGCGCTCACACGGAAGTCGCAACTCGACATCAAGACACCCGAGCCAGGTGGTGGGGTTTGGGCGACAACGATCCGGTATCATAAGGGCATCTTCTACATCATCACCAACGCTTTTGACAGGTACCGGCCGCAGGCCGATGACCGTGTTTGGCCACGAGGCTTCTATGTCAAGACCACCAACATCTGGGACGATAGCACGTGGTCAGATCCGGTCTACTTTGATCAGGTTGGCTTTGACTTCGACTTGTTCTGGGACGATGATGGGACCGTCTATCTCTCCTCGACATATCGTAAGGTGAATCGCGATCCAGCATCAAAGCTGAAAGACTTTGCAATCCATGTTTCAACCGTTGATCTCGAGACTGGTAGTTTGACTTGCATCCCGAAGATGATTCGAGAGTCAAAGTCTGGTGTAGCGGAAGGGTCTCATTTGTTCAAGCTGCGTGGCTACTACTACTTGTTCACCGCCGAGGGAGGCACCGAATCTGGACACTGCGAGTATGTGAGCCGCAGTCGCGAAAGTCCGTTCGGTCCCTGGGAACAAGCACCCCACAACCCATTGTGGCGAAATACAACGGACGACGAAGTTCAGAACACTGGCCATTGCGATATCGTTGATGATGTGCATGGTCAGTGGTGGGCCTTGTGTCTGGGTGTGCGACCACGAAAAGAAGGAAATCGATGGCGCACTTCTGTGTTCGGTCGTGAATCTATGCTTCTTCCTGTACGCTGGGAGAACGACTGGCCAATTCTCAACGAGGGAAAACCTGTCACACTACATATGCAAGGCCCGAAGACCTACGAGCTCAAAGAGAGCAGGAAGTGGAGAGATGACTTCACAGCGAAAGAGTTAAGTCTGGGCTGGTACAGGAAGAGTAAGCGCGTTTGTCTCACCAGCAATCGAAATCACTGACGTCGCTGTAGATACGCCAGTGAAGAAAGACTGCTCCTTGAGCGACAGGCCAGGCTCTCTGACGTTGTACGGTGGACCATACACGTTATCAATGCCTACGTGTCCTACGCTTCTCCTTCGGAAGCAAAAGCACTGGCCAGTAACATGGGAAACAAAACTCGACTTCCAACCTAACAGCCCTCGAGTCGAAGCTGGAACAGTGGTTTGGTGGAACTACACGTGTTTTGCCAGTATCGGCATTGCTCTACAACAAGATGGCGGCCATCACCAGCGGATTGTGCGATTTACTCCACCGTCCAACCACGGCCAGGCGGTTGAGAAAGTTATCTCCGTCGAGGGTGCGGTTATCCTTGTCATTGAGAGCACAGCAACCAACTATCGACTCGGTTTCCGAGAGGCGCAGGACAAGACGAGAGAGGACTGCTCATGGCTCGGAGAGATCGATACTCAGATTATGACGCGCAGTCCTGAGATTGGTCAGCCTTTCACGGGCATAATGATGGGTCTGTACTCGTTTGGAGAGCTGCAACCTGTGCTTACGCCTGCTCATTTCGCGTATGCTGAATTCCGATAGCGGTACAGAACGCTTTGAAGTGTGGGCCGTTTCGAGTCATTAATGAAGACTCGAACCTCTGAGAAGTTCATCGCCCTCATCCAAAGTCCTGTATTTCTGCTGGCATTCTTTGCACTCGCCGGAAACGCTTTGAATGTTCGCACACGTCCTAATCCTTCAAACTGAGAGAAAGAGCGTAGTACGATGCTGGTACGTCATCTTCCACGACTCGTGTCAGCAATCGTCCTTACGGGCGCAATGCATTGCAAGTTGCACGCCGACCTGGAGGGCCAACTTTGAGGACGAGTACTGAAGCCTTCGATTGCTGTTGTTAGTGGCCAAGGGGTGCATTTAGCCTGATCTACCCGAATGAGGCTTCAGGATTTTGGCTTTTAAACTACTTCCCGCGGGCTAGCCACCCCGCATCGTTGTGCTCGGGCGCCTTAACCTCCCAAGCTTGATCTTCGCCAAACTTTCGGTCAAGATGCATGCGAACTGAACACTATTGGTGGACTGCGCGTTGATCAATGCTCCAGGTCTGCAATGGCCAGTGACAAACTTTGTGGAGTAATTCCTTCCGATGGCGTAACGGCTTCTCTCTCTGGCTGCAAGGAGGAGATGCCAATGTCTTGGGATACACGCAAGTCACGACACCCGAGGTACAATGGCAATATCAGGGATGAAAATGGTGATGCAAAACCATACATGAGAGGATACCCGGACATCTCTTTCTTGTCCTCCCCATCGACTGAAACTTCCTCACTATGCACTGGATTACAAGCACATTGCTGTTGTACGTCGTGGGCGTCGCATCACAAAATACCACGTGCAACCGTTGTGAAGATGCAGCACACGGCTTCGCGTCACTGAACGGCGGAACGACAGGTGGCAAAGGCGGTCGAACGGTGCTTGCCAATTCCTGGCAGGAGCTCAAGACCTATGCCGCATCTAACGGATCGCTCATCATCCGAGTCAACGGGCTCATCAACTCGGGCGAGCGTGGCTACGAGATCCCGATCGCGAACGACAAGACAATCATCGGAATTGGAAAGAGTTCTGGCCTGATCGGAGGTGGCTTCGCGATCAAGGGCACGAAGAACATCATCTTGCGGAATCTCCAAGTCTCTGACACGCGCATACCGGAGGACTGGCCAGGCAAAAGCGAAGACTGGGACGGCATACAAGTCGACAACGGGACAAATATCTGGATCGACCACATGGAGGTATGCTTTAATCCGCTCTTTTACTATTCGACTAGCAGACTCACATCCTCCAGTTCGCACGCATGAACGACGGCCTCATCGACCTACGCCGCGACTCCACCTACATCACCGTCTCAAGCTGCATTCTCTCAGAGCACAACAAAGCGCTCGGCATCGGCTGGACCACCAACGTGACCGCCAAAGTCACCATCAACGACTGTTTCTTCAACTCGACCAACGCGCGCAACCCGTCTGCTGATAACCTGGAGATGTGCCATATGTACAACAATTATTTCCGCAACTGCACTTCGTACGGCACCTATGCGCGCGGCAATACGAGTTTGCTGGTTGAGAATTCGTACTACGACGATGTGTTTGATCCGATTGTTGCGGGGCCGAACGCGAGTATTAAGGCGAACTGGGTGAAGTTTAAAAATACTGGGGGCGAGGTGATGCTGGATGTCAATGCGGAGAAGGTGTTCCAGGCGAGCGATTACTATAGGTACTCGTTGAGGGACCCGTATGATCTGCCTAACGACATTCCATACTTCTCTGGGCCGCAAGGGGATGTTGGTATCTAGTTGGTGGAAGCGTTTGTTCTACACTCTACATCGTATCCCTGCTTAACATGTCTCGGCTCCCAGAAATGCACGGCAAAGGTCTTGTATATCCTGACGTGTTGGCGATCATGCCCTTCTTTGTATTCTTTTTCCTGGTTTCACGTCTCTCATATCCATCATCCTCCAAAAATCCTCCCGCATCTTCTCAGCGCCCGTCAACTCCAATCGCCATACCCAGCCCTTGTTTGTCCTTCTCAAGTACTCTCTCAGTTGCCGCGCCTTGGTACTCGTTCCTTTTCGCTACTCGTCATCCTTCATGGTGATTTCGTACTCGGGCTCCATCTTGGAGTCGCCGCGCTCAATCTTCATCTGCAGTAGGTCCCTGAACGCCTCATATGCTGCCTCTCGCATGGGGCCTTGTACGGTGATCTTGTACTTGACGTCAGGCAGGCTCGAGCTCATTAGGAGAGCTAGACAAAGCGCGTTGTATCCAAGGTCCACACGGAAGAGCATGGCGTCGGCAGTTGTCAAGTGAATGTTCACGACGTTGAGGTTTCGCTCGGCAGACGGGTCGGACAGGAGAGCTCGAGCGTAATCGTAAGCTCGAGTATCCCAACGGCTTTGGACTTTGTTGGGAACCACGTGGATTTCCCGAAAGGCAAGCGGCGAAAGTGCCTTCGAAACACGAGGAGGGCGATAGAAGCGGCCAGGATCCATCCTCGCATCGAGGTAGACCGTGCCGCCACGAAGAAAGGTGGCCGTACCCTCTTCGTACATGCGCTTGCATGTCAAGAGCCATTGGGGCATCTTGGTGGATTTGGCCTCGGTTTTATGTTGGCCCTCTTCTTCGAAGGCTGTCGGTAGCGAGGAGGTATCCAAAGGCGCACCGCAATTGTACCAAGCCACCCATTTGCGATTGGTGTCGCCGAGCTCGATCACAGGGGTGCCCATCCAGGCCCAATGGTAGATCTCATCGCGGAGCTCCCGGGGCAGATCGAGGAAGGATGTTGCCATGGTGGTGAAGAAGTCTGTCTATCCTCGCAGACGTATTGTGAGTAGTTGATCGGGGGGTTGGAGGGTCACGGAGGTGCTCGAGGTGATGGGGTAGGTGTGGTAAGCGTGCAAGACGTGAGAAGAAGGCTTGCGCACGAAAGGGACTAGTGCGGTACAAACGCTCTTGCACACCGTCACTGACTGCATGCGTAGGCGACCGTGGGTGAAAACACTCTGACCCATCAATCTGCCCATCAAATGCCAATGCACTAGTAAAGTACGAAGATGCATCGTACTTTTGACTCTTGTGGGTCTACGGGGAACATTAAGCCTGTATATCCTCACGCCTCCAAGGTACGTTCTATAATTCCATCATGCCACAGCGAGATTGTCTACGCTCTCTCAACCTCATCCTTCATAGCTCCCCAAACTACGGCGAAGCCACACAGCCTTCCTCGAACATCTGACTACCCTACACCTTCTCTAGCACAAACCTCCACTCGAAAACATTGAGGAATCCATCATTCCACATCTCCTTACTCACTTCCACCTCCATACCACCACACACGCTCGCCAACCTATCCACCTCAGCGCGCAGCGATGGCTCAACCGTACTCGTACTCTGATCCAGCAGCTCTTCGCACACAACATCGAGAACAATCCGCTTCAAATCCTCCGACTCGCAAAGCGGAC
>Ga0210040_10010878_pt1 | contig 10377 bp, 12 predicted proteins | sample CryGeyCG12114_NA_FD_185462 | JGI IMG/M metagenome (GOLD analysis project Ga0210040, IMG submission 185462) | Groundwater microbial communities from aquifer - Crystal Geyser CG19_WC_8/21/14_NA (SPAdes) (version 2) | ecosystem: Environmental > Aquatic > Deep subsurface > Groundwater | place: USA...
AACGGCGCTTACACGGGCAGCAGCCGAATAGCCCTTTCCTCTTCAGGAAACATGGCCCCGGGCCACACCGCGCCGCCGAACAGGCGGACCGCGTTGAAGGCGGTGCGGCATCTCCACCCGGCAATGCCCTCGCGCCGCATGATCTCGAGGAACAGCAGGTCTGTTTCCCGGCGCGTGTACGCGCGGTAGGGATGCACCGCCGCTGCCGGCAGCCTGCCCCCGTGCACGTACAGGAAGTCGTGCAGCAGGGGAGCCAGAATGGCGAACTCGAAAGGGGCAATGGCCCACCAGGCGGAGCGGGGCACGGAGGCCAGGTCAAACGCAAACCCACGGGGCACCTCTAGGCGGGTGCCGTGGTCGTCGCAGGGGTAGCGTTGCGCCAGCCGCCACCTGCCGCCCCGGGGATTGTAGGTGAGCACCGGCGGGACTAGGTTGGAACCCGGGATGACAACCGGTGCGTGCATACGTTGATAAACAGGTACGGCCATTGTTTTGCGTGTAAAATTGTACTACCTCGTTTTCGTCAGCTGCCTTTCATGACATTAAAAGTGTGCCTTACCACACCATCACAGACGAGTTGGTGCTGAAGTCGTTGAAGACCATGCGGACCCGCAGGATATACTCCCGCCCCTTCACCAGTTTCACTTTGATCTTGGCGTTCCGGTCCTCCCCGCTGTCGTCGTCGGCGGTGCGGTACTGCAGGTCGCCGTTCACGTCCTCGAACAGGACGACCGTGGTGTCGCAGGTGCCGAACGTCTGCATGGTGTAGTAGCGGGTGGCGGCGGGCTGGAGGATAAAGTCTGCCTGCTCCCCGTTGGCCAGCTCGAGCTCTTTGGACACGGCCGGTTGCAGCGGAGCGAGCTTGGCGGCGGCAGGGTAAAACTTTCTGACCCACGCGATGTCCGCTTTGGAGAGCCCGCCCCTGGGGTGGAGCCCGGTGTCGTAAAACCCGGCGGGGCGCACGATCATGCCCGGCTCGAAAGGGTAATGCATGATGGAGTCGGGGTCCCAGGTGGAGCCTTGCACTTCCCGGATGTCGAGCTTTCGGATGATGTTGTTGTAGGTGGTTTGCTGGTCCCAGAAGTTCGGGTGCCCGCCCAGGTGGCGGTACACGGCCGCTTCGTCCCACACGATGCCGGCGTTGGGGCTCTGGTGCTCGTGGTTCAGACCCAGGGTGTGCCCGATCTCGTGCAGGGCCGTGTCAAAGCCGTCGCCCCGGGTCAGGTCCCAGCCAAAGTTCATGGTCCTGGAGCTGGTGCCGATGCCGAGCACATCCCGGCCGATATAAGACCAGGAGCCATCCCCCTGCAGGAAACCGATTCTCACCTCCGCCTCCTCCGGGTACTGCACTTCCCGGAACTCCAGGCCGATGCCGAGGCCTTTCCAGGTGTCGAAGGCTTTTGTCACGGCCTTCCGTTGATGGGCGGCCCCTGCCCAGGGTCCCTTGCTGAAGCAGTAGTACCGCAGGACGGTCCCGTTTGCCCAGAGGTTCGCCACGGTGGCGATGGCGCGGGCCCGGTCCACCGAGGTGGTTTGGCTGATCTTGAACTGCGGAAGCTTGGGAACGGAGCAATAGCGGAACGTCTTTTCCACTGTCCCTGCCGCAGGCATCTCCTGCACGGCGTCTGATGCGATAGCATGTTGCTTTGCCATAGTTGTTTTGCTTAGGTTAAAAATGCAAACCTTGTCTCCTGCCCGATACGCCTGGCAAGTGGTACAAATATGAAAGCTTAAGGGTTGGGTATCAACGGGATAAAGCTGGGATTTGAAGGGTGTTATCTTGGGCAGGCGCACCGTGTTTTTCACGTTTGTAGCGCGGAAACCACGGTGTTTTCAATATGAGATTATTGTATGTCGTTGATATTCAAATAGTTGTTTTATAAATCGGACAAGTGGGATAGTGACAAGTGCTTGGAAATCAGCGTGGTTCTGCTAACTTCACTTCCTTCTTCTATTTCATCATTTCATTATAAACGTATGGAAACACCGAATCAAAAACCTGCTGCCGAAACGCCAGGTACAGGGGGAGCGGGAAGCAGGTCATCTGCAGATGCTCCGAAAAAATCCAATTGGGACACCGTAGGCGTGCACTACGAACAGACCGAAGGCGCGCCTTCGGTCACCTATGATTCCAGGAGGCCGAATGACCAGTGGGTACAGGATCTGAACTGGAAAACAAATGAAGATTTTAAGGTAAATCTTCCTGTTCCTGAAACTACAACCGCTGAGAAAAAATTTTTCCCGGGCGATGTCTCCACCTATGGAGAGCCCATTACCCGGCAGGCGGCCATCCAGATGATCCAGCCGGGGTACTGGCACGAGCTACGGGAAAGGATGCGGGCGGCACAGGGGAAGAACTCGGCCGGAGCGAAAGACGAAGCCGAGGAACAGAAAATCCTGGACTCCTACCTGGCCGTCACCTTCAGCAAGCAAGTGCTGTTGTTTTTGCTGGCGCAGCATGGCTGTGAGGGCGTACGGTTCTATTTCTGCACGAACCACCTGGGCGGAAAGTCGCTGGTGCTGGTGGGCGTGAACGAGAAAGATGACGACATCGGTGCCCCGAACGGTTCCATTATTCCGAAGAAGGGAGGCAGCTTTACTGAGGCAGAAAATCAGGCCACCGCTATCTTTGAGGTGGGTGGCCCTAAAACGGTAAAGGACTACCAAGCCTACTTTAACGATAACAAAGCAAACCTGAGGCAAGCTTCTTTTGTGAAAACAGTCGGGGAGTACTTTGACCTGTAACCATGCGGGAGGAAAAAGGCTATAGCGAGTATAGCCTTTTTCCGTTTCACATGACTGTAAACCAGGGAGTGTATCTTGCTTTGATGACCGCCAGCCTTGTCATGGGCATTTTCGCGAGCAGGTACAACCGCAGCCTAAGAGTGTTCCCCTTCCTTTTGGGCCTTTCCCTGGCAACGGAGATACTGGTCATGGTGTTTTACTACCATCTGAAGATCAACTATAACATCATTTATCATATGTACATCCCGTTGGAGTACAGTATCCTGGCGTATTTTTTTTATGGGATGATCCCACACCCGCTCCTGAAGAAAACGATCCTGGCCTCTATCCCGCTCTATGTGGCTGGCAGTATCCTGCTTTCGGTTGTAGTACTCCCGCAGTCGGTAGAGGGACATCCCGGGATGAATTTCAACCTGGAGGGCTTACTGCTGATTACGTGGAGCATCACCGCCCTGCTCACAGTGGAGCCGGTGGAGGGAGTGCCCCTGCGCAGGCTCCCGCTTTTTTGGATCTGCCTGGGCATCCTGGTGTTCCACGCGGGCATTTTCTCTTTCAACGGCGCTTACAACTATCTCCGGGAGGTGGACGTAGACGCGGCGGAAAGGCTGAACCAGCTGATCATCAAGAACCTGAACTATGTCCTCTACACCTGTTTTATCATTGCTTTTATATGCTCAGTTCGTATGAGGAAATATATGCGACCGTGATCGCCAGTGCCGCGCTGATGACGTTGCTGGCCACAGTGGTGGCGGTGGCGGTCGTGCGGTACCAGCAGAAGCAGCAGAAGCATGCACAGGAAGTGGAACAGCTGAAGGCAAGCTACCGGCACGAGGTGCTCAGTGCCCGGCTGGAGATGAAGGAGCAGACCCTGCACACGGTTTCCCAGGAGATACACGACAACATCGGGCAGGTCCTCTCGCTGGTGAGGCTACACCTCAACCGGATGAAGCCGGAGGGCGACGAGGCGCTGGCACAGCGGATTGGTGCAACCAATGAGTTGGTCGGCAAGGTGATCCAGGACCTGCGCGACCTGTCCAAAAGCTTCAACACCGAATACATCCAGGGCCAGTTTCTCTCGGAGGCCTTTGCCGTGGAGCTGAACAAGCTGCAGCGGACGGGTGCCTACGAGACCAGGCTGCGCGTCGACGGGCAAGAGCGCATGCTGGACCCTCAGAAGCAGTTGCTCATCTTTCGCGTGGCGCAGGAGGCTTTCCAGAACAGCATCAAGCACGCCGAGGCGACGCAGCTAACCGTGGAGCTGCACTACAGCCCCGTTCTTTTTAAGATGCATATCCGGGACAACGGGGCCGGCTTCGACTTTCCAGCCCTGCAGGCCACCGGTTTCGCGGGGAAAGGAACAGGGATTCGCAATATGTTTTACCGTTCCAGGGTGATAGGGGGGGAGTTTGCCATTGACAGCCGCAGCGGCGAGGGGACCGGATACACTTTGACTTTGCCCACGTAAAAGAATGTGTTGTATGGAGGAGAACAAGGAAATCAAGGTGGCGCTGGTAGACGACCACCAGCTGTTTCGGAAAGGGATGGCGGAGCTGATCAACGATTTCGCCGGCATCACCGTCACCATCGACGCCAACAACGGGAAGGAGTTCCTCCGGCAACTGCAGGAGGGGGATGCGCCGGACATTGTGCTGCTGGACATCAGGATGCCCGTCATGGACGGGTACGAAACGGCCGCCTGGCTGCAGGAGAACCTGCCGTCTGCCAAAGTGCTGACGCTGTCGATGTATGATGACGAGGCCGCCATCATCCGGATGCTGCGGCTGGGCGCGAAGGGGTATGTGCTAAAGGACGCCCACCCGGCCGAGCTGGAGGAGGCGCTGCGCGAACTGGATAGGAAAGGCTTCTATTATTCCGAGCTGGTCAACCACACGCTGCTCAAAACCTTAAACAAGCCGGCCGCCCCGGACGCGGGGTCCCCGGCCGATCAGCCCATCAGCCTGCGGGAGGCAGCGTTCCTGCGGCTGGTTTGCTCGGAGCTCACGTACAAGGAAATCGCAGATCGGATGTGCCTGGCCCCGCGTACCATAGACGGCTACCGGGATGCTTTGTTTGTGAAACTCCAGGTTAAAAACAGGGTGGGATTAGTGCTCTATGCTATCAGGAACGGTTATTTCAGAATTTGATTGGAGCAAGCCGGTTCCATTGTCGTAGGGAAGGGCAGAAGGGAATTCAATGCTTCGTACTGGGACGGGACGGCTTGCAGATCGTGGGAACCTCGTACCGGCATGAACGCCGGTCGTGGCATCTGCAGGTCGCCACCTGTGACTCTCATTGTTTCCGTCAGGCCACGAGGGGAGGAGAAGGCCCGTTTAAAGCTGCCGGTAGTTCCTGGCAAGACGAGTACAGAAAGGAACGCTAAACGATCGTCTTCCAGCCTGGTATGCTGGGGTAGCGTACCGGTTCGGATACCCCCTTGGAGGTACACGACAGGCAAATGCTTGTCTGTGAATTCCCTCACTTGTCAGAAAAAAGAGAGGCGATCATAGCGGGTGAACCTTTGGCTCCTTTTGTTGATAAGAAAGAATCAGAAGGCTTATTCTATTTTATAAATCCCGTGCTTGATGGCATAAATGACCAGTCCTGTCCGGGATACCACTTCCAGTTTCCTGAAGAGAGTTTCCCTTGTTGACTCCACCACCCTGGCAGATACCTGTAGGAGCGGGGCGAAAGATTTATAGGGCAGCTCTGTGCAAGCCAGCCGCAGGAACGCTACTTCCCGCTCTGTCAGCGCGATGTACGGCTGTTTATTACCCCGCAGGTCCCTTTTCAGAACCTCATTCACGCCGCTGGCGTAGTAGCTGCCCTCCGCTTCAAGTGCCTCCAGGGCCATCCGCAGTTCGGAAGGGTCGGCGTTTTTGAGAACATACCCGTCCACGCCGCATTTCAGCATTTGCAGCACCGTCTCGTCATCATCGCTCATGGACAGGGCAATGATTTTTACAGAAGGGTGATGTTCCTGCAGCCACCGGGCTGTTTCGTACCCGTCCATGACGGGCATGCTGATGTCCAGCAGCACAATGTCGGGGACCTTCTCCGGGAAGAGTTTGCGGGTAAAGTCCCTGCCGTTGTCGGCTTCCAGGATGACCGTATAGCCGCTGAACCCATTGATGAGCTCCAGCATCCCCTTCCGGAACAGCTTGTGATCGTCTACTAGTGCTACTTTGGTGGTCGTGGTGGGCTGCATAAGGTATAGCGTTAAGTAATGGGAAGTTCCAGGCGTACCTGCGTGCCCGCGCCGGGCTCGCTTACGATTTGCAGCGAAGCGCCGACCAGGCCGGCGCGGTAGCGCATGTTGTGGATCCCCGTGCCATGGGAGATCTTTCTGTTCAGCGAAGGCCCAGGGGCGGCAAACCCCTTCCCGTCATCCGAGATGCTGAGGATCATCCTGTCAGGCCTGAACTCCAAACGCGTGGTCACCCTGGAGGCTGCTGCATGCCGGATCACATTGCTCAATGCTTCCTGTGCTATCCGGAAAATGATCAGCTTCTTCTCTGAGGTAAAGGTATTTTCTCCCTCCTCGCCTGTCGCTTCGAAGCTTGCCTCGACCGCGCCGGTGCGTAGGAGGAGCTTCATCTGCTGGCCAAGCAGGGCCGTAAGGCTCTGACCAAGCACATATTTGCTGTTCAGCCGCCTGGAGAGGCCGCGCAAGTCCTGGATGGCCTGGTCCAGCAGCTCTTTGCTGTTGCTGACCTTCTGCTCTAAGTCCATGGCCCGGCTGTGCGCCATCATGCTCACGTTCAGCCTGACCAGGGAGAGGACCTGGCCTACATTATCATGGATTTCCTGCGAGATGGAGCGGAACGTGTCCTCCTGCATCTCCAGCTGTGCCTGCAGGATTTCCTTTTGGTAGGCCTCTACCAACGCAGATACCTCCTCCTGGTGCTCTAGCCGCTTCTTCTGGTAAGTAAGGGTCATCAGGGCGATGAACACTCCCAGCAATAGGAAAAGCGCCGTGCCTACAGCTACCATGAAGAGTTCATCAGGCACAGCCTGCAGGAACGTCATCATGGGAGCACAGTTTTACATGGGGGAACTGCAGGTTGCTCCCTTGTCAGCCAGAATGCAACCAGAAAGGTCGCGTGGAGCAAGAGTCCCAGGAACACGTTGATATAAAACACCGCATGGGCCAGGCGATAGGACTGCTCCAGCAGTTGGTTCATGAGACCGTCGGCAAAAAAGTTACCCAATGAGTAGAATAAGAGGCCTGTGCTAACCCAGAACATCGGTTCCCGGGCCAGGCGAATGACCTGAAGCTTGGTAAAGACTTCCCAGTAATAGACAAGTGCGCAGCAGACGATCAGGGCATCCTTCATCAGCCGGGCATAAGAGTTGTACTCCGAGGAAGACTGTAATTGAAGTATGATAAACAGGGAAGCCAGTAGGTAAAGCGGAACAGAAACGAGCACGGTTTTCTTTATACCGGCCCCAGCGAGGCCATGGTAAAAGACGAAGGCGTACAACGTGTATTGGACCGGGGTGATAAAGTGGTAAAGCCACACCGTGTTGGTCATCTGAAACATCAGGTAAGCGGCGTATCCTTCCATCACCAGGGTGGCCAGCAGGGGAACCCCCAGGGCCTTCAACGCCGGGCTAAGGTCACGGAACCTGCTGAGCCAGCAGGCAAGGCTCAGGAATAACAAACTAAAGTACACATATACATCCCACATACACGCACAAATATAAGAAGAGGCACTGCCAAACACAGTGCCTCTTTCACTGTTTTATGACGGCCATGCCAGCAGGCCATCCCGGGGACAGTTTAGCCGCGGGGGACACACGCAGCAGTCATCGACATACAGCAGCTCGTCCGCGGCTGCCTCCTCGCTTGTGGCCGTTCCCGCCGCTGGCAGGTCGGTGCCCCCTGCTGCTGTGGCGGCAGTTTCCTCTGGGACCGGGGCCATGAACAGGCCGTGTTCCCCGTTGGCATCGATGCCATAGTAAACCCGGATGAAGGCACTGGCGGGATTCTGCTGGAGGAGGCGGAGAACAGCGTCAGTGGTGAAATTCGCCGCCCGGATCATGGTGTTCTCCTGTGGCGGCTGCAGGGCTGCCAGGTAATCATAGTAACGGGCACACCGTGCTTTAAACTCGTCAAGCGGCACTTGTTGTTCCACGAACGCGTTCTGGGACGGATCTATGAAATTGCAGGGTTCCGCCTGTACCGTGGCACTGTTTTTTTTTCTGGTTATCAGCTTCGGCATAATTATGAAGTTAAATGAAACAAAAGAATACGCCGAAAGAACGTGCAACGGCAGTGGGATTGCAATGAACCAGAAAATCTATGCATTGTTGTGCTTGTCGGTAAATGACTGATAGTAAGTTGGTTAAAAGTTTAAGGGAATGCCTGTAAGGTGAAAATGAAGGCTTGCGAAGGGAGAATCCCCTTGTGACTGCTGTGGAAGAAAGCCGATGCAGCTGGTATTGACACCTGGGTTTAATGTGAAAATCCCCATTGAGGTCCAGCCTGGATTTCGCTATTTTGCCTGATTCGGGGCAGGCAACAGAACAGCGGGGGAGAAAGCCCGGATCCTGAGCGTTGGCCGGGCCACCTGCTACCGCTGCCTCAGCCAGGCGGCAGGCCTTGGCGGAGGCAGCCCGTCTTGAGCTTGTAGAGAATGGCCGACACAACCTCCCACGCTTTTACCTGTAGCTTTGGACCTCTTTTGCCCACGCTCAGATGCGGCACTATCCAGCGCTTTATGCGATCTTCGCTTAGGACTTCCATCGGATTAGGTGTAGGTGTGAAATGTCTTTGCAAACACTTCTACCAGCCTAATTCTTTGGAGGTTCTTTAAACTCTAAACAGCTTCAATATTTAAATGTATATGATAAAATTCAAATTATACTTTGTTTTTTTTAATTTTCATATTACTTTGATATAGAGTTATACCTTAATGTAAACAGCTTCATATCTGATACTTATAAAGTAATTATCGTGTACACTCTATTTAAAGGGTTTGAGTTGAGAAAGGGTTTGATTAGAGGAAGACTATTAATAATCAGGTTATTTTATATAGGATAATATTTATTGGTTATGAACATAGCTTTAAAACTAATTGCTTTTGCAGTCATCCTGAGCCTAAGTAGCTGTTCTTCTGAAAAAGAAGAGCCTGCTCCGTCTCCCCCCAATGCTAACCCGACCCCTACTAACCCCATACCTCCTATTAATACCCCACCTAAAACGGGCGTGGGATACAGTTTAGATAGTACTTTTAAACACAAAGGTGAATTAGTGACGATGCTGGCAATACAGCCAGATGGCCGAATGATTATTGCAAATCCAACTCAAATTACCCGCATCAACAAAGATGGTACCCTAGACCCCTCCTTCGCTGTGGGCACAACCGGAGATGGGGAATTTCATTCCCTCGCACTGATGGCGGATGGAAAGGTGCTTCTGGGCGGAACTTTCAAATCCTATAATGGCATAAACAAACCCTATTTGGTCCGCTTGGGGGCAGATGGTTCACTGGATAACAATTTCAGTTTAGAGAATGCCGAAAATCAAGTAGCCGTCATCGATATTGAAGTAATTCGCCTTATGAAAAATGGCAAAATTATGTTAGGGGGGCCCTTTTCTTATCACCCCACATACCCCTTAGGGAATGTTGATGCCGACGGTTATATGCCGTATATTATACGCATAGGACAGGATGGCGCTTATGATCCCACGTTTGGGCAGTTCCGTATGGGCTTGGGTGGCAGTAATGTTGGTGTAAAAGATATTTATGAGATGCCAGACGGGAAATTATTGGTTACAGGTTCCATGTTAACATATTACTATTACCCAACACCGACCACTGAGATGATTTATTCAACAATTGTCAAACTAAATCCTGATGGTTCGTTAGATCCATCTTTTAAGTTTAATGGTGGGATAACTTTAAACGATCCATTCTCACACTTAACGCCTTACGTTAAAGCCATTTACATGGAGAATGACGGGAAAGTTGTGCTTTTAGGACATTTCAGCGGGTCCAATAACACCCCTGCAAAGAACTATTCCAGTATCATGCGCCTCACCACCAATGGAGAGGTTGATTTGACTTTCCCTAAGCTGGGGGGGAGGTTGAATACGTCAACTGCCTTGGTAGGGGGAAATCGCTTTATTGGGGTCATGCAGAATCCAAAGTTTCGTCTCCAACAGGCGACCCCTGCCTATATCGTCACAGATGAGAATTGGGTTAAAAACGAAGAGTTAAACAATGACATCCCGGATTTTAAATATGGTGATACCTACGCTATGGCTGTCGATGGGGATGGAAACCTGGTTATGGCAGGCCTTTTCAACACTGCTGACGAAGAAGGCAATTGGAAAAGCCTTATAAGGTTGGTCGTTGAATAAAACAAAAAGACACCTTTGAAGAAGATGTGTGCGGCAGGATAACTTGATTCTTAGGTCCTGCGAAACCAGAAAAACAATCTCAAAAAAGTAAATAAGAAAATCTGAATTCATAGAGAGAGCTTCTTGTCTAGGCAGTACCTAATTTTACCTGGGAGATGAGTTCTTCAGGAAGCTGCCTTCACCGTTTCCAGGTAAACGTTCAGCGCCGTTCCCAGCATGTTCATCTTCATTTGATTGCCCACTGCTTCCTCCGGCTTTGCGTTGGC
>Ga0210040_10010879_pt1 | contig 10376 bp, 8 predicted proteins | sample CryGeyCG12114_NA_FD_185462 | JGI IMG/M metagenome (GOLD analysis project Ga0210040, IMG submission 185462) | Groundwater microbial communities from aquifer - Crystal Geyser CG19_WC_8/21/14_NA (SPAdes) (version 2) | ecosystem: Environmental > Aquatic > Deep subsurface > Groundwater | place: USA...
TTTCTCAGTTGAAAAAAAATTATTTGAAAAAATGTTTGTTTACATTTTGTTGACAACGGAACAATCATAATGCCAAATAACCTACCGAAAAAAAAATTCCATTTTTTTCTGAAATGAACTATAGTCAGCTGGCATCAGGGATGCCATTCGTATAAAGTTGATGAATTGTAATATTGTAGAGGTTTATTAGCTTTGTAATTTGGATTCGGATATTACGATATACTTGCTCACACTAACTATACACATGGAGTTATTATAGCAACGTTTACTAAATTAAAATTTTTGAACAATGTTTGCACACCTCTGTGTGTCAAAATATTACAGCAGTCCATGCGGCATGGTATAAGCTACAAATACAATTCTGTATACCAAAAACAATCGTGAGGGTTGGAAACTATTGCAGAAATTAAATTGCTAACCATTATACAATATATAATAGATTCCAGTGATAAAATTGCCAAAAAAAACTGTGCATAAGTTTTGAAGTCCACTAAAGTCTCCAACTTAAATGTACTTAATTGCATAATCACTTGAGCGCATTTCACATTCAAAAGAAAATAGTGTGCTTGCTTAATAACTTTATAATTCACACAAAAAATAGTCCAAAGAAGTAATCATACAAAGTAACGAAACGGGACTTTCAATAAAGATTTCTGCTTATGTTCACTGTGGAATGCTTGCGTTTTATGCTAACATCGTAACATACAAGTTTAGATTTCTTTGATTATTCCAAACTCAATTTCGTCCTCAAACACCGGACTTTCCGTTACCCATTTGGGCAAGATCGCTTTGAAAGCTGCTTTAATAGTATTGAACGCCTTATCATAATTAGTCTCAGGGTAATATCTACTTTGAATAAGGTACGCAGCTCCAAAGATTACAATGGACATGGTGGCCCATCTGTGCCTGACAAACACGAAATTGCTTGTAATCCTAAGCCAGCCTGGATTAGGGCGTCTTCGTCTTCTCACATGGTCATCGTCCGTATCCCACAACTTATTTTGATAGTCCATAATCTGCACTCCACGTTTGATTAATTTGGGATATTCTTGCTTATACTTATTTATTAAATCGGAACTCTCTGACAGCAAAATTTCCAAGGATTCTAAGTCATGTGGCAAAGTTGACAGAGCGTGATGCATAGAGGCAATATCACAGGAGCGCTCTGTTTCTCGAAAAATCCTCTGTGAATTTCTGAGGATCAAAGCAGCCGAGACAAAGACAGGAACTAAACATGGAGGATCCACCTTGTTCAATTTTCCGAGAATGAAATCATTTAGCCCTAAAAGAGTAAAGATAAATTACAGCTATTGAATTTCATTTGGGATCCGTAGAAAATGCATATAAATTAAATAATCGTACTTACTAAAAACATCTGACTCGTTAGGCAAAGTATGTGAAAACCAAGTGATAACCCAAGCAAGACAAAATGCCACAGGGCATCGACTTTCTCTCACAATGCGTTCGAACAATCGTTTATTTTCTTTTTCGACTAGAGAAAATACCACGTGTATTAGCTGGTGAGTTTTCTCCATAGATTTCTCCATGAAGGGGGCAAGAACTTGCTTCATTAGCTTATTCAAACACGCAGCAGCAACTCCAGGTGTCTTTTCATTAGCAGACATGCAGACAAGGAGAAAAGTTAAGGAAATATCATGAAATCCTTGATAATAGTATGCATCCTTGTTGCTGTTCAAAACAGCGCAAATGAGACGCGTTAAATGACTTTGCATATGGTTTTGTTGAGGGTCAGTTAGACCTGGAGGAAACCGGCGAAGCACTCGAGCTACATCTAGGGTAACCTACAAATTCCAAATAAACGATGAAATACAGAATGCAATGTTGAATGATGAGATGGCTGAGAGTAAAATAGCTTACACTTTTAGCTACATTATAAACAGTAGAATTGTAAAACTCACCAAATTTTGGATGGCCTCAGTGACATTTGTGAAATTCTTGGGTAAAGGTTCATTACGTTTCTTCGCAACCTCGGCAGAGGAAATGCCAAGAAGCAGTGGCCAAGCTTGACTTCGGAGGTTATCTAAAGAGCAAAAATCTCATTGGAATATCTTATTCAACCCATTTGGTTTGTAACAACAATTAATAAATAGAATAAACTTACTAGACAAAAATCCCCCCTCACTAACTGCCAATTTCTTCAGCTCTTCAACATTTTCGGATTTTATTGCTAACAGAATTGATGCCCTTTTAGTAGAATCTTCTGGGATTACTTCGGCAATTTCAGAACAAATTCGTGTAAGATCTGCTTTGACTTCATTGTTGTTATATGTAGAGGACGTCGCAGAATCATTTTCAGGGCTACTTCTGGCACTCGACCCGTTTACATCTTCATTGGCGCCCTCAATGCCATTAAACGATGTCATACTCCCTAACGTACTACTTTCCCCGCTCGTTGGAATGCTAGAAGACAGAGTTTTTGGTCTCTCAAGTACATTTTTGCTACCCTTAGCTTCGTTTAGATCATCACTCAAGGATTCCCTTGCACTATAATAAACTGAATTTGCTGCAGTACTTGTCGAAGTTAAACTGAAAAATGAATCCTCCCTTGACAAAGGTTGGTCGGAGTCCGCTTCATTTTTCAAACGCAAATCTGGCTCACTCATGGTTCTGACAAAAAATAATGTCAATTTAGTTACAAGAAATAACCAACAAAATGGGGATTTTTAGATACTCTAGAGATATTAATCAAACTTTATTATAAAATTTAAATTTAACTTCATTCTGACTAACAAACTATTACACGCATGAGTCTACAGTTCTTATTCATATCAAGGATATAGTACATGAGCTAGCAAAAAATGCAGGGAATAAAAACCATTTTTTTGAAATACTTACAAAATATTTGTGTAGTTTCAAAAACTTGGGTTCATCTCTCAACACTCAAGTAACTTGAATATTCAACATAATTCACCCACTTATTCAATTCAACACGAAATTTAGAAAATCCCTCCTCAGCAAAGTCATGCGACCTAGCATTGAACTTTCACTTACTTAGTTTTGCTGTAGGGTCTTCTACGGTCTTCAACTGTTCAACTCCAATTGCTTGCCTGCTTAAGATGACTCCTCGTTTCTTGTCATGAACTTCCTTTTTGCAATTATTAGCTGGACACTGGACATAAATATTTTTTAGCTGATGTAGCCTTGCATCACTTTACTTTGCAAACTTCTTTCACGTTATGGATGACGGGTGATGCGATTCAATTATTCACAATGTTGCAGCATAGCGTACAATGACCCGTGTATGATTATCGCAGAAATAAATTCGTTAACGATACATTTTGATGCAAATTAAAGTAGCGAATTTATTGCAAACTATTTCAATTTAGCATAATTTTGCCAATGTCACTTAAAATTTTGAATAGCAGGGTGTTTACTAATACATTTTACATATAAATAATTAAAAAATAAGGATCGCACTTGTATAAACGGGGGTGGAAATACTACATTGACTATTTTGAAAAGAAATTGAATTCGGGCTTTAATGTCTGGACTGATTTTTGGTATGATTAGCAGCCTCCACGTAGACGCAAGACCAAATGGAGAGTAGATTCCTTTTGGATATTGTAATCGGAGAGGGTCCGTCCATCTTCTAATTGTTTCCCTGCGAAGATCAAACGCTGCTGATCTGGGGGAATTCCTTCCTTATCTTGGATTTTGGCTTTAACGTTTTCAATGGTATCAGATGGCTCAACCTCCAGGGTGATGGTTTTTCCAGTCAAAGTTTTGACAAAGATTTGCATACCTCCACGGAGTCTGAGGACGAGATGAAGAGTGGACTCTTTTTGGATGTTGTAGTCCGAGAGTGTACGGCCGTCTTCTAGTTGTTTACCGGCGAAGATCAAACGTTGCTGATCTGGAGGAATTCCTTCCTTATCTTGGATCTTAGCCTTAACGTTTTCAATGGTGTCTGAGGGTTCAACTTCTAGGGTGATAGTTTTTCCAGTCAAAGTCTTCACGAAAATCTGCATACCTCCCCGGAGCCTGAGGACGAGATGAAGGGTGGACTCTTTTTGAATATTGTAGTCCGAGAGAGTACGGCCATCTTCAAGTTGTTTGCCGGCGAAGATCAAACGTTGCTGATCTGGAGGAATGCCTTCCTTATCTTGAATTTTGGCCTTCACATTTTCAATGGTGTCCGAGGGTTCGACTTCAAGGGTGATAGTTTTTCCAGTCAGTGTCTTCACAAAGATCTGCATACCTCCCCGGAGCCTGAGGACGAGATGGAGAGTAGATTCCTTTTGAATGTTGTAGTCCGAGAGGGTACGACCGTCTTCCAGTTGTTTTCCAGCGAAGATCAAACGTTGCTGATCTGGAGGAATTCCCTCTTTGTCTTGAATCTTGGCTTTCACGTTTTCGATGGTGTCAGAGGGTTCAACTTCTAGGGTGATAGTTTTTCCAGTCAAAGTCTTGACGAAGATCTGCATACCACCACGGAGACGAAGTACGAGATGGAGAGTAGATTCCTTTTGAATGTTATAGTCAGACAATGTGCGTCCATCCTTAAATAATAAATTAAAATTGTAAATTGATTAGTATTATTTCAATAATAACAGCCCGTAATCTGCTTTCAAAAGATAGGAAAGCTTATAACATGCAAAAAGTGTAAATTATTCCTACCTCCAACTGCTTTCCAGCAAAGATTAACCTTTGCTGATCTGGTGGGATTCCCTCCTTATCTTGGATCTTAGCCTTTACGTTCTCGATAGTGTCGGAGGGCTCTACTTCCAAAGTAATTGTTTTTCCAGTTAAGGTCTTGACAAAAATTTGCATTCCTCCCCTTAAACGAAGAACCAAGTGGAGAGTGGACTCTTTTTGGATGTTGTAGTCCGATAAAGTTCGTCCGTCCTCAAGTTGCTTTCCAGCGAAGATCAATCTTTGCTGATCTGGTGGGATTCCCTCCTTATCTTGGATCTTGGCTTTCACGTTCTCAATAGTATCGGACGGCTCAACTTCCAGAGTGATAGTCTTTCCAGTCAACGTCTTGACAAAGATTTGCATTCCTCCCCTTAAACGAAGAACCAAGTGGAGAGTGGACTCTTTTTGGATGTTGTAGTCCGATAAAGTACGTCCGTCCTCAAGTTGCTTTCCTGCGAAGATCAATCTTTGCTGATCTGGTGGAATTCCTTCCTTGTCCTGGATTTTGGCCTTAACATTTTCGATGGTATCAGAGGGCTCGACTTCTAAAGTAATTGTCTTTCCAGTCAACGTCTTGACGAAGATTTGCATGCCTCCCCTCAAACGTAGAACCAAATGGAGAGTAGACTCCTTTTGGATATTGTAATCAGAGAGAGTACGGCCATCTTCCAACTGTTTACCGGCAAAAATCAACCTCTGCTGATCTGGGGGAATTCCTTCCTTGTCTTGAATCTTAGCTTTGACGTTTTCAATGGTATCAGAGGGCTCGACTTCCAAAGTGATGGTTTTACCGGTGAGAGTCTTGACGAAGATTTGCATGCCTCCTCTCAATCTCAGTACCAAATGGAGGGTAGATTCTTTCTGAATGTTGTAGTCAGACAAAGTTCTTCCATCCTTTTAACACAAAAAAGCCAATAACATTATAACGCTTTTTAATTTCGATGCAAAATAAAAATTGAACTGAAAATAGGAAGGTTTTTCATACCTCCAATTGCTTTCCGGCGAAGATCAAACGCTGCTGATCTGGAGGAATTCCTTCCTTATCTTGGATCTTAGCCTTGACATTCTCAATGGTATCGGAGGGCTCAACTTCCAAAGTGATGGTTTTACCGGTGAGAGTCTTAACGAAAATTTGCATTCCTCCTCTCAATCTCAACACTAGATGAAGAGTGGACTCCTTCTGAATATTGTAATCGGACAAAGTGCGGCCATCTTCCAACTGCTTTCCGGCGAAGATCAAACGTTGCTGATCTGGAGGAATTCCCTCTTTGTCTTGAATTTTAGCCTTGACATTTTCTATGGTGTCCGATGGCTCTACTTCAAGGGTAATGGTCTTTCCAGTGAGAGTTTTGACGAATATCTGCATCCCTCCTCTCAAACGCAATACTAAATGTAGAGTGGATTCTTTCTGAATGTTGTAATCAGCAAGAGTACGGCCATCTTCCAATTGCTTTCCAGCAAAGATCAATCTCTGCTGATCTGGAGGAATGCCTTCTTTGTCTTGAATTTTTGCCTTCACATTCTCAATAGTGTCGGATTGTTCCACCTCTAAAGTGATGGTTTTTCCAGTGAGAGTTTTTACGAAAATCTGCATGCCACCTCTCAACCTGAGGACCAAATGGAGTGTAGACTCTTTCTGAATATTGTAGTCAGATAATGTGCGGCCATCTTCCAGTTGTTTTCCGGCGAAGATCAAACGCTGCTGATCTGGAGGAATGCCTTCCTTATCTTGAATTTTTGCCTTGACATTTTCAATAGTGTCTGATGGCTCAACCTCCAAAGTAATAGTTTTTCCAGTCAAAGTTTTGACGAAAATCTGCATTCCTCCTCTCAACCTGAGGACCAAATGGAGTGTAGACTCTTTCTGAATATTGTAATCCGACAAAGTACGTCCATCCTAAAAAAAAGGCATTAAGGTTTTAATTAAGTTTTAGGAATGCCGAATTGTTCTATAAACCATTCTTTTTAAATACAAAATAAATACCTCTAATTGTTTTCCAGCGAAGATCAATCTTTGCTGATCTGGAGGAATTCCCTCCTTATCTTGAATTTTCGCCTTGACATTTTCAATAGTGTCTGATGGCTCAACCTCCAAAGTAATAGTTTTTCCAGTCAAAGTTTTGACGAAAATCTGCATACCACCTCTTAATCTCAATACAAGATGAAGTGTCGACTCTTTTTGAATATTGTAGTCAGACAATGTGCGTCCATCCTAAAATTATCAAAACCGAAGCAGAAGTTAGTTGTATTGTATCTGCATGCACATTTTTAAAGATTTCCGAAGTAATATTTTTCTTCTGTAATCGTTACCTCCAACTGTTTTCCTGCGAAGATCAATCTTTGCTGATCTGGGGGGATTCCTTCCTTGTCTTGAATTTTCGCCTTCACATTTTCAATAGTGTCAGAAGGCTCAACCTCCAAAGTGATCGTTTTGCCAGTCAATGTTTTCACGAAGATCTGCATCTTGAATTATCTAAAAATGAAAAGACGGTTAGTTTAGTTTCAGCGGTTTTTAGAAATCATCCTCCATTACATTCATTCAATAAAATTCTACACAAATTATTCCCCAGTCACTTCTCCGTAGAATAATCTATGAAGATCATGAAACTATAGCATAATACAAATACATCTGATACGAACCAATGCAATAGAAAAATACAACATTATGAGCATGGGCCTGAGCCTGATTTATGTTAGTGAATTGGTATGAATGGTACATGATTGGTTCTTGCTTATTTGCATGGCTTATTATGCTAAATGAGGAAAAAAGTTTTTTAAACGCCTAATAAAAATGAGGTCCTTCTCATTTCCATTTACTTACTTACTAGACACAGGGAGAACTGCTACTGACAATGATGTATTTTCCAAGAACACGCAAAGCTTATATTATCGCAACCAACAATGCAATGATTTGACAAACTTGATAACTCAATTCACCCCCAGAAATTCAAACCCACGCCTTTTCAAATTAACTAAACTATCTTGAGCACTATTGAATTTAAATTTTCAAGACCCAATTCATCAAATTCGAACTTGACAACAAAAATATATTAGACAAACAAACGAGCTGTTGGCTTGGAGAATAGTTTAATACAATACAAGCCGAAATCTTTAATGCGTCATTTCAATTTCTCTGTCGTCAACTATACAGAAAGAGTAGTCCAGCAACCAGCTTTACTTTGAACAGTTAAAAATTGCGAGAATGAAGCATGAACGGAACAAACAGCAAGATACTCAGCTCCTCTATTGAAATCTGAGGTTGAAATCTCGATCGTACCAGACCATTTGAATGAGAAATGACTAACAAGGATTTAAAATTCGAACAAAAAGCAATTCTATGTTGCTGCACTGCAATTTCCTGGAATATTCTCATTTTGACACAAGTTAGACCACTAAAGCCTTAAAGCCTAGTAGTACTTTAGTATTTCATAATCTTTCAGAACGAATCAGACAAATTTCATCTTCGAAAGGGAAAATAACTGCAAGTCATGGTCTCATGATCACGCAATGTCTGCACGGCTGACTCAGAAAAAAGTACATAGCGTAGAAATACGTTTTGTAAGTCTGATAGTCAGAAAACGTAGTAGTTTGTAGTATGATACGTGTATAGCTACTTGCAGCCAGCTGCCATAGCAAGCACATAACCAGAGCTGCACACAAATCCACTTGTACCAAGAAAAAACGGGGCAACCAAATGACGACCTTATCTAGCAACCAACCAATGCACAGTTTCACACACAATTCTTGTTTGCTTGTGCTCGTTTGTGCCAGCAGCCTTCTGCCTACCAACTATAGACGCCATTTGTATTGCAGCAACAAAAGGAAAACCAAAAGCGAAAAGCCCAAAGCCAAATCTGCTTAACTTGGGCTACATTCGCTTTTTCATTTTTTTTAGCTCCCCCAACTAACTATAGTTTCATCAATTACTAAAAAATGGAGGTAGCAGCCCAAGCAAAAAAGAATTACAATGACGAAACTAAATAAAACTTGATGCCCGTGCCCACAACCTTCCCAATGCAATGCTTTTTAAAACGATATAAATTCACAATTATGACCAGAACCCGTTACAGTAGCCTAGTGAATGAAATCAAGTTTTGAAACTATATGAAAGTTTTCATTTCATTATTTCATTTAAACTCTAGTCTGTAAGCAGGGTGTGGTATTCTCAACATTTCTAAAAACCCAAAACCATCATGAAATGAAAAAATGACGAATGAAAAGCTGACTTACCGAGTCGAAGTCTATTCTGCGAGCTATACGACAACAAATTAATTATTACACACTTTTATTTTATGATGAATTGCGAAACTTAAAAATATATTGCGACTTGGGATTTGGGATAACAACGGACGTGTATTAAATTCCTAGATTCCCAAAACTTTCAACCGAACACCACAAAGAAGTAGTAGAGAGAGACAAAATGAAACTAACGGAGGCCAAAGCGAAGCTCTTGCTTTATGTACCTTCACAAAGCCACACAAAGAGAAACGACTATGCTTGCTGTGTAAAATGAACTCGTCCGTACCTGCAATGAATTCGTATTGGTATTCCCACAACTTTTCATTGCTTATTGTATTTAAAAGGTGGAGCATAATGTATATTAACTAAAGTGATAGGCCGCCTTTATAAAATGCAAGTTTTGCATCATCAGTGTATAGACTTCTAGAAATTACGATTTAACGATCCGTTGGTAGGATATCCTGCAGTGTAGTTGCAGTTGCAGCATTCATGATTTAAATGGGCACTGATGACGTTAAAGTTTAATTGGATTGAGTGAGTTATGTAAAAAAAATTAAGCAGAAAAACATCACGAGTTTAGTCATACGTGTATTTACTTGTATGGATGCTTGTTGATAAAAATGTTTACCTAAATGTATTTTCTCTGATGACTATAAGTAAGACAAAAATATTTCGAAGTAAGAGATGTTATGCAAAATCCTACGTATATTTTGCGTTGGGTGCACCAGCCGTTTATGTATTTTGCAATGGCTCATTGACTCTTCCTGCTTTTTTTAGTTTTTCTAACTTACTTAGTTAGTTAGTTTTATAACCTCAGCGGTTCAGTGTGCTCATTTGTTGTTGCTTTTTTGCATGGAATGGCAAATGAAGTAAGGAGGAAAATTATTTCTTATATAGTACATACAAATGTAATAGACGTGAAAAGTAGAAGTAATTTAAAATATTTAAAAGCTCAGTCAAACAAGAGGGTTTGTATATAGTGGTTGGTAGTGGCGATTAGAAAAGGTTTGGATGACAAAAATTTACCGTGGTGACTTGCAGCCTAGACAGAGTTTTTTTAACTCCCATGTTAAATACCCTATTTCATCTTTTAGTCCATTATATAGAGTAATGGATAGGAACTGTAGAAAATTTGCATAAGGCCTTACAATGATTAATCTCTTAGTTTTAATCAATGAAAAATTCCAGAAGCTTTGGAGCTCTGTCAGTGTTTTAAATCTCTCCATCTCCTGAAAGTCTCTCCATGCAGTAGCTTCAGACCATGGGAAATTGTGAGATTTTGTTAACAATTTTGATTTTGTAGAAGATATTTACTTGTCTTCAGTGTAGGGATGCTTGCTAATAAGTTACAATAAAGGAAACGTATGGTAGGCTGATTTTTTTTAACTTACTGAATATTATCAAATTGTGCCCGTGGCCTCCACACACAGTCCAAACAATCATATCATTTCAAATATTTCAATTGTTTCTATATAATTTAT
>Ga0210040_10010880_pt1 | contig 10375 bp, 10 predicted proteins | sample CryGeyCG12114_NA_FD_185462 | JGI IMG/M metagenome (GOLD analysis project Ga0210040, IMG submission 185462) | Groundwater microbial communities from aquifer - Crystal Geyser CG19_WC_8/21/14_NA (SPAdes) (version 2) | ecosystem: Environmental > Aquatic > Deep subsurface > Groundwater | place: USA...
ACGTGCCGCCCTTGACCAGCACCGCGCTGCGCATGCCGCCATTGGGATGCGGCGCCATGGTGTAGACCTCGGGAAAGGTGAGGCGCACCTCCATCGCGAATTCGAGCCGTGGATTGTCGAGTTCGGAAAAGGGTGGTGTGAAGGGGGTGGTGTCGTTGAATTGGGTCATCAGCGTAGCTCCAGCAGGCCTCCATCGACGAACAGGTTGGCGCCGGTGATGAAGCTTGCATCCTCGCTCGCCAGGAACAGAACCGCGCGCGCCACCTCGTCCGCCTCGCCCATGCGTTGCATCGGGATGGCCTCGATCATGCGTTCCTTCAAGCTGGCGATGTCGGCCTCGCTCATGCCCGGATTGCGATAGAGCAGCGGCGTGTCGATCGGGCCGGGGCTGACCATGTTGAGCCTGATGCCGCGCCCGACCAGTTCCTTGGCAAAGACCTTGCACGCCATCGCCAGCCCTGCCTTGGCCGCGGCGTAGGTGCCGTTGCCCACCAGCGCCCCGTGCGCGCCGATCGAGCCGGTCACCACCGCGCAGCTGCCCTGGCCCATCAGCCGCAGCGATTTCTGCAGCGCGAAGACGCAACCCTTGAGGTTGATCGCGTGGACGTGGTCCCAATCCTGCTCGGTGATGGCTTCCAGCGGCGCGAAGCCGCCTACTCCGGCATTGACATAGACCACGTCGATCCGCCCCTCCGCCGCCTCGACATTGGCGACCACCTGTTCGGTGGCGGCGATGTCGGCGATGTCGGAGCGGTAGCCGGTTGCGTCGGAAATGGAGCCGACGGCCTCATCCAGCGTCTGCGCGTTCCTGCCGGTGATGTGCAGCCTGGCACCCTCGGCGGCAAAGGCCCGGGCGGCGGCGAGGCCCATGCCGCTATTGCCGCCGAACACGAGCACGACCTTGTCCTGAAATCGCATTCTCTCTCCCATCAGAACGGCCCGATCAGAATGGCGGGTTCGGGTTGGGCCCGCCCTCGATCACGTCCTGCATCACGTCCCAGTGCTCGGCGATTATCCCATCCTCGATACGGAAGATGTCGATCACCGCCCAGCCCAGATCGCCGGGCCAGCGGCGCACGTGGTAATGCACGGTCACGTGGTCGCCGTCCACGAAGGCGCGCTTGACGTCGTGCACGGCCTGCGGATTGCGCTCGCGGATCATGTCGAGGAACGCTTTCAGCGCGTCGCGCCCGGGCTCCACGCCTTGGTTGTGCTGGACGTAATCGGGCGCGATGAAGCGATCGACAGCGGCCGAATCCATCGGGTTCAGCACCTGGGCGAACATCGCAAGCACCAGGTCGAGATTGGCCTGCTCCTGCGCGGTCCGGCTCATGCCGCCTGCCGCTGCCGTCCGGATTTGGGCAGTTCGACAGCCGGCAGCGAGCGACCGCGGATGAGGTCGGCGCATTTCTCGCCGATCATGATCGTGGGCAGGTTGGTGTTGCCGCCGGGCACGGTGGGCATCACGCTGGCATCGGCGACGCGCAGGCCCTCGACCCCGATGACGCGCAATTCACTATCCACCACCGAGCGCTCGCCCAGCCCCATGGCGCAGGTGCTGGTGGGGTGCTGCGCGGTGTAGCAGGTGGCGCGGATGAAGGCGTCGAGCTCCTCGTCGCTCTCGACATTGACGCCCGGCGTCTTCTCCTCGCCGACCAGTCTGCCCATCGGCGGCGTGTTGTAGATTGTGCGCGCGACGCGGAAGGCGCGGCGCATCTGCTCGCGATCGGCTTCTTCGGCCATGATGTTGAGCGTGACGGCGGCGGTTTCGCGCGGATCGGCGCTCTTCAATTCCACCCAGCCGCGGCTTTCGGGGTGCAGCTGGACCAGGCCGGCCCAGAACACGTGCTCCTGGCTGGCCTTGATGCCGGGGAACCACGGCTCGGCATCGAAGCGGATCGGGTTGACCATGATCTGCAGGTCGGGACGCTCCAGATGCTCGGCGGTGCGGATGACCACGTTGCAGCTGTTGACCTGCGTCGCCATGGGCCCCGTGCCCAGCAGCGCCCAGCGCAGCGTGTTGAACGCGATCTTGTCCCAGCGCAATTGGTTGAGGAAGGTGACGCGCTCCTTGGCCCACCACTCCATCGACCCGGTCGGGTGCTCCTGCAGGTTGCGGCCCACGCCGGCGCTGTCATGCACCACCGCGATGCCGTGCTCGGCCAGATGCGCGGCCGGGCCAATTCCGGACAGCATCAGCAGGTGCGGCGAGTTGTAGGCGCCGCCTGACAAGATGACTTCGCGCCGCGCGCGGATCAGCTTCGTTTCGCCGCCCTGGTCGATCTCGACGCCGACGCAGCGCCTGCCCTCGAACACCACGCGATGCACGTGCACGCCCGAGCGCACGTCGAGATTGCGCCGGCCCATGGCGGGCTTGAGGTAGGCGGTGGCGGCGCTGACCCGCCGGCCGCGCCTGTCGATCGTCTGCTCGCCGCGCGCGAAGCCTTCGGGCACATCGCCGGCCAGATCCTCGCTGGTGGCAAAGCCCGCATTGCGCGCGGTCGCCATCATCTCCTCGTGCAGCAGGTGCGGCGAATCGATCGGGCGCACCGCGACCGGTCCGCCGGTGCCGTGGTAATCGCTCTCGCCGCGCCAGCTATCCTCCAGCTTGCGGAAATAGGGCAGCACGTCCGAATAGCTCCACCCACGAGCGCCCATCTGCGCCCACTGGTCGTAATCGGCCGGGTGCCCGCGCATGGCGAACATGCCGTTGATCGAGCCCGATCCGCCCATCACCCGCCCGCGCGGCATGGGCATGCGCCGGCCATCGAGATGCGGCTCGGGCTCGGTCATGTAGGTCCAGTTGAAGCGCGGGTCGGGCATCGCCTTGAGGAAGGCGAGCGGCATGCGCAGATACAGGTGGCTGTCCTGCCCGCCGGCCTCCAGCAGCAGGACGTTGGCGCCCGGATCCTCGCTCAGCCGCGCCGCGACCACGCAGCCCGCACTGCCCGCGCCGACCACGACATAGTCGAAATGGTCCATATCCCCGCCTGTCGCCATCACTCTCTCCTTGGCGCCTTGCTAACGCTCGTTACTAATGCGCGCAAGGATCGGCGAAGCACGGGCTGGCCTTTACCCCTGCAATGCGGCTACTTCGCACTTGCACTATTTTCGCATACCTGAAAGAACTCGATCAATGACCATGAGCGACCAGCGGATGATCAAGACCACCCATGTCGGCAGCCTGCCGCGTGGCGCGGACCTGGTGCCGCTGCTGCTCGCGCGCGACAAGGGCGCGGCGTACGACCCCGATCAGTTCGACCGGCTGGTGCAGGCCGGCGTCGACGATGCGGTGAAGCGGCAGGTGGAGGCCGGCATCTCCATCGTGAATGATGGCGAGCTGGGCAAGGTGGGCTATTCCACCTACATGATCGAGCGGCTCTCGGGCTTCGGCGGGCATACGGCCCGGAAGCCGGCCCGGGACCTTGCCGCGGTGCCGGGACTAGCGAAGAAGCTCTCCACCATCATGGGCACGCAGGAATTCACCCGGGCGAGCGCGGTGGACAAGGTGGAGCTGATCAACCTCCAGCCGCTGCACGACGATATCCGCCGCCTCGCATCGGCGCTGGAGAAGCATGGCGGGGGCGCGGAGGCGTTCATGAACACCGCCTCGCCCGGCCTCATCACCGCCTTCCAGCCCAACCAGTACTATCCCAGCCACGAGGCCTATCTGGCCGACCTCGTCACCGCGATGCGGCCTGAATACGAGGCGATCGCGCAGGCAGGCTTCCAGGTGCAGTTCGACTGCCCCGACCTGGCGATGAGCGCGCATACCGGCTATCAGGACCAGAGCGAGGCCGAGTTCCTCAAGACCATCGAGGCCAACGTCGAGGCGCTGAACGAGGCGAGTGCCGCCATCGCGCCCGAGCGGATGCGCATGCATGTGTGCTGGGGCAATTACGAGGGTCCGCACGATTTCGACATCCCGCTGGAGAAGATCATCGGCATCGTGCTCAAGGCGCGCCCGGCGACGATCCTGTTCGAGGCGGCTAATCCGCGCCACGAGCATGAATGGGTCGTCTGGCGCGATGCCGATATCGAGGGCAAGGTGCTTGCGCCCGGCCTGGTCGATTCCTGCTCCAACTATATTGAGACGCCCGAGCTGATCGCGCAGCGGATCGAACGCTTCGTCAGCTTCGCCGGCCCGGAGCGCGTGATCGCCAGCACCGATTGCGGCTTCGGCACCTTCGCGGGCTACGGCAAGATCGACCCGTCGGTGGCGTGGAAGAAGCTGGCGGTGCTGCGTGCCGGTGCCGACATCGCGGAGGCGCACCTCATGGAAGAGGCGCAGGCCGGCTGATGATGGCCGAGCCCGCAGCACCGATCCTGTCAGTGCCGGGCGCGGCCAACGGTCCTGCCGCCAGCCAGGTCAAATCCGCCACCCGCACGCTCGACATCATCGAGTATGTCGTCGCGCATGACCGGCCTTTGGTGGCGCAGGAGATCGCCACGGCGCTGGGCATCCCCGTCTCGAGCCTGTCCTACCTGCTGGCGACGCTGGTCGAGCGGACATACCTGGTGCGCGAGGGGCGACGCTACAGGGCAGGCCCGGGGCTGGAGCGGTTGCAGACCAGCCGGCACGACATCAGCCTGGCCGACCGCGCCGCGCCGCTGGTGCGCACCCTGCGCGTGCAGCTCAACGAAACCGCCAGCTTCTTCATCCGCGTTGGCTGGGACATCGAGGCGATCGTCACCGAAAGCTCCGAACAGGCGCTGCGCTACTCGCTGGAGACCGGCAAGCGGCTGCCGATCCATGCGCTGGCGAGCGGCAAGACGCTGCTCGCCGCGATGCCCGATGATGAGCTGGACCGCTACTTTGCCGAATGCCAGCGCGGCAGCTATTCGGAAACGACGGTCACCGCCGAGGACCGGCTGCGCGCCGAGCTGGCGCAGGTGCGTGAGACGGGCTTTGCCATGACCGACGAGGAATATTCGCGCGGGATCGTGGGCATAGGGCGGCTGGTGAGGATAGGCGAGGAGCCCGTTGGCGCGCTGTCGGTGGCCATCCCCAAGGTGCGGATCGATGATGAATTGCAAAGCCGCGCCATGGACCTCCTGGCGCGCACCGCGGGGCTGCTGGAGACGGGCTGAGTACCGGGGGAGGCGGGAGGGCCGCTTTGTAGGCTTTCGCCTCGTTGGCGGTCGCTCCTAGGTTCAGGCCCTTTCCCGAAAGCCGCCATTCTTGGCGTGTCAACTATCGGGGTGAGGTATTGAAATCTGTGGCTGGATAGCGGTCGGCGAAGTGCACGTGCATGGCCTGAAGCATGTGCATGACAGCCTTATTCACGCACTTAACCAGGATGCTGACCTGCTCGAATTCTGCCTCGTCCAGTAGCAGGCCTTCTTTGAACCGCGGCGGGAACATGGTGCTGAAAGGCTTTCCCGTTGTATCCTTATCATGGGCTACGAAAGGCAGTGCGTACTCGACACTTCCGACGTCGCTGTGGGCAAATAGCTTGTCCCGCTTGTCCATCAGGCCCCTGTGCAGGGCCTCGACGAAGGGTGACAGCTTGATCCCAAGGGCGCGATAGGAAAGTCGCGGGAAGCTGCCGACGGACTCGGAAAAGGGTCGGCAGTAAGAGACCACAAGCGTCGTTTCGTAGCACTGGAATTTCCGCAGCTCCGCTAACCCATAGGTCTGTGTAAAGTCGATGTCCTCGCGGATGAAGGTGATGGCGCTATTTGCGTGGGCGAAATCTCGGAGCGAGAGTAGTAGTCTCTGGAAGAGCGCGTGGTCTCTCAAGTGTGCCGACGGGAGCTTAGATGGATCAGGCGGCGGGAAGCACCTGATACCGCTGTAGCTCGTATTCTCATCTGACTCGACTTTGTAAAACCAATCGTCTGGAAAGCCGTAACGGTGCGGTGGTAAAGATTCCTTCATGACTCGCCCTTCATCATAACCCGCGAACGAGGTGGCAGCCGAAAACCCGCCAGGCCGCAAAGCGCCCACTTGCCGTCACCCCAGCAAGAGCTGGCATCTTTCACGACCGGACCCCTGACCGCACGAGAGCCCAGCTTTCGCTGGGACGACGCATGGCGGCGGCGGCGTCGCCCCCGCCTCGGACCCGCCGCAGGACCCGCACGCAAAAGGGCGGCCACCTCGCGGCGGCCGCCCTTCTTGTTCGGCGATGCGAAGCCTCAGGCCGTGACCGAGGCGCCTACGCCCGACTGGCGCCAGCTGTCGGCGTAGGAGCTGCGCGCGACGTTGGAGTACGGGACCGGCGAGATGACCGCCTTGATCTCGATCTGCTCGTGCGGCTCGACCGTGGGCTTGGTGGTGCCGCCGTTCGGCTCGCCCCACACCAGCGTCACTTCCTTGCCCATCTCGACGTAATCGGGGTCGATCATCGCCAGGCTGAGCATCTTGCCTTCGTTCGACGAGTAGCCGATCCAGGTGGAGACGCCGATCACCTTGCCATCGACCTTCACCTCGTCGAACGGGTGCATCGAATAGACCGCGCTCGGGAACTCGAACCACTTGGCGCGGCTGCCCTCGGCGAACATCGAGGACATGACGCGGCTCACTTCCTCGTCATCGAGCGCAAGCGTCACCTTCTGCTTGTGCTTCTCGTCCTTCATCTTCTCGAGCGCCTCGCGGCCCACGAAATCATGGTCGAACTTGACGATGTGGCCGTAGCCGATGTCCCACGGCGTCAGGTAATAGCCGTCCACGCTCTCGGGAACGTAGGAGCCGCCGATCGAGCACATGCCCTCGTAGCTCTTGCCCGAAAGCCATTCGCGATACTTCACCAGCATCGGATCGTTGCCGGTGAACACCGCGGGCAGCGGCGAAGGCAGCCAGCCCGATTCCAGCGTGTTGGACGAATAGGCACGGCCGCCGACTAGCGTGAGGCCGAAATCCTTGCCCGCCTCGACCAGCGCCGAATGCACCGCGTCGTAATCGTCCCACGGGCCGAACAGCTCGTAACCCGGCTGGCCGGCCATGCCGTGGCGAAGCGCGATCACGTCCTTGCCGCCGATGTCGACGTGGGCCATGTTGAAGAACTTCAGGTCGGGCGGGGTCTGGCCCATCGCCTTCTCCAGCACCTTCATGGCGTTGGGGCCCTGCAGCTGGAAGCGGTAGTTCTTGCGCTTGCCGTCCGAACGCATGGCGGTGCGCTCGTCACGCTCCACGCTCACGTCCCAATCGCCCGTCTCGGCATGGAACTCGACCCACTCGATCGCCGGCGCGCGGCCCACGAGCGAGAACTCTTCCTCGGCGAGGTAGAACAGGATCACGTCGCCGATGACGTAGCCATCGGGGGTCACGGGCACGAACTGCTTGGCCTTGTCGACCTTGAAGCCCTTGAACGAGTTGATCGCCAGGTATTCGAGCAGCTTCATCGCGTCGGGGCCGCGGACATACAGCTCGACCATGTGGTAGGACTGGTTGAACAGCACGGCGGCATCGGCCCAGGCCTTCTGCTCCTTGCGCCAGTTCGAATATTCGGCCGGCACGCCCGGATAGACGTTCGGGCCGACCTGCTGGTTGCGCAGCATCTCGACGATATCGCCGGACGCATCCAGCTTCTGTTGCAGGGTCTGTTCACTCATGCTTGTGTGTCCTCTCCTAGAGGGTTTGGGGTTGATTTTGGTCACCGGCAGGCCTGGCAAGCCAGTTGGCGATGGCATCGTTCACCTCTGCGGGCGCTTCGAGCGGCAGCATATGCCCCGCGCCCGGAACGATGACCAGCGTGGAATCGGCCAGCCGCGCGGCGATTTCCTCGTGCTGCCGGGGCGGCGCCCACTGGTCCAGCGCGCCCGTCATCACCAGCGTGGGACAGGCGATCCGCGCCAGCAAATCGTCGACCTCGGGACGGCCCACCAAGGCGGCGATGTGCGCATCGAAGCGCTCCTGTCCGGCCGATAGGCACATCGCGCGCATCGGGTCGTACATCTCCGCGCGGTGGCGGTTCGCCTCGGCCACCATTGGCGGCAGCCACTGGTCCACCAGCGCCGCGAAGCCGCTGTCGTGGCCCACCTTCTGCAACGCGGCGCGCTTTTGCGGCTCGTTCTGGCCCAACGGGTGGATGCCGGTGGAGACCAGCGCCAGCCGCCGCACCCGCTCGGGCGCCATGCGGAATATCTCCAGCGCCACGCGCCCGCCCATTGAATGGCCGAACAGATCGACCCGGTCGGCGCCGCGCGCATCCGCCTGCTCCAGCGCCACGCGCGCCATGCCGGAAAGGCTGTCGGCGAGCCCGTACGAATCAATTGTCAGCGAATCGGGGAATGCATCAGACTGCGCCGCGAAGGTGCGCGCGTCGCAGATCAGTCCGGGCAGGAATACAAGCATCGCTCTCGCAGATATCCGCAGCTGTTCGTTCGCGGTCGTGAAGTTTTCGTCTATACGAAGAAACCCGATTGCGCTAGGCCTTTGTGCACGGTGTTTATAGGGCCTAAGGTGCCCGCTGAAAACGCATGGCCACAGGCCAGACCGCATGGGAGAAGACCCGATGTCAGAGACCGCCACCCACTCCTATGAAGCGATTCATCCCGACTGGGAGAAGGGCCGCGCCAACATGGTCGACGGCTATTCGCTGGAGATGACGGCGAAGGAGCTCGACGGCCTCAGGGAAGCCGCGCCGCTCATCAAGCCCGATACGCAGATCGCCGTGACCTTCCTGCCCGGTGAGGAGATGGAGCAGCGCGTGCAGGCCGCCGAGCTGGTGCGCGAGCTGGGGTTCGAGCCGATCGTCCACCTTTCCGCCCGTCGCCTGGCGTCCGAGCAGGAGCTGGACACTTACCTGCGCGACATCACCACCCGCGCCGGGGTGAAGCGCTGCTTCATCATCGCCGGCGATCCGCCCGAGGCCGAGGGTCCTTACGAGAACTCGCTGCAGATCATCGAGAGCGGCCTGCTGGAAAAGCACGGCATCGAGGTGGTCGGCGTGGGTGGCCATCCCGAGGGGCACCCCAATGTCGACAAGGACCAATTGTGGGTGTGGATGCAGCAGAAGATCGACGCGGTCCGCGCGCATGGCATGGTCCCGCTGGTGGTGACGCAGTTCGCCTTCGACGATGACGCGATCGTCGAATGGCTGGGCGACATGCGCGACCGCGGCATCGACGTGCCCGTGCGCCTCGGCGTGCCCGGCCCCGCGGGCATCAAGCGCCTGCTGGGCTTTGCCAAGCGGTGCGGCGTGGGGGCGAGCACCAGCGTGCTGAAGAAGTACGGCGTCTCGGTCACCAACCTCATCGGCAGCGCGGGGCCGGACAAGCTGGTCCAGTCGCTCAGCAACAAGCTGACCGACCGGCACGGCCGCGTGCGCCTGCACTTCTATCCCTTCGGCGCGCTCAAGGCGTCGGCCGAGTGGATCAAGCAGTACGACGCCAAGCACTGAGGCGCTCGCCGGGGAAACGGCGAGTCGCGGGCAGGAAGCCCGCAGGACGGGAGATGACATGGCCGACCTGATCGATGGCCGCGCGATCGCGCGCCAGGTTGACGAGAAGACCAAGCAAGCTGTCGATGCGATGCTGGAAGCGGGCATGCCGCGCCCCGGACTGACCGTGGTGCTGGTGGGCGAGGATCCCGCCAGCCAGGTCTACGTCCGGCGCAAGATCAAGGCGTGCGAGCGCGTGGGCGTCCGCTCGACCGAGCACCGCCTGCCCGAAGACACGCAGCAGGACGACCTGCTGGCGCTCATCGACCGCCTCAACCGCGATCCCGACGTCCACGGCATCCTGTGCCAGGTCCCTCTGCCCGAGCACATCGACACGCGCCTGGTGCTGCGCTCGATCCGCCCGGACAAGGATGTCGACGGCTTCCACCCGGTGAACGTCGGCCGGCTCTCCACCGGCACGGGCGGCATCGTCCCGTGCACGCCGCTGGGCGTCATGCTGCTGCTGGAATCGGTGATCGACGATTTCGTGGGGCTGGATGCGGTGGTGATCGGCAAGTCCAACATCGTGGGCAAGCCGGTGGCCAATCTGCTGCTCGACAAGGAATGCACGGTCACCGTCACGCACATCCACACCGAGAACCTGCCCGAGATCGCGCGCAAGGCGGACATCATCGTCGCCGCGGCGGGCGCGCCCGAGCTGGTCAAGGGCAGCTGGGTCAGCGAAGGCGCGGTTATCATCGACGTGGGCATCACCCGCATCATGGGCGATAACGGCAAGGAAAAGCTGGTGGGCGACGTCGCCTTCGACGAGGTGCAGCACGCCAGGGCGGTCACCCCCGTTCCGGGCGGCGTGGGACCGATGACCATCGCCTGCCTGCTGGCCAACACCGTGCAGGCCGCGCGGCTGCTTGCGGGCGGCGGCGGCGAGGAGAGCAGCGACTATTCGGATGCGCCCGACCGCTCGATGTTTTCCGGCGCCGGCGTGCCGGGCTGAGCCGGAGCCGGCCGCGCCGGGGTAGTGCGGCGCGGCC
>Ga0210040_10010881_pt1 | contig 10375 bp, 9 predicted proteins | sample CryGeyCG12114_NA_FD_185462 | JGI IMG/M metagenome (GOLD analysis project Ga0210040, IMG submission 185462) | Groundwater microbial communities from aquifer - Crystal Geyser CG19_WC_8/21/14_NA (SPAdes) (version 2) | ecosystem: Environmental > Aquatic > Deep subsurface > Groundwater | place: USA...
TATCTTTTCAAAAATCCTTTGAGTTTGTACAATATTGGCCGGTTATACGAAAGTGGCTTAAAGAATAAAAAAGTTGCTTATCAATATTACTCAAAGTATTTAAAAAGTGGCAAACCTAAAAGCGAGGATGAAAAACGGGTTTATGCTTACATAAAAGAATTGATGGATGAAAAAAAGTCGAAATAATCTTACCAGCTTAACCCAAGGGGTCAATTCTAATAATTGTTTTAAAAACATTCTTTTTTACCCGAGATCAAAATTTACCAGTTCTACAAACTCTTCCAGTCTTGCATCTATTTCTTTTTTTGTAATTTCAGTAAGACGTTGTGTACCAAATTTTTCTACGCAAAAACTTGCCATTGCACTTCCCATAATGATGGCTGTTTTCATATTATCAAAAGAAATGTCCTGGGTTTTTGCAAGGTGACCAACGAAACCTCCGGCAAACGTATCACCTGCACCTGTTGGGTCAAATACATCTTCCAAAGGCAAAGCAGGAGCAAAGAAAACAGCATTTTCATAAAATAATAAAGCGCCATGTTCTCCTTTTTTAATGATCAGGTATTTTGGACCCATCGTTAAAATTTTTTTGGCTGCTTTTACCAGGCTGTATTCATGACTAAGTTCTCTTGCTTCGCTGTCATTTACCATCAGCACATCTACCATGGTAAGCACATCTTTTAAATCATCCAGCGCTACTTCCATCCAAAAGTTCATAGTGTCCATTACGATAAGTTTTGGACGCTTTTTCATTTGCTGAATTACGCTTTTTTGTACAGAGGGCAAAAGATTTCCGAGCATTAAAAACTCACAATCCTGGTAACTGTCAGGCACTATTGGTTGAAAATTCTCAAGAACATTTAATTGTGTTTCAAGCGTATCACGTGTATTCATATCCATGTGATACCGGCCGCTCCAGAAAAAAGTTTTTTCGTCTTTTTTTATTTGTACCCCTTCGAGTTGCACACCGCGCGCAGTTAAAGCATCCAGTTCTTCCTGTGGAAAATCTCCTCCGACTACCGAAATTTGTTTGATCGGTTTTGTAAAGTTGGAAGCGCTCCATGCAATGTAAGTTCCTGCTCCGCCAATAATTTTATCTGATTTTCCAAAAGGAGTTTCGATAGCATCAAAAGCCATTGACCCGACAACCACTAAAGACATAAAAGAAGATTTAAAAAAAATTTATCTGCTCACAGAGCAGCCTGAAGACAATATTTACAGGCGAAACTAACTAATTTTTTATAAAGCAGTGAAGAACTGTTTATATAAAACGCTAAAACATTTTACGCAGTTTAAATAGTTGAAGTAAACTTAACAAAGGTTAAAAAAATTAGGAGTTATAGTTTTAATATCTTTGATTTTATAAAGGGATTGGTGTACATGGCAAAGATTAAAACAAAAGAAAACAATACCAAAAGAGAAATCATCATTATACAGGCGGCAAAACTTTTTAAGGAAAAAGGATACAAAGCTGCAAGTATGAGAGAGATTGCAACTGCCGTGGGTGTAGAGGCTGCAAGCCTGTATAATCATATAGATTCTAAAAATGATCTGCTAAATGCTATATGCATGAATGTAGCAAACCGTTATACTTCTAATATAAATAATATTGAAAATGAGGAATCTGCTGTTATCAATAAATTTGAAAAATTAATAAGGTTTCATGTAAAAGAAATGATGCATAACTACGAAGAAGTGTATGTAACGGATCATGACTGGAGAAACATGGAAGAGCCTTACTTATCTGAATATCGTGAAATGCGCAGAAATTACCGGAAACGATTTGCAGCTATTGTACAGCAGGGTATTGATAAAAAGGAAATAAAGTCAATTGATGCAAATACTATTGTAATGATTTCTATCAATGCCATAGCAGCAGTGGATCAATGGCACAGGATTGTGCATAAAGTAAACAGCCAGGATCTTGAAGATAATATTGTAACGATATTGGTAGATGGCATTAGAAATTAAACTTTCCGAGCAGAAATTAAGTTTCATCCGAAAAGAGCTTCTTTAAAGTATCGGGTAAAAAAAACTTCACTTATTAACCAGTACCCTTATTTTTGCGAAATCTTTCGCCGAAATGTTTAATACTTTATCGTCCAACGAATCTGTTCCTTCTCAAAAGAAAAAAATTATTGTTTTAGGCAGTGGCCCAAACCGCATAGGCCAGGGCATCGAATTTGACTATTGCTGTGTTCATGGTCTTATGGCTATCAAAGAAAGTGGTTTCGAAGCTATTATGATCAACTGCAATCCTGAAACCGTCAGTACTGATTTTGACATTGCTGATAAATTGTACTTCGAACCCGTCTACTGGGAACATCTTTGGGAAATTATCGAACTGGAACAACCTTACGGAGTTATTGTTCAATTAGGAGGCCAGACAGCCTTGAAACTTGCAAAAAAGCTGCATAAAAGAGGTATCAGAATTATAGGAACATCTTTTGATAATATGGACATTGCTGAAGATCGCGGCCGTTTTAGCGATCTTTTAAAAGAACTTAATATTCCATATCCTGAATATGGTACAGCCTACACAGCCGAAGAAGCAATTGATGTAGCAAATAAAGTTGGTTATCCTGTATTGGTTCGTCCCAGTTATGTATTAGGCGGACAAAGAATGCGCATTGTAATTAACGACGACGAAGTTGAAAAAGCGGTAGTAAGCCTGCTTAAACATATTCCTGATAACAAAATTCTGATTGATCACTTTCTCGACCGCTGCCAGGAAGCCGAAGTAGACGCCATTTTTGACGGAGAAGATTTTCATGTAATGGGTGTGATGGAGCACATTGAACCTGCCGGTATTCATAGCGGCGACAGCAATGCTGTATTACCCGCCTTTAACCTGACCCCGCTGGTTATTACTACAATGGAATATTATTCTGAAAAAATTGCAAGAGCATTAAATATAAAAGGTCTGATAAACATACAGTTTGCAATAAAAGACAACAAAGTCTATGTAATAGAAGCAAATCCGCGGGCATCACGGACTACGCCTTTTATTGCAAAAGCATACCAGATACCTTATCTAAACATTGCTACCAAGGTAATGCTGGATACTGCAAAACTTAAAGATTTCACTTTCGAAAAAAAGCTCACCGGATTTGCTATAAAAGAACCTGTTTTTAGTTTTGATAAATTTGCTGGAGTAAGCAGAGAACTTGGTCCGGAAATGAAAAGCACCGGAGAAGCTATCCGCTTTATTAAAGACCTGAGAGACCCCTATTTTCGTATGTTATATAAAGAAAGAAGTATGCATCTTAGTAAATAAAAAAAGCTGCCCGCATTATAAAAAGTGCGGGCAGCTTTTTAAATGAGTTATATGCCTGTCTCCCGCCCTTACTTTTGGAAACAAATGCCTTTTATCAGGCTGATAATTCCTTTAATTGCAGGCATTTTATTAGAGTGGAATTTGAGCTTCAATCCTTTTGCTTTAGCTGGTTTTGCAATCTCAGCTATAATTGTCTTGTTCATTTTTTCCAGGCTCTCATTAGCATTAAAATTTTCCCATAGCTGGATTGCTGGTTTTGCTATAAACCTTTTATTTATTGCAGGCGGAGCATTAATAGTCTATAATAAAGACATCAGAAATCATCAAAATTGGGCAGGCAATTATAATACAGACAAAATTGCTGTACTGGCAACACTGCAGGAACCACTGGTCGAAAAAGCCAAATCATACAAAGCAGAAGCTTCGATTGAAGCTGTTAATATTAAGGGAGAATGGAAAACTGTAAAAGGGAAGGCACTTATTTATTTTAGTAAAGACAGCAGTGTACCGAATCTAAAATATGGTTCGGAGGTTTTGTTTTATAAACCTTTGCAGCTAATTAAAAATACAGGTAATCCGGGCAGCTTTGATTATAAACAATACAATGCTTTGCAGGACATTTATCACCAGGTGTTTTTAAAAAAGTCAGAATATGTGATAACAAAAGCAACAAATGAAAACGTTTTTAGAAATTGGCTGTATAATGCAAGGTCGTATGTTATTAGTAAATTACAGCAGTACATAAAAGAAGACCGTGAATCAGGTGTTGCAGAAGCCCTTTTGATTGGTTATCGCGACGACCTGGACAAAGATTTGGTACAGTCTTACAGCAACACAGGTGTTGTACACATTATTGCTATTTCAGGCTTACATCTCGGAATGATTTATATGGCGCTGGTCTGGCTGTTACAACCTTTTAGAAAAACAAAGTGGATCAATTGGGTTAAGCCTGTAATTATACTTTCTGTGCTATGGATATTCACTTTACTTGCCGGCGGCGTACCTTCTATACTTAGGTCGGCTGTTATGTTCAGCTTTATTATTTTAGGACAAACTATTGACAGAAAGTCTTCTATCTACAATACATTAGCCGCGTCAGCTTTTGTAATGCTTTGCATTAATCCGTTTTATTTGTGGGATGTCGGGTTTCAGCTTTCTTATGCGGCAGTTATTAGTATTGTATTATTTTCAAAACCTGTTTACAACTGGTTTTACAGCAAAAATAAACTGATAGATTTTTTCTGGAAACTGACATCTGTAACAATCGCCGCTCAGATACTGACTGTACCCATTATTTTTTATTTCTTTCACCAGTTTCCTAACCTGTTTTTAATAACAAATTGCATCATTGTTCCGTTATCATCGGTTATTTTATTTGCCGAATTGATATTGCTGCTTATTTCTTTCATACCAGTTGCAGCTACGTTTGTTGGTTTTATTACAAGCTCAATGCTTGCTTTTATGAATGATTTTATAGAACGCATTAATAATGTTCCGTTTGCTGTCTATGACGGCATTCAAAATAATCTGGCTGACACCATTTTATTATACATCTTTATTGCAGGCATTTGCTATTTTTTATTAAATAAAACAAAACAGGCATTATTTGTTGCTTTAACTGCAATGTTTGTTTTTACTGCAATGGATGCTTATGAAAACATCAGGGCAAAACAACAGCAAAAAATTGTTGTTTATAATGTTTCTCAACACAATGCTATAGACTTTATTAGCGGAAAGCAATTTGCTTTTGTTGGTGACACAGCGTTATTAAATGATGGCTACCTTAAAAACTATCATTTAAAACCTGCAAGAACTTTATTCAGAATAAAACCAGCAAATAATTTAACTGGTTTTTATATCAGTTTTCCTTTTATACAATTCTCTGGAAAAAAGATATTATTGATAGATAAACCTTTTCGGTTTGCATCTCCACGCAAAATTCCCCTTGACCTGATTGTGATTTCAAAAAATCCACATGTACGTATTGCTGAACTTCAGACTGTTTTTGACTGTAAACAATTTGTTTTTGACGGATCTAACAGTTCGTGGAAAATCAACCAATGGAAAACAGATTGTGACAGCCTACATTTGCCAAATTATTCGACACCTGATAAAGGCGCCTTTGAATTAGATTGTCTGAAACAGGATTTATAGGATTTTGGGAATGACAGGGAAATAAAGAAGAAGATATTACTTGTTTAAATCTGCCTTATTTGTGGAAAATTAAAAACAAAACTCAGGAAACGTCGAATAGCATTACTTAACCTGAATGGAGCGTCGCAACAAATGCTCAATCAGAGTATTGATGCTGGCGACCAAATAAATAAAATTATCTAATTGGTATATTATGCAAAAGAAAATACAATCTGCACTTATTTCGGTTTTTTACAAAGACGGCTTAGACAGTATCGCAAAACAATTGCACGAATTAAATATTACAATTTATTCCACTGGCGGAACGGAAAAATTTATAAAGGATCTTGGTATTGATTGTGTGCCGGTGGAAAGTCTTACCACATATCCTTCGATATTGGGCGGAAGGGTAAAAACGTTGCATCCAGCCGTCTTTGGCGGCATTTTAGGAAGGCGCGAGCTGGAGCAGGACGTGCAGGAAATGAAACAATACAACATTCCCGAAATTGATTTGGTGATTGTAGATCTGTATCCTTTTGAAGAGACACTTGCAGCGACTGATAATGAAAAACAAATCATCGAAAAGATAGATATTGGCGGACCTTCGATGATACGTGCTGCGGCAAAAAATTTTAAAGACCTTTTGGTAATTGCGGCCAAAGAAGATTATGCACTTTTGGAAAAACTGCTTACCGAGCAAAAAGGTGAAACAACAATTGAACAACGTAAACGGTTTGCGGCAAAAGCATTTGAGGTGGTAATGAAATATGATATTGCGATCAGCAATTATTTTAATCCGCACAATACCATTTCTTTGAATAATGCAAATGGTAAACAATCGCTGCGTTATGGAGAAAATCCACATCAAAAAGCTTTTTTTGAAGGAAACCTAAATGAAGTTTTTTCTCAATTGCATGGAAAAGAAATATCATATAATAATCTGGTAGACATAGATGCGGCAATAGAATTGATCAATGAATTTCCTTTGGCAAACGAACAAAATGAAGTAGTTTTTGCAATTATTAAACATACGAATGTTTGCGGCATTGCTGTAAGAAATTCGGTAAAAGAAGCATGGGATGCTGCTTTGGCGGGCGATCCTGAAAGTGCTTTTGGGGGTGTATTGGTAAGTAATGGCGCAATAGATAAAGCAACTGCTGAAGCAATAAATGAAATTTTCTTTGAAGTATTAATTGCTTATAATTTTGAACCCGAAGCGCTTGAAATTTTGCAAAAGAAGAAGAACCGTATTTTATTGCAATTAAAAGGTCCGTTTGAAACAAAGGACCAATTTAGATCTGTAGTAAACGGTGTTTTAAAGCAAAACAAGGATAAAGGAAATTTTTTAGAATGGAAAGAAGTGGGCGGAAGAGAAACAACAACTGCGGAAAGGGAAAACCTTGAATTTGCTAATCTTGTTTGCAAACACTTAAAAAGTAATGCAATAGCGCTTATAAAAAATAAACAGCTCGTTGGTAAAGGCTGTGGACAAACAAGTCGTATTGATTCTTTGCGCCAATCTATAGAAAAAGCAAAACAGTTTAAATTTGATTTGAATGGAGCGGTACTGGCTTCTGATGCATTTTTCCCTTTTAATGATTGTGTGCAAATTGCGCATGCAGAAGGAATTGAAGTATTTATACAACCTGGCGGATCTATCAGGGATAAAGACAGTATTGATTATTGTTTGGAAAATAAGCTGGCAATGGTATTTACAGGAATGAGACATTTTAAACATTAACCCTGATCGGATTTCCAGAGTAAATAGTTGCTTAACTTCGAAAACATTGCTAAGTTCTCTAACTTTTTAAATTGCTTTATGAAAAAAATATTTGTCTTTTTGGTACCTGGTCTTTTTCTGCTGTCAGCAATATCTGCACAATCAGGAAATGAGGATAATCCACCAATTGTGAAAACTGCAAATGGTTCTCTTCAGGGAATAAATGAATCAGGTATTCGTACATTCAAAGGAATTCCCTTTGCACAACCTCCGGTTGGAACCTTGCGTTGGAAAGAGCCGCAGCCGGTAAAGAACTGGCAAGGTGTACGAAAAGCAGACAAATTTGGTCCGCGGGCAATGCAAAGAGCAGTGTTTGGAGATATGAACTTCAGGTCAGACGGTGTAAGTGAAGATTGTTTATATTTAAATGTATGGACACCTGCCAAATCTGCAAACGAACACCTGCCTGTACTGGTATATTATTATGGAGGCGGTTTTATAGCAGGCGACGGATCAGAGCCAAGATATGATGGCGAAAGCATGGCGCGTAAAGGCATTGTGACCGTTAATGTAAATTATCGTCTTACCATATTCGGATTTTTTGCACATCCCGAATTAACTAAAGAATCTCCTCATAAAGCATCGGGTAATTATGGATTATTAGATCAAAAAGCTGCCTTACAATGGGTGCAGCAAAATATTGCAGCTTTTGGTGGTGATCCTGCAAAAGTCACTATTGCCGGAGAATCAGCAGGATCTTTTTCTGTAAGTGCATTAATGGCCTCTCCTTTGTCTAAAAATCTGATTGCAGGCGCTATTGGTGAGAGTGGTTCGTTGCTGGGAAAGACACCTCCGGTTCCTCTGGAGGAAGCAGAACAAATGGGTGTAAAGTTCGCAAGCTTAATGGGTGCCAACTCTTTAGCGGCACTCAGAGCAATGCCTGCTGCCCAGCTTCTTGAAGCTACAGCAAAACCAGAAATTCCTCGATTTCCTATAACGGTGGATGGCTATTTTTTTCCTAAAAAGCCCCTGGAAATTTACGCAAAAGGAGAACAGGCTCATGTGCCTTTACTGGTGGGATGGAACTCTGAAGAAAGTAATTACCACGGAATATTGGGACAGGACAAGCCAACGAAAGAGAATTTTGAAAAAGCAGTTCAAAAACTTTATACTAATAATGCTACGGAAGTATTGCAGGTATATGCAGGAGCAAATGACAAGGAAATTGAACAAGCTGCAACAGACCTTGCTTCTGACAGGTTTATTGCTTATGGCACCTGGAAATGGTCAGATATTCAAAGCAATACAGGAGCTAAACCGGTTTACCGTTACCTATACTCCCGCCCACGACCAGCAATGAGAGCTGAGATGGGAAACGCTGTTGCAGGACTTGCAGGCGGAGTAATCAAAAGTAATGATCCAAATGCTAATAAAGCACCTGTTCCTGCCGGCGCTTCTCATTCTGCAGAAATTGAATATGCTTTGGGTAATCTGCCAACTAACCTTGTATATGACTGGCAACCTGAAGATTATAAAGTATCAGAAATAATGCAGGCTTACTTTGCAAATTTCATAAAGTCAGGCAATCCAAATGGTATAGGATTACCAAGCTGGCCCGCTATAAAGAAGGGCAGTGCAGCTACTATAATGCATTTAAACGTAGAGACGAAAGCAGAACAGGAAAAGCATCGGGAGCGTTATTTATTTCTCGACCACATTAAATAGAGTAATTGTTTTAGGGATAGAACTTTAGACTAAAGTATATGTTGTTTTGAGTATAAACATTCCCCATTTTTATTTCAATTATCACTTATTCTTAATAAAAAGATTTGTTATAAAAGAACATACCACACTGATATTTTCTAAAAAAAGGTATGGTATGTTTTTAGTAATGTAATTGTAAAAATTATTTAATAATTTAAATTTACAGTTATGTTACGTTGGACAATTATTTTTGCGATTGTTGCAGTCATTGCTGCAATATTTGGTTTTGGTGGTATTGCTGAAAGTGCTGCAGGTATTGCCAAAGTATTGTTTTTTATCTTTATAGTACTGTTTGTTCTTTCATTAATAATGGGAAAAAAATCAGTATAAATACTTATAAATATACAATTTGTGATAGCAGCATAACCGCTGCTATTTTTATAAACAGTTGTTGTTAAATATAGTATCCTCGAGAATTAGAACAATAAAAAAACGGAAGAAGATGGCATGCTTTTTTAATAATTACTTTAAACTACTATTATGGATAAGTTAGAATTTAAAGGTGATTATAATGAATTTAAAGGTAAATTAAAGCAGGCTCACAGTTCACTTACCGACGATGATCTTGAATACGAAGAAGGTAAAGACGACGAATTCTTCGGAAGAATACAAAAGAAGTTGGGTAAAACAAAAGACGAAGTGGTAGACTGGATTAAATCTCTCGGATAGTTCTAACATTTTTAAAATATAAAAGGACAGATAAATATCTGTCCTTTTATATTTATTTTAATTCCAATTGTACTTATAAGGAAGTTTAATTAAAAATTTCTCCAGGTCTTTCTTGTTAAGAAAATAGGCGAGGTTATTATTATTATTATTATTAAAGTACGGCTAGCTAACTTTTCTGCATTTTTGGTTTTTGGAACTTTATTTCGATTATAAAAAAAATTATTTGAAACGAAAACTGGTTTTTGTTTTTGCATTGGCTTTGTTTGCATTGCTTGACGGGTATTTATTATCTGCTATTTCATTTTTTGGCAAAGCAGGTATTAGTTTATTTTACACACAATACAATTTTTTAAAAATATGGTGGAAGGGAGCTTTGCTGGTATTTATCATTTGGATTTTCTTATTTGTTGTACAAAATGCTTTAAGCAAAAAACTAAGTAAAGCAACTTCTAATAACCTATTTGCAGTTTCTTCATTATTAGCGATTATAGGAATGTATTTTTCGTATGCTGATTTTCGCAACTCGCTCTCTCATCGTTGGTTGGGTGAACGTTTTCACCTCGGGGTGTATTTATTTTGGTTAGGTTGGATCGCAATATCTGTTTATCTCTTATTAGAAAAAAACAGGGCTCTGGAGAGTATAATAAAAAAAACTATAGAAGAGAGTTGATCCATTTTGATAAATGATGTGATATCTTTTCGTATTCAATCAAAAACCCATCATGCCCGTAAGATGAATCTATTTCAACATAAGTAGCATTAGGCATGTTGTCAGCAATAAATTTTTGCTCGTTAACCGGACAGAGAATGTC
>Ga0210040_10010882_pt1 | contig 10375 bp, 5 predicted proteins | sample CryGeyCG12114_NA_FD_185462 | JGI IMG/M metagenome (GOLD analysis project Ga0210040, IMG submission 185462) | Groundwater microbial communities from aquifer - Crystal Geyser CG19_WC_8/21/14_NA (SPAdes) (version 2) | ecosystem: Environmental > Aquatic > Deep subsurface > Groundwater | place: USA...
AACAATGGAAATAATGTGAGTGCGTATACAAAGGATACAGTACCAGTAGTCAGTTAGTGACAGACTGGACGTGTGCAATATAGGACACATGGTTGTAGTTAGTGATCTATTATGAACTCATTCATGAGATCGTATTCGAGTATTTTCAATGAACATAGTTCCATACAAACAAGTCATAAATTTTGTGTTGTTTCGTACTATATTGTATGCTACCAATAGGTTTAGAAGGCTTCAACTGCATTTTATCTCATTATCTACATGGTCCATTCAGCAAGAATCGAAATCTTTCTTTTTGTATGTTTTCCAAGCCACTGTGCAAAAAGTTTTGTAGCAAATACATTATATTGGTATATACAACATTGAAAACGGCGTCCAATATACACAATGAAGTGATAATGATTGCAGTCAGTAATACCAGTTTGTAAATTTCCTCCAACATTATATCACTATTAAAAAAAGGGCTAAAAAAATAAACATAGGAAAAAAGAAAGTAAGAGTTCCCCCGATCCCATGATAGGAAGAAAGTCACCCATCAATTCAATTAGACAGGATGCTCACCAAAGGTGGCGATTAGCATAATGGATCGCAACTAATTAGGAGCGCGTGCGAAAGCAGTGAGAGCCCAAGGCCGATGACAGTCTACATCTAGCCATCTATTTTCCATAGCACTCAACAAGCGCGTGTCCACCATCAATTCCTCACTTCCGGTCTCGTTGGCTCTCAACAGGGAAACGTGCTCATTTTTCCTCCGTCTCTCCCTACATCCGCGACCTGTCATACTTTTACTGTGACTGATTCCTTCGGCAGCCACCATGAAAACCGAACAACGGTTTCCCTCCCTTCAGCCATCCTTTTTTTACCCACTCACTAACTAACTAACCAACTATATATATATGTGAGTAGACCTAACGGACTTACTCACATATTATTATTATTACTACTGGATTTATCTCCGTCCCTAATGTGTACTTGTACCATACTGCTTTTAAAAACTCAAAGCAATGGTAGAAAACGGGCACAAAAGCACCCGTACAAAGGTAGCCACGGTTCACTACAGAAATACAGCAGTCCTATGAAATACTGTAACGTATACCACCCTCCTATTCTGTATATAGACATTACATTTGTACAGATTATTATTTATTGTGATGATGATATGGGATTCTTCAGTAGTAGTATATAACTTTCAAGTACGGGTGATGAGTAGTATTATTAACTGAAAAATGGATAGCTAGTAGCTATAGGGAGTAAGTATATTAAATTATTGGAGACCGAAAACTAGAATTTGGAGCAACATGGATTTGCTCATGAAAAATTAGCATCGTCATTTGTTGGTTCTTCTACACACTCGTTAAATAGGCACATTGAATGGGGAAAGTTCTCTTTTTTGTCATCTTGCCGCTTTACCCACTGTTCATATGACACGATTTGAACACTGAATTATCTTACTTACAGTATTACAGCAAAAAGTATGGTATGAGCTCCCTGGGTTTCCTTCCTGTATGGTGTATGCACACCATTTCATCTTCACGAGGTTTGTCCGGAACTTGTGAATTATTATGCACACTGGGGATCAACTCTGTGTACTAACTAACTAAATAACTTACTGCAAGACCTTGTGCGGCATGATTAAGTTACTTCGTTTTGGATAAAGAAATAAATAAAAACTTTCTTTCTAGTCCACCAAACTAACTTTTCTATTGCACTCAATTACGTTTGGTTGCAAAATAAAAAACTTACAACAGGGGATTAATCGTTTTGTAAATCTTACATGTCTATATAGTGCAAACATTGTTATTTATGTTTTTTACATATGGAAACCAACTAAATGGAGTAGTTAGTTAGTTACTCCCATAAAGCAGGCATAAAAAGTGGCTTGATTTTTTGTCCCATGTAACAAACTTATAACAATCTCTTTTAATCATGAACTAAAAGGTGAATGAATGACCTATGTGCTCAGGTAAGCAAACATAAATCATAGAGAAACTACAGGAAATCAATAAAACCGCAACTATTTACATTGATCATTTCAATATAACATGTATACACCACTAGCCTATCTAAAAGTATAAAAAAATCCGTCTGGTATGCAATGGAAACTTACAGCTTTTCGGGATCAAAGGGAACTTGTCCAGACATAGTAGAAAAGCAGAATAAAACGACCATAAACTTGTCCCCATATGATGTTTGCTGTTGATTAAACCACCGTGAGCCAATTAAAAGTACTGAACGTGACTACTAAAGATGTGAAATGAACACATTTAATGTTTACACAATCATAAATATCGCATATCTAGGTGTGTGACCCTGTGTATTGGTATTCATTTAATGCATTTTAGAACTTTACATAATATGTTTCGTATTTTTTCACGCTACAAAATTATGCATGCTAAAATTTTCAACTTTCACATGTGTTCAAAACAAAGCATTTTAGAAATGAACAACGTTTGATTCATTGTTCTTGACATTACCGATTTTCTTTAAGAGATTTGCAGCTGTGGATAAAAAAAGATATTCTCTGTAGCGCGTAATGCAATCCTTCGTGTATGCACAATGCGCTGCTGCTTGTAGCGCGGCTTTTTTGCTTGTTACTATGGACGGTTCGCCGTGGGTTATTCTATTAGATATGCTATTTAGTTCGTTATAAATAATTAACCGGTTCATCACAAACTTTTTCAAAGAACAAAATTTCTGAATCCAGAGCTACAGTCTATCCAAACCAACCGGCCTTTCAAATTAATACAAGGTAAGGTTTGACTTGCACGTTTTTTAATTACAACAGCGGCACAAATAACTATTTAAATTTAAGGAGCGTCACTAAGACTATAATTCTTCATCGTTAAGAAGTGAGCCCCGGAGAAAATTTAATAGCATAATTTCATGGCACTTGGTGTACAACATAAATATATGCAAAAGTAATTTAACAACTGCCCCTTGTATTATATGATGATTTGAGTTCTCCCAAGATCAGTAGGAGGTTGACATTTATTTCCATCTAATTGCACAAGCATACTGACTGATGGTGGTAGCAAAACCAAACACATTATAATATAGCTACACGTCTTACTAGCCAGCCAACTGAGTGAGTAAGTAAGTTAAACAGTACACAGGATTTGTTTGTTTGTGTGACCCACCGATTGTGGATTGTGTACATTACACAGACTAACTCCACGCACATGGCGCAATAACTTTTAAGTATTCATAATATGGGGCTCAAAAACTACACCACACTCACTGATAGCAAACGTATAAAATGCGGGTGGTCAACCACTAAAATCCAAGTGGTTTCAAAGGTTATTTTGATTCCCCAATTTATTCCACATATTATGAACCATAGCCATGTGTGTATGCATGTATATTTAGTCATTTAGTTGGAAATGATAGATCACTCGGCCCCTTGTTGATTGTATGATGAAGGTTTCATAATAACACTTTGGTGGAATCCCGGTGCCAGAATACACACACTGCGTACGAACCTGGAAAGCTTCCATCATGAACTATGCAAGTCCATTTGACATTTTAATGTAGCTTGGACATGAAAATTTCATTGCAAATTGCCATGCAGGAATCTCCGTTTAGACTTTTGCCCCATTCCCTTCAACATCCATTATTCACGCGTGTAGTCTGTCAGTTCAATTCTTTTCATGTATGGCTCAACTATGCTGGCATTCCATTAGTTTTGTTAGTCCCTCGTCTGTGGAGCCGTGTATTTTTCCATGCATACACAATTAAGGGAAACTATAGAGTGTGCTCCCAATACTAGTATAGTATAGTGATGAATGCCCAGCAATGCAGTTAGTTAGTTGATAATCAATTTATACTCGATAGCAAGCTGGATCCAAATACATTTCCCTTTTCTACACGAATGAAAATTATCCTATGTATGCAATTATTGGCATACAATAAAACCTATGGCAGGATTCCAGAAATCCGTTTTCTCTAGTTAGTCCTCTGGGGGAATCTTATGTGGAATCCACACACAAGGGAGGCCACAAAATAGATGGATTCGAAAAAAGGTAGGCTGAGCTACACATACGAGAAGACAGTATGTGGTCGACTTAACTGGGGAACAGGGTGGTCTTGCCTATCTTGACACGAACCTACGGTTTTGCCCTCAAAACATACTAAAAGCCTGTGTGTGTGTGTAATATAGTTAGTTCACTTTGCTTTTAGCATAGTTGCAGTTAGTTAGTTGGTTACTTATACATGCTCACTAACTATAACTACCCACTCCATGTATCACATGTTGTTCCTTTGAGTCAGGATTTGAGCCTCGTAACCAACCAAAACCATAACCATGATCGTGAGAGAGACAACCACAAACAACTGTCTAGTTAACCAAAAAGATAACTAATACTCCCACCCAGCTGGGCTCTTGCAGTTCCCTTTGGAAATGCATTTTTTCTAACAATAACTTAACTATATCTTGCATCATTTTCATTTCATTTGTTTCCATCAGATGCTCACTCAGTCAGTTAGTCAGTAAATTGTACAATTGAGTAGCACCAGTTGTAACTAAAAGCTAACTATACTAACTAACTAACTAACTAACTATCCTAGATTTGTATAGTTAAATAGTAGATAGATGTTAGTTAGGTAGCTCCAATAGAGTTATTATTATTATTATTTGTAGTTCACTCTGTGTGTCTTTCCCCTTGTTCCTGTAAAATGATTTTTTGGAACAATTAATGGCCTCACTCAAAGTTAGTTCAAGGAACAGACTATATATTTAGCTACAATACATGCATTAAGTTAACTTAGTATGCCGAAGGGACGAATGGATGGAACACATTTCTTTTTGTAGGTTTTTGTACGGACTACATATCTTGTGATGAAGATAGCATCTTAATCAGACAGTTTTAAGTTATATATGAGAGCTAGCTTTAGTTAGTGTAATTGATGTAAAAAGCGGAGAAAAAAGTTTTCACCTGTCATACATTTTTTATTCAGGATGTGCACCTAACTATCTTCTTTAAGGATTGGGTAGATAAGACATAGAAAATGAGTTTTCGTTGCAACATAATGTCACTCCTGGTGGCATTCAAGACTAAAGCCATGCCACTTACTGGAACAAGCAGTTTTGAAATAAATAATATCCAAAGGGAGTTGACAAAAATGACCGACTGTATACCCTGTAATCATAAGTAGAGTGCATAAGTAATGGTTTGGTAACTAGAGATAGATAAAATATTAATTTCCTAGTATTTTTCAAAATGTTCCATCTACTGTCATCAACCATGGAAGTAATAATATTTACGCTGAACTGTAACATCTATAGCAGTATTTTAAATGAGTAGCTTTCCAATAATTTTCCAACCCTTACAGTCAGCAAGTCAGTCAGTCATCAGACACAATAGTTAGTTAGTTAGTTATTTAGATTATTATTAACTAACTAAAAGTACACACAAAAACTCACAGGTAGTGATGATACCGCTAGCATATCATTAGCGCTGAAAAAGTATATGCAGTGGAAACAACATGATAGGACGATATAATACTATACTAAATTATAATAATAATGAAGATAGCTTGTCAAATGAACAGAAATTTGGGGGCTATCATTTCTCCAGCCTAAAGAGAATGTTAAAACTGGATTTTTCCATCACACAAAATAATTCAAGACACGTATGTAATGGGCTGGATGAGAGTCTTTATGGAAAACTGGTATGGACCTCCAATGTCGTGTCTGATCCCTATTAACCATAATTTATTTAGCTAAGGCACGGCTTGCTTTTTGATAAGAATTTTGGATTTTTATAGACCTTAGTCAATTTACCATATCATTACAATGGCTTACTTACTTATAGAAATTACTATTCTCAAAGTATAGACTACAAACAATAATCACAGTGCATATGGACTATCATAGTGAACCGAGTCATCGACCAAAGTGAAGTTTTTGATCATAGGTATGATTTTACCCACAGACTGTATCATTATTCAATAAAGGTAAATAGAACTCAACATATATTCATTTCGGATGAGTAAAATGTATCATGTAGGCAATAGGATACGAGTAGAATGCAAATTTTTTCACCCCGCACTTGGCATTGGGAGGAATAAGATGCATTGTTTCCCTGACGATGAGATAATATGATAGATAACCTGTTTAAAAGTGCAGACGACACGGAAAGTAATTTACACTTGAGCGTGCCACAAACTGTCCATGGCTGTTGGTTCATCAGCCAAAGTGTTAAATAGAAAAAAAGGGAAACATGAATGCATCAAGTACATGAGAGGGTTTGTCATTGGCTCTGTAGAGACTACAAGGGTCTATAAGAAATTGTGTCTCTGGGCTGGTTCAACTTTTCACGTGTTGCCCCAAAACGAAAGCACCTCACAGTGCATGCAGTTAGTTAGTTAGTTAGTGGTAGTTACAAAAACACATGTAGGATTTCGTGTGAGTTCCCAACTAGCCAACAATATTGTATTATTATACTATACCCCGTGTCTGTTCATGTTTCCACTTTTCCTTACATTAATGATGACTAAAGCTGCCATTGACATTTATTAATGAGACTGTGAGGCACAAAGCGGCATGTAATTTTTTACATCATATCACGTTTTCACATCTAAAATTTCTCAATCTTCAAATTGTCAAGAAAAAAATGAAGATGATGAGATTACATGTTGCATCCAAATGATCTGCCTAAACACTTGTAGCCCAAACAAACAAACAGCTATATATTCAGGTGATTACTTCATCTCATTCTGTGTCTTTTCTTATATGCAAAGGGTTGGTTTGTTCGTTCACTGGTTACTGACTGGCTGAGAGTGACTGACGGGTATTTCGTTCATATGTGTTTTGCTGGTTTGGCTTCTACTATGTACTTTACATACATGTGTGAGACCATATGAGTCGTGTAATCAAAGACAGAAGGTAGTAGGTAGCATGGAGTGCATAGGAACTTACAGTTCTCATCATATTTATCATCTTCACCAGATCAAGTCATCAAAAAGTGTACACTGAGTTTCTGACAGGACGTGACCTTACTTTTGCCTCTCACGTCGTAATAATAATCACAATAATAAAGTAGCCAATCCATTTATTGATGAACAAAGGTTTACAATGAGTGTTTGCTACATTGCGTCAGCTAAGAGACAGAGTAATAGAACTAGGGAACAATCTTCATGTATCCACCGAATCTAAAAGACTGAAGAGACTTCCGAGTATTTAATTTTTTTAAACAAAAACGTAGTCGGCGTTCAAACAAAACAAACACTTTTAAAATACTGTTTTTGCTTCACAGTCATTTTATTACACTTTTCAAATATTAGGATATTAGTTTAAAGAATTTGCAGTCTACGCAAACATATAAAATAAATTCAATTTTTTAATTTCTGCATTTCTATATTATCCTAACCCAATACATCCCTATTGTAGACCCTTTGATCCACTGTTCAGTCTCTAGCCCATGCATACAAAAAGAATGCGCATTGTCACCCACCCAAGAACAGTATTAAAAAAATTAAGGAAACAAATCTCGTTAGTCCCAAACAACCAACTACTGTACACAGTGACCCATTAGTATTAGTAAATCCCATGGAGTGAGATACAATCCCCAACTGATCTTGTACACATAACCCAAGTAACTAGCTAACAACTACATTGTGTACGATTATTCACTTTACTGATGGTCAGACAAAGTAAATGCTACTTGCTTACTTTTTTTTTGTCTTTCTTTCGTAACGTTGACTGCGGGTAACAATCATCATCATCATCATACCAATAATAATAACAGTAATGATATTCCGCTCCAAATAGACACGTCTTTACATTTTTTATCATCCCCGTTGTCCTTTCCTTTATCAACGATCTATTCCTTTGGTAAAGAGATATTTAGTAGGACGTTGACAATCTCATTCTTCTGTGCTCAACAGCAGGCCATATACTATTTTTTTTTCTTCCCTTATTTCCAACTAACTAACTAAGCGACTCAGTGAGTGAGTACATGTTCTCATCAAAGTGTACAAACTGCTACCTCTTTTACTTACTAACTGATTTGGATAATGCATGATCCCATCTCATGTCAGCTGTACTTACCAGCTCCTCTCTCTCTATTTATCAAGCTGACAACAACAATGGGCAAAGCTGATTAGGTCTATAGATAGAACCTTTTGACCACCACAATACAATTCCCAGCCATATAGATGTCACATTTTCACGAGAATGATAATAATTTCATCAAAATCCTACAAAAATCATGACTACAGTGCTCCCATTGAAACAAATAAAGTATAGAGTCCATCATTTAAAATTAATGAACATTTTACTTATTGCCGTATCATACCTACAGCATTGAAAAGCATTTTTCCGGAATTTCACGTTACTTAATCATTCTAGTAACTAACTAATCGTTAAAAACTGTAATCACCTAAGCCAATGTGTGGTACTTATCCGCCCATATGACAAACCTGGACTGTTAAACTTGTTGGAAACGAAAAGTATTAACTAACTACCTAATGGATCACTTGAAAGCTCAAGTCCCGTCAATAGACCTTTCGTGTTCATCTTTTCATTAGAACGGTAGGGAAGTCATTATGGACAAAATTATGAGCATTATGAGTTAGTGCTTTGATCCACCTGGCATTTTTAACGGAGCACACATGAGCAACCTTAAAGCCCCTACAAACATTGCATTACATTTTGCATCCCACATGGTAATGATTAGCCATACAATACTTACTATATGGGCAAACAGAGTATGACGCAGTTTTTTAAACCAATCCAACATAGCAGTATCAGTATCTCTCATTGTACTCAACAAGTCATATCTTTGAGTCAGTCATGAGAAAATGCATTGTTTGTTACATGTTAACTAACTTAAATACTTCTTTGCTGAAGTGATCAAAAGAGCCAAGCTCTTGTCACATCGTCCAATCCACAAAGATGATGAACGATGGGCGATAAGTGGATAATTTGAGTGGCTGTTACTTTATGTTTGTTAGAAAACGCATGAGCACACACACATCTACACATGAGAACGATTAGTTTCACTCAAGAAGACTATACAGAGGAATCCATTGTTCTAGGGATATGGAATGCACGAGAATGGTTTGTTACATTCAAATGAATGTTACATATGAGTAAGTGTGCACTACAGATGGAGAGAGTCATTAATTTCTGTACACGGTAGTCAACCAGTTTGAGTTGTTAACTAACTATAACCAGGGCTTATTGTGCACAAAGGAAGATACATATAATAGACATGTTATTTTTAGTATGTGTGTGGTATGGACAGGTACGAGTTGTGGAATGATCATACTTTTTTAAGGTTGGCAAGCTCGGACGTTGATGAGTTGAGTTACCGTGGTTCATTGTTTTTTGGGCTCTTTATTTAGATGGTAGCCAAAAGTCATTTATCACACAATTGGGGAAAAGATGGAATGAGGTATGCAAGTGAGCTCACAGTCAGTGTATAGCAAAGTTAGTTAATGATTATAGAGGTTTCTAAAAGTATTTTTCCAACTATAAGTAAAACACAGAAATAAGGAATTCAACATGGTACATGCATGTTGTAGTAGTCACAGCACAATGCAATAAAGTTTAAGATGAGGGTTTCAACCAACTAAGTATATTATGTGATTTTTGGGAAATAAAAACTTTAAGGGTTTTTTAAACCAAAGGCGTTCATGGAATTTTTACAGCAAGTATAAGTTAGTTAGTTAGTTAGTATGCTATAGTAGCCTCTATACCACATAACATGTGTAACTTACCATACGTATAGAATGGTGAGTGTATGGAGGTAAGATTTACAAATAGCTCAATGAATATATGGCGTGTAGGGACTGCGGACAAAACAACACACTAATAAATACTAATAAGAGAATGTTGGCCCAAACATATGTCGAGCAGGAAAAACTCATGTTCATTTGTTTTACGAGGATGTCGACCAGAGTTTTATGCTCTCAGAAATAGATTCTTTTCAGTGAGTTAGTTAGTTAAGTTGTTTACTAACTACAGATTTTGGTTACATTTCTAGTCAGCATTACAGAGATGAGCAGCGGATATGAACCATGGAACAAGGCAACTTGGTTAGTTAGTTAGTTAGTTATGTTTAGTACAAACAAGGGTTCGTTTCCCCGATTATCAACTCAGTAACTAACTAGCTAGCAAGCAAACTTGTATAAATGTCACAGAGCTGTTAAAAAACAATCCGCCTTTGGTTCCTACTCACATTTGCTCACTCATCACACTATAGTCAGTCATGAAAAAATAAACCTCAGCAAGAGGGTATTACGACGAAGCCGGGTTATAAGGAATTATTTATATTAATATTGCAAAAAACCAGTAATAATAATTAGGGGTTTTTATCGTTTTTCGGTAGTCTCATCAGCTAGTCTTTCTCTGTTCACCAACTTGCAATCGCAAATT
>Ga0210040_10010883_pt1 | contig 10374 bp, 11 predicted proteins | sample CryGeyCG12114_NA_FD_185462 | JGI IMG/M metagenome (GOLD analysis project Ga0210040, IMG submission 185462) | Groundwater microbial communities from aquifer - Crystal Geyser CG19_WC_8/21/14_NA (SPAdes) (version 2) | ecosystem: Environmental > Aquatic > Deep subsurface > Groundwater | place: USA...
TCGGCCTGCTGCTCTACACCATCGTCCGCTACCGCCGCGCGGCCCACGCCACCCCGTCGCGGACCAGCCACAACACCTTTGTCGAGGTGGTCTGGACCCTGCTTCCGGTGCTGGTCCTGGTGGCCATCGCCATTCCCTCGGTCCGCCTGATCCGGCACCAGTACAGCCCGCCGCCGGCCGACCTGACGGTGAAGGTGATCGGCAACCAATGGTATTGGAGCTACCAATATCCGGACAATGGCGGGTTCGAGATCGTCTCCAACATGCTCAAGGAGAAGAACGAGGCCGCCGCCGGTACCCGCTACCGCACGGACGCGGACGGCCCGCGCCTGCTCGGCGTGGACGAGCGGATGGTGATCCCGGCCGGCAAGACGGTGAAGTTCATCGTCACCTCCAACGACGTCATCCACAGCTTCGCCATGCCGGCCTTCTGGGTGAAGATCGACGCCAACCCCGGCCAGCTCAACGAGACCTGGGCCCGCGTCGACCGGCCCGGCGTCTATTTCGGCCAGTGTTCCGAACTGTGCGGCGCGCGCCACGCCTTTATGCCGATCGCGATCGAGGTCGTGACTCCGCAGCGCTTCGCCGAATGGGTCGCCAGCAAGGGCGGCACCATGCCCGGCGCCCGGCCCGCGCCGACCGCGGACAGCACGGCGGCGACCACCGTCACGCCGACCAACGTCACCCCGGCCGCCGCGCCGACGCCCGCCACCGGCAATCCGGCGGGGGCCGCTCCGGCGGCTCCGGGCAATACCCAGCCTAATGTCGCCAATCGCGCGACCGATCAGTAAAAGCGGAAGTTCGAACCATGGCTACCACCGCAGACTCCCTTCCGCTGACCGGGGCCGACGCCTCGCACGCGCACGACCATCATGACTCGGACCACAAGCTGGGGTTCTTCGCCCGCTGGTTCATGTCCACCAACCACAAGGACATCGGGACGCTGTACCTGATCTTCGCGATCACCGCCGGGATCATCGGCGGCGCGATCTCGGGCATCATGCGGGCCGAACTGGCGCAGCCGGGCATCCAGTATCTGACCATGGGCTGGCCGATCGGCGCCGGCAGCGCCAACCTGGACGAGGCCTATCACCACTGGAACGTGCTGATCACCGCCCACGGCCTGATCATGGTGTTCTTCATGGTCATGCCGGCGCTGATCGGCGGCTTCGCCAACTGGTTCGTGCCGATCATGATCGGCGCTCCGGACATGGCCTTTCCGCGGATGAACAACGTCAGCTTCTGGCTGATCGTCCCGGCGTTCATCCTGCTGCTCGGCTCGTCCATGGTTTCGGGCGGCAGCGGCCTTGGCGCCGGCACCGGCTGGACCGTCTACGCGCCGCTGTCGACGTCCGGCTCGGCCGGGCCGGCGGTGGACATGGCGATCTTCGCGCTCCACCTGGCGGGCGCCAGCTCGATCCTGGGCGCGATCAATTTCATCACCACCATCTTCAACATGCGCGCGCCGGGCATGACCCTGCACAAGATGCCGCTGTTCGTGTGGTCGGTGCTGGTCACCGCCTTTCTGCTGCTGCTGGCGCTGCCGGTGCTGGCGGGCGCGATCACCATGCTGCTGACCGACCGCAACTTCGGCACCAGCTTCTTCGACGCGTCCGGCGGCGGCGACCCGGTGCTCTACCAGCACCTGTTCTGGTTCTTCGGCCACCCCGAAGTGTACATCATGATCCTGCCGGCGTTCGGCATCATCAGCCAGGTGGTCGCGACCTTCAGCCGCAAGCCCGTGTTCGGCTATCTCGGCATGGCCTACGCCATGGTCGCGATCGGCGTGATCGGGTTCGTCGTGTGGGCCCACCACATGTTCACCACCGGCCTGGACGTGAACGTGAAGATGTACTTCACGGCCGCGACCATGATCATCGCGGTCCCGACGGGCGTGAAGATCTTCAGCTGGATCGCCACCATGTGGGGCGGCTCGATCTCGTTCGAGACGCCGATGCTGTGGGCGATCGGCTTCATCTTCCTGTTCACGGTGGGCGGCGTCACCGGCGTGGTGCTCGCCAACGGCGGCGTCGATAACTACCTCCACGACACCTATTATGTGGTGGCGCACTTCCACTACGTGCTGTCGCTGGGTGCCGTGTTCGGTCTCTTCGCCGGTTTCTACTACTGGTTCCCGAAGATGAGCGGCAAGATGTACAGCGAGTTCCTCGGCAAGCTTCACTTCTATGTGATGTTCGTCGGCGTGAACATCATCTTCTTCCCGCAGCACTTCCTTGGCCTGGACGGCATGCCGCGGCGCTACCCGGACTATCCGGATGCGTTCGCTTACTGGAACAAGATCTCGACGATCGGCTACATGATCACCGCCGCCGGCGTGGCGATCTTCTTCGTCAACGTGATCTGGTCGCTGGCCAAGGGCAAGAAGGCGCCGGGCAACCCCTGGGGCGATGGCGCGACCACGCTGGAGTGGACCCTGCCGAGCCCGCCGCCCTTCCACCAGTTCGAAACGCTGCCGAAGATCGACTGAGGCACCACCAAGAGGGTCCGGATCGGAAACGATCCGGGCCCTTTCACTATCGAGCTGCCGCCGGATGGTGGCCGCCGGGCTGACCGACGCCCTTCCAATGGACCACGCGCCGGTGCGGCCGACCTACTTCGAGGATTGCTCATGCCCCGTCCTGCCCCACTCGTCGCCCTCGCCGCCTGCCTGACCCTCAGCGGTTGCGCCGCCGGCATCGCGGCCGGTGCCATCGGGGCCGCCGCCCGCGGCGCGCGGGGCGATCCCAACGCCTATCACAACGACGAAGCCCTGAAGCTCGCCGCCGCCCAGGCCTGCCGCGCCCGCGCCGCCGACCTCGGCGATGTCCAGATCATCGACCTCGAACAGCGCGGTGCCCACAAGGTCGTGGTGTGGGGCACGACCACCGGCACGGCCGGGCGGCAGTCGATGGAATGCACCTACACCAACCGGGTCACCGGCTTTCGCCTGCGCGCGCTGGACCGCTGAGCTCCTCGCCGCTTCGGGAACCGCGCCTCACCTTCAAGCAGAGGCGCCCTCATTCGCTTGCCTAATAGGAATGCGCCTGCTCCATGGCGGGCAATGCAGTCCAGGTCGGCGCCTCGTCACCTCGTTCCGAATGCCCTCAGGAGGGCGGCGAACGCCGACAAAGGTGACCCGAATGGCACGACTGTGCTGTCCCCCCCGTCACCTTTCGCTCTCCAGGAGCGCTGTGCCGGCGGGTCGGCCGAGGCGGCGGACGCAGCTTCGCGCGGTTCCACATTCCCCTTGCCTCCGGCGGCCCGGCAGGCTCCACTCGCGGCCATGCGCATCCTCCTCGCCCCCGCCCTCCTCCTGAGCCTCGCCGCCGCCGGTCCGATCGACCCGCAGCGGATCAAGGCGGACGTGCAAACCCTGTCGTCCGACGCGTTCGACGGGCGTGGACCGGGCGAGAAGGGCGAGGTGCGCACGATCGACTTCCTGTCGCGGCAGATGGCCGCCGCCGGGCTCCAGCCAGGCGGCGAGAATGGCGGCTGGACCCAGGCGGTGCCGCTGGTCCGGCTCGATACGTTGCCGGGCGGCCGAGCGACGGTCCGCGCCCGTGGCCGGCCGACGCTGCTGCGCGACGGTCCCGACCTCGACCTCAACCCGACCAATCCGGGCCGCACCACCCTTGCCGATGCGCCGCTGGTGTTCGCCGGCTGGGGCGCGCCGGACGCGCCGCGCGGCTGGGACGCGTTCGCCGGCGTCGACGTCAAGGGCAAGGTGGTCGTCATGCTGGCCGGCGACCCCGATGGGGAGGCCGGGCGCGACCTCGGCTTCGGCGGGCGGGCGCTGGTGTTCGGCGGCCGCGGCGGGGCCAAGGTGGCCGCCGCCGCCAGGGCCGGCGCCGCCGGGGTGCTCTTCATCCACGAGGAAGCGGCCTACAGTTGGCCCTACCATCAGGTCGGCGGCAGCATCCGCGTGCCCTCGTTCAGCTATGCGCCGCTGAAAGCCAATCCATTGCTGTTCAGCGGCATCGTCCGGCGCGAAGCGATGCTGCCGCTGCTGGCGCGGATGGGCGTGACCCTGCCCGCGCTCAAGCGCCGCGCCCGCGATCCGGCATTCCGCGCCTTCGCGCTTCCCGGCACCGTCAGCGTCGACGTGACCAACAACGCCACTCCGTTCGTCAGCCACAATGTGGTCGGCATTCTGCGCGGCTCGGCCCGTCCGGACGAAACGGTGCTTTACGGGGCGCACTGGGACGCCAACGGGCACAACGGCCCCGACGCGACCGGCGACGCCATCCGCAACGGCGCGGTCGACAATGCCACGGGCACGGCCGAACTGCTGGAGGTCGCCCGCGCCTTCGCCGCCGGCCCGCGCCCGCAACGCTCGGTGGTGTTCGCCGCCTGGACGTCGGAGGAGAAGGGCCTGCTCGGCGCCGAATATTTCGCCGGGCACCCGCTCTATCCGCTGGCCCGCATGGCCGGCGTGATCAACCTCGATCCGCATGTGGTGCTGCCCGCCGCCCGCAACCTGGAACTGATCGGGCCCGGCCAGTCCGGCCTGGAAGCCATGCTGGTCCGCGCGGCCGGCGAACAGGGCCTGCGGGTCGATCCGGAACCCAGCCCGGAGGCCGGCTGGTACTTCCGCTCCGACCATTTCCCCTTTGCCCAGCGCGGCGTCCCGGCCCTCGCCTTTCGTGCCGGCCGCGACCTCAAGGCCGGCGGGGTGGCCGCGGGCCAGCGGCTCGTCTCCGCCTACAACGCCCGCTGCTACCACCAGCCCTGCGACGAATTCGATCCGCGCTGGACCTTTGCCGGCACCGCGCAGGAGGCGCTGGCGGCGTTGCGGGTCGGACAGATGCTGGCCAACAGCGGCGACTGGCCCGGCTGGCTGCCGGGCAGTTCCTACGCCGCGGCTCGGGCGGAGAGCGCCGGCGAGCGGCGCTAGGCCGCCGGATCGACCCGCCGGGCGGTGCGGATCGTCACCGCCGGCTCCAGCATCTGGCCCTTCATCGACCCCTCGCCCCGGGTCGCCGAAACCGGACTGGCGAGGATCGCCCTGACCACGTCCATCCCCTCGACCACCCGGCCGAAGGCGGCGAAGCTGTCGCCGAAGGTGGTGATCGGTCCGGCCAGGATGAAGAAGTCCGACCGCGCCGTCCCGGGCCCCAGGTTGGCCATGGCCACCGTTCCGGCCTCCATCGTCAGCCCGGTGGCCGACGGCGGCTCATGCTTGACCGGCGGATAGAGCAACCGCGCATCCCTGGTGATGCCCGCCTGGATAAGGCCGTTGCCCGCGCCGTAAGGCATGGCCCGGTAGAAGCTGATCCCATCGAACCGCCGGCTATCCACATAGCGCAGGTAATTGGCGGTGGTGGCCGGCGCCCGGCCGCGGTCAAGCGCCAGAACGATGCGTCCCTTGTCCGTGTCGAGCGCGACCCGGACCAGGTCGTCCTTTGGTGCCTCGGCCGGTGCCGGCGGAGCATTCTGGGCGGCCAGCGTCAGCGGGGCCAACATGCTAACAAGAAGTGCGATTCGCTTGGTCATCCGGGCAGCCTAGCGCCTCTTGCCCAAGGTCTCTATATGGCGCGGCTGATGCCGACACTTGCCGCCACCGACCACTTGCCAGCCGACTGGCGGGACCTGTTCGCGCTCACCAAGCCGCGGGTCATGACGCTGGTCGTCTTCACCGGCCTGGCCGGCCTGCTGGCGGCGCCCGGGCACATGAACCCGGTCCTGGCCTTCACCGCCGTATTGTGCATCGCGCTTGGCGCAGGCGGCGCGGCCGCGCTCAACATGTGGTACGAAGCCGACCTCGACGCGCAGATGCGACGGACGGAGAGTCGCCCGCTCCCGGCCGGCCGACTTAACCGCCAGACCGCGCTTCACTTCGCCGTCGGCCTGTCCGCCACCTCCGTGGTGCTGATGGACCTGGCCGCCAATCACCTGGCCGCGCTGATCCTGGCTTTCTCCATCTTCTTCTACGCGGTGATCTACACCGTCTGGCTCAAGCGCCGCACTCCGCAGAACATCGTCATCGGCGGTGCCGCCGGTGCCTTCCCGCCGCTGATCGGCTGGGTCGCGGCGACCGGCCAGATTGAGCTGCTGCCGACGCTGTTGTTCCTGCTGATCTTCCTATGGACCCCGCCGCACTTCTGGTCCTTGAGCCTGTTCGTCCGCTCCGATTACGCCAAGGCCGGCGTGCCGATGTTGCCGGTGGTGGCCGGCATCGCCAACACCCGGCAGCAGGTATTCATCTACAGCTTGCCGATGGCTGCCGCAGCCATTGCCCCTTGGCCGCTCGGGCTGACCGGCGCGGTCTACGGCCTGGTCGCGACCGCGCTGACCGGCGTGTTCCTGCTGCTGGCCGCCGCCGTGCTGGTCAGCCGGACGACCGAGCCGGCGGAGATGAGGGCCGAGAAACGCCTGTTCGCCTTTTCGATCGTCTACCTGTTCGCGCTATTCGGCGCCGTCGCGGCCGACCGCTGGTTCCCGCTATGACCGACCCGCGCTCCGACGACGAGATCGTCCGTTCCCGTCAGCGCAGCGGAGCGCGGGCCACCGCCATCCTGCTGGTGCTGTTCGTTATCCTGGTGTTCGCCATCACCATCGCCAAGCTCACGGTGAACCGATGAGCGCGCTGGTGGAACTGGAGCACGACCGCCGCAATCGCCGGGTGGCGCTGCGCTCCGCCCTGTTCGTGCTGTTCATGCTGGGTTTGGCCTTCGCTTCCGTGCCACTCTACCGGGCTTTCTGCCAGGCCACGGGCTTCGGCGGCACACCACAACGGGCCGACAGTGCGCCAGGAGCGGTGGCGGGCGAGATCGGGGTCCGGTTCGACGCCAACATCAACCCGGCCCTGCCGTGGGAGTTCAAGCCCGAGCAGACGGTGGTCAAGATCCATCCCGGCGAGCGCACGACGATCAGCTACCTCGCGCACAACATGACCGCCCGGGCCACCACCGGTCGGGCCGTCTTCAACGTGTCGCCTGAGCAGGCGGGGCAGTATTTCAGCAAGATCGAGTGTTTCTGCTTCACCGAGCAGACGCTTCGGCCGGGCCAGCGGGTGCACATGCCGGTGGTGTTCTTCGTCGATCCCAAGATCCGCGAGGACGAAGCGACCAAGGACATCAACGAGATCACGCTGAGCTACACCTTTTACCCTGTGGCAAAAGCCGAAACGGCCAGCTAAGGATCGCGGCAAACACAAGGGAAGCACGACCGTATATGGCCGCGACCAAGAACCATCCGTACCACATCCTTCCGCCGAGCTTGTGGCCGTTCGCCGGCAGCATGGCCTCCCTGCTCCTGACCGGTGGCGGCGTCATGTGGATGCACGAAAACCCGTACGGGAAGTTCGTGTTCGCGGCGGGCCTCATCGGCGTTCTGGCCGTGATGTTCAGCTGGTGGCGAGACGTCGTGCACGAAAGCCGGGCGGGCGATCACACGCCCGTCGTGCAGCTTCACCTGCGCTACGGAATGATCCTGTTCATCGCGTCCGAAGTGATGTTCTTCGTGGCGTGGTTCTGGGCTTATTTCGACAATGCCCTGTTCCCCAGCGCAGTGGAATCGATCGGCGCCCAATGGCCGCCCAAGGGCATGGAGGTGCTGAATCCGTTCAGCTTTCCGCTGCTCAACACGCTGATCCTGCTCTGCTCGGGCACCACCGTGACCTGGGCCCATCATTCGCTGATCAATGGCGATCGCAAGGGGCTGAAGACCGGCCTGCTGCTGACCATCGTCCTGGGCGTGATCTTCAGCTGCATCCAGGCTTATGAATATATCCACGCGCCTTTCTCCTTCTCGTCCGCGCACGGCACCGAGGAGAGCCCGGCCAACGTTTATACGTCGACCTTCTTCATGGCGACCGGGTTCCACGGCGTCCATGTGATCATCGGCACCATCTTCCTGATCGTCTGCTACATCCGCGCCTCGAAAGGTGACTTCACGCCACAGAAGCACTTCGGGTTCGAAGCGGCGGCTTGGTACTGGCACTTCGTCGATGTGGTTTGGCTGTTCCTGTTCGTGTCCATCTACGTCTGGGGCGGATGGGGCGCCCAGGTCCACGGGTGAGCCAAGCCGGCGAGCGGCAGAACCCGGATGCGCTCAGAACGGCGCTGAACGGGGCCTGCCCACGCTGCGGAGAGGGCCGGCTGTTTTCCGGCCCTGTTCGTTTCGCCAACCGCTGCCATTGCTGCGGCCTTGATTTCGGGCAGTTCAATGTCGGCGATGGACCCGCCGCTTTTCTGATACTGATCGTCGGCGCGGTGCTGACCGTCTCGGCGCTCATCACGGATGCCGCTTTCGAGCCGCCATGGTGGGTGCACCTTGTCTGGCTTCCCGTGGGGTTGGCCCTGACCTTGGGCGGACTGCGACTTGCCAAGGCCTGGCTGCTGGGCGCGGAGTATCGCAATCGCGCGCGTGAGGGGCGCATTCTTCCATGATCCGCCCACTGCCGATCATTCCCACACTGCTGGTGCTGGCCGTCGTGAGCGTGCTCGTGGGCCTTGGCTTCTGGCAATTGCAGCGAGCGCAGGAGCGCGATCGCGAGCTTGAATTGCATGCGCGAAACGCAACGGCGCCAGCGATGGCCTTTCCGAACCAGGCGGTCGATGACCAGCTGCTCTTCCGCAAGGCCAACGGCTTCTGCCTTACGCCAAAGGGGTACCATAGCCTTGGTGCGGGGGCGGCTGGTTTCCGGGTGATCGCTTCGTGCCGCAGCGGTGCCGAAGGTCCGGGATTAACCGTTCAATTGGGCACGACGCGCGATCCCAAGCCGTCGGTCCGGTGGCGCGGCGGGCCGGTTACCGGTTATATCGACTATGCCCCCGACGAGCGCCCGCTGGCGGAACGCTTCTTCCACCGCCAGCCGCGGATGCTGATGCTGGTTGCCGCGCCGCCGCTGGCCGGCCTCAGTCCGAACCCGGGCGCCGGGTCCGCGGCCGAGACGAACTCTTCGTGGTCATACGCCTTTCAGTGGTTCTCGTTCGCGGTGGTTGCGTTGGTAATCTACGGCTTCGCCGTGCGGACGAAGTTGCGGGAGCCGCGCTCGTGAGCGCTTCCCTCCACACACTCGCCAACGGGCTGACGGTCATCGCCGACCCGATGAGCGGCGCGCAATCTGCCGCGGTCGGCCTCTATGCCGCGGTGGGCTCGCGGCAGGAACCGGCCGGCAAGGGCGGTCTTGCCCACATGGTCGAGCACATGGTGTTCAAGGGTGCCGGGGAGCGAGGCGCGCGCGCGATCGCCGAGGCGATCGAGGACGTCGGCGGCTCGCTGAATGCCTGGACCGCTCGCGACCAGACTGCCTTCCACGCCCGCGTCCTGCCGGCCGACGCCGCCCTGGCGGTCGATCTGATTGCCGACCTGGTTCGGGCACCATTGTTCGACGCTGCCGAGCTGGAGCGCGAGAAGGGCGTGATCCTATCCGAGCTGGGCGAGATCCTCGACAATCCGGAGGATCTGGCAAGTGACCTGCTGTTCGAGGCTGCGTTCGCTGAGCAGGCGCTCGGCTTTCCGGTGATTGGCCGCGAGGACTCGATCCGCGGGTTCGAGACCGCGGACCTTCGCCGTTGGCTGGGCGATCAGTTCACGCCGAGCCGGCTGCTGCTGGTCGGGACGGGCGCTATCGACCCCGATGCTCTCCTTCGCCTCGCCGAGCAAAGGTTCGGCGATCTGTCGAGCACGTCGACCGCCACATTGCCCGCAGCTTCGTTCACCGGCACCAGCCGGTTACAGGCTCGCCGTACCGCGCAGGCGCACTGGCACCTTGGCTGGCAAGCGCCGAACGGTGCCGATCCAGCCATGCCCGCGGCGTCCGTGTTCGCTCAAGCGGTTGGCGGCGGCATGTCGTCCCGCCTGTTCCAGCAGCTGCGGGAGGAGCGTGGCCTGGCCTATTCCGTCTACGCGTGGACGCAGGGCTTCGCCGACACTGGCATCCTTGCGGTCAGCGCCGCGACGGATCGGCAGGACGCGCCTGAGGCCTTGGCACTTGCGCAGAAGGTGGTCGCCAGCGCCGCGGAGACACTGGACGAGGTGGAGATCGCCCGAGCAAAGGCTCAGATCGAATCCTCGCTGAGGATGAGCCTGGAGGGGGTTCAGGGGCGGGCCGACCATCACGCCCGGTCGTTCGAATTGTTCGGGCGGCTGGTGGAACTCGACGAGGCGCTGGCCGAACTGAACGCGATCGATGCCGCGGCGGCTCGGGCCGCCGGCCAGCGAATGCTGGAGGGACCGGTGGCACTGGGGGCGGTCGGAGCCGGGCGGATCGCGCTGGCGGCATGAGCGAACTCCTCACTTTGGTAGCCGAGCCGTGGGACGACTGGGCGCTGATCGACTGCGGGTACGGGCGCAAGCTCGAGCGCTATGGCGACGTGCGGGTGATCCGCCCCGAGCCACAGGCGATGTGGGCGCCTGCCGAGGACGATT
>Ga0210040_10010884_pt1 | contig 10373 bp, 12 predicted proteins | sample CryGeyCG12114_NA_FD_185462 | JGI IMG/M metagenome (GOLD analysis project Ga0210040, IMG submission 185462) | Groundwater microbial communities from aquifer - Crystal Geyser CG19_WC_8/21/14_NA (SPAdes) (version 2) | ecosystem: Environmental > Aquatic > Deep subsurface > Groundwater | place: USA...
GGAGGCGGGCACGAGCCACACACCGATCGGTTCGCCCGGTTCGATCGTGACGGTCGGGTGCTGCACTATTGACCAGCTCGGTGGAGCAGCGAGCCTGTCTTCGATGAAGGTTCCGAAGGGGCAACCGCTCGGTAGCAGCACCTGCTGGTCTGCGCAGCCGTCGAGGAATTCGTCGAGCTGCTTCTGCACGGTTTGGATGAAGTCGTCATTGGCGCGAGCTTCGACCGTCACGGCGGGCTGGGTGCCATCGGCTACGACGGTGACCGGAGTGGCCGTCAGGTATCGAGCATCCAGATCAAGCGCCAGGCTGCTGGGAACGAAGGCCGCGATCGGAGCGGTCACCGAGGCGGAGCCACTGTCCACGGCGGTCACGGCGGTCCCGTTGACTTCGAACTGAGCGGCGTGCGCCACCGTGACTTGCACGATCTCGGTGGGGGACTCCGCGAACCGCCACCCCGAGAAGACTCCGGCGATCGCGCTGGATCGCTCGACCAGCAGAACAACATTTCCAGACTGCTCGGCGTCGCGCCAATCAACGGTGACCGCGGTGACCCCACCGTCGGTCGAGCTCTCACCGACGACGCGTGCCTCATCCACGGCAGCCATTCCGGAGCGGCTGATGGCAGTCAGATCGGCCCCATCGGGGATGCTCACCCCGGGGAGCTCGACGAGAGTAGCGATGTCTCGACGGTCGAGGGCAGCAAGATAACGGTCGACGAACCCGGAAGCGCTGTAGACGGTCAGATTCAGCAGTGTGACGACACCGACGAAGAGCAGGACGGTGCAGAGTGTCACCCCGAGCCACAGAACGAGCGCTCGACGTGGGTCCGAGGCCTCCTGCGAACGTCGGGGGCGTCTCGCAGGTGACTCAGGTAGCAGAGGCCGCGACGCCTCGACGTCGATTTCCCCCATGCCGGCAATCCTAAGCGCCACCCTTTCCCAGACCCCGTCGCGCACGCCCACTGAACGCATAGTCTGAATCGGTGCCCGAGCTCTCCGATGAACAGCGAGCGGTGTTCGACCTCATCGAGAACACGCGCGATCATTTGTTCGTCACGGGGCGGGCAGGTACGGGGAAATCGACTCTGCTGAACCATCTGTCATGGCATAGCGAGAAGCAGATGGTGATCTGCGCGCCGACAGGGGTTGCTGCTCTCAATGTGGGCGGCCAAACCATCCACTCTCTGTTCAAGCTTCCGATCGGTGTCGTCGCAGACCGCGAACTCGATCAGGACTCGTCGCTGCGGAAGATCCTCGGGGCTGTCGAACTGGTCGTCATCGACGAAGTGTCGATGGTCAACGCAGATCTCCTCGATGCGGTCGACCGCTCCCTCCGTCAGGCCCGCTCACGTCGAGAGCCGTTCGGGGGAGCGCAAGTCGTGCTCTTCGGTGATCCGTTCCAGCTCGCTCCGGTGCCGGGCGACCCTGATGAGCGGGCCTACTTCGCCGACCACTATCGGTCCATCTGGTTCTTCGACGCGAAGGTCTGGCAAGAGACGAGCCTTCGAGTCGTCGAGCTGCGCGAAGTGCACCGGCAGAGCGACGCCGAGTTCAAAGCGATGCTGACGGCGGTTCGGCACGGACGCGTCACCGCGGAGATAGCCGGGCAGCTGAACGAGGCCGGCGCACGGCCCGTTCCCGAGGAGACACCGATCACGCTGGCGACCCGTAACGACAGCGTGAACCGCATCAATGCGCGAGCCCTCGCCGCGCTTCCCGGCTCGGTGAAAGCCGCGGAAGCGGAGGTGAGCGGTGAATTCGGGGGCCGCTCCTTCCCCGCTGACGAGCGGCTCGAACTGAAGAAGGGCGCCCATGTCATGTTCCTCCGGAACGATCCCGACGGCCGGTGGGTGAACGGCACTATCGGAACGGTGCGGAGGATCGGGAACACGGTGAAAGTCGAAGTCGACGGTGAGGTGCACGATGTCTTCCCTGCCACATGGGAGCGACACCGGTACACCTACTCGTCGGCGACCAAGGCCCTCAGCCGCGAAGTCGTGGCCGAGTTCACCCAGTTCCCGCTTCGGCTCGCCTGGGCGGTCACCATCCACAAGTCGCAGGGCAAGACCTATGACGCCGCCGTCGTCGACCTCGGCTCGCGGGTGTTCTCGGCGGGGCAGACCTACGTCGCGTTGTCCCGACTGACGAGCCTCGAAGGGCTGTACCTGACGAGACCGCTCCGTCCGAAGGACATCATCGTCGACCCCGACGTCATCCGCTTCCTGATGGACGCGAAGCGATCGCGGGCAGCGGCATCAGGCGGTGAGGACCTGCCCTGACTTCGCCGCGGCGAGGTCGGCGAAGAGGTCGGTGTTGAAGCGGTAGGCGAGGACGACCTCGTCGACGACGCGCTGCTGCTCGGCGTCGTCCCATCCGGCCTGGTCGAGTTGCTCGCGGTAGTGGTCTTTGAACTCACGCGGTTTGGCGATCTGATCGAACAGGTAGAAGCCCACGCCATTGGTCTCGAAGCCGAACTGCCGCTGCATCAGGGTGCGGATGATCTGCCCTCCGGAGAGGTCGCCGAGGTAGCGCGTGTAGTGGTGAGCGACGAACCCGCCGGCCCAGTCGTGGGCCACAGTGCGGATTCGCGCGACGTAACGCTGGGTGGTCGGCAACGGTGTGATGCGCTCATGCCAGTCGCTGCCGAGGAGGAACTCGAGGTCTTGTTCGATCGCGGGAAGCCTGGTGAGGCGGTGGGAGATGAACCGGCATGCCACGGGGTCGTCCGCCATCGCCGTCCCTGCGGACTCGAGGGCCTCGTAGATGAAGTAGTGCTGCGCAACCAGCGCGATGTAGTCGTCCCGGCAGCCACGACCTGACATCAGGTCGGTCATGAAACCGGCACCCTCGCTCGTCGAGTGGTCGGAACGCGTGCGTTCGCGAAGAAGTTGCGAGAAGGGAATGACACTCACGAGCTCTCCTGAGTTAGGTGAGCCTTAGCTTAGACGTCAGTGGCCCTCGTGGTCGAGATCGATATTCAAATCGACGGTGTGGTTGGCGTGGGGCCCTTCGGTGGCGGCGATTCCCGCCGGTGTCTGTCCGAGCGCCGGCAACGCGATCGCTGACATGGCGAGCGCGCCGACCAGAAGTCCGCCGATGACGACGCCTGCAGAGGGTTCGCGGTCGGCGGCCGCCACACCTGCATCATCCCGTCGTGCTCGAACCGCGACGGAGATGGCCGCCCCGATGTCGAGCGCGGAGGCTGCGGCCAGGGCGAGCGGCGGCGTGATCTCGGCGCTGGTACCGGCGAATGCGACTACAGCCCAGAGCGCGAGTGGCAGCAGGAGCAGCGGGGGAGTGGCGCGCGGCAGGAGGTACCGTCCTCGTGTCAGTGTGGCGACAGCCCATGCCAGTTCGAGAATGCCGATGACGGTGAAAGCGAGTAATTCGGGCAGAGGGGCGCCTGCGGCGACGGCGAGGTGGACGAGCGCAGCACCGAACACGGCCATCGCGGTCCAGATGCGAGTCAGATAGCGCATGACATCCCTTGATCGTTTACGTGAAACGAATGCGCGGGTGGGACTTCTGGTCCCACCCGCGCATTCAGGCCTCAGGCCGTGAGTCAGACGGTTGCGGTGCGAGCGGTCTTGTCGGCACCGATCGCGACACCGCCGAGGATGACCGCGCTGGCGAGGTGCAGGAAGTGGTCTGCGGTGTTCAGTGCGAGGAAGTTCATCGGCGACTCCGGGTCGGAGGCGAGGAAGAAGCCGACGATGCCGAGGAGCAGGTAAGCGGCGCCCACGATGCCGTTGACCGTCTTCGCGGCCGATACGCTGCTGAGCCCACCGATGAGCAGCGCGATGCCGATCAGGAGGTGAGCGACGTTGTGCAGCGGGTTGACGGCGAAGACGCCGAGCAGAAGCTGGTCGTCGGATAGGAACGGGTCGACGAATCCGACCCCGCCGGTGACGGTGAAGCCGAGGAGACCTACAACGATGTAGACCGCGCCGAAGATCGTGCCGATCAGACGGTTGGGGGACTTCGAGAGCGGGACGGTTGCCCTTGCGCTGTTGCTCATGGTGTTACCTCTCTGGAGTGATCACGCGACCGATTCGTCGCGAACCGAAGGGATTCGTGCGAGGCGACGCTATTGGTTTGCTATGACTTGCAGTCGAAGTTTAAGGTTCGATCGTGCGCTTTCGCTGCCGACACACAGGTAAAAACCTTGGTTAGACCCCGCTTTCGGGGGACATGGCGGCGTGCAGCCGGACGATCTCCCGGCGGATCTCGGCGCGCTCGGTGATCGGCTGCGACCACTCGATGCGCACCGTCTCGGTGCCACGAGCCGAGGTCGCCTCCCACGTTCCACCAGCTCCGTCGAGTGCGATCATCCGCGCCGAGGTCGCCGCGGGAGCACCATGGGCTCGCACGATCGACACATTGTCGGCCAGGTGGTCCTGGTTCATATGACGGAGAACAGCGGAAACGATCTCATCCGAAAAGCGGTGCACCCCCAGACGCTACTCGAACGCGTCGACGCTCATCCGTCTACAATAGACCGGGCCCCTGTGGGGCTTCGCGGATGTAGTTCAATGGCAGAACTTCAGCTTCCCAAGCTGATAGCGCGGGTTCGATTCCCGTCATCCGCTCCAGCTGGGTAATCTTTCGAGATGCTTTCACTCGTCTACGTGAGCACGGCGTTCAGACCGTTCTCCGAGCCGCAGTTGGCTGCGCTGCTTCAACAGAGTCGAGAGAACAACTCCCGGCTCGATCTGACCGGGCTGCTCATCTATAAAGATGGGCAGTTCATGCAAGCGCTCGAGGGCCCGGACGATGCGGTTCGGGAGCGCTACGGGGTCATCGCCGCGGACTCTCGCCATGGCGGAGTCAATATCATGCTCGAGCGGACGATCCGTAAAAGGGAGTTCGCCGAGTGGACCATGGGATTCCGCTCGCTGAGCGAGGAGTCCCTTCGCGAGATCCCCGGATACGACGACGTCTTCGACAACCCGCGCGGCGGCATGAGCCGTTGGGGAACGCTCTCGAGATCCCGCTGGCTGCTCAACTGGTTCCGCGATCACTGAACCGGCACCGAAACCGATCCTCGCTCGAGTCGACGATCTCACCCGCGAAACTCCGAGCGGAGTGGACGGGGCCTGAATCGACCGGCCCGTCCACTCCGTCGGTCCGGTCAGCTCAGGAGTTGTCGCGCCCGTCGTCGGGTCCGGGGACCAGATCGCTGCGTTCCGCTCTGCTCGCGGTGTCGCTCTCGATCGAGCCGTCGGAGTCGCCTTCGAGTCCCTCGACTTGCCCGTTGGTCTGGTCGAAGGGCTGACCGACCAGGTTGTCATCCGACGGATTGTTCGTTTGCCTGTCCATGTCGGCACGCTACGCCTGACCCGTTCGGGATGGCGGTACTCTCCGTGCCGTCACAGGGCTCGTTCGGCGTATGTGCAGATCGGCCCACATGCCTCGGCCCGGCCGATACAGTGGCCTCGTGCTGCTCTCGGACCGTGACATCCGCGCCCAGATCGACTCCGGTCGGATCGAGCTCGTTCCGCACACTCCCGAGCTCCTGCAACCGTCGAGCTTCGACGTGCGGCTCGACCGCTCCTTCCGGCTGTTCGACAACCACAAATACCCGTTCATCGACCCGGCCGAGGATCAGCCAGAGCTCACGCGGCTCGTCGAGACGAGCGCCGATCAGCCGTTCATCCTTCACCCCGGTGAATTCGTCCTCGGCTCGACCTTCGAACGCGTGACCCTCCCCGACGACATCGCCGCCCGCCTCGAGGGGAAAAGCTCCCTAGGTCGCCTCGGGCTCCTCACCCACTCGACTGCAGGATTCATCGACCCCGGATTCTCCGGGCATGTGACGCTCGAGCTCAGTAACGTTGCGACCCTCCCCATCAAGCTGTGGCCGGGGATGAAGATCGGTCAGCTGTGCTTCTTCCAGCTCAGCTCGCCGGCGGAGCATCCCTACGGATCGGAGCAGTACGGCTCCCGCTATCACGGGCAGCGTGGACCGACGGCATCGCGTTCGCACCTTCGATTCCATCGCACCGACGTCTCGGCGACGCCGGATAGCAGCGCAGGGAGCTGACCCTCACTCGGCGCGCGACAGCTCCGGCAGCTGGAGGACGAGCCACGGGCTGAAGGCGAATGGAGCGGAAGCCACAGTCTCGGCGAAGGCGGTCTCGTCGACCCACGCCCACTCGCACACCTCATCGGGGTTCGGATCGACGGGGGAGTCGACGACCGCTCGATACACGGGACAGACCTCGTTCTCGACCACTCCGCCGGCATCAACGGCTCGATAGCGGAAATCGGGGAGGACGAGGCGTAGCGAGGCGAGATCGACGCCGAGCTCGTGCCGGGCGCGACGGCGCACAGCCGCTTCGATCGACTCGCCAGGGCCGGGGTGGCCGCAGAACGAGTTCGTCCACACTCCTGCCCATGCGACCTTCGACAGGGAGCGACGAGTGACGAGTAGGCGGCCGTCGGCATCGCTCACGTGACAGGAGAAGGCGAGATGAAGAGGGGTATCCGCCGTGTGTACCGTCGCTTTCGACGCGGTGCCGATCGGTTCGCCCCGCTCGTCGAGCAGGACCACCAGTTCATCGCTCTTCGTCATGATCCCGTCGCCTGTGAAACACTGACCGCTGTGGATTCCTCGCGTCATAAATCGCACGAGAGTCGCGCTGACACTGACGACTACGCCGCATCCGCGGTCGACGATGCGCTTCGCGACCATTTCAGACTAGCCGCGAGCAAAGCCGGACGAATCAGCGCCGCCTATGAGCGGCTCTGGCATCGCCTTGAGGGCAGCACAACGGGGGGCAAGCGTTTCCGCCCGAGACTCGTCCTCGCAACCCATGACGCTTACGGCGGCGATGATCACAAAGCCGCGGTGCACGTCGCCGCGGCTTTCGAGCTGCTGCACACCGCTTTGATCGTGCACGACGACATCATCGACCGCGACTTCACGAGGCGCGGTATGCCGAACGTCTCGGGCAGCTACCGGGACATCGCGACGACTGCGGGCATCCCGATTCCGGCCGCGGAGCACCGTGGCCTCTCTGCCGGAGTGATCGCCGGCGACCTGGCGCTCGCCGGAGTGTTCCGCCTCGTCGAGCGCGCCGACCTCGATGGACCTGTTCGGGCGCGCGTACTCGAACTGGTCGACTACGCACTCTTCGCTTCAGCGGCGGGCGAGCTCGCCGACGTGGACTTCTCGATGGCCGAGGAGATCCCGTCCGCGGAGCAGATCATCGAAACGGCACGCCTGAAGACAGCGGTGTACACCTTCGAGACCCCGCTACAGGCCGGAGCGGTCGTCGCCGGCGCCGACGATGAGCAGCTCGAGCTGCTCGGCGAGTTCGGGCGAGAGATCGGCATCGCCTACCAAGCCACCGACGATCTGCTCGGCCTCTTCGGCGATGAGCGGCTGACAGGAAAGAGCACGCTCGGCGATCTGCGTGAAGGCAAGGGCACTCTTCCCATCGCGCATGCCTCATCGACCTCGTACTGGCCGGCGATCGCTCCCTTCGTGGGCAAGCCCGACCTGACTTCAGACGAGGCGGACGAAGCTCGCCGCCTCCTCGTCGAAAGCGGCGCCGAGACGTACACGCGGGGGGGCCCCTCCCGCCATGCCTCTGCTGCCGTCGCCGTGCTCGGTCGGCTCCCCGAGCAACTTCGGGAGGCGCTGCATCCGATCGTGGTGCAATCGCTGGAGCGGGACCGATGACGCCGGACGCGCTCTACCTCGCGGCCGCAGAGGCGGCCGCCGAACGCGTCATCGGCGTCTATTCCACCTCCTTCGGCCTCGCGTCCCGCCTCCTCGGAGCCCGTGAGCGACGCGACGTTGGCAACATCTACGCCCTCGTCCGGGTCGCCGATGAGATCGTCGACGGAGTCGGAACTGCCGCGGGCCTCGACAGTGTTGCTGTCACCGCCCGCCTCGACGAGTACGAGCGGGAGACGCTGCGCGCCGTCCAGAGCGGATACAGCACCGACCTCATCGTGCATGCGTTCGCGGCGACCGCGCGCCGCGTCGGGTTCGGCGCAGAGCTCATCGAGCCCTTCTTCAGCTCGATGCGCAGCGATATAACGCAGCGGGAATACGACGAGGCTAGTTTCGCCGAGTACATCTACGGCTCCGCGGAAGTGGTCGGGCTCATGTGTCTGCACTCCTTTCTCGAAGGTCGTCGGATGTCGACGGCGCAACGTGCGCGATTCGACCGTGGCGCCCGAGCGCTGGGGGCGGCGTTCCAGAAGGTCAACTTTCTCCGCGATCTCGCTGCGGATTTCGGCGCACTCGGCCGGAGCTACTTCCCTGGGGTCGCCGTCGAGAGCTTCGATGAGGCAACGAAACGGCGCCTGCTGGATGACCTCGACCGCGATCTCGCGACGGCGGCACGGGTGATCCCCTCGCTTCCGCGGGGGAGCAGACGAGCGGTAGCGGCCGCACACGGTCTCTTCGCCGAATTGTCGACGAGAATTCGAGCAACCCCCGCCGATGAACTGGTCAGGTCCCGCACGAGCGTTCCCTCGCACGTGAAGGCCGCGGTGCTGATCCGCGCGGTGATCGGAGGACGATGAAAAGGGTTGCCGTGATCGGCGGCGGGATAGGCGGCCTCGCGACCGCCGCGCTTCTCGCCCGCGACGGCTACGAGGTGACGCTGTTCGAGGCGCGCGACCGGGTCGGCGGTCGGGCAGGGGTGTGGGAGAAGGACGGCTTCCGCTTCGACACCGGCCCGTCCTGGTACCTCATGCCGGAAGTGTTCGAGCATTTCTTCGCGCTCATGGGCACAAGCGCGGAGAGGGAACTTCAGCTCAGTCGGCTCGATCCGGGCTATGCCGTCTACTTCGAACCGCGCGGTGAGGGCGCTGGTGAGCGGGTTGCAGTGCATTCGGACCGAGCCGCGAATGTCGCGCTCGTGGAATCGTGGGAGCCGGGAGCGGGACGGAAGCTCGAGGCGTACCTCGACTCCGCGCGGGACACGTACGAGCTCGCGAAGAAGAACTTCCTCTACAGCACCTTCGCCGACCTCCGCCCGGTGTTCACGCGTGAGGTTCTTCGCAAGGGTGCCCGCTTCAGCCGGTTGCTGCTGCAGCCGCTCGACCGATTCGTGCGTTCATCGTTCCGCGACCAACGACTGCGCCGGATTCTCGGTTACCCGGCGGTATTCCTCGGCGGTTCGCCGTTCAGTGTGCCGAGTATGTACCACCTGATGAGTCATCTCGACATGGAAGACGGGGTGCTCTATCCGCACGGGGGGCTCTACCGCGTCATCGAGGCGATCGAGCGGGTGGCTCGCGAGGCGGGCGTCACGATCATGACCGATTCCCGGGTCTCCGAGATCGTCACGAAGCCGATCGGTGGCGGGAAGCCGAGCGTCATCGGAGTTCGCTACCGAGGCGCTGACGGAGTCGTCCGCACTCATGCGGCCGGAACCGTCGTCGCAGCCAACGACCTGCACTTCGCGCAAACGCGTCTGCTTCCCGAGGGACTGCAGGACTTCCCGCAGCGCTGGTGGGACAAGCGGACTCCAGGGCCCGGCGCCGTGCTGGTCTATCTCGGGGTGCGGGGATCGCTGCCCGAGCTCGACCACCACAACCTCTTCTTCGTCGACTCGTGGGACGAGAACTTCGCGGCGATCTTCGGGCCTGATGCGCACATTCCCGATCCGGCATCCATCTACGTTTGCAAGCCGAGCGCGACCGACGACACCGTCGCGCCCGAGGGCGACGAGAACATTTTCATCCTCGTCCCCGTTCCGGCCGACCCTTCCATCGGCCACGGTGGAGTGGACGGCGGTGGAGAGGCGACAGTCGAGCGGGCGGCCGATGCGGCGATCGATCAAGTCGCGGCATGGTCCGGGATTTCAGACCTGCGTGAGCGGATCGTGGTCCGCCGCACCGTGGGGCCGGGAGACCTGAAGGACGACCTCGGCGCCTGGCAGGGCTCTGCGCTCGGACCGGCGCATACCTTGCGGCAGAGTGCTTTCTTTCGGGCGGGCAACGCGAGCAAGAAGGTCACCGGACTCTACTTCGCGGGCGGGTCCACGATCCCCGGCATCGGCTTGCCGATGTGCTTGATCAGTGCCGAGCTCGTACTCAAGCGCTTGCGCGGCGATGTCAGCGCCGGGCCGTTGCCCGAGCCGGCGGCCTGAGGATGCCGGGCCTCTACCTCGCAGCGCTGGCCGTCTCGATCTTCGGGATGGCCGTTCTCGACCGACGGTTCCGGCTGTTCTTCTGGCGCGATCGTTTCCGCGCAACCGTCGTCTACACGGCAGGGATGGCGTTCTTCCTCGTCTGGGATTTCGTGGGAGTCAGCGCCGGTGTCTTCTTCAGAGGTGACGGTCCCTTTCTCATCGGCCTGCAGGTCGCGCCGGAAGTTCCGGTCGAGGAGTTGTTCTTCCTTACTCTCC
>Ga0210040_10010885_pt1 | contig 10372 bp, 15 predicted proteins | sample CryGeyCG12114_NA_FD_185462 | JGI IMG/M metagenome (GOLD analysis project Ga0210040, IMG submission 185462) | Groundwater microbial communities from aquifer - Crystal Geyser CG19_WC_8/21/14_NA (SPAdes) (version 2) | ecosystem: Environmental > Aquatic > Deep subsurface > Groundwater | place: USA...
GAGACGGGCACGAACGAGGTCACCGTCGGCGACCTGCCGAAGTCGCTCACGTCCGGCTCGAACCCGGTCCGCGACCGCGTCGACGCTTCGACGACCGACCGCATCGCGCCCGCCATGCCGACCGGCGTCAGCGTCGACACGACCGTGACGAGCAACGACCGGGGCGGCATCACCGGTCAGGCGCTCGTGAGCTGGACCGCGCCGACCGCGAACGAAGACGGCTCGCCGCTGACGGACTTCTCGAACTTCATCCTCGCGTACAAGCTGTCGACGTCGAGTCAGTGGTCGTACGCCTACAGCTTCGAGCCGACGACCCGCGTCGGCGTGCTGCCCGGTCGGAACTACGACTACCGCGTCGCCGCGCAGGACATCAACGGGAACACGTCGGCGTACTCGCCGAACTTCTCGAACCTGTCGCGCGCCGACGACGTGCCGCCGGACGCTCCGTCCGACCCGGTCGTGTCGGCGTACATGGGTCAGCTTCGCATCGCGTGGGACGGGAAGACGGCGACCGGTGGGTCGATGCCCGCCGACTTCAACCGGACCGACGTCCACGTCGGCACGACGTCCGGCTTCACGCCGAGCGCCGCGACCCTCGTGTCGTCGCTCGTGACCGCCGGAGTCGCCTACGCGACCGCGCCGTACCTGGCCGACCGGTGGGTCAAGCTCGTGCCCTACGACAACAGCGGCAACGTCGGACCCGCGTCGGGTTCCGTCACAGGAGCAACTAGGCAGGTCAGCGACGGCGACATCGCGTCGATGTCCGTCGGCAAGCTGACGGCAGGCACCATCGCTGCCGACATCGTCAACGCCGGGCGCTTCGCGACGGCGCTCACCGGCGCGCGCAGCGAGTTCAACGCGAGCGGCTTCTACCGCTTCGACGCGCAGAACAACAAGCTGTTCGCCGCTGACGCCGAAGGCATCCTCGTGACTGGCCGGTACCGGTCCGCGATCGCCGGGCGTCGCATCGAGATGGGTTCCGCCGGTCGTAACGGGCGCATCGACTTCTTCTCGCCGGACGGCTCGAACGGTTTCGTGCAGGCGTACACCGAAGGTGACGGCGCGACCGAAGCGATTCAGATCGGTATGCAGGTGCCCGGCGACACTAACTCGCTGTGGAACCGGCTCAACTTCAACAAGAGCGCACGCGGCGAATACTGCACGTTCAAGTCGGGCACGCTCGAACTCACCTTCGACACGGGCGAAGTGCAGATCGGTTTCGACGGAGTGACGCCGAACGCGGGGCGCTTCGCCATCTTCGAGACGAAGAACCGGGGCGCGTCGACCGGCGGCGGTCAGCGAATGAGCATCGACAAGGACAGCTACACGTACAGCGCGGGCGGCAAGAACCGCATGTACATGGGTCCGGGCGCAAGCACGCTTCAGGTTCGCGACTCGTACGGCGACCTGAAGATCAACGTGTCGGACTGGACGCAGCTCTTCGGCGCGAGTCAGGCGGTGCAGCCGCGCTTGTCGCTGCGTCACAGCGACGGCTACATGCTTCACGGGACGAACATCGACGGCGTGTATCAGGAGTTCCTTAGCAACGGGCACGTGAAGTTCTTCACCGATAACGGATGGGCGGAGATTCTGCCGCTCGGCGGCGGGTCGAGTGTCGGCTTCAAGATGTTCAACCCTGCCGGGTACGGCGGTCTGCTGAAGTTCTTCACCGCCGGTGGCAACGACGCACAGCGCATCGAAGCGCGGTGGGGCGGCGATGATGGCTTCTACGCGCTGTGGGCGCAGGCGTTCGTCGTCAACTCGGACGCGGCAGGCAAGGACGACATCGAGACCGTGTCGCGCTCGATGCTCGACGACGTGCGCGGTACGCGCGTGCGGCAGTACAAGCGCAAGGATCGGAAGATCAAGCGCAAGTACAAGAGCGACGGCGTGACGAAGGAACACGACGACATCGTCGACCCTGAAACGGAGATCGGTCTCGTCGCGCAGGAAGCGCCCGCGCAGATCATGGCGGGTGCTGCGTCTGACGGCTCGCTCGCGATCGACGTGTATCAGATGGCTGCGATGCTGTGGGGCGCTGTGCAGGAACTCGACGCCGAGATCGAGTCGCTGAAGAAGGGGAAGAAGAAGTGAGCCGACGGGACGACGGCACGTTCAAGTGTGACAGGTGCGACGTCGAGATCGGGAATGGCGGCATCGACGAAGCTGTCTCGATCTCCGATCTCGAACGCGACGAGCGTGGTAAGGTGGTGCTCGGTGCTATCCGCATCCTGCACTTGTGCCGCGTCAACAACTGCAACGACCGCGTGCTGACGAAGCGTGCGCTCGCTGCCATTCAGCCGAAGGAGAAGTGAGCATGTCACAGCCCGCGCCCCGTCAGGTCGACGTCGAGAAGGTCGGCGAACTGCTCGCCGCACGGATCGGTGACCTGACGCATCAGGTCGCCGTGCAGTCGGTCATGCTCGAAGGCATGGCGCAGGAGAACGCCGCGCTGCGCGCCCGGATCGACGAGCTGACGCCGCCCGCTCCCGAGCCGGATGCCGAGCAGGCGGGCGACGACAGCGGGGAGTAAGCTCACCGTCACCCGTATGTAATCCGCCGACGGAATGGTCACTGCCGAATGGACGCCTTTCTTACTGGCATCTCGCTGAAGGACGTCGGCGCTGTTACCCTTGTGGTGATCGCTGTTCTCATGTTCTACTTCGGCAAGATCGTTCCGAGATCGACCGTCGACTCAATCGTCACGCAGATGACGGAACGACTCGCCGAAGCACGAGCGGACCGCGATTCCCGCCTTGCCGAAGCGCGTCAAGAGATCAACGACTGGAAAGCGGCGCATGAGACTAGCGAGCACGCCCGGCAGCTTCTCGCCGAACAGGTGCGAGAGCTGGCAGAACTCGGTCGCACAGTGGATCACGTCATGCGGTCCCTTCAGGCGGCGACGGGCATCGGCGCAGGCGCGGGAGGGCAGCGGGATGCCGAACCGGCACCTTCCGAGAACGCCGGGTGACGAACCTCACATCGCGCCCGGCGTGTCGCACGTTTCGGGTACAGTTGATCCGTCGGGTGCGAAGCGCGCCCGCGCGGCGGCAAGCGCGAGTCTCGTCGACGCGATCGAGATGGGCGTCGACGTTCGCAACGTGTCGGCGTCCCTGCGTCAGCTTCGCGAAGCGAACCACTTCGCCGAGCTGCTGACGGAATCAATGGAACGGAGACGTCGCGAATGATGTTCGAGCTTCAGCCTTTCGAGCCGGTCGACCTGCTGATCTACGCCGCCACCCTGCCCGCCGTCATCTTCCCGGTGCTGTACGCGAGCCGGTCGAACTGGCGCGCCACGCTGCCGGGTCGTGCGCTGATGCAGCTTTCGGTCTCGCTCGCTGTGGTGCTCGTGCTCGTGACAATCGCGACCCTGTTCGGCAACGTCTACCCGTACCGCGACGCCGTGCGTGTCGCGGCTTACCTCTTCCTTGTCGTCAGTCTGTGGCGACAGGTGGTCGTGCTGCTGCGTCTTCAGAACGTGCAGCACGGTGAGATCAAGCGAGAGCGCGCCCGCGTTCTCGACAACCGCTGAAGGGAACCTTCACCGTGCCGAACATCATCCCCGGCGCTGACTACCGTCCGATCAACGTCGGCAACCGTGCCGCCCGTCGGAAGGGTCGCGCGTTCGTGGCGCACATCGCGGTGAGCAACGCCGCGATCCTGACGCCGCCGTCGCCGAACGACCCGTCGAACCGGTCCGCCGACTGGCACGGGTACTTCCCGAAGGCGGGCGGCTTCGTGCAGTTCATCGACGCCGACCTGACGTCGTGGGCGACCCGTGACGGCAACGGCAGCGTCTTCGCCACCGAAGCGCAGGGCGGCGTCGGCGCGGACGTCAACGGTCCGTACACCGACCCGCAGGTCGAGTCGCACGCGCACGTGCTCGCCTACCTGAACGAGACCGAAGGCATCCCGCTCGAACTGATGCCCGACTCGCGCACCGCGTCGCGCGGCATGGGGTATCACCGGCTCGGCGTCAACCCGTGGCGCGTGTCCGGCGGCGAGCTGTGGTCGAGCGCGAACGGCAAGGTCTGTCCCGGTCCGACCCGCATCGGACAGATCCCGATCATCGTCGAGCGTGCGCGCGAGCTGCGTCACGGGTCCGCCGGGTCGATGCCGTCCGCCCCGCCGATCGTCGCGCCCGCTCCGGCTGCCGTCCCGCGTCCGCCGGTGCTCGGCTGGCCGTTCGCCGCGCTCGACTACGTCGGCGACATCAACGGGCCGAACGACTCGCACGGCGGCTACTACAGCGGCGAGCGGTACTTCATCAAGAACGTGCAGCAGTGGCTGATCTACCGGGGCGCGACGCCGATCCACCCGTCGCGGTGGGCGGTCAGCACGTGGGCCGACGGCAAGTTCGAGCGCGAGTCGATGGCGGCGGCGGCGAAGTTCTTCGCCGGTGACCGCAACCCGTCGCGCATCTACAGCGACGACTACGCGCAGCTCACCCGATGACGAAGCCGCTGCCGTCGTCCGAGACGCCCGGACCCGACCACGCCGCGCCGGAGTACGAGACCGTCAGCGCGAGCGCGATCGAGCCGAAGACGTCACGGGCGACGGCGGCGGCGGGTGGGTCCGCTGCCGTCATCGTTCCGTTCGTGACGTATCTCGTCGACGCCGTCTTCTACGGCGGCGGGGACGTCGACGTTCCGCTGCCCGTGGTCGGCTTCATCGGGCTGATCGTCACCGGCGCGTCGACCTTCGCCGCGTCGTACTACGCCCGGCACGTTCAGCGCGCGTGACCGCTGCGCGTAGAAGTCTGACGCGCTGATCTCTCCCCGCATGACCGCCTGCGGCTTGTGTCCGATGTGCCACGCCGGACACAGGTCGCAGGCGTACGGGCGCATCCCGCCCTTACCTGACCTCGTCGCGCGTGACGCGAAGCTCTTCGCCGCGCGCCGGTCAAGGAACGCGCGCTTACCCGACGGGCAGGCAGTGGTCGAAGAAGACCACTGCCTGCCACGGTCGAGCCGGTCCGAACTCACGTCACGCGAAGATCGCGAACAGCGTCGCGAGGATCAGAACCCACATCACGACGCCGACGAACGAGCCGACGAGCATCCCGCGCATGAACGCCTTCGACTCGTTCTTCTCGCGCTCGGCGGCGACCGACTCGAACGCCGCGTCGACAGCAGCCGTGACAGCGTCCGTGTGCGCCTGCATCAGCCGATCCGACCACTCGTCCACGTCGAACCGTTCCGGCTCGTCAGCGGCGCTCACAGGGCACGCTCGAAGGTCATGCAGTCGTCGGCGTACTCGTGCTCGATCGGGTCGTCGTCGTCCTCGCGCTCGATCTCGCGCTCGACGATGCAGCACGTGTCGCCGCTGCCGCCGTGCCCGCTGCGCATGTGACCGCACCGGCAGACGTCGGTCGGCAGGTTGACGTCGAGCGGGACGACGATCGTCACGACGCGCACCGTGCGGATCGCCGGGTTGTCGACGCCGAAGGCGTGCTCGCCGTTCAGCGTCGCGTCGTCGGCGCTGTCGTACCGCGTGGGGCGGGTGAACCACTCACCGCTGATGTTCTCCTGCAAGGCGAACTGCGTCGTCTGCGCGATGTCCTGCGTGCGCTCGATCATGGTCGTGCCTTCCTGTCGTGTGGTGGAACGGGAACCGCCCCGCTCCGTGTACAGCATACACGAAGCGGGGCGGTTGTGGTGCGACCGGCAGGCGGTCAGACGGCGGCGACGTCCTCGTCGGTGTCGGCGGCGTCGACGTCGATCTCGGTCTGCTCGGTCTGCTCCGGCAGGTCCTCGTCGGTCAGCCGGAAGTCGACCTCGCGCTGCGCCCGCACGACGTCCTTCTCGGCGTTCTCGATCAGCTTCGAGACCTTGTCGCGCCGGGCGGTCGCCTTCGCGAGCCGGTTCTTCGCCGCGTCGAGCCGCGCCTGCGCGCGCTCGGCGGGCGTCCGCTTGACGCGCTCCGGCTTGTCGTCGACGGCGGTCTCGGTGGTCTCCGGGGCGGTGCTCTCGGTCATCTCGGTGTTCTCCGTGTTCTCGGTGGTGGTGTTCTCGTCGACGGTCTCGGCGAGGCGAGCGGCGTTCCGGGCGGCGCGCGATGCAGCCATGATGTGATCTCCTTCGTGTGTGCGACTCGCTCTTCGAGCCGCTGTGAACAACATACACGAACCGGGCGGCTCGTGCGACTTGCGCGAGAAGTTTCTTCAGCGTGTTGAGTTGTGGTGCCCGGTGGGCGCGAGGCGTCTTCCCCACGCACCCGCGCCCACCGGAGATCAGGTCAGGACGTCGGCGCGGCGAAGGCGTCGAGCGAGGCGAGGTACGCCCGCGCGTGCGCGGCGTCCTGCTCGCTGAACTCGGCGAGTCCCCACGCGAACTGCGGCTTGTCGCCCTTCCCGCCCTTCCGCGCCCACTCCGACAGCGCCGTCTGCAACTTCTCCGGCGTGTCGATGCCCTTCTCCTTCGTGCTCTTCGACGGGAACATCTGCACCCGCCCGAGCACGAACGGCTTGTTGCCCGGCTTCAGCGCCTTGCGCAGCGACGGGACGATGCCCGCCTGCGAGAAGTACATGTCGTCGTACGTCTCGAAGCTGCCGTCGTCCTCGAAGACGGTGCAGTCGGCGGTCGCCCGCTCCTGCGTGCCCTTCCCCTGGTAGCCGGGGACGGTCTCGATCTTCGACGGGTTGAGCAGGACGAGCCGACCTTCGAGTTCGTCCATCTTCGGGTACGCGCCGCCGCCCGTGGGAGCGGCGAACAGGTCCGGGGTGGTCTCGGTCATGGCGGTGAACTCCATCTGTCGTGTGCCGTTGTTGGCGTTGTGTTCCGGGGCGCATCCCCGGCCACGTGATCAGCATACACCACGCAGCCGGGGATGCAAGTCAGCCTGCGGTCGTGTCCGCCCAGATCGCGTGCAGGCGCTTGACGGCGTGCTCTTCGGCCTTGACCGTCCACGTCTTCGCGAGCTGCGCCTGATAGCGCACAGACCTGATCTCGGCTTCGGTGGTGCAGGCGTTCAGGCGCTCGATCAGGGACGGCAGCGCCACCGTCGCCGAGACCTGCGAGGCGTCGACTCGCTCGGCGGTGACCTTGATCGGCGCGCCGCCCGCGTCCGGCGCGAGCACGCCGTCGTTCTCGTCGATCTCGGCGACGGCGAGCGGCGTCGCGAGCTTGCGCACCTTGCGCCAGTTGCGGACCTGCTCGCACAGCTTCGCCGCCTTCCACCCTTCGGCGATGTCGAGCGCGTGCAGGGTCGCCTTCGCCTTGCCGACCGGCAGGTGAACGACGAAGGCGACGTCGGTACGGATCGCGGGCAGCTCGTCGAGCTTGTCCGCCGGGCGGTTGTAGATGTACTTCGCGTTCGCGTAGATCGCGAGCTGAATCGCGATCTCGTTCCACCCGTACGACAGGTCGCGACCCGTCTTCAGGTCGAGCACGACGAGTTCGCCCGCCTTCAGCAGCAGCACCGTGCCGTCGGGCATGACGACGTCGGTGTCTTCGGTGACGCGCACGATCCGGTCGAAGGTGCCCGCGATGCCGTACGTCGTCTCCAACACGATGCGCTCGATGTACTCCGGCACGATCTCGAAGTGGTTCGCGTCGATCAGCGCGCTGTACGCCTGAAGGTCGCGGTCCCACGGTGCCGGGACGCTCGGCGTCTCTCCCCGGTCGTGCTGCTCCGTGAAGGCGTGCAGGGCGGTGCCCAGGTTCGCCGCGTCCTTCGCGCCCGCGACCTCCTTCGCCTTCTCGGCGTGGTCGTTCAGCGCGTTGCGGTCGTCGAGCGGCGTCGACGCGACGGCGGCGTACAGCCCGGCGTTCATGGTCAGACCCTTGATCGCCATGCGCTGCGCCCACTGCGACAGCGTGTACGTGTCGCTGATCGACTTCGCGAAGGTCGTCGCGCGGGTGAACGCCTTCGGCTTCTTCGCGCCCGGCTTCTCCGGGTCCGGCAGCAGGTAGCGCCCGTAACGGTCACGGGCGACGGTCTGATCGTCGTACTCGATGCCTGCGGTCGCCGTGGCGACCACGCCGGAGAACGCGGCGACGGGCTGCGCGAACGGGTCGAGCTGTGTCATGGTCGTGCCTTCCTGTTGTGTGGGTCGTGCTGATTGTGCGTGGTGCGTGTGACAGTTCAGGCGAGCCGCCCCGTCGGCGCGTAGGTCGCCGTACCCGTGTGGTCGCGGCTGCTCTCGATCAGCGCCCGCGCCGCGCTGTCGAGCGCGTCGATCGTCGATCCCTCCCACTGCGCCCGCGTCGAGCGGTTGACCGTGGCGACGCCGGAGCGCATCACGACGAGACCGGACCGCTTCAGGATGCGACCGCTGACGAGCGCCTTCTTCGTGTTTGTCATGTGAACAGCATACACGAAGCGCCCCGCACCGGTAGTCGATGCGGGGCGCTCGGCGTGTCGTGTCGAGTTACGTCAGTGACGTTACTTCGGGCGTACCACCGTGTAGGCGACGCGGTGCGTCTCGCACGCTCTCACCCGGCGCTCGGCGACCCGGCTGTGCGCGAGCAACCACACGCAGCCGCACGGGTTCCGGTGGGTCGGTTGGTCGAGCTGCCACCTGATCCGCGCTTCTTCGGACGCCTTCACGCCGCTTCGGCCTTCCTGATGTGCTCGTCGGCGATGGCCGACAGCTCGTCGAGCGAGATCATCGAGACGGCGACGAGCCGTGCCAGGTTGCCGCACGAGCACCGCACCGCGATGTCGTTCCCCACGGTCGTGTACACGTCGATGATGTGGTTCACCGCTTCACCGCCTTCATGTTCTTGTCGAGCGCCCGGCTTGCGAAGTGGATCGACAGCAGGTCGGACAGCGCGCCCTTCCGCATCGCCGTGATCTCGTCCGCCGGTGCGAGCTTCAGCTTCAGCGCGAGACCGACCTGCGCGTCGCTCGGCTTCGTACGCCGCCACGACGACGCCTTCGAGCTGACCGACGGGTCAAGATCGGCGGCGATGCTCTCGCCGTGCGCCATCGCGTACTCGAACGTCAGCCCGGTGAGCGCCCACGTGCCGACCTGCCGGTCGAGCTTCGTGCCGACGCGCCACGTGTCGTCACTGTCCTGCCACAACACGACCTGCCCACCGCGCACCGGGATGAAGTAGATACCCGCCTTCGTCTGAAGCCACGCGCTGTGCGAGTTCTCGAACAGCTCGACGAGCGCCGACGCGCGCTTGCCTGCGATCTTGACCTTCTCGCCGCGCTCGCGCGCTTCCTTCTCCAACCGCTCGCGCGCCTGCGCCGTGGTCTCGCCGTCCTTGACTTCGGTCTCGACGAGATCGGTCAGCGACCGGAGCTTGTGCCGCCCGCTGATGCCGACGACGTCGAGCACAAGCGCGTCATCCTTGCCGGGGAACGGACGCAGCACGCGCCCCACCATCTGCGTGTACAGCGCCGCCGACTGCGTCGGACGTGCGATCACCGCGACTTCGGCGTGCGGCGCGTCGAAGCCTTCGGTCAGCACCATGCAGTTCGCGAGCACCTGCGTGTCGCCGTTCGCGAACCGCTTGTACATCAGCTTGCGATCTTCGGTCGACGTCTCGCCGGTGACGACCTCCGTCGGGATGCCCTTCGCGATCAGGTCGTCGGCGAAGCTGAACGCGCTCGACACGGTCGGCGCGAAGAGGATGCCGCGCTTGCCTGCCGCGTGCTCGTTGTAGGCGTCGGCGATGACCTCGCCCGCGCCGGACGCTTCGAGCGCGTCGCCGAGCGCACCTTCGGCGTAGTCGCCACGGCTGCGCGCGATCGTCGCGAGATCGAACCCGTCGACCGTCACCTGCTGCCCGCGCACGTCACACAGGTACCCGCGCTCGATGCCGTACATGATGTTCTTCTCGAAGGCGACCGACTGCCACACGTCGCCGAGACCCTTCCCGTCGTCGCGCGTCAGCGTCGCGGTGAAGCCGACCGTCTTCGTCGCGCCTTCTTCCTTGAACGCGCCGAAGTGGGTCAGAACTTCGACCCACGTCTTCGCGACGGCGTGGTGACACTCGTCGACGACGATCATCCCGATGCCGTACAGCGCGTCGCGGCGAGCGGGACGCGCGAGCGTCTGCACCGACGCGACGATGACGTCACGGTCGACCTCGTTCCGTTCGGCCTTGACGATGCCGACGGTCAGGTTCGGCGCGACGCTGCGCAGCTTCGCCTTCGCCTGTTCGGCAAGCTCTTCGCGGTGGACGAGCACGAGCACCCGCGTGCCCGCCGCCTGCGCTTCCGCGATCAGGTGGGAGAAGACGACCGTCTTCCCGAACCCGGTCGGCAGGACGACGGCGGTACGATCGACCGACTGCCACTCGTTGTGCAGGGCGTCGATCGCGTCGCGCTGGTAGGGACGGAGCTTCAGACCGGCCACTTGATCACCTTCCGTTGTGCGGTCCCGGCGGGTCCGCTGGAACTAGTGTACGCTATGCAC
>Ga0210040_10010886_pt1 | contig 10372 bp, 11 predicted proteins | sample CryGeyCG12114_NA_FD_185462 | JGI IMG/M metagenome (GOLD analysis project Ga0210040, IMG submission 185462) | Groundwater microbial communities from aquifer - Crystal Geyser CG19_WC_8/21/14_NA (SPAdes) (version 2) | ecosystem: Environmental > Aquatic > Deep subsurface > Groundwater | place: USA...
AATTCGCTGTTAAATAGAGCTTTTAAATATTTGCGGACGTCTGTTGGGCCGTAAAGTGAACCAAATGGGCTCATCTTCGAAAGCAGCCGTGCGACAGGCTATACTAATGTCTATGCAAAATTTTAAAGAAATCCGTTGATGCCTTCGAAAGTTAGAGCATTGAGATGCTACGACACAATCACGGTTCCATAAGCCCTTCCTGTGTTGGGCTAAAAAGTGAAAATTTTACAAATTGCATGTTGTTTGTATTGGCAGTTTTTATTGGTTTGTTTGTATTTGATAAATGTAAATTTTGAGCAAACTGTTGAATTTGTTCACAAATCGCATGTTTTTTTTGTATTGGCAATTTTAATAGGGTTGTTTGTATTTGATGAATGCGGTTTTTTCGTCATTTTTGAAATTTTGCACGCAATTTTCATCTAACAATGGATCATAGTTTGTTGCACGTGTTGACATTAGATTGTTCTGTTTTTGTGTGTCTTTTTCGTTGGGCCGTACTTGTAGTTCCCTGTGACCCTGTCTGAACTCCAAAAACGTACCCTTTGGTTGAGTGTGTGGCATTCGGACATTTTTGGTAAAAACATCTTCCTTGGTCAAGTGCATATCCCTTTGAAGGACCGCGTTTTTGACCAGACTGACCCCCTTTGGTGGCCTTTGACCCACATTGTGAGAACATCATATCATCATGCTTCTGTTTTACACATTTTGGAATTCTAACTGCCTGCCTTTAAAATTGAGATTCACTTTTAAAAACAGAATTTTACCACTTTTTCGTATAATTTTAGAGCCCAGGTGAGCTGACGACTTCCGGTGAAGATTTGGAATGCAATGGTGGAGACTATTCTTTAGGGACTTTAGTGGTCGCTTTGAAATGGGCACCAAAAACTGACCATCGTGGCAATTTATCCGTTTTAGTCAAAGAAGCCAAAAATTTATCTACCCCTATAAGTTTGCCTTCGTCTTTTATCAAATGGTAAGAAATTTGTGTGACAAGTCCGAAAAAAATTGGAAATACAGCCTCATTTTTTCCGTAAATGTGGAATTTTTCTGTTTTTTACAACCCTTATAAGTTTGCCTTCGTCTTTAATGAAATGGTGCATGGGAAAACTTATTTTTCCTCATTTGTGTAAAAAAAGTATAAAAAAATAGGATATAAAATCCTCGTTTTCTCCAAAAATTAAATTCAGCAGAATAGAAATCTATCCATATTGGGGTAAAAAAAGTCAAAAATCTATAGATATTCCCGATTTTTTGTAACTATGCAATTTTCCTCTGTTTTTTGCACTTATTATTTCATATTGATGTAAAAGAGTCCAAATATGAGATATAAACCCTGTTTTTTCTCCAAACTAAAATTTAGCGACACAAGTCTATCCATATTTATGTGAAAAAGTCAAAAATCGAGTGGAAATCCCTGATTTTTCCCTAAATATGGATTTTTTCTCTGTTTTTTGCAGTACACTGATGGGAGACACACGAGCACGTAAAAATCAGCAAAAAACAGGGGTTTGCCGTAAAACAGTGAATCCAATTTGGAACCAAACTTTACTTTTTGACAACATTTCTTGTGAAGGGATTGAGCTCTCTTTGTGGCACTATGACCTCCTGGCCACACACACCTGTCTGGGTTCAATTAGATTGGACTCTGACCATTATTTGTGGACATCTATGGTCAATCGCCATTCATTTTGGGTGGAAGCGCAGCTACCCTTTGGAATAATTCATTCAAATTCACCTGACAAATGAGATTTGGGGCAAAAAAGATTTTTTTCGGGCCAAAATGAAAAGACAGCGAATCATTATACTGTAGGTAGTTATAGTTTGTAGATTTGAATGGATTTTAAATTTTTGCTAATATATAATATGTGATAACCGCATTTTATACTGATGACCTGACATTAACAAATAAATGCAAGTTTTTTGCGCTAATTTATTTTCATTCTTGAATTTTGTTGAGAATTGAATTCTGAAGCAGGGTGGAAAATTTGGGATTGAAAGAACGGAAAACTGTACTATTTAGAGGGAATTTTTGGGGCTAACACAAAGTGTTATTGAAAACTTTACAAGATTTTTGACTATTTGAGACGCAAAATCCAGCGTTAGTTCAAAAATGAATTTTCAACGCATGTAAAGCACAAAAAAATTGCACAAGACACAATTTTTGGGCTAAAACAAAGTTTATTGAAAACTTTACCATGCATAATTGAGGCAAAATCCTGTGTTATGGAAAATTGAATTTTTACATTTCAAAGTAAAGTTAAATTTTGGGGTTAAAGTATTAAAATCGTAAGTTTTATTTCCAAAATACAAAATTTACAAAATTTGTGAATAATTGAGGCAAAATCCCGTATTGCCGGTATCCTCAGGTTCACTATTCATTGTGCAATAACAAGCTGTGAGTGGTGTATTATATTCACACGTGAGAGTCGGATTTTCCAGAGATTGTTCCATACATTGCATTTCCGTCAAAAATAATACTGGAAACGGAAGTGGCACATTTGATAACTCTTTTTCATCAAAATGCACTTGCAAAACGAATGGTTTTGCGTTTGCTGAAAAAAAAACCAGTTTTTACATAAATTTTCACTATAGAATCCGAGAAATTTGTTGTTTTTTTTGCAACAACTCACTGATAACTGGCACAAATGAATTCCCACATTGTTGATTATTGCCAAAAATTTGCACAAAATCTTTGTTTTCACATTGACCAGGGATCACAGGGGGATCATTTGGTCCTCCGGATATGAAAAATGGATTGGGCGATCCTGTACATCCTGTCCACTGGAATTTAAAAAAAAAAGTTTGTTTTTTTGGGGGGAAAATATGAAATTTTTCCTATTTTTACAGATTTACGGAAATTCTCGGCAACGATCCATTTTGTTTCACGCATATTGTGTAGTAGTGGTCATTCAAATGCATATTTCCATCGAAATTGAAACTTTTCACTTGTCCACTGGATGCTTGCAGATATTGCATGCAATGTGCTGGAGCTGATTAGCATAATAAATTAAAGTTGATTATTATCATGTTTGTATTCATTTGAAAGCCAAGAAAATTGGCCATAAAATACAAAAAATTTCAAGCTACTAGCTTGATTAAGTGCAAAGTTACCCAAATCTGGAGAATCACACATGATTTGGGTGATTTTTATAGAATAGGTGGACGAAGCAGAGGTCATCAGGGACTCCACAGTGATCTTGCTTGAACTGCCAAATGGCAAATATACTGAAAAAAAATTGAGAAAATTTACAAAAAAAAACACAAAAAATTGATATTTTTTTTTAAACTTACAATGCTGTCCAGTAGCTTGACCACAGATTCTCATAGGGACGGTCAAAATTGGGGAGCCCGAAATGGTAATAAAATCGTCCACACAGTTCCCATCTGCAGCTGGCCCATCGGATGTAAAAATTGTGAAATCGAGTCGCAATTGGCAAACATTTTTTAACTAAAAAAGTTTTTTTTTGTAAAATTTAATAAAAAAAGATTTATATTAAATTAATTATGAATATTTACTTTAGGAAAGATATATTTGCAAGAAGTTTGTGAAGCGCCTGGAGATTTTTCCAACGTGATTCCATGATCTCGAATTATTATTTCTTGGCCATATTCCGTACAAGTGCGGGAAACTAAATTTTACAAAAAAATTTAATTTTGAGTGAAATATGAAATTTTAAAAAATTGAAAAACGTTTACTTGAACAACACACTCCAAATCCTTTGGCACAGGCGCTAATTTTCGTTCCACCTCTGTATGCGCATTCTTTGCTAAATTAAAAATAGAATTTGATAAAACCCAAAAATTTAGGAATTTATGAAATTTTAAAATTCACTTACGCTGTCAAACAAACTCCTTCACCTCTAGCTGAGCTGCATGGATTATTTGGGAACTTGACGATAGAAAAATATGGGAAAAATGCTGAAAAAATGCCAAAACAAAGTGAAAACTCTACCTTCATTAGTATACACATTAAAGCCAACAAAATTTTGCATTCAAAAAAACAAATTTCATTAAATTTCATGAATTATTTCAAAAGTTACACTCTATTTAAAATTTAGCTAAAAATCGCAAATATTGTAATGGGGGACCACGGGATTGTAAAATTCTCCCATGTTAATTCTCATAAGCTTTTCTCAATAATTCACAAACCTCGAGAATTTCGAAAACTCTTCCCAGTGACATTATTACCTCTATTTGAAAACGGCTCTATTTGTGTCAAATTTGTAGATTCCGCTGCGCAAAATTTTGCAAGAACTAAAACTGCAATACAAAATAACAATTCTGCAAACTTTGTCATTTTTCGCACTGTAGATTCTTTTTTGCAAACCAAACACTAATTGACTATATTTCAAATGAATTGCATTTCAGGTCTCCTGCAATATTTATATACTCTTTGCCCAAAGTTTGCTTTTGGCAAATATTTACAAAGCAATTCTTTAATTTAAATTAGCACAGCAGTAATTTTAAATTAGATAGTCACTAGTTTTTCAGGCAAAAGCTTTATTTTAACATTTTTTAAATATTAGTGTGAATTGACATGTTTTCTCATTCCATTAGATTCCTTGATTTTCATTTTTTTGTAAAAAAAAAACTTTTTTTGTGCTTGACAAAGCCATAAGTAGGTTTATGCATACAAATTTACATGCACTAGTCACAACTATTTTCACACACAAAAGTTGCATGTAATTCCCGTTTTGTGCAAACAATATGCGCTGTGCAAATCGTAGAATGCTGTGTTATGGATAGGAGTAAGTTTAAAGATAAAAATGGAACGGTAACTAACTAACTAACTAATTAGCAGGTACAAGTCAAGTTCAATGCAACGGAAGCAAAAACATAATGCAAAGCACATGTATCATGCGTGGGAACGTATTTTCAATATCGGTGTCAATAATAATTATTATTATTTCATATAGTGTCAGTCAATGTATGGGTTTAGATTTTTTTAATTTTTAGAGCTTAGAATATGAATTTTCCATCAAATTAGTTCAATTTTATTAAAAAATGGACTTATTTTATAGATTTATTGCTAAAAAATTGAAATTTGAATCTTTAGGATGCAAAGCTAACGTTTTTACACAAAAAGTGGAAATTGTTGTGCATAACACAAAACCAAACCGACTTTTTGACCAAAAATGAATAAAATGATGATTTTCATTTCAATTTGGGTTCAGGCCTTCCTGATTGATAAATTTTAGAATCTAAATTTTTTTATCGAATAAGTAACTTTGTGAAAACTACGCGTTGATAGATTTCTTCCTAAAAACAAAAAAAATGAGTCGCTTCGATGCTAAAACGACCTTTTTCACACAAAAAGTGGAAAAACGAATAACTTATTTTACTTAATCCGTCTTTTTGACCAAAAAGTAGATAATCTATAGTTTTCTTTCCAAAAAAGCTCATTTTTAATACAAAATATTGCTTGTGAAGGTTGACTTTGCTAAATTTTTTGAAATCCATGCATTAAAGTATCAAATCCTAAGTAAAGCATTGCACTGATTCACCAGAAAAACACGTTTTTAAGGGAAAAGACAAGTTAATGTATGTATATTTAGATAAAAAGTGGGAGTGCAGGTCAGTCGGAAGTTCACAAGCACAGGTACAAAAATAATGTAATACACAAATAGTGACTGACTACTATTAATCCGATCCGTGGGAAAGTTACTGTAATAATTATTTGTAACAAACTAACTAACATATATGATGAACCAGATATTTGTCCCGATTGTAATTCAGTTTTCATCTAAATCTAATCAAGTGTGCTTATTCTATGCGTTTTTCCATAAATTTGAAAAACATTGCGAATTGTTTTCACCCAGAAAAATGTGAGACATGGCAAAATCTGTAAATATAAACATATTACTCCTTCTTTTTTGTGTTCCTAGTTTCGTTTTGGTGCAAAGTTTGCAAGTGCGAAATGGAAACGGTGAAAAAAGTGTGCAAAAAATTGTGCAAGATAGTTTAAGTCTATCTACGAATCAAGGGAGAGCTTTTCAAAGGTTTCACAGAATGGACAAAAGTGGGAATCCTTTCACGCCTAATAGACCATATGATTTTTCATCCAGTCATGAAAATAGGTAAAAACCGCAAAAATGTTAAAAACATTATACTTTTTACAAAAGAATTTTTAAATTTTTTCCAAAATTTGTAGTGAAGAAACCCTATTTCAAGCAATGAATCCATTTTCAAAATTGTATGAAAGAGATTCCCGGGAGTTTTTGGTATGTTTTTCAAGATTTTGAGCAAATTATTTGAAAATATCAGAATTTCATACATTTTTGGAATTTTTGTTGTTTTGTAGAATGAGAAAGAGCGAATTAAAGATGATGTGATTACGGAACAACAAGAAAAAATTGACGAGTTAGAAAAAAAGGTATAAAAAATAGTTTTTGCTAGTTTTCTTCGAATTTTGCATTGCCCTGTTTTTTCGTTAAAATTTTGTAGATTAAAAAAATGGACCGATCTCTGGAAGCCGTGTTAAAAAATATTGACGTCCTGCAACAAAATACTCAAGTCATTTCAAAAGGGTTCAACATTTTATCCAGTCGTGTGAATAAAGTTTCAGTGGAGCAAACAAAAATGAAACAAGAATTCACAGGAAGTGAGCAAAGTTTGAAAAAATCAATTGAAATCATTGAAAAGGTAAGAAAAACTCAAAAAAATCACATTTTTCCCCTCTTTTTTTAAAAAATGATAAAATTTGACTCTCTGTAGGCTTTGAATAGTCAAATTCCTATGTCATCTAGAAAGCCAGGATTGCCATTCGAAATTAAGAAGGTAGACAAATTATCTTTTTGGGTAAAAAAATGAATTTTGTAATTTATTTTTTTCTGATTTTAGGGATTACACTACGAAAAACCGTTGGAAATACAAGATTGGATGTCTACAGCGAAAAATGAAACTAAAATTTTGGCCGAAATGGTCAAAGGATTGGCTCTCATATCTCAGTCCGAAAAACAGAAAGTGGACAATTTGACCAAATTTTTTCAAAAGGAAATTGACCGCATGAAAATTAGAGTGGACCAAAGCTATAGGAAACAGAATGAGACTTTAGAAACTTTACAAACTGAATTGCAAAACATTCAAATGGTAAATAATACATTTTTTACAGAAAACAAAGATTAGGGCTAAAAATGCTTTAATTATTTATAGGCATTTTAAAGCTTACAAAATTGTCCATCGAATGAATATAAAATAAAAATTGCAGCCATATTCCGATCAAAGTTACAGCTAATTTAGATTTTTACAAAAAACCAATTGTTTTTGCGTGTAGAATGTAGAGCGGGAAATTTCGGAACACAAAGAAGAAACATATCGGATTCGGTCATCTTTAAATCGGGTAGAAGAAGGGACTTTGGAGCAAAATATGGCCCACAATGAAGCGCATGCCAATATTATGAAACAACTAGAAGACCTGTCAAGTTTATCTAGGAGTCGAGCTGGTCTTACAAACGAAAAAATACCCGGGAATGTAGTTACTCGGTTAAATTCCGCAGAACAAAATTTGACTCAAATCATAGAAAAATTGAATAAATTCAAAATTCAAGATTTAGAGCAGGCTACTGTGGCGAATATGTTGAGAATTGACGATTTGAAGCAGGTATGCAAAAATCTTTTTTTTTTTGGCTGCACAGTGAAAAATATGTTTGCGTGGATATTCTTTAGTTTTAACTGAAATTGTGATAATGAATGGTGAGGATTTGAGTGATATTTTGTGTTGATGCTTTTTAGGAGCAGCAAAACAAAGTGGATGAATTTGCAGCAAATTTAGAGCAGATGAAGCAAAATTTGACAAATTTAGCGCAAAATATGGGATTTATAAAATTGAAAGTTGAAAACTTGGAAGGCTTCTCTTCCAGGGATATGGAAACGGGTGGCATTGTAAGATTCATTTCAAATTAGAAAAATTTTCACAATATCGTTTATCATAAATTTTGAAATTTTCAGGCAATGTACTCGAAACCGGGAACAGAACAAAGACCGTTAGTTTGGAGCAGTGCTGGAAATTCTCGTAAAATTAACGATTTATCCCGTGAAAAATTCCAAAGACTAGAAGACAATATTTCTGAACTTTGGAAAGGACATGACAGAGTAAAAAAAGAGTTGGAACGGAATAAAAGGACAATTCACACGATTCGTGCTGTAAGTATTGAAAATTTTCCAGTTCTCGCACAAATTTGCATTCTAAATATCAAATTTTTAGGAATTTCAGTTTTTTTTCCAAATTTTAGACACAATCCGGACTTGAATCTGAAAATGGGAAACGATTTAAAGAATTAACAATTACTACTGAACGATTGAACGATTTGATTAGCAATATGAGTTCCACATTTTTTGGATTCGATTTCTCCCGCCATGGATTTTCAAATTTGGCTAATGATTCCAGATCTATGGTAAAATTTTGAAAAACTAGTTTAATTTTTTATTTTAAATTGGGAAGTTTTTGAACATTTTTTTTGTTCCAGATGGGACTGAAAGCACAAAGTTTGGAAGAATTTAAATTGCAAATTTTACAAGACGATTTGAAAAGTGTGAAACACAATATTTCCATATTATGGGATATGAATAACAATTTGACCAAAGCCCAAGATCATTTCATTCTAAAATTGTTGGAAATTGACAATGTAAGTAACTTTTGTATTTTTTGCCCCAAAACAGTGATTTTGACACATTTTTTCGCAATTTAGGAACACAAGATTGACAATAGAAGCTTATCTTATGAAATAAATAATTGGAGGCTGAAAACTGAAGATATTGCCATTTTGTTGACAAAATCCGATGATCGGATCAACAAAGTTGTTCAACAATTTGAATTTACCGATGTAAGTGTCAATTTTACAAACATTTTTTGGGAAAAATGAAGGTTTTTAAATTTTTTGTTTAATTTTAGGCCGAACAAGCAAAAACTCGAAAAGATTTGAACAACATAAAAAACAAACTGGGAAGTGGTGAACGAAATTATCAAAATATTTGGGCACATAGCAAAAAAACGGAATTGGAAATTGAAGAATTATCCAATCAACTACAAAATTTGGTATTGGTATGACTGAATCTGAACTTATGTATGTTGACTTTTTTTAAGAATTGTGAAAATTTTTGACTGTACAAACTAAAAAGCTTAACAATGGACGAAAATGACAAGTTTGGACCAAAAATTTCTTTTTTAATTTGCAACAGAGAATAGTTTATTTCATATTTTGTTATTTTTGTATTCATTTAGATGCAAAAAATGGAAAATAAAAAAATATCAGACGAAATTGGATTAACCAGAAGCCGGGTAGAAAATGTTCGCAGCTCAATTTCAAATTTGGATTCCCGAATGGACAATTTAGAGTCAAATTTACAATCGAATACACAATTACCTTTCCCTATAATACAGGTAAATACGGGAAAAAAAACTCAAAAAAGTTGTTGTCTGAATTCTAAACATTATTTAAATGTACTACCCCAGGGCAGAAATTCAAATTCTTCCGAAATTTTGGAGAATCTATCAACGAGACTCGATACTACTGAACGAGATGTGAAGGAACTTTGGAAAAGTTCAGAAATTATAAGTTTCCAACAACAAATTTTAAACGACAAAGTTCAAGAACTTAAAAAGCTTCCACAGGTAGAAAAAAACGGTCAATTTAACGAAAAAAATTCGAAAAATTTAAAATTTAACGTTTTTGCAGACTTTTGCGTCCATTCGGCAAAAATCGGGCAATTTGGATTCCCAAAAACTAAAGTCACTGTTTCCAAATCAAACTATATCTGTGGATACTATTAAAAACGTAAAATACAATTTTACGGGAAATAATCACACTTGACTATTAAATAATTTATTAACAAGAAATTTTTCCATTTTTTAGGAAAATCAATATCCACCATACGAATCAAAAATTTTAGATTTTAAAATCACAAACTGGCGGGAATCTTTGAAATCGGGATTGCGAGATCAAGAAATCGTCTATGAATGTGGAAAACTAATAGGGATTCCCAGTACATGGAAAAGTTCCGTGCAAATCTCCGGCCAATTTCTGTCATTACACAACACACTATTGAAAACTGAAGGAGATGGATTGTATAATGAATTTTCAGCTGAAATTTTGGATCATTTGGGGAAACCTTTTGCCATTTGTAAGAAAAATTTCCACTTTTTTCATCCATTTTGGTTTGTTAAATGATTTTCAACAAATTTTTTCGATTAGATGGACCAGAAATGAACTTTTATCACCAAAATGAACGCAAAGGCTGGGACAAAATGCTATCCTTGCAATCTATTTCGGAAAACAATTTAACGCCGCATAACACGCTAAGTTTTCGACTCAAGGTTAAAGTTTCCCGAAATGTGAAAAAAAATCAAGTGAAAAAGGTACGAAAAACCAAAAAT
>Ga0210040_10010887_pt1 | contig 10371 bp, 11 predicted proteins | sample CryGeyCG12114_NA_FD_185462 | JGI IMG/M metagenome (GOLD analysis project Ga0210040, IMG submission 185462) | Groundwater microbial communities from aquifer - Crystal Geyser CG19_WC_8/21/14_NA (SPAdes) (version 2) | ecosystem: Environmental > Aquatic > Deep subsurface > Groundwater | place: USA...
GGCTGCACCGCCGAAGGCTGCGACCGACCACCCGGCTGGTGCCACGCCCACCACGACCTCCCCTACAGCCGAGGCGGTGCCACCAGCCTCGCCAACGGACGCCTGCTGTGCGGACACCACCACCGCAGGGCACACTCCACCACCCACCACCAGACCCGACTCCCCCACGGCAAGATCCGCTTCACCAGGAGGACGTGAATCGAGCCGGCTCAGCGCTCAGAGGTACATGCCGCCACGGGACCCCGGCTCCTCGGGACGGCCGGGCTGACCGGCCTGACCGGGCTGGCCGGGCTGACCGCCCTGGCCGGGCTGGCCCTGGGCGCCGTCGACCATGCCCGGAGGCAGGGCCCGGCGCATCTGCTCGAGCTGGGCACGGGCGGCCATCTGCTGGGCGTAGACGACGGTCTGGATGCCGTGGAACAGACCCTCGAGCCAGCCGACCAGCTGGGCCTGCGCGACCCGAAGCTCGGCCTCCGACGGTGTGTCGGACCCGAAGGGCAGCGAGAGTCGCTGCAGCTCCTCGACCAGCTCGGGGGCCAGGCCCGCCTGCAGCTCGGCGATGGAGGAGTCGTAGATCGAGGCCAGCCGCGCCCGGCTCGCCTCGTCCAGCGGCGCGGACTTCACCTCCTCGAGCAGCTGGCGGATCATCCCCCCGATGCGCATCACCTTGGCCGGCTGCTCGACCAGCTCCATGACGTTGCGCTCACCGCCCTCCTCCGACCCGGCCTCGGCGCCGGTGGTCGGCTGCCCGTCGGGGCCGATCACGACGTGGCTGGCGTCGTCGCCGTTGGTGGAGGCGGAGTCGTCGTCGGCGTGCGTGGGAGTGGGGAACGGCTGTTGCGAGGTCATCCAGCCAGCCTACGCAGCACCCCGTCGCCAACCGGATAGTCCGCGGTCGAGGGCACCGCTGCCGGGCCGCCACCGGTGCCCTCGACCTCGGACTATCCAGGGGAGCGGGCGTGGGGCGGGGCGGGGCGGGGCGGGGTGGAGACGGAGCGGGGGCGAGGGGCCCGATGACGGCTCAGGAGGTCAGCACGATCTTGCCGGTGTGGTCGCTGGCGTCCATGATCCGGTGCGCCTCGCGGACCTCCTCGAGCGGCAGGGTGGCGTGCACGAGGGTCCGCACCGAGCCGTCGGCCACCAGCGGCCACACGTGCTCCACGACGGACGCGCAGATGGCGGCCTTGTCCTCGACGGGCCGGGCACGAAGCGAGGTGGCGATCACCGCGCCGCGCTTGGCCAGCAGGGCACCCAGGTTCAGCTCCGCCTTGGTGCCGCCCTGCAGCCCGATCACCACCAGCCGACCCTCGGTCGCGAGCGCGTCGACGTTGCGGGACAGGTAGGCCGCGCCCATGTTGTCGAGCACCACGTCGGCGCCGCGACCGTCGGTGGCCGCCTTCACCTCCGCGACGAAGTCTTGCTCCTTGTAGTTGACCGCCACGTCGGCGCCCAGTGACCGGCAGACCTCGAGCTTCTCCTCGGAGCCGGCCGTGGTGACGACTCGGGCGCCGAGCGCGTGGGCGAGCTGGATGGCGAAGGTGCCGATCCCGCCACCGCCCCCGTGGACCAGCAGCGTCTCGCCCTGGCGGAGGCCGGCGATCATGAACACGTTGGACCAGACCGTGCACGCGACTTCGGGCAGGGCACCGGCCGCGACGAGGTCGACCCCGTCCGGCACCGGCATCACCTGACCGGCGGGGACGAGCACCTTCTCGGCGTACCCCCCGCCGGCGAGCAGCGCGCACGCCTCGTCACCGACCGACCAGCCCTCCACGCCGTCGCCCACGGCGCTGATCACACCGGAGCACTCGAGTCCGAGGACGTCGGAGGCCCCGGGGGGCGGCGGGTAGTGCCCCTGCCGCTGCATGGTGTCCGCGCGGTTGACCGCCGTGGCCCGCATGTCGAGGACGACCTCGCCCGCCCCGGGCTCCGGGTCGGGACGCTCGGTGAGGACGAGGGCCTCGAGGCCACCCGGCTCGGGGGCGGTGACAGCACGCATGCCGCGAGCCTAGTCAGCGCCCACGCGACGAGTCGGTGCCGGTCGGGTGCCGGTCGGGTGCGTCGGCCGGAGGTCAGTCGGAGTCGACCAGCGCGTCGTCGACGTCTTGGAGGTTCTCGATCTGGTCGACGGCGCGCGCATCGTCGGTCTCCGGCACCCGACCGTCCCAGTGCACGGCCAGCGAGGTGGCCTTGGCGGCCAGCTTCTCCACCGCGTCGGGACCCGCGTCGGCGAGCCCGGCGGCGTAGCCGAGCAGGTACGTCGTGATGGGTGCGGCAACCCGCTCGACGTTGTGCGCGGCGTCGCGGGCGAGGTCGAGGACCAGGCTCTCGTCGAGCTCGACCTCGATGTCGAGGACGTCGCACAGCTCGTCGACCCAGTCGTGCAAGTTCACAGTGCCAGGGTGGTCTCCGGTTGCCCGCCGCGCAAACCCGGACACGCCGGACGCGCTCAGCCGATCGGGAAGTCGGGTCCGCGCACCGCCTCGAGGTCGTCGGGGGTGTCGACGTCGTGGCTCTCGTCCCCGACCTCGGGTACGTCGAGCAGTCGCAGCCCGGCGACCAGCCGGCGCACGGGGAGCCCGGGCTCGGACGAACGGTCCGCGGGCCGCGCGGCGAGCAGCGCCCCGACGCGGTAGACGGCTGCCAGGGTCTGCCGGCGACCGGTCCGGTCGACGAGGACGACGCCGTCCCAGGAGGCTCCCGACAGCGCGTCCAGGAGCGTGCCCAGCAGCCGGTCCACCGTCATCGACGTCACCCGGGGCATGTCCACGGCCAGGACCACGACCAGCTGCGGGGTGCCCGTCAGGGCGTCCAGCCCGGCCAGCAGCCCGGCGCCCGGCCCGCCCGACGGCGGGTCCTCGCGGGTCCAGGTCACCGGGCGTGAGGTCGGCACCGGCGCCCCGACGACGACCGTGTCGTCGGCGATGCGGACGGCGTCGAGCGCCCGCTCCAGCAGGGTCACGCCGCCGACCTCGAGCGCCGCCTTGTCCCGTCCGCCCAGGCGTGAGGCGGTGCCCCCGGTGAGCACCACGGCCCCCAGGCGACCCGCCTCCGCCCGGCTCGTCACCCGCCCAGTCTGGCAGGCTGGGCGCGTGCCCGGCCCTCCCGTCACCCTCCGACTCGCCCTCGTCCAGCAGGCCGCCTCGCTCGACCCCGAGGACAACCGCGCCCAGGTCCGGGCGCTCGCCGACCGCCTCGAGCCGGGCACCGGCCTGGTGCTGCTGCCGGAGGCGGCGATGCGCGACTTCGGCAGGCCGGGCTCGGACGTCGGCCCCTTCGCCGAGCCGCTCGACGGGCCCTACGTCGAGGCGCTCCACGACCTGGCCCGGGCCCGGGACACCGTCGTGGTGGCCGGCATGTTCGAGCGCAGCGACGACCCGTCCCGCCCGTGGAACACCCTCGCGGTGGTCGGGCCGGACGGGCTGCGGGCGTCGTACCGCAAGATCCACCTCTACGACTCCTTCGGCTACCGCGAGTCCGACCGGCTCAGCGCCGGGCCGCTGGAGCCGGTGCTGGTCGACGTCGGCGGGATCACGACCGGGCTGATGACCTGCTACGACCTGCGGTTCCCCGAGCTGGCGCGCGACCTCGTACGTCGTGGCGCGCAGCTGCTGGTGCTGCCCTCGGCCTGGGTGGCCGGCCCCGCGAAGGTGACGCACTGGCGCACGCTGGTGACCGCCCGGGCCATCGAGAACACCGTGCACGTCGCCGCGGTCGGTCAGCCGGGGCCGCGCTACTCCGGCCACTCGCTCGTCGTCGGGCCCGCCGGCGACACGGTCGTCGAGGTCGGCGACGGCGAGCACCTGCTCACCGCGACCGTCACCACCGAGGAGGTCGAGCGGGTCCGCGCGGAGAACCCGTCGCTGGCGAACCGGCGGCTGTGAGGCGGCCGAGCTACGTCCAGGAGCAGGTGTAGCGTCGCCGCCATGCCTCGTGAACCCCGGTCCGCCGACGTCGTGGCGGAGATGGTCGCCAACGTCATGAAGGTCGCGGTGCAGCCCGGCGAGCGGGTGGAGGTCGGCGACGCGGTGGTGCTCCTGGAGTCGATGAAGATGGAGATCCCGGTGCTCGCCGAGCACGCCGGCACGGTGACCGCGGTGCGGGTGGCGACCGGGGACGTCGTCCAGGAGGGCGACGTGCTGATCTCAATCGACCTCTGAGCCCGCCGGACGGTCCCACTAGGATCGTCGCGGCGACGGCACAGCCGTCCGCCCAGGAGGGGTGCCGGAGCGGCCGATCGGAACCGCCTTGAAAGCGGTCGCTGGCAGAGATGTCAGCCGCGGGTTCGAATCCCGCCCCCTCTGCCCAAGGTCCGGCCCCAGTGTCCGGCCCAGGTCTGCCCAGGTCTGCCCAGGGTCTAGTCCGAGCCGCCGAGCTCGAGCGACACCGAGTCGTAGACCAGGTCGTCGAGCCGTTGGCGGTGGTGCTCCAGGTCGACCAGCAGCCGGCGTACGTCGGGGACCACCGTCTCCACGTCGGCGGCGTGGGTGAGCAGCGGACCCAGCACCGCCACCCGGGCCACCAACTGCGCCCGGTCGCGCTCGAGCACGCTCTCCCGGCCGGCGAGCCAGGCCGTGTTCTCGCCGTCCTCCCTCGGGGAGTCGCGCTCGAGCGCGGTGTGCACGGCCTGCATCCGCTGCCGGACCAGGGCGCGCCAGGTGCGCTGCCGCCGCGGGGAGTCCAGCGCCAGGCGCAGACCCACGAGTGCGTGCTCGAGACCGGGCATCGGCCCACCTCTTCCAGGGGTGGGACGAGTGTGGACCCGCGCCTGGCGGGCGGCAAGGGGTACGCCGAGGTGCAGCTCCACGTCCCAGCAGGGAAGATGGTGCGGGTGTCCTCGCGCTACCGGTTCTCGGCCCTGTTCGCCCTGCGGGTGCTCGGCGCGGCCTGCACGGTCGTCGGCGTCGCCGTCGTGGCGCTGGTGGTGGGTGCGGCCGTCCTCGCGCCGGGTCCGGTGCCCGACGGGGTGCTGCTCGTGGTCCTCCTGCTGGCCCTGACCACGGTGCTCGGTCTGGCGCCGCTGGTGCTTCGCCGCCCGGTCGTGGTCAGCTTCGACGAGACCGGCTACCAGGTCCGGCTCGTCCGTGGGGCGGGGGTGCGACGGGCTGCCTGGACCGACGTCGAGGACGCCTCCGCGGAGGTGGTCGCCGACGAGCGCTGCGTGGTGGTCCGGCTCCGTGACGGCGGCACCACCACGGTCCCGGTCGGGATCCTCGAGTGCCGCCCCGACGACTTCGTGCGCGATCTGCAGCGGCACCTCGACGTCGGTCACGGCTACCGGCGCGTGCCGCCTCCCGGCTGAGCCGGGCCTCGCCGTCCCCGGTCCGGGGCTGGCCGATTGGCTCCTCGCGCAGGGTGCCCGGTAGCCTGTGCGGGCTGCTCGGGAGGTGTCGCCTAGTGGCCTATGGCGCCCGCCTGCTAAGCGGGTTGAGGGTTGAGCCCTCTCGCGGGTTCAAATCCCGCCACCTCCGCCGATCGACCTGGGTCGGGGCCCCCGGCAGGACCGGCCGGGGGCCGACTGCGGGTGCACACCCACCTGTGGTCGGACCGCCAGGTTTTGCAGGAACATGCAGCGCACGTTCCTGCGGGTCGCCGGAGTGGTTGGGGACGGTGCCGCCGGGGAGACTGGGATCACGCGGGACAACCTGGGGCCCGCCAGAGCAGAGCACGAGGTCACCGATGATGCGAAAGAAGACCCTGGCCCGGCTGGTCGCAGCTGTCGTTGTCGCTGGTGGCATGGGGCTCGGAGCCGTGGCTCCGGCCGGTGCCGCGACCCTGCACCACACCAGCAGCCACGTGAGCCCGCACGACACCGGCTGGAACGGCACCTGAGCCGGAACCCCTTGAACGCGTTCAGGCCCTCCCCCCGGGCTGCGACGCGTCGAGGCTGAGACCGACGAGCACCGTCACCCCCCCTGACGCGCTCGCCTGTGCCTTCCCCCCGGCCGGTCTCAGCCGTCCCGCGAGGGCAGCCGCGTACGCCGCGGCTGCCCTCGCGTCATGTCCGGGGCGTCATGTCCGGGGCGTCATGTCCGGGTCGTCAGGTCAGAGGTCGACGTCGTCGAAGTCCTCGGTGGGCGCCGCCAGGGGAGGGCCCGTCTCGGTGCCCATGGCGTGCCCGAGCTGGAAGCGGGTCTGCACGCCGTACTCGTCCTTGAGGGCGGCGATGTAGCCGGCGTAGGTGCGGGTGCTGACCCCGAGGCGCTTGGCGCTTGCCGGGTCGCTGTGCCCCTCGACCAGCAACCGGATCGTCATCGCCCGGACGTCGGCGGCGATCGCCCGCTCGGCCTGGCCGCCGGTGAGGTTGAACGGCTGAGCCCGCTCCCAGGCCCGCTCGAAGATGTCGACCAGGTAGGCGATCAGCGAGGCGTCGCGGATCGCGATGGCGGCGTGGTGGTTGTCCGAGGCAGGCACCACGGCCACCTGTCGGTCCACCACGATCAGCCGGCGGAAGAACTCGTCGAGGGTCCGGACCTCCGCCCCGCGGGCGGCGATGTCGGCGACGTACTCCCGCGTCGCGGGGCTGTGTCGTGCGGAGTGCTGGTAGAGCGTGCGCATCCGCACGCCGCGCTCCAGCGCGCGCACGTCACGGTTCTCGGCCACCGCCAGGGTGTTCGCCGGCCGGCGACCGTGCGGTTGCGCGGTCAGCAGCTCCTCGCGGGAGTCGGTGACGACGGCGTGGATGAAGTTGTTGATGTTCTCGAGGCCGTGGATCTCGGTGATCGGGCTGACCGCGGCCTGCGGTGAGGTGCGGAAGATCTGGCCCAGCTCGCCGAAGGCATCGGCCCAGCGCGCGGACTCCGCGAGCAGCTCCGCGCCGCGCACACCGAGGGGGACGACGACCTGGGACTGCACCGACCCGGGGTCCACCGGATGGAGCAGGTCGTCCTCACCGGTGCGCAAGAGGCCGAGCTCGACCAGGAGCGCCAGGGCCGCCTCGGTGTCGGTGTCACCGGCCCAGCGCGCGTCGCCGCGCTCCACGGCGCCGCACCCGACCGCGACGGAGTAGATCCTCGCCGCCGCCGTCTCCAGCAGTCGTCGGTCCTCTGCCCCGTAGCTGCCGCGCGTCACCAGTCTCCTCTCCCAGGAGGGGTCAGTATGCCCCACCCGGAGCGGCTGGCTCAGACGCCGAGGCGCGCCTTGAGACCGTCCAGCTCGGTCCACAGCACGGCGGGCAGGTCGTCGCCGAACTTCTCGAACCACTCGGTGATCTGCGGGATCTCGGCCTTCCACTCCTCGGCGTCGACCGCCAGCGCGGCGGCCAGGTCCTCCTCGGTCATGTCCAAGCCCTCGACGTCGAGCGCGCCCGGCGTGGGGACGTGACCGATCGGGGTCTCGACGGCCTCGGCCTGGCCGTCGATGCGCTCGACGATCCACTTGAGCACCCGGCTGTTCTCGCCGAACCCGGGCCAGAGAAAAGCACCGTGGCCGCCGTCCTCAGCAGTCTTGCGGCGGAACCAGTTGACGTAGAAGATCCGCGGCAGCTTGGCGGCGTCGTTGTCCTTGCCGACGGTGATCCAGTGGCTGAAGTAGTCGCCGGCGTTGTAGCCGATGAACGGCAGCATCGCCATCGGGTCGCGGCGCACCACGCCGACCTGCCCGACCGCGGCGGCGGTGGTCTCCGAGCTCAGCGTGGCGCCCAGGAACGTGCCGTGGGTCCAGTCGCGGGCCTCGCTGACCAGTGGCACCGTGGTCTTGCGGCGCCCCCCGAACAGGATCGCGTCGATCGGGACGCCGCGCGGGTCGTCGTACTCGTCGGCGAGGATCGGGCACTGCTTGATGGGCGTGCAGTAGCGGCTGTTCGGGTGCGAGGAGAGCTCCTCGCTGCCCGGCGCCCACGGCTCGCCCTTCCACGAGGTGGCGCGGGCGGGCTCGTTCTCCAAGCCCTCCCACCAGATGTCGCCGTCTTCGGTGAGGGCGACGTTGGTGAAGACCGAGTTGCCGAGCTCGATGGTGCGCATCGCGTTGGGGTTGGTCTTCTCGTTCGTGCCGGGCGCGACTCCGAACAGCCCGAACTCCGGGTTGACCGCGTAGAGCCGGCCGTCGTCGCCGATCCGCATCCAGGCGATGTCGTCGCCGAGCGTCTCGACCGTCCAGCCCGGGATGGTCGGCGCCAGCATGGCGAGGTTGGTCTTGCCGCAGGCGCTGGGGAAGGCGGCGGCGATGTACTTCGTGACGCCCTCGGGGCTGGTCAGCTTGAGGATCAGCATGTGCTCGGCGAGCCAGCCCTCGTCGCGCGCCATCACGCTGGCGATGCGCAGGGCGTAGCACTTCTTGCCGAGCAGGGCGTTGCCGCCGTAGCCGGAGCCGTAGGACCAGATCGCGCGCTCCTCGGGGAACTGCACGATGTACTTCGTCTCGTTGCACGGCCACGCGACGTCGTCCTGGCCGGGCTCGAGCGGCATCCCGACCGAGTGCAGCGCCGGGACCCAGGCGACGTCCTGGCCGTCCTCCAGGGCGCCGGCCAGCTCCTCGATGCGGCGCAGCACGTGGCTGCCCATCCGGGCCATCACCCGCATGGACGCCACGACGTACGCCGAGTCGGTGATCTCCACGCCGAACATCGGGTGCTCGGACTCGAGGTGACCCATCACGAACGGGACGACGTACATGGTCCGACCCCGCATGCACCCGCGGTAGAGGTCGGTCATGATCGCCTTCATCTCGCCGGGGTCCATCCAGTTGTTGGTGGGCCCGGCGTCCTTCTCCTCGACGCTGCAGATGTAGGTGCGGTCCTCGACGCGCGCGACGTCGGACGGGTCGGAGGCGGCGTGGAAGGAGTTCGGCTTCTTGGCCGGGTCCAGCCGGGTGAAGGTGCCGGTGGCCACCAGGCTGTCGGTCAGCTCGGTCCACTCCTGGTCCGAGCCCGTGCACCAGTGCACGCGGTCGGGCTGCGTGAGGGCGGCCACCTCCTCGACCCAGGCCGCGATGCCTGCGTGCGTGGTGCCCCGGCCCTCGGTCGTGGGCTGGTCGGACGTGGTCGACGTGGTGATGTCGGCGGTCATGCTCACCGGGTCCTCTCGCGCTTCGCGTCCGCACCGGGTCGCCGTCGACACTGACGTGCAGAGCCCGGGAACGAACGGTCACCGGTCGCAGGAGCGCCGATGACATCTGTGGAAGTCGTGTCCAGTTGTGGCTGGCGTCGCGCACCGTTGCGGAGGCCAACGTGTCGCCCAGCGTCGTCGGCCCGGTCGTGCGACTGCACCGGTGGCCCTGGGTGTCGGTGAATGTATCCGGGGCCCCTGACCTGCGGCTATTGGATCGGTCTAAGGGGTGTGGCCCAGATCACGACCCTCAGGATGCGCCTCCCCAGCCGCTCACCAGCGCGGGTGGATGCTCGCGCGGAGGTGCTCGTCGTAGATCCGGTGGACGCCGGCGTCGAAGGCCTCCGACAGTTGCGGGACCGAGCCGGCGGCCGCGTTGCCGCGGGCCTGCTCGACGTTGCGGGCGCCGGGGATCACGCTCGAGACGGCCTCGTGCTGCCACAGCCACGCGATCGCCGCCTGCGCCGACGTGGTGCCCTCGGGTGCCTCGGCGCGGACCAGCTCACCGAACTCCCGCGCCGCGACCAGGCCGGTCTCGTAGTCGACGCCGGAGAACGTCTCGCCCACGTCGAAGGCGCTGCCGTCGCGGTTGAAGGAGCGGTGGTCGTCCTCGGCGAAGGTGGTGGTCTCGTCGTACTTCCCGGAGAGGAGACCCGAGGCCAGCGGGACCCGGCAGATGATGCCGACGCCCGCCTCGAGCGCGCGTGGGAACACCTCGTCGAGCGGCTTGAGGCGGAACGCGTTGGCGATGATCTGGACCGTCGCCACGTGCGGGCGGGCGATGGCGGCCAGCGCCTCCTCGACCTTCTCGACGCTCACGCCGTAGGCCGCGACGGCGCCCTCCTCGACCAGGGTGTCCAGCGCGTCGTAGAGCTCGTCGTCGGTGTAGACGGCGGTCGGAGGGCAGTGCAGCTGCACCAGGTCGAGGGTGTCCACGCCGAGGTTGCGGCGCGACCGCTCGGTCCAGGCCCGGAAGCTCTCCAGCACGTAGTTCTCCGGCACCTGGTCCACCCGCCGGCCCATCTTGGTGGCCACGGTGATGCCGGCCCCGGTGTCACTGCGGTGGTCGCGCAGGAAGCCACCGATGAACCTCTCGCTGCGGCCGTCGCCGTAGACGTCGGCGGTGTCGAGGAGGGTCACGCCTGCCTCGACCGACGCGTCCAGGACGGCGCGGGCGTCCTTCTCCGACACCTCGCCCCAGTCGGCGCCGAGCTGCCACGTGCCGAGTCCGACGACCGAGACGGTGCGTCCGGTCCTGCCGAGTGTCCTGGTGTCCATGACCCCCTCTACCCCGCGGACAGAGGCGGGGAACGGGTCAGGCGCGCCA
>Ga0210040_10010888_pt1 | contig 10371 bp, 11 predicted proteins | sample CryGeyCG12114_NA_FD_185462 | JGI IMG/M metagenome (GOLD analysis project Ga0210040, IMG submission 185462) | Groundwater microbial communities from aquifer - Crystal Geyser CG19_WC_8/21/14_NA (SPAdes) (version 2) | ecosystem: Environmental > Aquatic > Deep subsurface > Groundwater | place: USA...
CCCGCCGGTGGGCCTGATTCTGTGCGCGCAAAAGAACGACACGCTGGTGCGCTACGCTACCACGGGATTGTCGGAGCAGTTGTTCGTGCGCAAATACCGGGTCAACCTGCCATCGGAGGCGGAGCTGCAACAACTGGTGCGGGAGGAGCAGGCGCGACTACAGGGTTCCTAAGCAGGGCGTTTTGGCAAGATTCAGCCATGTACAAGCTACGCCATTTGGCTGCATGTCCAGTAGAGGCAATGACTAGTATCTTACCGCACGTTCCAGCCTACTACTAAAGAGTGATGCGCCGCCTTTGCACTGATTGCCCGTTCTTTCGCCGACAAACCTTACTTGACCAGCACCTAAGCTTTGCGCACTATCGGGCCGCCCGCAAGCATAGATTACAGACTAGAATTCAGCGGGATATAGCGATGGGTAACACGGATCGGGCCATTCGACGCTTGGAAGGCAGTATGATTTATCACGCATTTGACCCTGCGTTGCGGCGGTGGTTGGCAACACTGTATCTGGCAGCGGGACAAGACGTCAAAGCGGGTCAGTATTTTTATTTGGTGAACAAGCTCCCCCCAGAAGCGCAGGCAGCGGTGGTGGCGTTTGAGAAGTCCCTCGGGAACTGCCCGCTGGCCATTAGCCGCAAGCTGACGCCCTTGTACTATTTCAGTTACCACCACCTAACGGTTTACGCCCGTCAACGCTACCGCGAGCTACTCCACCAGATCGAAGCCCGCGTGGGCTGCGTGCCAAAGTTTCTGGTCGGCTTTGCGCACCAGTTACGGAAATACGGCGTGGGCACAGACACCCCTACCTAGCATGGGCCACCACATCAGCGCTATCGTCACTGCTGCACCTATAGACCAGCAGCAGGCGGCGGCCTACGATTTGCCTTGCTTTACGGAAAGCGGTTTCACCATCATCGGTCTGCATCCGCAGCACAGCGACTACTGGGCCGACAAGCTCGACCTGTCGCACCATGAGTACTCCGAGCTGCCGCTCGACAACGAGGTGACCCGCTTTTTTGCCCGTACGCTACAGCTGGGCCGCTACGCGCTGATCCACACGGACTATTTTGGAGTCAACGGGCAGCAGCAGGCTACGGTGATAGAAGGCGAGCGGGTGCTGCTACCTGTCATGAATGGCGGCATCAACGCGGCGCTGCGGCTGCTGGGAGTACGGCGCGGGCGGCTGACGGACGAGTTTGACACCATCAGGTTGGGTACATATCGCAGCTTTGAGGACTATTTCGCGCGCTACTACGAGGATTCCGATTAACTCACTACTGGAGCTTTCAGAAGCGGATGATACTGAACCCAGCTACAGCTAAGAGGGCGGCGACTTGTAGCTGGACCAGGTTTCCTTCCTGCTGCGCTGGTTGAGGGTGCGCTCGTAGTCCTCGAAGCGGACTTTGACGATTTGTCTTGTCCGTCTCAGAATAGGGACGTATCTTTCTTCTGGTCGCTTCCTAGGGCCGGTTGATGCTCAGCTCGAATTAGTCACCTTATCGCTTACGGCAACGCCGAGCGGCAGCATTCTTCGCTTGGCTAGCTGTCCCCTAGCCACTGCGAAACGCAACGTCAAACCACATCCCGTTCTTTCCAGCGGAACTGGACCATCTCAGATTTCTGCCTCTGAAAACCTCCTTTTAAAGAGACGGACAAGACAACGTGCGACAACTATAACAGTGCCGCTAGTTTATTGGCGGTGGCTAGTAGCTCCACTTTCCGGAAAGTGTCTAGTATCTGAGCGGTCGTACGGGGCGGATTCCTTAGAAAGGAGACCTGTGTCTGGAAGGCTTGCAGGGCCTTCTCGGGGTTTAAGTCGATGAGGGTGGAGATGAAGACGTCTGGGTGCTGGGCCTCTACGTCGTATGGTGTCAGCGCCAGCGCGGGGAAGTCTTTCAAATTGGCCGTCACGATCACGTCCGCCTGGCACCGAATCGCGGCTGCGAGCAAGTGGCGGTCATCTGGGTCAGGCAATTCCAGCACCTCTATCAGCGTCTCAAAGTGTACCACGTTGGCATCGGGGAAAGCTCCGCACATGGCATCCTTGGTCTTTTGTAACTGCTCAGCCGTGAGGTCCTGCCTGTTCTTCAGCAGATTTCGCGTCCACTCGGCATGAATGATTTCTGTCCACTTGGGTGTGTACAATCCCAGCGTGGCTAGGTGCAGAAGCAAATCCCGAATAGGGGCGGGGTAGAGTACACACGCATCTAGTACCGCAACGAAGCGGGGAGAGTGAATCATTCGTAGCCCAAGTTAAGCTCCTGGGCCTGTTGGGCTAAAAACTGCAGCTGCGCTTGTCGCTGTTGGGATTGCTGTTGCTCGTAGCTCACCAAGTGCTCTAATTGCACCCGGCGGTGGCTACCTACCTTTTTAAAGGGAATAGCCCCCTGCTCCAGCAGTTTGACCAGGTGGGGACGTGAAACGTTGAGCATATCGGCCGCCTGCTGGGTGCTCAGTTCAGAATCCGACGGAATGAGCGAAATAGCTTTGCCCTCAGCCATGCGCAAGAGAATGAACTCCAACAGCTCCAGTGCCTTGCGAGGAATCGTCACCGCTTCGTCGGTCTCCTGCAATCGAAGCTCCACGAGATGGCTACGCTTTTGCGGTGTCCTTTTGTGAAAGGTGTCGAAATAAGGCAGCGAGGCGCTTGCCGCCTGTTGGTCTTGTAAGGATGGTTTTTCCAGGATGGTTTCCATAGTTGGGTAGAGTATCGGGTGCAATGTATAAACGAAATAAACGAAACAAAGATTTCTTTCTACTTCACGAGTAGCAAACGCGGACTACTTTGCCTGTAGGATTTGCCTCAAATTTTCAATTAGGGCTCAATTAACCTAGCAGGCGCAATGCCGATGACGCTATAACCCGATCCGATTGAGAAGGAAAGAGCTGGACCGCTCGTACGGGCCAGCGTCACCGACTATTTTGACTACTATAATCATGAACGACCGCATTCCAATAACGACTACCAGACACCATATTATGCTCACCAACAGCTTCTTTTACTTAATGCTCTAAACTGTCCAGCGTAATCGGACCACCTCAGTCAGCTACACTGCACCAATAGCTAATCTCGTGCAAGCGCCTCTTGCCGGAGTGTAGTATTGTCCCAGCCCTCGTCTACTTCCTGCAAGTAGTTGCTGGCGGCATCCATGCGGAGGAGGTGTTCCAGATCCTGAATCTGCTGGCGGGCGGTGGTGAGGTAGGCGACTTTGTCGTGGCGTAAGGTGGCTAATTCGCGTACCGCTTGCTCGTCGTGGCGCAGAAACGTGCGGGCGGCGCGCTGGGCGTGGTAGGCACGCACCCCCAGCAGCCGTAAGGCATCTACCCCCAGGCGCAAGGAGTTGTCAACCGTTTCGCGGTACACAGTCTCCACACCGGTAGCCAACAGGTCGTACGAATCGGTGCGGCTAAGGGAGCGGACCAGCAGGCGCAGGTGCGGGAAATGGCGCTGGGCCACGGCCACGGTGGCCATGATGTGCGCATGCGAGTCCAGCGCGATGATCAGCACCTGCGCCTGCTCGGCACCCGCTGCGTGCAGCAACTCGTGTCGCGAGGCGTCGCCGTAGTACACGCGCAAGCCGAGTTGGCGAAGCGAGTCAACCCGGCTTGCGTCGGGGTCGAGCACGGTGATGCCGATGCCGTTGGCCCGCAAGAAGCGGCCGGCCATGCTGCCGTAGCCACTGAAGCCGGCCACAATCACGGGGTTGCGTTCTTCCACGTGGTCGGCGGGGCGGGTAGGGGCAGCGGCCGGTCCTAAGCGGGGCTGCAGCACCCGGTCGTTGAAGAGAAACACCAGCGGCGTGAACGCCATACTCAGCGCCACCACGGCCGTTGTCAAGCTGGTAGTACGCGCATCCAGAATGTGAATCTGCTGGCTGAAAGACAATAGCACGAAGGCAAACTCGCCTACCTGGCTGAGCCCCAGCGCAAGCTGCACGTTCTGGCTGCGATTACCGGGATGGTCGCACCATGTCCGTTACCGGGCTGGTAGGTGCTGTGTCGACCGCCTACAGTAATAGCATTTACGAAGCGTTTGTCCGCCAGGGCCGTGCCGGTTTGCCCGTAGGCCCAGCCGTGCTCCAGGACCAGGTCTTCCCATTGCTTTACCAGGGCCGGGGCGCTGTACCAATAAAAGGGGTGCTGTAGCACCACGTAGTCGTGGGTGAGGAGCAACTGCTGCTCGCGCTCCACATCCACGTCGAAGTCGGGGTACTGCTCGTAGAGGTCATTCACGGTGACGAAGTCCAGCGCCGCCGCCGCGGCCAGCAGCCGGCGGTTGGCCCGCGACTTTTCCAGGGCCGAGTGTGCAAATAGAAGGAGGATTCGGGCCATGCGAAATAGAAGGGAAAGCGGTGAATGCGGCTGCGCGGAATAGGCGCACGTAGCCAGGCGTATTTTTTCACTGCCTGTGAAATAAGATAAATAGTTTCCCTTCTAGTCTGGAAGCTGTATCTACGAAGTGGCTAAACAGGAAAGCCCCCACCAAAGTGAAGAATTGCGGTGCGACCTGTCTTCCTACCTTCTATCATTGAAGCTCTAAACGAAGAAAAGGCAGGATATGACTACCCGCCGGATACTACTTTCCCTACCTGTTCGGCATAGCGGGCACCGGCTGGCCGCTGCTTAAGCAGAATCACTTACCCTATTATATTCACCTCACTTACCCAGCAATCATCCCTATTCATCCAGGTACTGATGCACGAACTTAATGGCCATGCTGCCCTCGCCTACCGCCGAGGCCACCCGGGCCATGGCCCCGGCCCGGCCGTCGCCGGCGGCAAAGAGGCCGGGTACGCAGGTTTCGAGCAGGTAGGGCTCCCGGTCTTTTTTCCAGACCTCCTGGTAGCGCGGGTCGAGCACCAGGTCGCGGCCGGTGAGGAGGTAGCCTTTGGGGTCGCAGATAGCGAGGTGGCAAATCCATTCGGTACTGGGCTTAGTCCCGATGAAAATAAAGAGGGCACGCGCCGGGCGCTTTTCCGGCGTGTGCTCTGCACGCTGTATCACCACGGCCTCCAGCGACTGGTCCCCGCAGGCTTCCACTACCTGCGAGTAGGGCAACACCTCAATATTCGCCGTCTGGCTGATTTGCGTAATCAAGTAAGCCGACATGCTGGCTTCTAATGCCGCGCCCCGAATCACGATGAACACCCGCGAGGCGTAGCTGGCTAGGTACATGGCGGCTTGGCCAGCCGAGTTGCCCCCGCCCACAATATACACCGGCTGACCTGCGCAACTGCGCGCCTCGGTGCGGGCCGCGCCATAATACACCCCGGCGCCGCTTAGGCGGTCGAGGCCCGGTGCGGCGAGCGTGCGGTAGCTCACGCCCGTGGTCAGCACTACGGCTTTGGTGCGGATGGTGGCGCCTTCGCCCAGGGTCAGGACCTTATAACCATCCTGCACGCGCAGGTCCAGCACCTCCTGCGGAGCCATGAACTCGGCGCCCAGCCGAATGGCCTGCGCCCAGGCCCGGTGGGCTAGCTCGGTACCACTCAGGCCAGTAGGGAAACCCAAGTAGTTTTCGATGCGCGACGAGGCGCCCGCTTGCCCACCGGGCGTCTGCCGCTCGATGACAAGCGTTTTCAATCCCTCCGACGCGCCGTAGACGGCCGCAGCCAGCCCCGCCGGCCCGGCCCCGATAACTACCACATCGTAGAGCTCCTGTTGCGCCGCCACCAGCAGCCCCAGGTGCCGGGCTAAGTCGAGCTTCTCAGGCCGGGCCACTACATGGCCATCGGGGCAAATGACGACCGGCAAGTCGTCGGCCGTAAACTCGGTGGTGGCCAGCAACGTCGCGGCTTCCGTGTCTTTCTCCATATCCAGCCATTGATAGCCGACCAGGTAGCCATTCAGAAAATCCTTCAGTTCGTGCGAGAGCGGCGACCATTGAAACCCAATAACCCGTAGGCCCGCATACTGCGGCCGGTAGGTGGCTTGCCAGCTGGCCAGCAAGTCGTGCAGCACGGGGTAGAGCAGCTGCTCGGGTGGGTCCCAGGGCTTAATCAGGTAGTAGTCGAGTTGGGCCGAATTGATAGCCCGGATAGCAGCGGCCGTATCAGCGTAGGCCGTGAGCAGCACGCGTTTGGTTTCGGGAAACAACGACAACGCGTGCGCCAGCACTTCCACGCCTTCTACCTCGGGCATGCGCTGGTCGGCCAGCACCAGCGCCAGGGGCTCATTGCGGGTCCGCAGCTCGTCGAGGGTCGTTAGGGCCTCCGGACCCGAGGCAACAGGCAGAATGCGGTAGTCGCTCCGGAACTCCTGACGCAGGTCGCGGGTGATGGCCCCGAGAACGTGCGGGTCGTCGTCCACGACCAAGATGGCGGGTTTTTTCATGGCTTACTTGGAAAGGCTAGGTGATGGGTAGCCAGGCCGTGAACTCCGTGCAACCCGGTACTGAAGTAGCTTCTAGCTGGCCCCCGTGCTCCTGCACAATGCGCCGGGCAATGTCGAGGCCCAGACCGGAGCCTTCCCCCAGGGGCTTCGTGGTGTAAAAGGGCTCGAACATGTGCGCCAGCACCTCGGGCGTGATACCACTGCCGTTGTCGAGCACGCTTACGCCCAGCCGGCCAGCTTGGGAGCGCACGCGCAGGGTTAGCTCGCCCCCGCTGGTGGGCAGCGCATCCAGGGCATTGTCAATCAGGTTGGTCCAGACCTGGTTAAGGCTACTTACCTGGCCGGTAATCAGGGGTAAGTCCGGGGCGTAGTCGCGGATGAGATGCACATTTTTCTCGCGTAGGGCATAGGCAAATAAGTGCAGCGTACTATCGAGACCGGTAGTAATGTTCAGCTTTTCCGTGCCCCCGGCCCGGTCCATGTGCGAATAGGTTTTCACGTCATCTACCAGCGTGCTGATGCGCCGGCTAGCCTCGCTGATGTCACGGGTGAGGCGCGCGGCCGCCAAGTGGCCGCTCAGCCAGGCAAAGGCAGCCGGCCGCGCTGTTGGCGGCAGCTGCGCGGCCACTGGGGCCAGCGCGGCCACATCCAGGCCGGCATCCAGCAAGCCGGCTGCCAGGGCGTAGCCATCAGGGCTACCCTGGGTTTCGAGCCAGTCGGCCAGTTCTTCTTCGCGGTCGGCGGCTTGCAGTGCGGGGAGCGGTGGTGGCAGTTCGGGGGGCAGCACGGCCAGGGCCATGACGCGGGCTACCAGCTCGGGCGGCGAACAGGTGGCTATGAGTTCGAGCAGCCGTTTCGGAATAACCTCCAGCGCTTTAGTAAGGGAAGCCGATGCCCGGCTGATGGCCGCGGCGGGGTTGTTCAGCTCGTGGGAGAGGCCGGCCGAGAGCTTGCCCAGCGCCCGCAGCTTATCGTTGCGCTCCAGGGTGCGTACTTCGTCGCGGGCGCGGTCGTTCATTACGCCTACCAAGCGCTGCACAAGCTCGGGGCTCACGTGTTCTAGAGCGGCGAACTGCGTGTAGGGTAGCTCAAACAATACGGTGTCACCTACAGCCACGCCCTGGGCCGGGAAAAACTGGAGCCGTGAGTAGGGTAGGAGGCCGCCGACGTTGCCGGTCTCGAGGCGGAAGCTGCGGCCGCCGGGGGCACCCGGCAACTGGGTGTGGGTGCCCCCGCGTACCACGGCCAATAGGCGGTCGGCGGGCGCCCCCTCTACCACAACCGTTTCGCCGTCAGCGTACTGGCGCAGTTGCCCAGCGTGCAGCAGCCAAGCCAGCACCTCCGGCGGTAAGCCTTGAAACACCGCTATGTGGTTTAAAGCCGCCGGGTCGGGAGGAAGTGCTTGGGCCATGGGCGAGGGGGTAGGGAAATGAAAGCGCGTGGTGCGTCGAGCGGCCTGGTTTGCCAGCGGTCTGGGTGCTGCGGGTGGCGCATAAGCTGAGGCCGGCGACGAAGGCCGCACCAATGCCTAGTACTCCGCAAACTCCTGATCGGGGTAGCAATACACCCAGTATTCGCCGGGCTCAGCCGACGATACCACCGGGTGCTGGCTGGCGTGAAAGTGCCGGGTAGCGTGCTTGTTTTTGGACTGGTCACAGCAGCCTACGTGGCCGCACTGCTGGCACACGCGCAGGTGCACCCAGGTGTCGCCCTGAGCCACGCACTCGGGGCACACGTACTGCGGTGCTGTTTTGAGGTGGGCGGTATCCAGCGCCAAGAGATGGGAACAGGGAGAAGCCATAAAGAAAGAAAGTAGATAATAGGTTGGTAGGTAGTTAGATGCGCTCAGCTAGGTAAGCGGCTACTTCGGCCAAGCGGTTCGAGAAGCCCCACTCGTTGTCGTACCACGACGCTACCGACAGCAGTTGACCTTGCTTGGCCGTGAGCGGCAAGTCCATCAGGGCGGTGTGCGCGTCGCCCACAATGCGGCAGGATGCCCACTCATCTTCCAGCACGTCGAGTACGCCGTGCAGCGGGCCTGCTTGCGCGGCCCGCCGAAAGGCCGCTTTCACGTCGTCCACCGTGCACTCCTTTTCTGTCACCAGGTTCAGCTCGGCAATGCTGCCGGTGCGGGTAGGCACGCGGTAGGCTTTGCCCGTAATTTGCAGGTCGGGCCAGATGAATTGCAGCGCGCGCGCCGCCCCCGACGAGGAGGGGATAATATTCTCGGCCGCCGCCCACGAGTCGCGCCGGTCCTTCATGGGTTGGTCGGTAAGGGACTGCGAGTTAGTGTAGGAATGCACCGTCGAAAACAGGCCGTACCGGATACCGAAGTTCTCCAAAATGACCTTGATGGGAGCTGCCAGCGCATTCGTTGTGCAGCTGCCCATGCTGATGATGCGGTGCTGGGCCGGGTCGAACGTTTCCAGATTGATACCCTTCAGCAGCACGGCGTCGCAGTCGGCCAGGGTCTTGCTGGGGGCGCTTACCAGCACGTACTTGGCACCGCGGTCGAGGTGGACCTGCGCCCCGGCGCGGGTGGTGGCGCGGCCGGTGCAGTCCACTACCAGGTCCACGCCCAGGGCGGCCCAGTCGGGCACTTCTTTCGTCGAGTTGAGGTAGGGGATTTCCTGCGCCCCAATGGTTAATTTGCCCGCGCTACCCACTACGGGCTCGGGCCAGCGCCCATAGTTGGTATCCACGGCGAAAAGCGCCGCCAGCGTGGCCTCTTCCCGGATGTCGGAAATCGACACGGGGACGAACAACTGACGATTCAATGCAATTCGCAGAAACTGCCGCCCTATGCGGCCAAATCCATACAAGGCAATCTTTTTCATCTTGGCAATTCGCTAAAGGAGGATTACTACCAAAAAAACGACCTGCGGGGCCGCGCCACTACCCATTATCTGCCACCGTATTAGTAGCACTTCGGCACTTCTTTCGGGCTGAGTAGTTCTTAATGCAAGCAAGTGTCTGGCCTGTGCACAAGCGAGAAAGCTGCTTGGAGAAGGTCAACAGGCAAAGCGCCTACAGCAAAGGTGCCGCGCGTTGGAGGCGTACGGCATTGATATTTGTCAAGAAATCCATCCGAGAACACCCGCAGAAGCGGCCACTGAGCCTGAGGCCACAGCAATACGCCAGGCAGTGTTTTCGGGCATGACAGTTCAACTAGACGTGGCTGTGTTGCTGCGCCCAACATCAGCTGGTTGACCCGCCAGAAAGACCTCCGTTGCGACATTGAAGCACATATATAGCAAGGCGGCGCTCCAGCCGATTTCCCTACAACCGGCGGCGGATGCGGCTGAGCGTTTCGGCCGTGAGCCCCAGGTAGGAGGCCACCATATGCTGCGGAATGCGCTGTGCCAAGCCCGGATATTGCTGCAGAAACTCGCGGTACTTCTCCTCGGCCGAGAAGCTGATGGCCGAGTGCACCCGGCTTTGCGAGGCCATAAAGCTGCGGTGCACCAGGGTGTTGATTACCTTGTCGAAGGCCGGCACTTCGCGACGCACCCGTTCAAATTCGTCGTTTTTAAGCACGACCACCGTTGTATCTTCGATGGCCTCGATGTTGTAGCGCGAGGGCTGACCGGAATGCAAGCTTTCCTCGTCGCTGGCCCACCAGTTTTCTATGGCGAAGCGGATGGTATGCTCCGTGCCCTTTTCGTCGACGGAGTAAGTGCGCAGGCAACCGCTGGCTACAAAGGCGTTGGACTGCCACACGTCGCCGGCCTGGAGTAGGTACTGCCGCTTGCGCAGCGTGCGCACAACACTCGCCGCTTTTATTTGCTCGATTTCGGCGGAGGTGAAAGGCGCTTTGCTTTGCAGATACTGCTCAAACACGGCAAACATGGGCGGGGGCTAGGATGATACCAAGTGCCAAAGAAAGTACTTTTTGCTTGGCATCATCCTAGGTTGTGCGGACAATTATCTTTGCGTTCGTGACTACTCTGGATGAAATCAGTGACCGTGCGTGGGCCGCTTTGGCTCCTCATTTGTCGGGCAAAGCCGGTGATGTTGGCCGAACCGGCGTCGATA
>Ga0210040_10010889_pt1 | contig 10371 bp, 8 predicted proteins | sample CryGeyCG12114_NA_FD_185462 | JGI IMG/M metagenome (GOLD analysis project Ga0210040, IMG submission 185462) | Groundwater microbial communities from aquifer - Crystal Geyser CG19_WC_8/21/14_NA (SPAdes) (version 2) | ecosystem: Environmental > Aquatic > Deep subsurface > Groundwater | place: USA...
GGTGAGCTGCACGGTGGACCCGGCCTCACCGGCCACTCGGTCGACGGTCACGACGTCACCGACGGACACCTTCTCCTGACGGCCGCCGGCGCGGACGATCGCGTACACCTGTGGCTCACTCCCTGAACTCGTTCGACGTGCTGCGTGGTGGGGATCCGGGGGGATCAGGACCGCACGCAGCGGGGCGCGCCGAGGGCACGCCGACACTGCAGGATACGGACCTGCGTGCGGGAACGTCAAAGCGCCCCGCGCGCCGCCCTCATCCCGCGGTGCCCGGGCGGTCGGCGTCCAGCTCGCTCTCGGCGCCCAGGACCTCCACGGCCTCCTCCGGCGCGAGCTCGGGGCTCGGCTCAGGAGCCGGCTCGGGGCTCGGCTCGGACGCCGCCTCGGGGGTGAGGTCGGGGGCGGCCTCGGGCTCGACGGCGTCCGCGATCTCGCGGGGGTCGAGGTCGACGACGTCGTGCTCGCCCGCCTGCTCCTCCGTGCGCGCGACCAGCTTCGAGGCCTGGGCGACCTCCTGGATGGCCTCGCGGACGGCGTCGCGGGCGGCGTCCTCGCGGGTGCGGCGCTGGGGCCGGGGGGCCTGCGCCTCCCCCGCGCGCACCGGCTCCTCGACCGCGTCGATGAGCTCCTCGTGGACGACGACGCCGCGGCCCGCGCAGTGCTCGCACGGCTCGCTGAACGCCTCGATGAGCCCCTGGCCGACCCGCTTGCGGGTCATCTGCACGAGACCGAGCGAGGTGACCTCGGCCACCTGGTGCTTGGTCCGGTCGCGGCCCAGGCACTCCACGAGGCGGCGCAGGACGAGGTCGCGGTTGGACTCCAGGACCATGTCGATGAAGTCGACGACGATGATCCCGCCGATGTCGCGCAGCCGGAGCTGGCGGACGATCTCCTCGGCGGCCTCGAGGTTGTTCTTGGTCACCGTCTCCTCGAGGTTGCCCCCCGAGCCGGTGAAGCGGCCGGTGTTGACGTCCACGACCGTCATCGCCTCGGTGCGGTCGATGACGAGGGAGCCGCCCGAGGGCAGCCACACCTTGCGCTCGAGGGCCTTGGCGATCTGCTCGTCGACGCGGTGGGCGGCGAAGACGTCGCCCGCGCCGTCCCAGCGCACGACGCGCTCGGTCAGATCGGGGGCGACGGCGTCGACGTAGGGCTTGATGGCGTCCCACGCGTCGTCGCCGGAGACGACGAGCCGGCTGAAGTCCTCGTTGAAGACGTCGCGGACGACCTTGATCGTCAGGTCGGGCTCGCCGTGCAGCAGGGTCGGAGCGCCGACCTGCTTGGCGCGGGTGGAGATCTCCTCCCACTGCGCGGCCAGGCGCGCGACGTCGCGGCCGAGCTCCTCCTCGCTGGCGCCCTCGGCCGCGGTGCGCACGATGACGCCCGCGTCCTCGGGCACGACGGCCTTGAGGATCTTCTTCAGGCGGGCGCGCTCGGTGTCGGGCAGCTTGCGGGAGATGCCGGTCATCGAGCCGTTGGGCACGTAGACGAGGTACCGGCCCGGCAGCGAGACCTGGGCGGTCAGGCGGGCGCCCTTGTGGCCGATCGGGTCCTTGCTGACCTGCACGAGCACCGAGTCGCCGGACTTCATGGCCGACTCGATGCGCTTGGCCTGGCCCGACAGGCCCGCGGCCTCCCAGTCGACCTCACCGGCGTAGAGGACGGCGTTGCGCCCGCGGCCGATGTCGACGAAGGCTGCCTCCATGCTCGGCAGCACGTTCTGGACCTTGCCCAGGTGGACGTTGCCGATCATCGAGGTGTGCTGCTTGCGGGCCACGTAGTGCTCCACGAGGACGCCGTCCTCGAGGACCGCGACCTGGGTGCGCCCGGCGGCCGAGCGCACGACCATGGTCCGCTCGACGCTCTCGCGGCGGGCCAGGAACTCGGCCTCGGAGATGGTCTGGCGGCGGCGACCGCCGTCGCGCCCGTCCCGGCGGCGCTGGCGCTTGGCCTCCAGGCGGGTCGAGCCCTTGAGGCCCGTGACGTCCTCGGCACCGGTGCCGGTGGCGGCCGGGGCCTCCTTGGCGCCGCCGCCGCGGCGGCGCGAGCGGGACCGCGAGGACCCGCCCTCCTCCGCCGGCTCGGCCTCGACCTCGGTCTCGGCCTCGGTGGTCTCGCCGCTCGCGCCGCGGCTGCGGCGACGGCGGCGACGGCGGCGGGTGCCGCCCTCGGAGTCCTCGCCCTCGCCGCCCTCGGCGGCGTCCTCGGCGTCGGGAGCGCCCTCGGCCGGCGCGTCGACGGCACCGGCGCTGGAGAGCGCGTCGTCGAGGCCCGCGGTCACCGCGTCGGTGAGCCCCTCGCTGGGCGCCTCCGGCGCGCTGGTGGCGGGACGGGGCTCGGGCAGGTCCAGGACGATGCCGGCCGCCGGGGCGGCCTCGTCGTCGCCCTCGGCGTCCTCGCCCTCGCCGGCGCCGCGGCGGCGGCGGCCGCGGCCCCCGCGACGGCGGCGGGAGCGGCGGGCGGGGCCGCCCTCCTCGTCGTCCTCGGCCTGGTCGTCGGGCTGATCGTCTGCGTCGCCCGACAGGGCGTCCTCGACGGCCTCGGACTCCTCGCCGGGCTCGACGTCGTCGGCGTCGGCAGCCGCGGGGGCGCCGACGTTCTCGGCGGCGGTGCGGCCGGTGTCGGCGTCGTAGGCGTCCAGGGCCTCGTCGGGCACGGTGGCCAGGCCGACCGCGGCTGCGGCGACCGGCACCTCGTCCTCGCGCGCGTCGGCCTCGACCGCCGCCTCGACGACGGGCTCGGGCGCCGGCTCGACGTGGACCGGCGGACCCGCGGGGCGGCTGGCGGCGCGGCGCGAGCCGCGACGGCGGGGAGCGGACGCGGGCTCCGGGGCCTGGAACAGGGAGGCCGCGGCGGGCTCGGGCTCAGCGGCGGGCTGGGGCTCGGGCTCAGCGGCGGGCTGGGGCTCGCGCTCAGCGGCAGGCGAGGGCTCGACGGCAGCAGCGGGCTCCGGCTCGGCGGCCGGCTCCGGCTCGCGCTCCGCCTCGGTGACGACCTCGGCCGGCGGCGCGGTGATGCCGCTCTGCTGCGGCTCAGGAACAGGCCCGGGAGCGGCGTCGTCGGGGGCGACCGGCGGGCCGGCCGGCCGGCTGGCCGCCCGGCGCGGGGCGCGCCGCGCTCGCCGGGGCGCCGCTGGCGCCTGCTCGGCCGCCTGCGGCTCCGTCGCCGAGGTGCCGTTCGGGGTGGTGTCGTCCGTGGTCACGGGGGACCTCCGTGCCCTGGGCCGGCCGGCCACACCATCGGCGCCGCTCAGGAGCTCAGCCACCGCCCGGAGGGCGGTGGAAGTCAGTGGGGGCCGGGATGGGTGCACTGCTGCGCGTGGGGCGCAGGCGCACGACCGCCTCGGCATCGACGGCGGCCCGGCGCGGCGCCAGGGGTCTGGCACCGCCCCGGCCACCCCACCCGCAGGCCCCTGCGCCCGTCACACCGCCCGAGGGCGGCCGCGGCGCCAGGTCGACCTCCAGGTGGAGGGCGGCGAGGTCGTCATCGGGTCGTCCAGCAGGTGTGGCGTGCCGGCCGACCACGCGCAGTATCGCACAGACGGGGTCTGACCTTGAGCGACTAGAGGTAGCGGACCGGGTCGAACTCGGAGAGCGGGATGATCCTCACGCGCGGCAGCACACCGGTGAACGCCCGCACGTCGTCCTCGAGGTCGTACACCGACAGGCCGCCCGCGGAGAGCTCGCCGAACGCGGAGTTGACGAACTCGCGGAAGCCCAGCAGGCCCACCCTGCGCCCGGTGCCGGCGAGCAGCTGGCGCACGTGCTCGTGGAAGTCGACGTCGTGGCTGGCGAGCAGCACGTCGCCGGGGCGGTCCAGCAGCGCGTCGAGGGTGCGCTGGATGCCGATGTCGACGACCTTCTCCCCCGGGCCGCCGGCCAGCGGGATCGGCCGGTAGCCCATCGCCAGGAGCGCCTGGATGAAGCTCATCGGCATCGAGCCCGACGTGGCGTTGAGGAAGAACAGCGCCTTGACCGGCTGCTGCCACACCTCCGAGGCGAAGTCGCGCACGCGGTCCCAGCGGGGCCGCTCCTCGGGGTGCGGACGCCGGCCGAGGACGCTCATGCCCAGCGTGGCGTCGATGTTCTCGCCGTCGACGAGCAGGTAGGTCGTGCGCTGCTCGGCCGGAGCGGTGTCCGGCTCCGCGGGGGACTGCGTCACGGGTCTGCCTCCTCGGCGGTCGATGGCCGGACCCTACCGCCCGCCCCGGCGTGCAGCAGCGGGCCCGGCGGGAGACGATCACAGCCCTGCCGCCGCTGCCCCGGAGGACCACGCATGCCGCCCACCAGCCCCGGGCGCCGCGCCCACCGGCTGGCGCCGGCGCAGGCGCCGCCCGCTGCCCCGCACCGCCCGCCGGTGCGGCTCGGGCCCCGGGCGCGGACCGCCCTCCCGCTGCTGGCCGTGGTCGCGCTGGTGCTCGCCGTCCACGGCGCCTTCGCGCTCGCCCTGGGCGGCCCGGTGCGCGCCTGGCCGTTCGTCCTCGCCCCGCTCGCCGCCGCGCTGGCCTGGGTGCCGGCCCGCACGGCCGGGCTGAGCCGCGCGGGCGCCGCGCTCGCCGTGGTCGCGCCCCTGGTCACGCCGACGGCGGTGGCCACGCTGGCCGCGCCGGGGGCGGGCGCCCTGGCGCTGCTCGGAGCCCTCGCGGTGTCGGCGGCCGCGGTCGCCGTCCACCGGCGCCGCTCGGCGCCGCAGCGCGAGGCCCGCTCCGAGGCCCCGCCGGAGCCGCCGAGCAGCCGCCGAGCGGCGCGCGCCCGCCACCGGCCGACCGGCCGCGGGGACGCCGTCCTCCCCTGGGCCGCCGCCGCGTGCCTGATCGCCGTCCTCGCCGTGTCCCCGCTCGCGGCAGCGGCGGTGCGGGCCGGCGGCGCCCCCGGCTGGGGCACGGGGGTCGCTCCCCGCGGCTGGTCGGCGCTGGGCACCTGGGCCTCCCTCGACCCCGTGCTGGCGGTGCTGGCCGTGGTCGCGGCGGGGGTCGCGGCGGTGCTGCCGGGCCTGCGCGCGGCCGGCGCCGCCCTGGCGCTCGCCGCCCTCGCGGTCGGCGTCCTGGGCCTGCCGGTGGCCGCTGCGGCCCCGGTCGCGCCCCTCGTCGGCCTCGTGCTGGGCCGGGCGCTGGACGCCGCCCGCCACCGGGCCCGCGCGGGCGCGGCGCAGACCCGCCCTCGGGCCGCGACGCCGCCCGCGTGGCGCTCCCACGGGGCCCTGGCTGGGGTCGCGGCGGCCGTGGCCCTCGCGGCAGTCGCGCCGGTGTGGGCGTCCAGCCTGCGCCGCCTGCCGCCCAGCGGCTCGCCAGCGACGTCGGCCGCCGACTGGGTCAGCGAGGAGCTGCTCGGCGACGCCCGGGTGGCCGTCGACCCCGACCTCTACGCGCGCCTGGCCGCCGAGGGGACGCCCGAGCGGGAGCTGGTGGCCCTCGCGGCGGAAGGCGCCGGCGGCGAGGGGGACGCCGCCTCGGCGCAGTGGCTGGTGAGCACCGGGGCGGTGCGGGCGATGGCCACGCCGGGCAGCTGGGCGCGCGAGGCGCTGGACTCCTCGCAGCCGGTGCGCGTCTTCGGCACCGGCGAGGACCGCGTCGAGGTCCGCCGCCTCACCGCCGCGCCCCCGCCCGCGCCGGACCCGGAGCCGGCCGAGGGCGAGCCCGCTCCCACAGCGACGCCGCCGGCCCCGGCGCCGTCCGCTACGGAGCCCTCGTCGCCCGTCGCTCCCCCGCCCTCCGCCGCGAGCGCCGCGCCGCCCGCGGCCGTGCGCGCCCTGGCGGCGAACCCCTCCGTCGCGCTCGGCGAGGACGCCCGCGCGGTGCTCGACGCGACGCAGGTGGACGCCCGCCTCGTCGCCCTGCTCGTCCACCTGGCCAGCGAGCGCGACCTGTCGGTCACCGACCTGCCCGCCGCCCGCGGCGCGCGCGAGGACGAGCCGCGGCGCACCGCCGTCCTCGACCAGATCGACGGCGCGCCGGTGGCCGAGCGCAGCGCCGCCGTGGAGGAGCTGCGGGCCGAGCTCGCCAGCCAGACGGACGCCTACCGCGCCACGGTCGAGGTGCAGGAGGGCGGCGCGCTCGTCCTGCTCGTGCTCGAGCTCCCCGAGGCACCCTGAGCTCCCCTGGCGTCGGCGCGTCGCGCAACACGCCGTACCTGACGGGGACGGCGGAGGCAAGGCGCCACGCCGGACGACGCCGTCACATAGCGTGGTCGCAGACGCACACGAACCGACCGAGAGCGGGCGGACCGGACTCCCGGCCCCGTCCTCGGTCAGCCCGAGGGGAAGACATGACCAGTCCGCGACGCTCCGCCACCGGAACTCTCGGGGCGCTGCTGGCCGCAGCCCTCCTGGTGCTGCTGCCCACCGCCACGGCCACCGCCGCCCCCGACCCCGGCTCCGCCTACATCCGGGTCGGGCACTTCGTGGCCGGCCTCGGCGGCATGACCATGTCGGCGACCCTCACCGCCTACGACGGCAGCACCACGCCGATGGTGCTGGCCCCCGAGGCCACCTACGGGGCGCTCAGCGACTACCAGCCGCTGCCCGTCGGCTACTACTCGGTCGCGGTCCGTCCGGCCGGCGCGCCGAGCACGAGCGACCCCGTGCTCACCGGCACCCTCGAGGCCATGGCCGGCCAGGCCTACACCGTGACCGGGCTGGGCGACGCGAGCGCGCCGCGCCTGACCGCCGTCGCCGACGACCTCACCGCGCCCGCCGCGGGCCAGGCCAAGCTGCGGGTGCTCCCCGCGGCCCTGCCGGGCGCCACCACGGACGTCACCGTCGTCGGCGGCGCACCGGTCGCCCAGGGCGCGGCGTTCTCCGAGCCGACCGCCTACGTCCAGCGACCCGCCGGGCCGGTCTCGCTGCGCGTCTCCACCGGCGGGCGCACCGCCACCGCCGACGTGACCCTCGCCAGCGGCAGCGTCTCCACCGTGCTGGTCCTCGACGACGGGAAGGGCGGTCTCACCGTGCGGCTCGTCACCGACGCCACCGGGGCCGGCGTCGTGCCGGTCGGCGGCGCCGACACCGGCGCCGGCGGCCTCGCCCCGCGCGGCTCCTCCGCGCTCGTCGTGGCCGGCGGCCTCACCGCCGCCGGCGCCGGTGCGGGCGCCCTGGTGCTGCTGCGCCGCCGCACCTCCGCGGTCGCCGCGCGCTGATGCCGGCTCGCCGGGCACGGCACCGGGCCGCGCCCGCGCCGCGGCCCGGGCTGCGCACGGCGGCGACCCTGGGAGCGGGCGCGCTCACCGCGGCCGGCCTCGCGGTCGCGGTCTCCGCCGCCCTCGGAGTCCCCGGCGCGACGGCGTCCGACGTGCCCCCCGGCGTCGACGGGCCCCCCGCCGCCGCCGCAGCGGCGCAGGTCGTGCCGGCGTCGGCGGCCGCCTCGACGCCGGCAGCGGACCAGGCGGCGCTGACGCCGGTGCGCCTGACCATCCCCAGCCTGGAGGTCTCCACCTCGCTCGTGGCCCTGGGCCTGCAGGACGACGGCACCCTCGAGGTGCCGGAGGCCTACGACGTGGCCGGCTGGTTCACCGGCGGCCCGCCCCCGGGCGAGCGGGGACCAGCGGTCATCGCCGGCCACCTGGACTCCCACGACGGCCCGGGCGTCTTCGCCCACCTGCCCCGGCTCGTGGCCGGGGACCGGCTCTCGGTCGAACGCGCGGACGGCTCGACGGTGGAGTTCGTCGTCACCGGCACCGACCAGACCGCCAAGGACGGCTTCCCCACCGAGGAGGTCTACGGGCCGACCGCCGGCGCGGAGCTGCGCCTCATCACCTGCGGCGGCGCGTTCGACCGCCGCAGCGGCCACTACCAGGACAACGTCGTCGTCTTCGCCCGCGCCGTGGTCTGAGGCGCCGCGCTCAGCGGTCCCTCACAGGTGGGGGAACCAGATCGCGATCTCGCGGGCCGCGGACTCCGGGGAGTCCGAGCCGTGGACGAGGTTCTGCTGCACCTTCAAGCCCCAGTCGCGGCCGAGGTCGCCGCGGACGGTGCCGGGGGCGGCCGTCGTCGGGTCGGTCGTCCCGGCCAGGGACCGGAAGCCCTCGATGCAGCGGTGGCCCTCGACGACGGCGGCCACGACCGGGCCCGAGGCCATGAACTCCAGCAGCGGCTCGTAGAACGGCTTGCCCTCGTGCTCGGCGTAGTGCGCCGCGAGCACCTCGTCGCTGGCCGAGCGCAGCTCCAGCGCCACGAGCGCGTAGCCCTTGGCCTCGATCCGGGAGAGCACCTGCCCGGTCAGGCCGCGGCGGACGCCGTCCGGCTTGACGAGCACCAGGGTGCGCTCGGTGGTCGGCTGGCTCTGCGGGTCGACCACGGCGGGTCCTCCTGGTGCGGTGCGGGGCGGTGCGGGCTTCGGGCGGCGCCACCCTAGCCAGCGGCGCGCGGGCCGGCCTCCGCGCGCTCGGCCGCCAGGGTGACGGCCGCGGCGGGCTCAGGCCGGGGAGCCGCCCTCGGCGAGCTGGCGCGCCCAGCGCCGGCGGTCGGCGTCGATGCGCCGGCCCACCCGCACGAGCCACAGCCACAGGGCGGCGAACCCCAGCCCCACCGCGAACATCACCGGCACGAAGACCCCGGTGGCCACGAGCACGCCCTGCAGCACCGTGCCGGCCGCGATGCCGCCCGGGCGCCGCGTCAGGCCCGCGGCCACGAGGCACACGATCGCCAGAGCGAGCCCCACGCCCCAGATCGCGCCGGTGGGCAGGTCGGTCGAGCCGGGCAGCAGCGTCGCCGCGACGAGGGTGGCGAAGAAGACGAGGAACCCCTCGAGAAGCAGGAGCACCGCGGTCAGCGTCGCGGTCATCGTCGGCCGGGGGACGCTCAGCTCCCCCGGCCCGGGGCTCGGGACCTCGGGCACCCGCCGAGCCTAGCCACCGCCGGCCCTCCCCCCGGGGGCTCCCCCGCCCGGCGCGCACCGCCCCCCGACACGCCGGGGCCGGCCCCCCTCCCCGCTCGCGCACCTCCCCGCGCCGGAGCCGCAGTCCTAGCGTCGGCGCCAGCCACCGGGGACCGCCACAGCGTCGTGGACGGCACGGCCGGACGGGGTGGCCACGGGAGGGAGGCACCATGCGCAGGACCATCGCCGCTGCTGCGTCGGGAGGCCTGGCCGCAGCAGCGCTGCTGGGGACAGGACCGGCCGCGAGCGCCGGGACGGACGACAGCCGGCACTCCGACGACTCCGTCGTCGTGGTGGACCACCTGGACAACCCGCGCCAGCTCAACTGGCACGGCCGAGCCGGCGACCGCCTCGTCATCGCCGAGGCGGGCTCGGGCGGGAAGAGCTGCTTCGGCGAGGGCGAGGCGCAGCAGTGCGCCGGACTGACCGGCGCCGTGTCCGTCGTCGACCGCCCGGCGCGGACCTCGGGCTCGGCGCCGCACCGCGTGCTGACCGACCTGCTCTCCGTGGCCGGCCCCGACGGGTCGTTCGCGGTGGGGTCGAACGGCGCCGACATCGCCAAGGACCCGTACCGCGTGCTCGTCGCCGAGACCGAGGTGCCGCCCGCCGCTCTGCCGCCCGGCGCCGAGGACCTGCCCGGGCTGGAGCAGCTCGGGCACCTGCTCGTCGCCGAGCGCCGCGGGCCGGCCGTCCCCCGGGCGGACCTGGCCGCTGCGGAGGAGCGCCTGAACCCCGACGGCGCGCAGGTGGAGTCCAACCCGTACGCCGTGCTGGACGTCACCGACCGCCACCGCGACGAGGGCCGCCGGACCACCCTGGTCGCCGATGCGGCCGCCAACGCGGTGTGGAAGGTCGTCGCCCGGGACGGCGACAGGAAGCACGGGCCCACCTACGAGGTCTCGGTCTTCGCCGCGTGGCCCACGACGGCCGAGGACGAGACCACGCCGGAGTTCGTGCCCACGTCCCTCGCGGAGGACGACCGCGGCCGCGTCTACGTCGGCGGTCTGGGCTCGGAGCAGCCCGGGCGCGGTGCGGTGGCGAAGTTCAGCGCCTCGGGGAAGCCCCTCCAGACCTGGACCGGCTTCACGAGCGTCACCGGGATCGCCGTCGACCCCGACGGCTCCCACCTGTACGTCTCGCAGCTCTTCGGCACCACGCCGCTGCTGCCGCCCGGCGACACGCCCGAGGACGAGGCCCCGCCGGCCGGCGCGGAGGCCGGAGACGTCGTGCGGGTCGACGTGGAGGAGGAGACCTACGTGACGCGGTCGGTGCCCTTCCCGGCCGGCCTCGCGGTCGACCGGAGCGGGAGGGTCTACGCGTCGGCCCACAGCCTCTCGGACGCCGACGGCAGCCAGGGCGGTCCGGGTGCCTCTCCCGGCCAGGTGTGGCGGTTCACCTTCCCGCGCCACGCGGAGGAGGCCGACCTGCCGGTGACCGCGGCCGAGTGACGGGCGGGGGGAGCGCGGCGACGTCATCGGCAGGACACCTCCGTGCCACCT
>Ga0210040_10010891_pt1 | contig 10368 bp, 12 predicted proteins | sample CryGeyCG12114_NA_FD_185462 | JGI IMG/M metagenome (GOLD analysis project Ga0210040, IMG submission 185462) | Groundwater microbial communities from aquifer - Crystal Geyser CG19_WC_8/21/14_NA (SPAdes) (version 2) | ecosystem: Environmental > Aquatic > Deep subsurface > Groundwater | place: USA...
GAACGTGAGAGCCAAGGCCGCGCACCGCAGTCAGTTTGCGACAGGAATTCAGTGATGGCGTTAGGCAACATCAACGGTCAGGAAGTGCGTGGGTTGGGCAGCGTGCTTTGCCGAATTGGCGACACTGTCCTGATCCACGCCAACCCGCAGGTGCGCTTTGTGCTGTCCTCCACGGGTGAGACCGAACCGACCGGTACCGTTGAGGATGGCGTCGTCGTGATCAAGGTCGGAGGTCTTTCCTCAGGCCAAGGGCAGTCGGCTCGCGTCCTAGTCGAGCTGGCTGCAGACCGTGCAATCAGGGTGCTCTACGCTGCGCAACTGCTCGGCGAAGGTATCTGGCAATTGAGCTACACCTTTCTCGAAGAGTGAGGTGCAGCTTTTGGCCCTTTTTGACCGGTCGGGCCATCTGCCCATCAGCCGGCTCTCATATCAGAACCAATACAGCTGAAGGGTGCACCCGTGCAGCGACGTGACCTACTCAAGGCTATGACGTTGGCTGGCGTAGTTGCCGGAACGCCTCGCGTATTCGCCAAAGCTGATCGAACAATAATCAGTCGGATCTCGCTGTTGGACGGCAGGGTCGTCATGCCGGTGACGATAGCTGGAAAGGGTCCCTACCTCTTCTTGTTAGATACCGGTGGTGCCGGCAGCCTCATAGATGCTGCGCTGGCGGATGAGCTGGGGCTTAAATCCACCGGCTCTGTGAAGGCGCGCGGTGTGGGTGGAGCTGCGGTCCTCGCCAGCTACGTCGCTCGCGATGTGGTGTTCGGAGGTGGTGCGCGACAGCCGGTGGTGGGGTTTGCGGGCATTGCTGGTGGGTTCGGGCCCCGCGTGCGTGGTACGCTGGCGGCGGGCATTCTAACAACTGTAGATAGCGATCTCGACATCGAGGCTGGCGAGTGGCGCGCCTAGCCTGACGGACGGCATGACCGAACCGGGTTCGTCCGGTATGATCGCGCGATCCGTACCGAAAGTCAGCTTGATCGCACTGCCGCCTCACCCCGGCTGTACGGCCGGGCCGAGGTGAATGGCATTGCTTTGGACTGCCTATTTGACACCGGTGCGCCCGGGGCGATCTCGATCGGTTACAATGCCGCTCGTCGGCTCGGCCTCTGGAGTGACACCCGTCCTTTTGCGCCACAGGCAACCAGCGGTATCGGCGGAAGCGGTGGCATCGGCCGAATAGTGCGGGTGGACGCCGCCTCCTTCGGTGGTGAGCAGTTCGAGCGGCCTCTGGTGTTGCTGCGCGGTCCGAACGACGGCGCGAGACAACAGGATGGCGTCATAGGCTTAACCATGCTCCGTCGGTTCAATCTGTCCACGGAGGTCCGAACGCATGCGCTCTGGCTGCAGAGCCATACCGATGTCCTCCCCTTACCTGAGCGCTACGGCCTCTCCGGAATGTGGCTTATGGATCAGGATGGCGCGGTGCACGTCGCCGCCGTCGGACCGGGCAGTCCTTCTGACGTAGCAGGAGTCCAGGTTGGAGATCGGGTCAGAAGTCTCGATTTCAGATCCGCAATCGCCAGCATCTCTGGCGCTCCTGGAAAGAACGTCGAACTACCACTTGAGGGACGCGGCGGGACCCGGGTCGTACGGTTCACGCTCAGGCCGTTCCTGTAACCGTGCGCGTCGGCTGGCCCAAAACACCATCCCAATTAGGACTCTCTTTCCGATCGCCGTTCTCGATCAGCAAGTCGATGCTAGGTGTTTAGTCCCGGCATCGGGTGAATACTTCTTGCCAGTTCCTGCGGATCGACGCTCATACATCGGAAAGTCCATGAGACCGTCCGCCATGGAGAGCCTCAGGCGGTAGAGTTCGGTCTTGCCATGGTATCGCTGGTTCTCGCCAGTGCGGGAATTCTCCTCATGCTGCATGGCGGGAAGCTCTTCGGCCGATCGCGGTCCAGCGCTCGCCGGCCCGGACCGACCGACATCAACGGAGCTTCCGTTCCGGCCCGCCGGCCCGACCACGCCCGTAGGTCGTGCCTTCGACAGCCGGCACGGCGCATCGATGATGCAGGCGCGGCATGCCAGCGCGAACGTGCGGGGCACGCGCCTCTTCCGGCGCCATGTTGAAGCGGCGAGCGCATCGAGCTTCGTTCCGCCTTGGTCTGAAACTTCTGGATTGCTGGAGCCCCCGTTGCCTTTCTCAGTATCAATCGCAGGTGGGGGCATCGGCGGCCTGACGGCCGCCTTGGCCTTCTCCAGAGCCGGTCATTCGGTGAATGTCTACGAGCAGGCATGGACACTGCGGGAGACTGGTGCCGGCATCCAGCTATCCCCGAATGCCATGCATGTGCTGTGCTCGTTACAACTTGGCCCCCAGATCCGGCGGGTAGCTTCGGAACCGCTGTTCGCTGCGATCTGTCATTATCGATCAGGCTCGACGTTCTTCTCCCCCACTCTCAAGCCACACTGCGAGCGCCGATATGGAGCGCCATACCTGCACGTGCATCGAGCGGATCTTCATTCGATTCTCGTCGACTCGGTCGCAGACGTTGGTGCGCGCCTACACACGGGCGCGCGAGCCGAAGGATATGAGCTCGAAAGAGGAAGGGCCAGCCTGCGGCTCTTCGGCGGAGCCTCTCCGGCAGCCGATCTGGTGATTGGTGCCGACGGCCTTCATTCCCGTGTTCGTGAGCAGATGCTGGGCGCGGAGGCGCCGCGCTTCACCGGTCATGTAGCGTGGCGCGGGATCGTGAAGGCCGACCGTCTCGAACCTTGCCTCGTCAAGCCGGGAGCGACCGTGTGGATCGGCCCCGGACGCCATGTCGTCACCTACCTACTCCGTGGTGGCGAGTTGGTGAATTTCGCAGCTTTCGACGAGAACCGACGTTGGACGGACGAGAGCTGGACCGCACGCGGAGACCCCGATGAGCTTCGCTCGATGTTCCGAGGGTGGCATCCCGAGGTGGGGCAGGTCGTCGACCAGATCGAGGAACCCTTCAAATGGGCACTGTTCGATCGAGACGAGCTGCCACGCTGGTCGGAAGGTCCAGTGACTCTCCTAGGCGACGCGTGTCATCCGACGCTGCCCTACATGGCCCAGGGCGCCGCTCTGGCGATCGAAGACGCGATCGTGCTCGAGCGCCTTGTCACGCGTGGTGACATCGAAAAGGCTCTGATCGACTACGAGCGACAGCGCAAATCTCGTGCAACCCTGCTGCAGGGCATGGCTCGAGCCAATGGCCGCACCTTTCACATGACCGGCACGGCGGACTGGCTGCGTCTTTCCGTTCTCAAAACACTTAACATGTTGCCGCCGAGTCTTAAGTGAGGCCCCTAGATCGCGTCTACGTTTATGATTCTCGGGCAGATGCGGCTTGAGAGTGATCGATCAGATCCCGGAGGCTGACCGGGGCCGACCTCCATCTCGAATCCCGGTACGCTCTGCGGGCAGCGGAGACGATGCAGAAACCGGAACTCGACCACCGATCTACCTAAAGGGCACGCGCGAAGCGGCTTAAGCCGCGCCATCCGCTCGTCCGTCAGCCAATACAGATCACTCATCTACGGTTTCCTCGCGGAGCCTGAATCAGATCGAGGCACTCACATTAACGGGTCTGACACTAAGGCGATGCGACTCGTTCACCTGTCGGCTTGCCTGTGATCAACCAACCCGATCTGGTCTCAACCGCGGTGACGCCAAGCAGGTCTGCCAGACGATGCACCGTCTCATTGGCTCCCTGCCGAACCGTCAAGACGCCCGTGAAGCGCGTTCGTGCAAGTTCGGGCGCCACTCTCACAGGGCGCCCCAGCGATCTCGTCAAATCATCCGCCACGAGTTTCAGGTCGTCATCGGCGTAGATGAGCCTCCCTCGCCGCCAGCTACCGACGTTGGAAGCCGACACCTTATCGAACCTGATCTTGCCTCCTTCTATAACGACGGCGCGACCTGCATCGATAAGCAGGTTACCGTCCTGTGGATCCAACGTCACCGCACCCTCGGCCACGGAAAGGCGAGTGGTACCAGCATGAACGCTGACGTTGATTTCGGTCCCGACGTCACGGAAGAGGCGTCCTTCGGCGACTATTTCGAATGGGTGCTCGGCGTCATGGTGCACCTTCGCGAAGACCTCGCCTTCCTGAACGATGATCCTACGCTGGTTGACCCCTATCACCGTCACCCGTGTGTCGCCGTTGAGAGACAGGGACGTGCCACCTGCAAGCATGACGTTTCGGCTGACGGCGGGCGCTGTCTGCATCACCCGCTTCGGCTCGGGGCCTGGATGGGGCAGCACGAAAAACGCTGCTACCGAGGCCGCGACCGCAACGCCCGCTCCCGCCCACCAGGATTTGTGCGTTTTGTAGGTGTCGGTGGCGTCTTCGGTGTCGTTGGCGTCTTCGATGTCGTTGGCAGCCACGGGCAGGGGCGCCCGATCAAGCTGCTGCAAGGTCGACAGACCTTTTGACAGGGCCTCACTGGCCCGGAGATAGTGCGCCGGATTGGCAGGGTCCGCCTCGAGCCAGGCGGCGTGAGCCTCCCATTCGTCGAACTCGGTCGCCTGGATGCGGACGACCCAGTCAAGCGCCTCCAGCAAGGCGTTGTCATGCTGTAGCTCGCTCATCGCAGCTGCCCCTCGACGCTATCCATGTCGATCTGCATCGATGCTAGCGCCCGGTAGGCCTTCTGCAGATGCTTCTCCACGGAACTGAGAGACAATCCCTCTTCGACGGCGAGTTGCTTCTGCGAAACGCCGTCGATCCTGTGACGACGAAGAATGCGTTCCGTCTTCGGGCCGAGCTGACGCAGAACCTGCTCCGTCCTCCGAAGGGCGTCGCGGATCATGACGACCTGTTCCGCGTTAGGCGCCGGGTCCGCGTCGAGAAGACCTGCTCCTTCATCCTGCCAAGTGTGATCGCGCGCTCTCTGTCGCTTGGCCGCCCGCGCCTCGTCAATGATGAGATTGTGAGCCATCTTCATCAGGTAAGCCCGGGTCACCTCGACGACGGGAGGTGCGCGCTCCACTTTGAGCCATAGCTCCTGCAACAGGTCTTCTGCGGTGTCGGCAAGGCCATGCGCTCGGATGTACCGCAGAATCATGTCTCGATTCGCATGGAACAGGTGGATCAGGTTCGGAGCGGCGGTCACGTCACCGAGGTCCTGACGCACCAGGTATACCAATGGCCGCCCCCCGTGCGGTCTCCTGCCGTCGCTCGCGATAGAGGTGTGGGTCGCCGACCGTCTAGGCAAGTTGAGTCGCTCCACCTTCTTGTGCCGATCGAACGGCACGCGCCTGCCGGACCCGCATGGGCGCGATCAGAATTCGGCATGCAGACCCAGGGTGAGCGTGCGGGGACGCTGCGGCGTGCTCTGTCGCTCGGACTGCAGGGTGAAGGGATTGCCGTAGCCGAATAGGCTCGACCGGTCGTTCAGGATGTTTTCCACGGACGCAGTCAGCGAATACGGGCCGTGCGAAATGCGTGCCGCTATGTTGGAGAGAATCGCGTCGCCTTGGCTTACCTCGTGCAGGAAGCCGAAGCCAAGCCGCGATCTGCCGCGATAGGCCAGCTGCGCCTCGAAGGCCGCGTTCCAGTCGGCGGCGATGGACTTCCGCCACTCGATGCCGCTGAAGGTTACTACTTCGGGGACGCTTGGGACCTCGGAGACGGCGGACCCGGAACCCAGTTGTATGCGCCTGGTCATCGAGGCGCCGGCCCGAAGCGTCATGTCCGCCCCGACCAGCCAAGATCCTGAAAGATCGAGGTTGATGAGGGTCGAGCCGTTGGTGTTCGTGGCATACAGGAAGCCGTACTCGTCTATAACGCTGCCCTGGGTTCTATCCCATCTCACCGCCGTCAGTGACGCCTTCAGATCCAACGGCCGCCTTCCGTCCGATCTATGACTGAACTCCAGAGCTCCGGCACGTATGAAGTCCTGACCGTAGTACATCGAGTAGAAGCCTGGCGATAGGACGTCGGCGAACTTCCGGTCGACGCGGTATATGGAATTGCCACCTGAGCGGAACCCCTGTCTCAACGAGAACGCCAACGACGTGTTTTTGCCAGGAAGCCACATGATCTCCGCCATCGGAGACAGATTGCGCTCGGATCTCCAACGGCTGTCGAAGCCGTCGGATGCCAATGCCAGGTTGGTCTCGGCCTTTTGCCGAGAGTATGTGGCGCGTAGTCCTGCGGTGAGCAGGACATCGCCGATCCGAATGGAATCTTGGCCGAAAAAGGCGACGTTGATGCGATCGCTGTTCAGGTTGGATGCGAGACCGGTGAGAACCGCCTGCTGGGCGACTTGCTCAGCTTCGTCGCGCTCGGCGAAGGCCGCGATGCCCAGCACCCAGCCACTTCCGGTGGAGGATGACCGTGCCAGGCGCGTCTCATGGTTGAACGTCGTGAGGCGTCGATCGTCCCGAAAGGCTGCCGGCACGCCGGCCTTAGACGTTCCGTCGTATGTCGCGCTTAGTACGTTGCGTCCTACGGAGGTTGTGGAGACGAGTTCGGCATCCACGGCGGGGCCGCGAACCTCAAAGCCGAGCAGGCCGAAGCGGTTCGACGATGGCTGCGCGACGCTGGTCCGCCGCTTGAGCGCCCCTTCCCCGGCAACGGCGTAGTTGCTGTCGAGCGACTTGGTCCTCTGATATGTGCCTGTGAGGTCGATCTTCCAGGCCCCGGGCTCGACGCGAATCTGGCCACGTCCTCCTGACGTAGTCGTTCGATTGACGTCCTCCAGGTTTCGTCCCGCGTCGTCGATGTAGCCTGCCTCGCGCGTGCGGTAGGCAAGGAGGCGGGCGGCCGTCAGTCCTGGAACGATCGGCAGATTGACTACGCCGGCCAGCGAGGTGCTCAGGCCCCCGCTGTCGGTCGTCGAGATCGAGCCGTCTACGAAGCCGCCCGCCTTGAACAGCTTTGCCCGTTCGGGTTCGATCCGCAGCACGCCACCCAGCGTGCCTCCTCCATACAAGGTGCCTTGCGCACCCTTGAGCAGCTCGATCCGGCTGACGTCGTAGAGGAGCAGGCCTGGATCAGGCGCATTGAAGTTAATCCTGGCCTCGCCGAGATACTCGCCAAGCGTCGCCTCGGTCGCGCCGGCGAAGCTCGAATCTGCGATGCCGCGAAGGAACAGCTTGTCCCGGCCGCGACCGAGCGCCGTCGAAGAGACCGCGGGAATGCGGCTGGCCAGTTCCGCCGGTCCGCGACGAGCATCGATGCCGCCAAGCGGGGTGTCTAAGCCGACATGGTCGACGCTGCCGCCAAGCAGCGCCGCCGGCAGAGATCGCTTGGCGACGACGACGACGTCCTGAAGCGGCTCGTCCTGGAGTCGGGGTAAGGCGGTGGCAGGCTTTTGAAGCGAAGCCACCCGTTCCAGTCGAAAACTATGGTGGCCGACCTGCACCGCGCGCAACCCGGTGCCCTGCAGCATTCGCCTGAGCGCGGCCTTTTCGGACAGGCGCCCTCTGACGGCCCTGGTACGCAGTCGCGGATCAACGTGCAGCGTGCCGCCGATCGACATGTCGGACTGGGCGCTCAGCCGTTCGATGGCTTCGACGATCGGAAGTGATGGTATGTTGAACGTTGCCGGCTCGGACGCAGGGGACCGAGCCGGGATGCCGATGGCTGAAAGGAGGCCGACGCGCAGGAGCCATCGCCCCCCACAAGCGACCCAGTCGATCCCCGCCAAGGTTACCGCACCGCTTCTGATCTAGAAATGGAATCCGATGCCGCTGACGAGCTGATGACGCTCCGATGTAGGCCCTTGAGGTCCGGTGCGTGAATACCGGTACTCCGCCTTGATGAAGGCCTGGCTGGACAGGGCGTGCTCAAGACCGGCACCCACCCGAAAACCGTTCTCATTGACGTGACTGTCCCGCTTGTATGTGACGCTATCGAATGCACCATCGATCGAGGACTTCGACCGTACGTTCTCATATCCACCGAGCACATAGCCTAGCGTATGATCCCCGAACACGTAACCGAGGCGGGCGCCGGCGAATAGCGCTCGTTGCGCTCGCGTACATACGCGCCCTGCGAAGCTCGGGGATTGCGACGTGGCCTTGATGTCATAGGCCCCGCAGTTCTTGTTCGTGGTTCCGGAGATCTCGCCGAGGGCGCCGACTACGACGTTTCCGGATCGAATGTCATAGCCCCCGCCGAGACCATAGACGAAGCTGTCGTCCTTCAGGTCGCGGCCAAGCACCTCGCGAGTGTCGTGGTTGAGCCCCGCGACCGCTTCGACATGAGGGCCGGAGAAGGTCTGTGCTTGAGCTGTGGAGGCGATGAGGGCCGCTAGAGACAGAAACATCGTACGCGCGACGAGAGGCATGAAACTTCCTTGTTGAAGGTGGGCAGTCCGCGATGCTGACCGCCACAGGGCATCGTATTCGAGCAACCTGCCCGGCGCTAACGGTGCCGATGGCCGGAACCCGCAACCAAGGCGGTAAATAATCTGAGGTCGTGCCGCACGAGGGCGTTGGCCACCCTCCGGCAGTGGCACAGATCGTTCGGGTGGATGGTCCGGAGGGACGATGGTGCGCTCCTTCTTCGGAGCGGACGGAAGCTGTGGACAAGGCTTGCATCAATGCGCCAAAGCCACGCATGCCTCCAAGGCCACCTCCGTCCTCGCAGTCCATCGATGACGACGACTGGGACCAGGAACAAGACTAGGCCCCTTCTACGACCTTCTTGCAAGAACGAGCTCTCGCCTCATGAACGGTAGTCAAGCCCTCCCTGACGAGGATCCGCGTTACACGGAGACCTAGTCGTTCAAGGTACCGTTCGGCCGGTGCTCACCGTGGCCGCGGCACCACGCCCGACATCCTGACCGTGCATCGTCTTGGCTTGGGAAGCAGAGACGCAACGAAATATCGGCCCGCCACGGCAGTTCAACGCCTGCGCAGATCGATCGCAATGAGCTCGCAGGGCGTGCGGAGGTCCCTAGCCACGACCTCCCCGACATGCCTGCAGCCCAAATTCGTCCAAAATGGGTCCCATGTCGCCGACGTGGCGGGTGCGTCTGCGCCGACCACGAGCCGCGTCGATCCGGGAAGGCGTCAGGGTCGTGCCGGAACCAGGTTTCGCTCGCCCGCATGCCGAGCCCTGGCGATGGGGACGATGGCCAAAGCGAGTGACTCGAGCGCGCGATAATGCGCGAGCGCGCCGCCAAGCATCCCGCTTGCCTTCCAACTAGGCAGCGAAGTGATGCTCGGGCGCTAGCGGCCTCGCTGCTCGACGCGGTAAGACCACGGGCGCCACCCCGGCTTGGCTGGCAAGCGGCTAGTGGAGTGGCTGCAAGAGCTCAGCTGATCCGGCATCGTGAACTGCTCTCCACCCGACGCGATGCCAAATACTCGAAAGGAGGATCGCTGGACAGGCCCGGGGATGGGGAGCTGATCCACGGGCGCGCGGGTCGGAGCCCGCCGCCGGGTGGTCGCGACACGTCTCCAAAGCGGTTCCGCGGTCGCCAGCGGCCCTCGACGGGCCTGATCCGACCTCCGCACCTTCCGAGCTCGCGAAGACATTCGTCGACGCACGCCCCTAACGCGCATCGCAATACGCCTCCGACTGCCGGCTCTGACGCCGGGAATGAACGGCCGATCCGTTCCGCCGCTGCTGGCCGAGTTCTTGCTGGCGCAATCAGTCCAGCATCGTGCGGCTTGACTCCATGAATGGTCGCCCGTGCCGTCAAAGTGACCGGGATGGCCGCCCCTTGTTCGTGGCTCACTGCCCGATCGATTTCCCGCAGCGGCGCGTCGAGGCACATCAACCGTCGTCTACCGCCATGATCATCTGAATGCCCAGCATCCAGAGTTCTGTGCCCACCGCCGCTGCGACGGCTTCCGGCTCGGATCTCGACCGTGCACGGATCCCCTGCAGACGTCGCCTGCGTTCCGTTATAGTGTATGAGGGCGCCGCCCGGCCCGCCACGGGGTACCGTCGCGCATCGTCGTCGGATCGCGCCTGTTTGACCGGACGCCGGACAGCGCTTCTGTCGTCGAAACCCTTGAGCACATTTTCGAGCGAGGCCTCGAGCGTTCGGCCTTCTGATCGGATTCGGGACGCGAACAGGTCGAGCGCCTGTCGCGGCTGAACATCCCTCACCCACGTAGGCTCCGAGCAGACATGGATGCCGGCCCGGTCATAAACGATGCGATGTTGTCCGTCGGGTGCGCCCTTGCCGACCAGCGCCCGTCGGATCTCGGACGGGCGCAGCATGACCGAACGGATCAGGACTTCACCGTCCTCGAACGCGCGCGCATAGTGGGGCCAGTCGGAGAATCTGGGAGCGACGTAGAAGACCTCCGCGCCATCCATCTCGGCCTTCAGGAGCGTCTCGAACTGCCCGTCTGGTTCGGCGGTATCAACGCCGAAGCGCCAGAATGGACGATCGAGAGCGGGTATGCTCTGGTTCGGACT
>Ga0210040_10010892_pt1 | contig 10367 bp, 7 predicted proteins | sample CryGeyCG12114_NA_FD_185462 | JGI IMG/M metagenome (GOLD analysis project Ga0210040, IMG submission 185462) | Groundwater microbial communities from aquifer - Crystal Geyser CG19_WC_8/21/14_NA (SPAdes) (version 2) | ecosystem: Environmental > Aquatic > Deep subsurface > Groundwater | place: USA...
AGCCGCTGGGAGCCGACGACCGCCTTGGTCTCCCACGGCCGCGACTGCTCCAGCGGGCCGGTGGACATCTCGTAGACGCGGAAGGTGTCGGCCCCGTAGGCGCCGATCATCTCGTCCGGCGTGACCATGTTCTTGAGGCTCTTGCCGATCTTCCCGTACTCGCGGTTGACCGGCTTGCCCTCGTGCAGGAAATGCCCGTCCTTCTCCACGACCTCGGCGGCGGGCACGTAGAAGCCGCGCTCGTCGGTGTAGGCGTAGGCGGAGATGTAGCCCTGGTTGACCAGCCTGCGGAACGGCTCCTCGCTGGAGACGTGGCCCAGGTCGTGCAGCACCTTGTGCCAGAAGCGGGCGTAGAGCAGGTGCAGCACCGCGTGCTCGACGCCGCCCACGTACAGGTCCACGCCTCCGGTGTCGCCGGGCTCGCGGGGCCCCATCCAGTAGCGCTCGAGCTCGGGATCGACCATCCGCTCGTCGTCGCCCGGGTCCAGGTAGCGCAGGTAGTACCAGCACGACCCCGCCCAGTTGGGCATCGTGTTGGTCTCGCGGCGGTACTCCTTCGGGCCGTCGCCCAGGTCCAGCTCGACGGTCGTCCACTCGGTGGCGCGCGACAGCGGCGGCTCGGGCGCGGAGTCGGCGTCGTCGTCGGCGAAGGTCTTGGGCGAGTAGTCGTCGACCTCGGGCAACAGCACCGGCAGCATCGAGGTGGGGACGGCGACGGGACGGTCGGCGTCGTCACCGTCGATGGCATAGACGATCGGGAACGGCTCGCCCCAGTAGCGCTGCCGGCTGAACAGCCAGTCACGCAGCTTGTACGTGGTGGTCGCCTCGCCGTGCCCGTGCTCGACCAGCCAGGCGGTGATCCGCTCGATCGCCTCGGCCTTCTCCAGGCCGTCCAACGAGATCTCGCCGTTGGCCGAGTTGATCATGGGACCGGTGCCGGTGAAGGCCCCGCCCTCGAAGTCCGCCGGCGGCTGCACGGTGCGGACGACGGGGAGCCCGAAGGCCTCCGCGAACTCGAAGTCGCGGGTGTCCTCGCCCGGGACCGCCATGATCGCGCCGGTGCCGTACCCGGTGAGCACGTAGTCGGCGATGAACACCGGCAGCTCGCGGCCGTTCACCGGGTTGACCGCGGTGACGCCCAGCCAGACGCCGGTCTTCTCGCGGCCGGCGTCCTGGCGGTCCAGCTCGGATCGGCGGGATGCCTGGCGCTGGTACTCGCGCACGGCCTCGGCCGGGGTGGCCGCGCCGCCGGTCCAGCGGGGATCGGTGCCGTCGGGCCAGGCTTCGGCGGTCAGCCCCCCGACCAGCGGGTGCTCGGGGGCCAGCACCACGTAGGTGGCCCCGAACAGCGTGTCCGGCCGGGTCGTGAACACCTCGATCACCTGCGAGGTGCACGCGAACCGGATCCTCGCGCCGGTCGAGCGGCCGATCCAGTTGCGCTGCATCAGCTTCAGCGAGTCCGACCAGTCCAGCCGGTCCAGGTCGGCCAGCAGCCGGTCGGCGTAGGCGGTGATCCGCATCATCCACTGCTTGAGCGGGCGCCGGAACACCGGGAAGTTGCCCCGCTCGGAGCGCCCGTCGGCGGTGACCTCCTCGTTGGACAGCACCGTGCCCAGGCCGGGACACCAGTTGACCGGCGCCTCGTTCAGGTAGGCCAGCCGGTGCGCGTCGATGACGGTCTTCTTCTCGCGCTGGTCCAGCTCCGCCCACGGCCGGCCCGACGGGTTGGTGCCGGGGGCGGGCTCGCGGGTGCCGGCGTCCAGCTGGGCGACCAGCTCGTCGATCGGCCGGGCCTTGTCGGCGTCCTCGTCGAACCAGGAGCCGAAGATCTGCAGGAAGATCCACTGGGTCCACTTGTAGTAGCCCGGGTCGATCGTGGCGAAGGTGCGGCGCTGGTCGTGGTCCACACCCAGCCGGCGCAGCTGGGCGCTGATGGCGGCGATGTTGGCCTCGGTCGTGACCCGCGGGTGCTGCCCGGTCTGCACGGCGAACTGCTCCGCGGGCAGGCCGAAGGCGTCGTAGCCCATGGGGTGCAGCACGTTGTCGCCGTCCATCCGGCGGAAGCGGCTGGTGACGTCGGTGCCCAGGTAGCCCAGGGGGTGACCCACGTGCAGCCCCGCGCCCGAGGGGTACGGGAACATGTCCATCGCGAAGAACTTGGGCCGGTCGGCGACCCGCCCGAAGCCCTCGCTCAGCCGCCCGGTCGGGTTGGGCGTGGAGAACGTCCCCTCGGCCTCCCAGCGGTCCTGCCAGGACAGCTCGATCTGCTGGGCCAGCGCGGGCGTGTAGCGGTGCGGGGGTATCTCCCCTCCCGCCCGGTCCCCACCCGCACCGTTCGCCGTCGGCTGCTCGACGCCGGTCTGGTCCGCGGTCTGGCTCATCGTGGTGCTCCTGGTCTCGTCCGACGGCGGGCATGAAAAAGCCCCTCACGCAGGAGGGGCCGCCGTGCTGTCTGCTCGGGTCAGATCAGCACGGCAGGGTAAGCAGGAACCCGCCGGTCACGCCGCCGATGCTACCGCGCGGCACCGCGACCCGGGCACGGCTCGATGGCCGCGGCCCCACGCCGATGCACGCGCTCACCTGGAGCCGCCGTCGCTCCCGGGACCTGGCACCGGGACCCGTGCGTTCAGAGCTGCGGCGCGACCTCGGAGGCCACCAGGTCCAGGTGGTCGAGGTCGGACAGGTCGAGCACCTGGAGGTACACGCGCTGGGCGCCCGCCTCGGCGTAGCGGCCGAGGATGTCGACGGCCTCCGCCGGCGTCCCGGCGACCCCGTGGGCCCGCAGCTCGTCCACCTCGCGGCCGATAGCGGCGGCGCGGCGGGCGAGCTCGGCCTCGTCCTTCCCCACGCACAGCACCAGCGCAGAGCTGTGGACCAGGGACGACGGGTCGCGACCGGCCTCGTCGCAGGCTTCCCGCACCCCGGCGAACAGCCGCGCGTTGTCCTCGGCGGACATGAAGGGGACGTTGAACTCGGCGGCGTAGCGGGCGGCCAGTCGCGGCGTGCGCTTCTTCCCCCCACCGCCGACCAGGATCGGGATGCCCCCGGCCTGCACCGGCTTGGGGAGGGCCGGTGAGTCCGTCACGCGGTAGTGGCGCCCGGTGAAGTCGAAGGTCTTCCCCGGCGGCGTGCTCCACAGCCCGCTGATGACCGCCAGTTGCTCCTCGTACCGGTCGAACCGCTCCCCCAGCGACGGGAAGGGGATGCCGTAGGCGGCGTGCTCCCGCTCGAACCAGCCCGAGCCGATGCCCAGCTCCACCCGGCCACCGCTCATCTGGTCCACCTGGGCGACGGAGATCGCCAGCGGCCCGGGCAGCCGGAAGGTGCCCGCCGTCATGAGCGTGCCCAGCCGGATGCGGCTGGTCTCCCGCGCCAGCCCGGCCAGGGTCAGCCAGGCGTCGGTCGGGCCCGGCAAGCCGTCGCCGCCCATGGTCAGGTAGTGGTCGGACCGGAAGAAGGCGTCGAAGCCGGTCTCCTCGGTTCGCCGCGCCACGGCGAGCAGGTCGTCGTAGGTGGCGCCCATCTGCGGTTCGGTGAAGATGCGGAGCTGCACGGTGCGACGCTAGCCACCCGACGGCCCCTGCGCGCCCCGACCTGGGAGCCGGGGGTGTGCTCGCCGCCCGGACCGGGCAGGATGATCGCCAAGCGATCAACTCGGAGGTGCAGCTCGTGTTCCGCAAGAAGACGCGCGGTCAGGTCATCGGCGCCGAACTGCAGGAGGGCTTCACCCACCTCGGGGTGGCGGCCACCCAGGTCGGCCGCCTCGCAGCAGAGCAGGTGAGCCCCCGCGTGGCGGCCGCCCGTCAGGCAGCCACACCGGCATACGACGCGGCGAAGATCGCCGTCGTCCCCAAGGTCGCCGCCGCGGTGGCGGCCGCGGCTCCTGCCGTGGCCGGTGCTCGCGACGTCGTCGCCCCGCGGGTGGAGGCCGCCCGCGACGCCGTCGCACCGAGGGTCGGCGCCGCCCGCGACGCGCTGGCCCCGCGCCTCGACGCCGCAGGTCCACGGGCCGCGGCAGCGGTGGCCGCCGCCCAGGCTGCAGCTGCCAGGGCCGCCGCCGACCTGACGCCCCGGGTCGAGGCGGCGCAGAGGGCCGCCCAGAAGACGCTGAAGGACGACGTCGCACCGCGGTTCGAGGCCGCCCAGGTCGCGGCCCTCGCCTACGCCGCTCCGAAGGTGACCGCTGCCCGCGACGTCGTCACCCCGGCCCTGGACAGCGCCCGCGACACGCTGCTGGCCGGCGTCGACAGCGCCCGCAGCGAGATCGACGCCCGCCGCGCCGAGTTCGCGGCGGCCGCCGCCGAGTCCGGTCGCAAGGCCCGCAAGACGGCCAAGAAGGCGCGCAAGAACGCGGGGAAGAAGCACCGCGCCTTCGAGAAGGCCGCGCTGGCCACCGCCGCGACGGTCAAGCGGACGATCGGGGCCGAGCCGGAGCCGCGCCGTCGCTGGCCGTGGGTGTTCGCCGCCCTCGCGCTGGGTACGGCCGCCTTCGTCTTCCTGCGGCGCAAGCAGGCGGACGACTGGACCCCCGCGCCCGCGAGCGACGGCCCGGTCCCGAGCTACCGAGAGGACCCCGTGCCCAGCTTCCCCGAGAACTCCGACAAGACGGTCTCCACCGCCGACACCACCGGCGACTCGGCACCGCCGGAGTCGGACATGGGCGTGCGCGATGCCCAGTTCGTCGACGGTGACGGCGCCGACAGCGCGAGCAAGGACATCAAGAACACCCCGAAGCCCGCGACCGGTGGTGGCGGCTCCTTCGAGGGTCCGACTGCCGGCCCCGGCGACCGGCAGGTCTGATTCCGCTCCGTCCGTGTTCCACGCCGCAGCCCCCGTCGCCCGCGCGACGGGGGCTGCGGCGTCTGCGCGGGTACCGTGGAGACCATGAGCCAGTCGGTGTCCCCGGTCCCCGCCCAGGACTCCCCGCTGGAGCCCGCCGGCCGCAAACTGCTCCGCCTCGAGGTCCGCAACAGCCAGGTCCCGATCGAGCGCAAGCCCGAGTGGATCAAGACCCGGCTCAAGACCGGGCCGGAGTACACCGAGCTGAAGTCGCTGGTCCGCCGCGAAGGGCTGCACACGGTGTGCGAGGAGGCCGGCTGCCCCAACATCTACGAGTGCTGGGAGGACCGCGAGGCCACCTTCCTCATCGGTGGCGACCAGTGCACCCGGCGCTGCGACTTCTGCCAGATCGACACCGGCAAGCCCGCCGACTTCGACGCTGACGAGCCGCGGCGGGTCGCCGAGAGCGTCGCGACGATGGGCCTGAAGTACGCGACCGTCACCGGCGTCGCCCGTGACGACCTGCCCGACGGCGGCGCGTGGCTCTACGCCGAGACCGTCCGGCAGATCCACGCCCAGCTCCCCGGCTGCGGCGTCGAGCTGCTGATCCCGGACTTCAACGCCGACCCCGCGCAGCTGGCCGAGGTCTTCTCCTCCCGCCCCGAGGTACTCGCGCACAACGTCGAGACCGTGCCGCGCATCTTCAAGCGCATCCGACCCGGGTTCCGGTTCGACCGGTCCCTCGCCGTGATCACCGCCGCCCGCGAGGCCGGCCTGGTGACCAAGTCCAACCTCATTTTGGGCATGGGCGAGGAGCCCGAGGAGGTCCGGGAGACGATGCAGGTGCTGCACGACGCCGGCTGCGACCTGCTCACCATCACCCAGTACCTGCGCCCCTCGCCGCGGTACCACCCCGTGGTGCGGTGGGTCAAGCCCGACGAGTTCGTCGGGTTCCAGGCCGACGCCGAGGAGATCGGCTTCCCCGGCGTGCTGGCCGGTCCGCTGGTCCGCAGCTCCTACCGCGCGGGCCGGCTGTACCAGCAGGCCGTGAGCGCCCGGGGACTCGCCTCCCAGGCTTGATTTTCCGGGCCTCTGCAGGGGCCCGCCGCGAGCATGCGAGCGGTGGGGGGCAGCGGGTCCTTAAGCTGGCGGCATGGCACGCAGCAAGCCCTCGTCCGGCTCGACCGCCGCTTCGCTCGTGAACCCGAAGCTGGACAAGAAGGGGAACCCCAAGGTCGGGCGGCTCAAGAAGCTCGGCAGCAACGCCCGCATGATCAAGCAGGCGTACACGCTGACGGCCAAGAACGACCCGCGGCTCCCCTGGCTGCTGATCATCACGTTCGTGGCGGTCGCCGCCGTCGTCGAGCTGATCGGCATCCTGCTGGGCCTGCCCCTGGTCTTCCTCCCGCTGGCGCTGCTGTTGGGCGCGCTGGCGGCGCTCGTCGTCTTCGGTCGCCGCGCGCAGGGCTCGGCCTACCGCCAGGTGGAGGGTCAGCCCGGTGCGGCGGCCTGGGTGCTCGAAGGCATGCGGGGCGACTGGCGGGTGACCTCCGGTGTCGCGGGCACGACGCAGCTCGACGCCGTCCACCGGGTGCTGGGCCGCCCCGGCGTGATCCTGGTCGCCGAGGGGGTGCCTACCCGGGTGCGCAACCTGCTGGCCCAGGAGAAGAAGAAGGTGGCGCGGGTCGTCGGCGACACCCCCATCTACGACATCCTGATCGGCGACGGCGAGGGTCAGGTGCCGCTGCCCAAGCTCAGTGCCCACATCATGAAGCTCCCCCGCAACCTCACCGCCGCCGAGGTCAACACCCTCGGTCGCCGGATGAGCGCCCTGGGCGGCGCCAGGATGCCCGTCCCGGGCGGCCCGCTGCCGGGCGGGCGGCAGATGTCGATCAGCCAGCGCCAGGTCCGCCGGCGCTAGCGGCGCTGGAACGGGTCGGCGGCCCGGAACCCGACGCCGCCGTCCCGCCGGATGATCACCTACGGCTTCTCTGCAGGGGCCTGCGGGTCGCGGGGGGCAGGGAGATCCTCGATCAGTCGCGGACGACGGCGGTGCCGGTCAGCCGGTCGTGCAGCCCGCGGCCGTCGGCGTCGACCAGCAGCGCCGGGACGAGCAGCACGAGCAGCCCGGTGCGGACGACCGCCCGCCACAGGGCCAGCCGCGCACCCGGCCGGGGGTGGGCGAGCCGGAGTCCGAGCAGCCGCATGCCCGGGGTCTGGCCGGCGGCCACCAGCGAGACGACGGTGAGGACGCCGAAGGAGACCAGGCTCCAGTTGCCGGGCAGCTCGGGGGCGGTGAAGAGGCCGGCGACCAGTGCCGCGGCGAGCGAGTCGATCAGGAAGGCCCCGGCCCGGGTGCTGAAGGCCGCCAGCGATCCGGGACCGTCGGCGGGCAGCCCCAGGGAGGCGCCGCGTGGCCGCTCCTGAGAGGGTGAGGACCCGTCCCTGATCATGACTGCCAGCATAGTAAGCGGACCCCCTGCGCCCCACCACTCGCTCGCTCGCGGCGGGACCCTGCAAGGGGCCGACCCAACACCCGACACGCCGAAACCCCTTGTTACGCCGCCGAAACACTCGGGACACCCGGGGGCAACTCCGGGCTCGTAGCTTGCGTTCGGCCGTCCACAAACCCGGAGGATCGATGTTCAACAATCCCGACGAGGTCGCCGCCTACATCCGCGACAACGACGTCCAGTTCGTGGACGTCCGCTTCTGCGACCTGCCCGGCGTCATGCAGCACTTCACCATCCCGGCGGCGACGTTCGGCGAGGACACGTTCTCCGAGGGTCTGGGCTTCGACGGGTCGTCGATCCGCGGGTTCCAGGCGATCAACGAGTCGGACATGCTGCTGCTGCCCGACGCGAACAGCGCCTTCCTGGACCCGTTCCGCAAGCACAAGACGCTGAACGTCAACTTCTTCATCCACGACCCGATCACGCGCGAGGCCTACAGCCGCGACCCGCGGAACGTGGCGAAGAAGGCCGAGGCCTACCTGGCCGCCAGCGGCATCGCCGACACCGCCTACTTCGGCGCCGAGGCGGAGTTCTACATCTTCGACTCGGTCCGCTACGACACCGGGATCAACGAGGGCTACTACCACATCGACTCGGCCGAGGGCTCGTGGAACTCCGGGTCCCGTACCGAGCTGGACGGGAGCCCCAACCGCGGCTACAAGGCCCGGATGAAGGGCGGCTACTTCCCGGTCGAGCCCTACGACCAGCAGAGCGACCTGCGCTCGGACATGATGAAGAACCTCATCAGCGCCGGGCTGGAGCTCGAGCGCGGCCACCACGAGGTCGGCACCGGCGGTCAGGCCGAGATCAACTACAAGTTCGACACCCTGCTGCGCTCGGCCGACAGCCTCATGCTGTTCAAGTACATCATCAAGAACACCGCATGGGCCGCCGGCAAGACCGCCACCTTCATGCCCAAGCCGCTGTTCGGTGACAACGGCTCGGGCATGCACTGCCACCAGAGCCTGTGGCAGGGCGGCCAGCCGCTCTTCCACGCAGAGACCGGTTACGCGGGTCTCTCGGACATGGCCCGCCACTACATCGGCGGCCTGCTCAAGCACGCGCCGTCGCTGCTGGCGTTCACGAACCCGACGGTGAACAGCTACCACCGCCTGGTGCCCGGCTACGAGGCCCCGATCAACCTCGTCTACTCCGCGCGCAACCGTTCGGCGTGCACCCGCATCCCGATCTCGGGCGACAACCCGAAGGCCAAGCGCATCGAGTTCCGCGTGCCGGACCCGTCGGCCAACCCCTACCTCGCCTTCTCGGCGATGCTGATGGCCGGCCTCGACGGCGTGAAGAACAAGATCGAGCCCCCCGCACCGGTGGACAAGGACCTCTACGAGCTGCCGCCCGAGGAGGCCCTGGGCATCGAGAAGGTGCCCGCGTCGCTGGACGCCGTCCTCGACCGGCTCGAGGTCGACCACGAGTACCTGATCGACGGCGGGGTGTTCACCCCCGACCTGATCGAGACGTGGATCGACTACAAGCGGGCCAACGAGATCGACCCGATCCGTCTGCGCCCGCACCCGCACGAGTTCGCGATGTACTACGACATCTGAGTCGTGCCGCCGCGGCCCCCGTCCTCCTCGCGAGGACGGGGGCCGCGATGCTGTACAGGCGGTGGCGGTGTTCAGCCGTCGCGGCGGGACACCGTGGCCGGGTCTACCGCGGCGGGCCCTGTGGTCAGCACGACCGTCGCGTTGCCGGCCTCCACCGCCTGGAGCGTGCGCAGCTGGAGGAGCGCGGGCTGCTCGGCGACCATGCGGGCGGCATTGGCCAGCGCCCTCGTCGCGGCCACCTCCGACCGGGCGCGCTCCAGCGCAGCCTGACCCTGGGCTCGCGCGACAGCGACGTCCGCGGCGGCCCGCCGGAGCTCGGCCGGGACCATCACGTCGCGGAGGGAGAGGCTGTCGACGACCACGCCGACGGCGTCGACGGCCGCGCCCACCCCTGCCAGGACGTCGTCGGGCAGCGACCCGCGGGCGGCGAGCAGCTCGTCCAGCGTCCGCGCAGCGACCGCCTCGCGGAGCGCGATCTGCAGCGCCGCGTAGACGAAGGCGTCGGCGTCCTCGACGGTCTCGTGCCAGCGCCGGGGGTCCGACGTGCGCACGGCGGCCGTCAGGCTCACCTTCACCGACAGCCCGTCGGCGGTCAGCACCTCCTGGCTCGGCACGACGAGCAGCCGCGGTCGCACCAGCACCCGCACCCACGAGTGCCTGCGGCGGGGCCGGCGGTGGCGACCGGCCTCGAGGGTCTCCACGAAGCGGCCGTCCCGGTAGAGCAGGACCCGCTCCCACTCCTGGACCACGATCTTCACGTCTCCTGCCCCCCTCTCCTGTCCTCCGGCGCACGCGGACCGTGCGGCGGGCGGTCGGGCGCCGGAGGGGAGCGCACACAGCGCTGCAGACCGCCGGAGCCGGGATGACCGCCCGCCGAACGGCGTCGGGAGTCGAACCCGCGCGTTCCTGAGACGCTTGCCCTACATGGCAGCCCGCGACCGACGCGCAGGACCTGCGGCGGCGATGCCGCCCGGCTGCTGATCACGGGCGGGAGGGACTGTAGCCAGATCCCGGCTCCGGGTCCGCCGATTCAGCGCCGCGCCGCTGTGCGTGTGCACTTCCCGGGCCTCACGGGGGGCCATGAGCCCAGCAGGTGCACTCTCGCGCGACATTCAGTTGGTGACGCAGCGCTCGATCACGAGGTACGACGGGTCGCCTCTCGTGCTCGCCGCGGTGACGTCGCCTCCCCCGGGCAACCCGCCCCAGACGCGCGGCTGGTCCTCGTCACCGACGGGTCCTTCGTTGGCGAAGCCCGCGTCGTCGAACTGCTCCGCGTAGGCGCGCATGACCGGTACGACGTCGCCCGTCACCCGGAGCATCGCGATGAAGCTCCCCCGGTCGCACCCGGACGGGAACGGGTCGAGCAGCAGCTCACTTCCCTCGACGCGGCGCAGGGCGCCGTACACCGACAGTTCAGCGACCTCGACGTCCGTGACCGCTGCCACCGGACCATCCGGCACGGGCGGCGGGTCCTCGGAGGACGGGCTGCCGCCACGCAGCTCGATGAAGCCCC
>Ga0210040_10010893_pt1 | contig 10367 bp, 7 predicted proteins | sample CryGeyCG12114_NA_FD_185462 | JGI IMG/M metagenome (GOLD analysis project Ga0210040, IMG submission 185462) | Groundwater microbial communities from aquifer - Crystal Geyser CG19_WC_8/21/14_NA (SPAdes) (version 2) | ecosystem: Environmental > Aquatic > Deep subsurface > Groundwater | place: USA...
CCCTTCTCGACCACGTCTGCCTGTTTTGGTGCTTCAGTCTTTGCGACATTCCGCAGCCATCTGAATTCATTCGCAGTCGCTTTCGATACCCTCTTATTCTTGTTTGGTCGTGCATCGCGCGTTTGGCCGTCGCTTCACAGACCCACAACAACAGACACCAGGGCAACCATCAGCCGGCATCGCGCACTTCATCGCCGACCATATCGCGCATGCAGGAAGCTTCCTGTCTGATGCTCATGTAATCCTAAGGCTGGAACACTCGACACAGGCGGTGTAAGTGCGCTCTCACTCCGATGCATCGGGGGGCCCGTTCACTCACAGCAGCCTCCCAGACCCGCATTTCGCCTCACCGCACCGATTCCCCATGTCTAGCCGTGCAAAGCGCAAGTTCGACATCGACCCGAACGCCTCAGACCCCGACGACTACGACTACGACGCTTCCGAGAGGGCGCCACCACAGCGCCGTCGCAATCGAGGCACCCCCGGGGCCAAGAAGAAGGCACCCAAGCGCCAACGACGCGCATACGGCGGCTCCGACGTCGACGACGACGACGAGATAGTCTCCGACGACTCGTTCACAGACCGCTCCGAGTCTGAGGAGCCCGAGATCAACCCTGCGACCGGCCGGAGTGTGCGCCGCGCCACCAAGAAGCAGATCAAGTACGAGGAGAGTGAGGAAGACGAGATCGAGGACACGCCCTCAGAGGGAGACGACGATAAGCCTCTGACTGCCACGCGCAGGCGAGCGAAGCCTTCCATCGAAGAGGTCGCAAAGCCATCCCTCATCGTCAAACTCAAGATGCCGGACCACGCATCTCGCCGCAACTTGCGCACTCGCACTGGTAGCAAGTCTATCGCCCGAGGGAAGACACCAGAGGCTTCGGGTACGCGACGCAGCAGCCGTCTCTCGCACGATGTAGAGGCGCCCATTGTAGCTCTTTCAGACTCTGGCAGGCATGTCGAAATTGTCCGCAAGGGCACTCAGAGCCCTGAGCCTGTGATTGCGCGCGCAACAAGGGGCGCAAAAGGCCCAAGAGTTCAGTATCCTAGTGCCATCATGGAAGCATCGCAAGAGGTCTCAATAGTGCCTGATGATGATGAGGATGAGGAAGAGGAAGACTTTCCCGGGCCACTGGACACCCTCCTTCAGGACCCGGAGACCCAAGTGCAGGCCAGCAAGGAGAGCTCACCCATACAAGAAGCGCAGTCCAAGCCAGATGACGAAGACGAGGGCATGGAAGGTGTCATACAGGAGTCGCAGCACGAGGGCGCAGCTGAGGACTCAGAAGAAGAGGGCCCCATCATACATAACAACCGTAGCCTGAGATCTAATCGTGCAAGGTCAGCCAAGCGTAAGAAGGGTGGAGCTGATGAGAGCAGCGACTTTGAGCCCGTCGCTGAAGATGAGAAGGAGGAGGAGGCGGACATGTCAGAGTCAGACCACGATAAGCGCAAGCGCAAGCGCTCAGCATCCGACAGCGCATCAGGCTCAGGGCGCAGATCCACACGCCTTCGTGGGCGAACGCGGCAGTCACAGCGCAGCAGGCGCAACTCGTCGTCCGACGAGCATTCTGGTTTAGACCCTGACGAGATCGCGGATGAACTCGAGGAGCTCGACAACAAACGGCGACGACAGAACAGACGCCTTCCAGACACTGACCTAGCGTACGATACTGCTCCAAAGCGTCGGGCACGCAACACTGTAGATTACCGCGTGGTGCGCCCGGAGCTAAATGCTGTTTTTGACGACGATGATGCTGCGCCAGCTGCCGGCAGGTCACGTCCGAAGGGCGGTCGTTCTGGGTACCGCAGCCTCTTCAGTAATCAGGGTCCCTTTGGTGGTGGTGTCGAAGCCGGCTTCGGCGCTACCGTTAATGACTCTGATAGCAGCGACGAGGAGAATCAGAAGATGCCGAAGCCCATGGGGGGCATGATCGGCATGACTCCAACGACTGCGACTGCGCCCACTTTTGGCTTCCCTCAAACGCACAATGCTGACCCTCAACAAGCCGGGGGTGCTGGTGGTGGTCCAGCGAATCTTGGGAAAGTCAAGGACAAGAAAGCCCTTGCTGACTCTGATCCTCTCGGCGTTGATCCGAACGTCAACTTCGACGGCGTTGGAGGTCTTGACGACCACATCAATAAGCTCAAGGAGATGGTCATGCTCCCACTGCTCTACCCCGAAGTTTTCCAGCGCTTCAAGATTACGCCGCCTCGAGGTGTCTTATTCCACGGCCCTCCAGGTACTGGTAAGACGCTTCTCGCCCGTGCCCTAGCATCGAGTGTCAGTGCCCACGGACAAAAGGTCACTTTCTACATGCGCAAAGGAGCTGATGCGCTGAGCAAATGGGTTGGAGAAGCTGAGCGTCAGCTTCGCCTCCTGTTCGAGGAGGCACGGAAGACACAGCCCAGCATCATCTTCTTTGACGAGATCGACGGTCTGGCGCCGGTGCGATCAAGCAAACAGGAGCAGATTCATGCATCGATCGTTGCGACGCTCTTGGCACTCATGGATGGTATGGACGGACGTGGTCAAGTCATCGTTATCGGCGCGACCAATCGACCCGATTCTGTGGATCCAGCTCTCCGTCGCCCTGGTCGTTTTGATCGCGAGTTCTACTTCCCACTGCCTAACGTAGAGGGACGACGCGCAATCCTCGACATTCACACCAAGAATTGGGAGCCACCCTTGAAGCCCGCGATGAAGGATTCTCTTGCGGAATTAACGAAAGGCTATGGTGGTGCCGACCTTCGTGCTCTGTGCGTGGAGGCTGCTTTGAACGCGGTGCAGGGGACCTTCCCTCAGATCTATACTTCCGAAAGGAAACTTCTGATTGATCCTGCTAATATCAAGGTGCTCGCAAAGGACTTCATGATATCAGTCAACAAGATGGTTCCATCTTCACAGCGTACAGTGACAGCAAGTGCTGCACCACTGGCTAAAGATTTGGAGCCACTACTTCGCAAACCACTCGCACAGATCATACAGCGCATCGACGAATTGCTGCCAAGGCGGAAAAAGCTCACAGCGCTTGAAGAAGCAGAGTTTGATGATCGTGAGGACGAGAAAGGTTTCGAACGAGAGGCGACGATGCGAAACTTTGAGAGCAGCAGGATCTTCCGACCGCGTCTACTCATCAGTGGCCTCCAAGGCATGGGTCAGCAATATCTTGGTGCTGCCCTGCTGAATAAGATTGAAGGTCTGCATGTGCAATCCTTCGATCTCCCGACTATCCTGGAGGATCCTTCTCGAACTCCCGAGGCGGCCATTACCCAACTTTTCACTGAAGTCCGACGGCACAAGCCCAGTGTCATATACATACCCTCGGTCGATGTGTGGTATAATACATTACCACCAACAGCTATCAAGACCTTCAAACTTCTTCTGCGCAGCGTTGGTGCCAACGAGCCCATCATGCTACTTGGGGTGATGGAGCTCTTTGATGAAAATGAACGCCCGGACAAGCAAATGATGGTAGATCTCTTTGGCTTCTCGCAAAACAACGAGTATAAGCTTCAACGTCCCGAAAAAGAAGGACGCGCTGAGTTCTTCAATAACATCAGCCACTACATTCGAATGTCTCCAGCCGACTTTCCCGACCCGGACAACAGGAAGAAGCGGATACTACCTGTATTGGAGCCTGCTCCCATCACAGCCGCGGTTGTAGATCCCAAAGAACTTGCTGCACGCGAAAAGCTGCAGAGGAAGCAAGACAGGATGACGCTGAACAAGGTCAAGATCGTAATTCAACCAATCATGGATCAGTTGAAGAAGTCCTACAGGAAGTTCTTCAAGCCGATATTAGAGGAGAGCTGGTACGCCTACCTTGTCGAAGAGCAGGACCCTGAACATTTCCGAACCGATTTACCACCTGAGCAGCAACAGGAACAAGGTGTAGTGCGGCCATGGGAATTCTCCAAGGACTCCAAGGGCGTCGACGTGTTGCTCCATGTTGAGAGTGGCAACAAGTACTACAATCTCGATCTTGGCAACATCGAGAAGCGCCTCTCCAACGGCTACTACAAGCGCCCGCAAGATTTCTTGTTCGACATCAAGACATTGGCCAAGGACGCCAGGACCATGGGCGATGCAGAGCGAACGCTCAAAGGCAACGAGATGGTGACGAATGTCGAAGTGGACATTGACAACTTCTTCGGTATACAACAGCCAGGTCTACTCCAGGAAGCTGAAGCTATGTATCAACGGGAGAAGGAGAGGGAACGAAAAGCCAAAGAGAAGCAGCAGAAGGCAGTCGAAGAAGGCAAGGACGCAGGCACTGAGGTTACCCGGGTTCCACCAGAGAACTCTCTCGGGACGACAGAGACCTCCGGTCCCATCATTTTAGGCGAGCCGGTGCCCGGGCATTCTGCTCTACCACCAGTAACGCCGTTGCGGCCTCATCCAGAAGGCGCACTTTCAAACGGCACAAGCGGCGAGGAACACAGCCATCAGAATGGCTCGACGGTTCCTTCACGTCAAGATGAGGATGCCCACATGACTGACAGTCAAGACCTGAACGCCAATACACAGCATGACTTCCAGTTTCAGACACCAAGCAGGATTGACACACAGGCCACTCAAACACAGAAGTCACAAGCTTCGGGCCGGACGTTCATGATGCCGAACTCACATCCTAATGACTACCACAACAGCGCATCGACAACGACCTCTGGCCAGAAGACTTCTAATCGTTCTTCGGATGTCAAGTCAAATACCCAAAGCAGCAACAACACTGCGCCAGCCGGTCTTCCCGACTTCCAGGAGATGGTGCCTCAGGCGGGCGGGTCACAGCTCCCTGATACACAAGGTTCGCGCAATCTCTTTTGCCAGCGCTTCACGCTTTCTCCTCTCATCTCTCCCCAACATGCAACTGACCAGATTCCCAACATAGAAGTGCACTATGTCAGCAGCCAGCCCTCAAACTCGGACCCATCGCAATCCTCACAACCACAGCACGCAATGGCTGCCCCGGCACCACCACGACATACATCAAACCTTGGCGCTATCCTCAACGACGAAGAGCCAAAGCCACAACTCCTCCTCGACGAAGCACAGCTCATCGCGCTTCACGAGAACCTCGTCAAACAGACTTCAGGTTGTTCGCTCGAACAGCTCGAGCAGATCAATGCAGCGCTCATGGATGCCATCTGGAAGAACCGGGCAGACTATAACCGTAACGTGGTTATACACAAAGTGCAAGACGCTTTCAACGCCATCATCGTGGACATCCAGGCCATGCAGCAGATCCTCAAGTGGAGCCAAGAAGAGAATGAGTACCACGAGCATGAGGAGCGGTACCCGATTGTGCAGGCGCCTGCGCCTAGAAGGCCAGTATTCCCACCACCGTCGGATGAGGGGTATCATGGTATCACGCAGGGCAGATCGGAACCTGTGGCTACGCAGCGTCGCTAGGTGTCGACGGCTTTGTGCTTGGATTTGGATTATGTAACGCTTGTTGAACAAGGAGTTAAACGGAGGGTCAGGGATAGGTGAAGTTGTAGGTCGGGCTGCATTTGGGAGGATGTACGTCGGCCTGTCTTCTGAGGCGCATTTTTTGGTGACGGTGTATATGGAGACACATCATCTGGCACAGGAAAGAAGAAAACATGGACGCGTTCGATACCACATACACATCCTTCATGTACTATTACTCGTCCTGGACTTTAGATTGTTGGGTCCGTTGATTGACCTAGGATGGATGCATTATGTACTAAGCCACATGTTCGGCCTGGGAAAAGCAGATACACATATATCAAATGACGGAGACTACCGCGCACAGTAGACCCTCGTTCTTCGTGCGCCTGGTTCCTAGGTGAAGTGCGATTTACTTTGGAGCCCCCATGGTCCCGCTTCCGCATTGCTGACCGTCAGCTCATATTTGCATCCGCGCCGTTCCGGCGGCTTACACTTCGCTTCGCGTTGAGCCTGGGTGTTGGGGTCTGACAGGCTGAGCTGCGACTTTTGAGCACACCGCCTAGGTCAGATGCACGTGGGGTTATTGTGAAGGTTGGTGCTTGTAGAAAAGCACCATAGGAATGTTGGTGGGGTATTGGTGTGTATATTGGGATGTGATGGTGAGTGTGGGCTATGTGCTCAAACCTAGGCTGTTGTAGAGGATGAAAGGAGACACCGAGCATGTCTGGGTGTTGGACTATGGGAGCTTCCACTAACACTGTCTCGTAGTACAACACATCGTATCAGCTCGTGCAAGGACTCTGCATGGCTGTGAGCCTCAAATGTGATCAGATGTACCAAATATGTCACCGCGGTTTTTACAAACAACGTGCGCAAGTCACCGTTGTGTTACACAAACTTGCTAGCTTACTGTGTTTCGGGACGTTGTAGTATTGCAATGTACCTTTTGAGCGTTGTTCACAACCTTGCATTCGCTGAGGTAAGAGGCTTGATGATATCAAGTCACTCGTGCTGTAGGTACACACGTGTAGCTGAGCGAACCACATCTCCAAGAAGTTTGTCCTTTTCTTACTCTTGAGTTTGATGAACGGGAGGGAAGCCAATGAATATGCTGGGTTGGCGAGATTGCCATTCCACTTCTGATCGGTGTGCTACTGCTTGCCGAACGCCGCAATTCCGTAGTCTACAAATAGACAGTAGACATTCTTCAGCCTTGTGGAACATGGTGAGCTGAGCGGTCTCGAGTCCATGCGTTTTGTGAGGCACAGCTTGCCGCCACGCAAACGCGGTACCAACGCCGTGCCGATGTACATTCGACTCTGTGTACTCAGGAGGGCCGAAGAGATGTGGCAAGTGGGCGATACGGTTTGATTCATGGGCAGCGGTAGGCTTGCAGCGATGACGAGGCATCGGTTTTGCCGGCACACAACACGGCTCAGTCGCTCAACTTTCCACAAACGGCGTGAAGCCTTGCGAGAAATAAGTGTCGCATGATGGCCGTCGCAATTTGGCTCCTCAAAGCCAAGACCCCTTTTCCTACTTCGTATGGTGAGACGTTCTTTTAGAACGCCCACTAGTTGGCACGTTCCATTTTGCGTACCGTGCCCTACGAGGTTTGACAGCGGTCTAATATGGGGCCAGCGGACCGACCCAAAGGGCACGAGACCAGGAACGCATGTCTCATCGTATTTCCAAAGCTCGATCGAGTACAACTTAACCATCGGAAGTTTGGAAGATCGTGCCGCGAGACACAAGCGCACCACATGGAGTTCCAAGGTTGCAATTCAACCGTAGCGCGACTCATCCCCCATGTCCATCTCCCGCTACTTCGGCACCGAAGCGGCGCAGATCTGACAGCACCACCCAATCACGCTCCAAACGCTTGTTCCCTTCGGCTGCTGATCTAAAATGGGGGCATGCGTCCGTCCCCGTCCCCGCATGGGCCAAGCTGACAACCTGGGAAGAGGACAAGACTGAATCCTGGGGCGTCCGAGGAAGATTTGTGGGAGAGTCAAATTGACTGACTGGAGGATGTGCAAGCCTCGTGACGAGCATGCGTTTGTGGTATGCTAGCCTTGGTCTAGGAAGATTCTGGGAGATTATGAGAGTTTGGCTGACTGTGCTTGCAGTTGTGCAAAAGAAGGGGAAGCAACGACCTGTGTGCGACGGAAACGACAGCAAAATCTTCCTCTGCAGCTACATCACACAACGTCTGCTATTCTCGATCCATCGCTCGCAGTGCATTCACCCGGTTTGTCAAATCGACACTGCATCTGCATCATGCACCAAGCCTCCAGATTCCACCAACGATCCTCGAGCTTCGCCGACAGGCCTTGCAAATTAGCCGAAGAACCACTCCACGAGCGTCCAGAAAGCGCCACAGACCTTCTACAGATGACGCCCAGACTTTCAACATCAAAAATACAGTTTCCATCCATGCCGTCGGGGCGTGCAGGATCGTGACGCTGTCAGATGACGCTCGGCCCTACCCGTTTAGCTCTGCTTCTATCGTATTCGATGGCAAGACATGTTGATTACATGCATGCCCCTCTGACGGCACTCAATTAGCAGCAGACTGTGCTGAGGTGGTACTCGCATTCGCAACCCCAGCGCGCCTTTGGTCATCAGTCTCGTCACTCCTCCAAGCCAAGCTCGAACTATATTCTCCACCGGCTATGCTAAGTTTCGAATAAGATATCATCTTCACTAGAGACGTTTACCGTTTAGCACAAGTCTAGCGTAGCGCAGCAGATGCCACGAGCTGCGCGACACTAGCGGCTTCTCCTCCCTGCGCTCGGTTGATAAATGGGTCTTTGGGACCGGGGGGTAAAAGCCAAAGTGGGTCGCTAGATTACATTTGTAGGGCATGTACACATGGCGTTACCGGGAGTAACGTGCGCGCCCGCTGACTGCCGCAGAGTGCCCCCTCATCGCTGGGTCTGGGCGGGATATCGTACTTTATCGCCCTGTTCGCCGCTGGGTTTGTACCGAGTTTACCTTTCACGATCTTACGGACGATTTGTCTCAAGAGTTTGAGGACCGTGTTCTTTTTTCAATCTCCGCGACGATCTTCTCAGAACCTGGATACTGGATCTTTTCGATATGATACTGCCGCGCAGAAGGTTATAACCTTTTCGGTGCGCGCACCAATCAGTTCTTCGCCATGTCCCCAATGCCGACTCTGGATGATCAATCGCAGTCCTTTCCTCTACCTCCATACATACACCCATGGCTTCGGGCAGTCGTTGCGTTGGGCTTCATCAGCTTCTTCGCATCCGTGTCGCTGCTGTTTCTCCTCACATATAAACTTGTAACCTGGAGAATAAAATCAAAACGATCCAACCAGTTCGTCATCTTAATTTTCAACCTTCTCTGGGCGGACGTACAACAAGCGCTGGCCTTCCTATTGAACGTGGAGTGGTTACGATTAGGACTCGTGGAGGTCGACAATCCAGTATGCTTCGCGCAAGGATGGTTGGTCTCGACTGGCGATTTAGGAAGCGGAGTGTTTTGTTTCGTGATAGGATTGCACACAGGTGCGAGTGTCATTCTGGACTATCGACTCAAGCCAAAATACTTCTATGCGACCATCGTTGGACTCTGGATCTTCATCCTTGGAGTGTCTTCAATTGGCATCGGTATGCACGCGGACAATCTCTACGTTCGGTCCGGAGTATGGTGTTGGATCCATCACGATCTGAAGGATCTCCGACTGTGGACACACTACGTCTGGATCTTCATTTTGTAAGACACCCATAACCGCTGACCTTACACAACGCAAACTAACACCCCACAGCGAATTCGGCAACGTCCTAATCTACCTAACAATCTACACCATCCTCCTCACCCGCATCCGCTCAAACTACTACACCCCCGACGAAGCCAAGCGCGTAAAATCCATCTCGAACCTTATGGTCGTCTACCCCCTCGTCTACGTCGTATGCACCATCCCCCTCGCCTCCGCCCGCATGGCTGCAATGTCCGGGCGTCCACCATCGCTCAAACGCCTCTGCCTTTCCGGTGCAATGATCACGTCAAACGGCTGGCTCGATGTCTTGCTCTACACCTTGACTCGTCGCATCATGATTTTCAGCGACGAGCCGCCCGAAGATAACATCGGCTTCGACACCTTTTCGACGTTTTGGAACGAGAAGCCAAGACGCTTTGGTGGCGAGACTACGATCTTGGCATTACATTCACATAAGCGATCGAGAGGACGGAGTCGCGTCACGCTGCCATCGTCGGGCGAGTCCTCGGATGATTTGTGCGCGTCAATGAGCGGGAAGGATATCAAGCTTGTTACTACTACGGAAGTCAAGAGTGAGCCTGCGCTACCAGAGGACTACGAGGAAATGGAGGCGGAGAAGAGGAAGAAGAGGCCAAGGAGTCCGGTGGGGAGGTGGAGTGAGGAGACGAGTGGGAGTGGCGGGTTGAGCTTCAAGATGGAGGAGTTTGGGAGTGGGGTGAAGACGCCGCGATGAAGATTCGAGTGTTATATCAACATTTCATCTGAACAGTCTGGTATGGCTGCACCCTCGCCGCCTTGAGCTTGAACGCTCTCTGTACACACTGGATTTAGACCAGAGGCCATAGGCCATAGGCCATGCGATCCAATTGGGACACTACTGCATCCGGAACGGAGCAGACTGCCGATCCACGTCCACGCTGGGGGAACATGAACCCGCCACGTGGACGGCGAAGCGAGGTGATACTCGAAAGAGAAGCGGAGGAAAGGGCCGAGAACCATAACGGCTGCTCTTAAGCTAGCAATTGAAACACTATGACGATCTGTCATGATAGAACTGCATCCACAGTCCTCGCAACCATGCTCGCATGAGCCATTAGTTCCACATCCCAAAACAATATTGTACAGTGTTATGAACATCGTTCGTGATATTTCATCCAGTTTCGTCTCCCAGACCTCAATTAGTGACCACCAACATATACTCCT
>Ga0210040_10010894_pt1 | contig 10366 bp, 15 predicted proteins | sample CryGeyCG12114_NA_FD_185462 | JGI IMG/M metagenome (GOLD analysis project Ga0210040, IMG submission 185462) | Groundwater microbial communities from aquifer - Crystal Geyser CG19_WC_8/21/14_NA (SPAdes) (version 2) | ecosystem: Environmental > Aquatic > Deep subsurface > Groundwater | place: USA...
AGCCACGTCTCGTCAACATCGTACGCGCCCGGCTCGCTCGTTATAAACAGCTTTTGTAAGTCCGTCGTGGCGATCTCGGATATGAGATGGAGTTCTCCCTCGAATCGGAAACCGCATTAGCTCAGCAGAATGTTGCCGTGCCTAATCTCCGCATCGTGAAGTGCTTGAAGAAACGCTTCCTCGCGCTGGGCTGGCACGTCATCGTGTATGTGCTTCATGGCAAAGCTCCGGCTCCATCGACCTATTTTATCAGTATTATCAGCGCTTGGGAAGGAGAAGAGCCGGTTGAAAAGGGCGACTGATGAGACTGTGCTGGAGGCACCTCGGGCGAGCTGACGCTCCATTTTGACAGGTAGTATGGACGAAGACATAACCAATGTGTCAAAGGTGCCTTCGTGTAAGAACGGTGATAGCACTGTTTGTTGATAGGGAATAAGACGACAGACGACCAGAAGATGGAATGGTGGATTGACGTATGCGTTGTGGCTGAGAGGTAGATCAACGTCCGTGAAAAGCGTGGAGTTTGTACGCTCCCAGAAGAACGACAGATTGATACCTTGCTGGATACATATGATGAAGAGCCTGGGGCAGTTTCGGGCGACGTGCTGTGCGAGGTCTTCCTTGTCTGGCTCTTTGAGCTCTTCGAGTGACTGATCTTGTTGCATAGCCAAGTGGACGTTCTCTTTGGTCGCGACGACATCGATGGTTTCGCGCGGAACAAAGCCTGCAGTGGTGTGAGGCATTTTGTAGAAGCGTGTCTCGCTCGTGATCTTTGCTATGCATGCGCTACGAGAAGAGAATTTCCACGGCATGACTGAAGTTGGAAAAGAGTGAGGGCTGGAAGTTCATGAAATCTACGTCCAGTGCTTTTGTAGCTTCGTACTTGCTTGCTCCGGCTTCATGGATGCTTGTTCTAGTCATCTCCGCGGGTGTTTCCACTGGTCATTATAGACATGCTCAACTTCTGATGGCGTAGTCCACCTGACAAGCCCTCGATGACTACCCGTCTGTACAAGATCAGACCGGAAACCAGCGGATAATCAGACCGCCCAAACTCGCTTGCTGCTCTTCGCTGCACTCCGGGAAGTCACTCTCACGGTCGGCATCCGTAGATTGGTGCGCGTCTGACCTTACGAGCTTGTTTCAGAAGTTTCGCCGTGAAGGTGCGCTCTGCGGAGCCGTGTGTATGCCGCCCTCTCTTGCGTAACTTGCCGATACGCTTTCTTTATGTTGCGGAAGTTTGCCCACATATACCATATCAGAAGCGTAAATATGGTCAGTGGTATGGAGACGGCGAAGAAAACCCACACATTCTCCAGGTACTGAATACTATGTCCGCCTCCAGGTGTGTTCTTCTTGTCCACAAATTGGGTTGAGAAAAAGCTCTGCAGGATCATTAGTCATTCCACCAAGCGATGTGCGATACATTGTACTTACCAAAACAACAGTGCTTGGGAGGTATAATAGAGTGATGATCGTGAGCACTTTAATGCTGGTTGAGTCTTCGTATGCTTCTTTCTCAAGGGCATTCAGAGTGGTCATCTGCTTGTCAAGATTATAGCCGGTGGAGCGCTCGAGGAGAGAGGAGATCTGAGAAAAATGAATGTAAGCTCGAGTGAACCAACCAGGAGCATGATACGCACAAAATTTTGGGTGTTCTGAGCCTTCACGATTAGGGCCTCCGCCTTCTTGCGATGATACACAACATCTCTTTGCTGTTCTACTAAAGTGGAGCGGATGGTATTTGAGGCAGCATCCGGAAGGCTGTCACCGACCGTGGGCTTGTCGAGGTGCTTGCAACGCTTAGACATCCGCTCTTCTTCATACAAAAACACACTCAGGGTGTCCAGAGTAGAGTCAAGGCAGAGCATGATATCTGCGGCGCAGTCCACAATACCTTGCAAGATAGAAAAGCCCCTCACATCGATCGTAACGAACCCTTCAGGATGTATTTCCTCACCAACCATCACCTCAAAGGCAATTTGTGACTAGTGTTGTTTAGCTAGCTGGCGATACTTCGTGGTGAGTATAGCTTACAATAGCTCCAAGTTGATCCGAAAGATAGATGAAATATTCCCGCCAGGACGCGATCGCATCGGTAAGAAATATGAGGTGAAGCTCAAACGGATGTGGGGTGTCAGTGGCCGCAACCATCTCCAGGTACTCATCAACGCGTGCCTCGGTATGAGAGGATGCACCAGCAAAGATCCACGTTGATGTCATCGCGTTCGATCCATGTGTAGAATGGTAGACGGCAAAACGGCGAACCGACCAGGGTGGTCTACTTCGTCTGTTGGTAAAGTCCGCGTAGCAAATGACGTATGCGCACTCTGAGTATGCATTAGCTTTAGGAAATAACCGCACTATACATTCGCACCAAACCCGTGGTCAAGATCACGTCGGAACCGAAGTGCCGGCGGCCCAATTTCACCCTGTCGAATCTTCCAATGGAAGTCCAAAATGAACTCGACGAACTTGGGGAAGATACGACATTCGTCCACCAGGTCTTGGAATAATTCTTTCGTGATTTGCAACCTGGTGAAAGAATGCTGTTGGCGTAGGTAACTACAAACAGTCAATACCTGCGTGCAGACTTGGCGAAATCTGTCAGGCTTACAATGCCCTAAAGGCATGGAGCGTTACCTGTATGGTATAAGTATGTCTCAGTAACAGTTTCTCCTTCGTACTTGAATGAACGGGCGAAGCCGATTTGGATCGAGGTTGATCACAAGGGGCGCTTGCGAGTGACCTGATGCCTCACAACCCGCCGCTGCCTGCGCAAATTCGGAAGAACTGGTACCTGCCTCAGTGTCTCGCGGTGCAGGGCATTCGGTGTTTGGAAGGGCAGTGCTAGAGCCTTCGCCTTGACTGTATGATAGGAGATCGGGCCGAAAACGACAGCGCACCTCGATCTTAACCTTATTGGTCTCCTTCTCGAATATCAAGCCCGCATTGCGTTCAAAATGCCCATCTGTGAAGGTAGAGCGGTTAATTTGCACAACCTGTTTGAAGTGTTTTGTTGCCTCCATTTTGTTGTGTACGATTGGCCATGAGCAGATCGATATTTAGTCGAGAACGGAGTGCGAGGGGACCAGATAACTAAATGAAGTTAAGAACTCAGGCGATTCCGAGTGACGTGCAATGGAGCGCTGCTAGGCAAATTCCCCAAGTGAGGGAAAGCGCCAGCAATGTTGTGACCTGCGAATTAGACCAGCGCAGGCTGCGTACATCATTCGACTATGAGACCGTGACACTGCTGAGTGCCATCATAACGTACTACTAAAGTCTTTCCCACTTATCAAATAGAGCCTGAGTGTAGCGCATCGGGAGCGTGCGTCTTGTACTGCTAATGTGGTAACACTCGCATGGATAACGTACGACCACTGGCGTCCGTAACACTAGCACATGTGTTCCGCGGCTTAGCCCGCGGTAGTAAGTTCAAGAATATTAACTAGATCCACGTAGCCGCTGTGTCGAGGCGACCGTCTCATGGCGGGCCGACCGCAGAATTAAGGGAACCCATGTAAGCTTCCCGAGGTCGTTACTATCACCACAATACCTTGTTCATATCTGAATCGAACGCGAGATGATTTTGAACCGTGACGGATGATTACGAAAGCTGGAGAAGATATTGAACAAAATGAAATGACAGAAATTGACTAAGACTTGACGCGTGAATGGATAGAATGAAAAGACTGCAATGACAAACCCGAAATGATCACCCAACGCATACCTACCCTGAAACACGCCCATGAAGTCCTTTGATGACCAGGATATGCAAAAGCCAAAACGCAAAAACACTTACCGGAAACCACCTCCACCCCCATAAGCCAACCGACAACTTACCCTCTCCCCTAAGCGACGATCCAGCTCCATACTAGTCTACCAAGGATGTGGGATCGCTGCAAGAGCTTGATACGCATCATCGGCAGTAATCCTCCCAGGGATGCGAGCGCCCGAACTGTCAACCCGCTCTTTTGGCTGAATTGTAAGCATCTGGCGGAGAACACCTACCACTTGGGCCATCTTGGTACTCTTCGCGGCCAACTGAGCCAACTTTGCGTCCACTGATTTCGCTAGAACAACCGGGTGGCCGTTCGGTCCAACATACTCATAGGCAGAGTCAGGATCACTGTCCGGCGGGCCCTCCACAAACCAGCATAGCAGGTTGAGATTGTCCTCGTTTTTTACATCCTCTTTGAACTGCCAGAGACCCTTGGGATCAATCTTCGGCTTCGTCCAGCCCCATCCGTAGTGATACCAGACCAGTAGCTCGACGAAGACGCATCCCAGGGACCAGACATCGTGGGGCCGAGAAGTTGGCTGGGCGTTCATGTATTCAGGAGGAAAATAGGAGTCGCCTTGTCTCGAGGTTGCCGCGCTGCCAGCTTGCGCATTGTAATTGTCGTGGAAGCCAGCGCAGCCCCAGTCAGTAAGCTTGAGCCGGTAGTTTTCGTCCTTACCGAAGAAGAGGATGTTCGTGGTCTTGATGTCGTGATGGTATCCGATTCTTCCAGTCGCTGTAGGCCCGTGAATTGCTCGAAGCGCGCCTGCAAGTCCGACCATTTGGTCGCGGAGCCAGGTGTGGTCGAAAAGAGTGAACCTTTCAACTTTGCCGCCCGGAGGCCTCCGTTCCTCGGACCTGGGGAGCTTTCGAACTCTGTCGGCCCGGTCGGAGAAGCGGTCCCTTAGATTCATTTTAGCAAGCTCAGTGATGAGATAGGTTTTGCCGTTGTACTCAAAGTCAGTGTATGTCTTGGTAATGTGATCGTGTGCGATCGGGGCGAGGTGCAAGAAGAGGGCAAAGTTCTGCTCATTGTTCATATGGGCTGCCTCGGTGGGGAAGAACTCCTTCATGCCAAACTTGCGGCTGAGTGTTGTATCTCCGACCGGCGCCGCCAATGGAAGTGCGAAGTCCCTGGTGCACATGGCATCGATTCGGAGTTCGTACACTTTGGCAGAAACCCCTTTACCAAGTCGTACTCCTGATTGAAGCGGCAGCGGATCGTTCAATGGCGGGACATTCCGGAAAGTGCCTTGAATGAACGTCGGGAGAGGGTGTGGCAGTGGTGCGAAATTCTTGATGCGCTGATGCTTCAGGAAACGTTTGAAGTCTCCGGCGTATGCGGCGTTGTTGAACTCTCCCGGGCCGATCGGGAGGTCATCATCTTTCAACCCACGGTTGAGCATCCGACGTAGGCATTCCATCCGGACCTTACCGTACATACAGATGACGAACATCCATTTCCCATGTTTCTGGATATTGACAACAAGCTGGTCTATCTCACGTTTCACTTGAAGCGCGAGGCTCTCGTCATGATCAATGATAGTTCGGATATTCTCGGCGGTAGCAACGTTGCTGACATGAAAGTTGTTGTCTCGGATGTATCCGTGTCGTGAACCCAGAAAATGGCGGTCACCCAGGGCTTGATGAAGGTAGTCACGAACATCTTTTGCACGGGTGTGCTGAGGAAGTTGCAAAGCCATGCAAACCGCTGAATCTCGTGGATTTTCTATGTCAGAATGAGAAGAGGCTGCCTGTTGAATCGCATTCTTTTTGACTGTCCTTACGACCTTTTATCACTCACCTTCCAGCTTAGTCCATAGCAAACGAGCTTCGTGTGTGCACATCGTCGTGACATGCTCACCAGCTTCGTGACCCTCAATGAATTGTCCTATTCCATCAGCTGAGGTGTCACACTGCCTTCCTAGAAGTGAGCAAGCTAAGTTGTCAATCAACCAGATATCATGTGGTTGGAACGTTGATGGGCTTGAATTCATGCTTGACTGTGCTGAACAAACCATTCTCGTAGCGTTCCCCAAACACCGTCAGCGCGGAAGACTGCTTGTTTTCTTGAACAAGGTAATCTTGTTGACATGCTCGCGGATTTTGACTGTCCGCTTCTCCTGCCCCGTTACGAGAGCTTGGTAAAGAGCTCTGGAGTTCGCCCAACTGTACCATACCATGATGGTGAAAACCGTGAGTGGTATAGAGACAGCAAAGAACAGCCAAGCATTATCCGCGTACTTCATCGTCACGTCACCACTCTCTGACTTGTCCTGGTCAACAAACTGGGTGGAGTAGAAGCTCTATGACAACAATCAGTGGTTGTACTGTCCCTGGTTGAACAACTTACAGATACTACCGTGCAGGGAAGGTAAATGAGCGTGAGAATCGTCAATATCCTGACGCTGGCGGAGTCGCGACTGCCTTGTTCCGCGAGTTCACGCATGACGGAGTTCTCGTGTTGTGATTGGTATTGAAGGCCCTCGAGAGCACGCATTTGGCATTCCAGGTTATGGCCATTCAAGCGTTCAAGAAGAGACGAGATCTATCGGATTAGCTTCGTGTTCGGCGAGAGTGGAGAGTTCAACGCACAAGAGCACGTGTATTTTGGGCCTTGATCAAGAGTGCCTCGACTTTCTTGCGCGAATATCCGATATCCCTTGATTTTTCGTGGAGTGCGAACAGTATCTCGTCTTCTTTGAGCGTTTCCTCTCCAGATTTCCCGTCTGGCGCAACCGTAAGCCGTTGATACATGTCTGTGAGGGTAGTGACGCTGTCCATCGTCGAGTCGAGGCAAAGTAAAATGTCTGAAGCCCGGTCCTCAATCTCTTTCAGACTTTGGTAGTCCTGGACGTCGACGGTGTATGCGCCTTTGCCGATCTCCATTATGAACGCCTTTTCGGACTGGGAGATCGTAAGCTGAGTCAAGAACCACGATCTCCGCACTCACCAAATCTACTATAGTGTCGTTGAGAGTGATGAGATATGGTCTCCAGGAAGCAATAGCCACATCAAGAAATAACACATGTACTTCGAAAGGGTTAGCTTCGTTCGGGTCTGCAAGACCATCGAAATGGCGATCGAAGCAATCCTCCGTCCTCTGGGAAGAGCCGAACAGGATCCAGGTCGATTGAGGCACATCGCCGTTTCGCGTGTACTTGTGGTAGACAACATATTGCCTCAAAGACCATGGGAATCTTTGTGGCCTGTTTGTGAACTCGATGAATCTGACAATGTATGCACATTCTGGATCCAGGTTAGACACCTCGGTGATATTGAAGGGTAATTTAGGCCTTACCGAAACCTGCACATGACGCCCCGGAGTGTGGGACCAGAGAGTTGGGACGGAAAACGATCCGGGGTGGACCAACTTCAGTCTCTCGTTTCTTCCACTTGAAGTCGATCAAGAAATCCTGGAGTTGCGGGAAAATGCTACATTCGCGAGCGAGTACACGGTATACAGTCTTCGAGATCTGGAGACGACTACGCGAGTCGTCTTGTCGAACGTAGCTCCATCTGATTAGCTCGGTCACAAACTGTTGGGTTCATATATCTCACAAGATTCTATAACGCCGACTCGTTTCCTGGGAAGATCAGTTTGTGAAGTCTACCAGACTGAGTGCTTTAATCTTACGTGAACGAAAGCAACCAGCCTGTCGACATCTAGATCAACGATATTATCAGGGTCTGAATCGGGCGCGATGAGGCTCGACGAGTGGCAAGGTAGAACTTGCGGATCTTTTATGGCAATGTCGCCATCTGAGGGTATCGGCCGTGATGCTTCGGTGCTACGATCGTCATCCGCGTAAGACACGCGGGTGGACTCATGCGGAGTGTTTAGGGCCGAGGCCGTGGTCGATTGGGTCTGCTTCAATGATCCCTCCCCGTCCCGCTCGTAGCCGCTCAATGTCGAGTTTGACCAACAGCGAACTTCGATTCGCACGTCGTCCTCGTCTTTCTCGAAGATAAGCCCCACTGCACGCTCATAGAACTCCTCGACTACGGAGTTGGGCTGCGAATAAAGCGCTTGTTTGAAGTTGACGCTTACATCCATTTCTAGTGCGGGAAATTAGTGTAAGAGTGAAGATACATCTGAGAAGTCTGTCGAGAGGACTCATGGAATGGCACATGAGGCGAACGCAATGTTACACGGCAGCGTCTGGCCTCACCGGAAACTAACCTTGAAATCAGAATGGTGTAGCCGGATCGACCAGTACGACCAAGATTTGTAAGTCAAGGCGGCCCGTCTTGAGAGATTTGCAACTTCGAAACACGCCCAAGGCATACCTATTACCGCGCAATTCTGACGTATAACGGATGAGGAGAATGTGGCCCATGGTAGGCCGTTTGTAGTCCGAATTACTAGCCTGAGAGATTAGGCCTTCGTAAGCAACGGTCACATCGCTTGTGGTCGGAAGTATGCCGGGAACACGCATTTGTACTGCGTTCGTGGCAGGCAGTCGTCGCCTCTGACTGTTACAGCCGTCACGCAACAGCGTGCGGTGTAAACGCTCATGTAATGAACGATGCATATAACTTGCGGCGAATGGAAGCTTTCCGTAGGCCACCAAACTGTCTCACGTCCAATCCAGCAACGACTATGACCGCTGCCGGACCCCCGTTCACGATTCGAGCCGAATACTACAACTTAGCGAAGCTGCAGAAGGAGGTCGACAAGATCTTTAAGAAGAAGATCAAAATCGATGTTCGTGATAATCAGGCGAAAGGTCGTGTACAGCAGAAGTAACACTCATCTAGGTCAGATCAAACACGAACCCATCGAGTGGCGCGGAGGACATGTTTTACTTGCTGCATTGTGAAAGGGAACCCACCGAGGTGAGTCGACGCCAACGGTGCAAGTCCATGGAAAGAGAACTGAAGTCTACCAGGATGAACTCAAGCCTGCTAAGACAGTACAGGACAAGGACAAAGACAAGAATAAGGGCAAGAAAAGGCGTTGAGGCCTCAGCCGGAATTTGGCGCATGCGCAAGCACGACCTAGCTTAATCTTGGCGCCACCTCACCAGGTTGGCTAACCAACATCAAATCTTAGCACAGCTCAACGCCCACTACTAGTTATCACATCATGTACCTGTAGAAGTATAAAATCGTTGAGAATCATGCCTCTCGGCCAAGTGTATTCATTGCCTGTGCTAGCGCACCCAAGACGACTATTCATATATGCTCATTAGTAATGAATCCCATGCGCCCCCAAAAGCCCACGCAATGAATGACCCAAATGTCCAAACGTCCACCGAAACGCCATGCTGTAAAGTGACCGACAATGCCGAAACCAGAGCCGTGATAGCAATGTGTGCGAAAGAAACCCAAGGTAGAACTCGACGTGTATCCAGTCTTAACTCCAACACGCTCGCTCCCAGTGATTGCTGCGCTCAGGACGACGAACTCCCCCCAGACGCACCAGTCGCGCCCGACTCCGCACTCGACGTCCTCCCCAACGCCTCTCCATCTCCATTCTCCTCCTCCTCCGCAATACTCTCATACCAACCGCCATGAGCCTTCCTGTCGACCTCACTCACCCTGCCCAGCTCCTCAACAATCTCCTGTACCTGACTGACAAATTCCGGTAGACCCGTGGTCGCAAGGCCCTCTGTCGCCGTACTCGCAGCCTTGACGCGCTCGCCCGAGCTGCTAGCTGACACGCGATTGAAGATGTGTGCCTTGAGGCGCTGGAACAAGACTTTGAGGACGGGGTCGGACAGTTTACCGGACTCGGCCTGAGTGAGGAGGCGTGTGATGGTTGAGCTGAGCTGGGTGCGTGTGGAGGGTGGCATATTGTGCGAGGATTCGAGGAGGGAGGATAATTTCGATAGCGTGGTAGGATCCTTGAGATATCCGTTATCTTTGAGAACATCCCACATGCGATTTGCCTGTGGCTTCCACGGCGATCGAACGTCGCGCTTGAGCAGGTTCTTGGCGGTGAGGAGAATGCCACCAATAGTGGTTATGCGTAGTGCGTCTTCGCGGATGCGGGAGATGCGGGCGCGGTCGAGCTCGAGGGTCTCAGGAAGTTCGGAGTCGCGAAGGGGTGGAGTGGCAATGGCGAGGTCGACAAGGCCGCGAGCGTAGATCTTGTGGGCGGTGGGGCGGTTGATGGGTGCGTTCTGACCCCAAGGATCACGACGGTCAGCTTCGGTGTGCATGTTTACTGCTGCGCTTCGCCACCAGCGTCGTGTGCGGTCGAGTGTGATTTTGCCCTCTTCCAGTTCCTGGGCGAACATGCGCTGCTCGTATCCTGTAGCCTCTTTGATCAAGGTTGGCGCCGCATTCATCAGGAGGAAGTTGGAGTAGTCCAACGATAGGAGATCAATGACGTGAAGTAGCTTGAAGAGCTTCTCAACCATCTCCGACAGCTCGCCTTCTTCTTGTAGTTCTTCAGCAAGAGCTTGTACCTGAGCGTCCCTGAAGGGAGCGCAAAGCTTGGGAAGGATGGTGGCAATGAAGCCGAAGAACTTTCCGTAGGAGAAGAGGCCCTGCTTGCATTGCCTGTTGATCAGCTCAGGGTCCAGAGTCTCTGAGATCAAGGTGTGCATCGAATTGCCAGCCTTCAGTAGTCGA
>Ga0210040_10010895_pt1 | contig 10366 bp, 8 predicted proteins | sample CryGeyCG12114_NA_FD_185462 | JGI IMG/M metagenome (GOLD analysis project Ga0210040, IMG submission 185462) | Groundwater microbial communities from aquifer - Crystal Geyser CG19_WC_8/21/14_NA (SPAdes) (version 2) | ecosystem: Environmental > Aquatic > Deep subsurface > Groundwater | place: USA...
GCGGATCTACCAATGCGGTGCTGCACTTGCTGGCCATTGCCAAAACCGCCGGCGTAGATATTACCATCGACGACTTTCAGCGCATCAGCGACAAAACGCCTTTACTGGCCGATATGAAACCCAGTGGTAAATACCACATGGAACAAGTGCATAAGATTGGCGGTATTCCGGCCGTTATGAAAATGTTATTAAAAGCGGGTTTGCTGCACGGCGATTGCTTAACCGTAACCGGTAAAACTTTAGCCGAAAACCTGGAAGACGTGCCCGATATGTCCGCAGATCAGGATGTTATTATGCCGCTTAATCAGCCTATAAAAGAAACCGGCCACATCCGGATATTGTACGGCAACCTGGCCGAAGAAGGTGCCGTGGCTAAAATTACCGGCAAAGAAGGGGAATTATTTACCGGTACTGCCCGCGTATTCGACGGTGAATTTGAAGCGAACGATGGTATATTGGCGGGTAAAGTAAAAGAAGGCGATGTACTGGTTATCCGGTATGAAGGCCCGAAAGGTGGGCCTGGCATGCCGGAAATGCTGAAACCAACTTCTTTAATAATGGGAGCCGGTTTAGGTAAATCGGTGGCTTTAATTACTGATGGCCGCTTTTCGGGTGGCACGCACGGATTTGTGGTGGGCCACATTACGCCCGAAGCGCAGGAAGGCGGTATGATAGCCCTGATACAGGATGGTGATAAAATTACGATTGATGCGGTGAATAACCGCCTGGAAGTAGCGTTAACCGAAGAAGAAATGGCGCAACGCAAAGCGGCCTGGCAGCCGCGGCCTTTACGCAAAACTTCTGGTATATTATATAAATACGCCAAATCGGTTTCTTCGGCTTCCGAAGGTTGTGTAACGGATAGGTAATATTGTATTGTAAAGTGCAGATGACAGAAGAAATAAGACAATCCTTTCCGGAAGGTTACAATAAAATCGATGAGGCTACCAAAGCCTCTGGTTTTACGATGGCCTCTGATGTATTAACTTGTTCATTACTGCGAACATTGGCAGCTTCTAAGCCCAGAAGTAAATTTCTGGAACTTGGTACCGGAACCGGGCTGTCGACATCATGGATACTGGATGGCATGGATAATAATTCTACTTTAATATCAGTTGATAATGATGCCGCATTTTTAGGGATTGCCCAAAAATTTTTAGGCAACGATAAACGTTTACAACTTATTTGTACGGACGGTGGCGAATGGGTTGAAAACAATAAAAGTCAGAAGTTTGATTATATTTTTGCTGATACCTGGCCTGGAAAGTATCTTCTTTTGGATGAAGTATTAACTATGCTAAACCCTGGTGGATTATATATTATCGATGATATGTTGCCACAACCTAACTGGCCGGATGGTCATGATCAGAAAGCGATAAATCTTGTTAACTATTTAGACGCAAGAGATGATTTATCGCTGACAAAACAAGCCTGGGCAACCGGGATAATTATTACCGTAAAAAAACAGGAGCGGCTTGCAGCTGCAAATTAAAGTAATCATACAAGTAAAGGTTCTGGAGAAATAAAGGTTTGATTAATTAGTAAAGCAATAACTTTCTTCTGCTGAAAAGGAACTAAACAAATTGAATAAATGCTGATAGTGAAGACTATCAAAAAAAATATACCTAAATCTAAAGTCTAAAAGTCATGAGTGTAGCAGTAGCAGAGACCAAAGAAAAGGAAACCGAAGAAATTGTAGCCCAACGTTTGGTGACCGGGGCGCAAGGTTTGTTGTTGTCGTTGTTAGAAGAAGGGGTAGATACCATTTTTGGTTACCCGGGCGGCGCCATTATGCCCATATACGATGCCCTTTATGACTTTCAGGACCAGCTAAAGCACCACCTGGTACGCCACGAGCAGGGAGCAGCCCATGCTGCTCAGGGCTATGCCCGCATTACCGGTAAGCCAGGCGTTTGTTTTGCTACTTCCGGTCCGGGCGCTACTAACCTGATTACCGGCATTGCCGATGCCCAAATAGATTCAACACCTTTAATTTGTATTACGGGCCAGGTATCTTCGCATTTATTAGGCACCGATGCTTTCCAGGAAACCGATGTGTTAGGGGTAAGTATGCCCGTAACCAAATGGAACTACCAGGTAACTCGGGCCGAAGAAATACCCGAAGCTATTGCCAAAGCTTTTTACATTGCTACTTCTGGCCGCCCCGGCCCGGTATTAATAGATATTACCAAAGATGCCCAAAATGCTACTTTCGGTTATACATATACAAAATGCAAGCGCATTAACAGTTATTATCCGGTGCCGCGGGTAAACTCTGTGGCTATTGAAAGTGCTGCGGAACTCATTAACCAGGCTAAAAAGCCTTTTGTGCTGTGGGGGCAAGGTGTATTGCTGAGCCACGCCGAAAAAGAATTTGCTGCTTTTATTGAAAAAGCGGGTATTCCGGCGGCCTGGACCATATTGGGCTTATCCGGCTTACGCACCGATCACCCGTTAAATGTGGGTATGCTGGGTATGCACGGTAACTACGGGCCTAATGTAAAAACCAACGAAGCCGATGTAATCATTGCCATTGGTATGCGTTTCGATGACCGGGTAACCCTCGACGTGAAACGGTATGCCCGCCAGGCCAAAATCATCCACATTGAAATAGACGCCGCCGAGATAAATAAAAACGTGCGGGCCGATGTAGCCATTAATGCTGATGCTAAAGCCGCTTTACAAGCCTTAATTCCCTTAGTAGACGAAAAAGAGCATACGGCCTGGGTGCAGGAATTTAAAGATTGTGCCCGGATAGAATACGAGAAAGTAATTCGGCCGGAAATGTTTCCGGAAAGTGGCCAGATAAAAATGGCCGAAGCTATGCTCCACATATCCGAATTATCGGCTGGCCAGGCCGTATTGGTAACCGATGTGGGGCAGCACCAGATGATTGCCATGCGTTACTATAATTTCAAAGATTTGCGCAGCAATATAACTTCGGGCGGTTTAGGCACCATGGGCTTTTGCTTACCAGCCGCCATGGGGGCTAAAGTAGGCGCTCCTGACCGGCAGGTAATAGCAGTTATTGGCGATGGCGGTTTCCAGATGACGATACAGGAATTAGGCTGTATTTTCCAGTACCAAATTGGGGTTAAGATTGTTATCCTGAACAATAACTTCCTGGGTATGGTGCGGCAGTGGCAGCAATTGTTTCACCAGAAACGCTACTCCTCCACCGAAATGGTAAACCCCGATTTTGTAGGCATTGGTAAAGCCTACGGCATTGCGGGAGAAAAAGTAACCGAACGGACTAATTTAGCTGCTGCCATTCAAACCATGTTGGAGCATGATGGGCCTTACCTGCTGGAGATTGTAGTAGAGAAAGAAGATAACGTATTCCCGATGGTACCGGCCGGCGATTCGGTTGCTAATATTCGCCTGGAGGCGTAAGTTAGTCCATGGTCGTTGGTCCATAGTCCATGGTTTGGAATTTATGGATTTTCGATGCGACTATCTATATCCGTCTGTTTAGAGAAATAGAGGATATGTTTTAAGAATTATTTTAAATAGAGCTATGGACTATCGACCATGGACTATCGACAAAAAACTATCGACTAAAAACATGGCAATAGAAGCGTCTTACTCCGATATAGAAGAAGAAAAAACTTATACCATATTTGCTTTCACCGAAAACAAAGTAGGCTTACTGAACCGCATCACGGTAATATTTACGCGGCGGCATATCAATATCGAAAGTATAACGGCTTCAGAGTCGGAGGTACCCGGTGTTTACCGGTATACTATTATTATTCAGGGCCGGCAATCGCAGGTAGAAAAACTGGTGAAGCAAATAGCGAAACAGGTAGACGTACTGCGATCTTCTTTTTACCCCGAAGAAGAAACGGTTTACCAGGAAGTAGCCATGTACAAAATTCCTATGTCGTCGATGATAAACGGGAGCAAAGTAGAAAAAATAGTCCGGGACAATAATGCCCGCATTCTCACCGTCGATCCGCAATACATTATTATTGAAAAAACCGGGCATAAAGAAGATACCCGCGAATTATTCGATAAGCTGGCACCGTTCGGCATATTACAATTTGTGCGTTCGGGCCGGGTAGCCATCACCAAACACATGAAAGACCTGAGTACGTATCTGCGGGAGCAGGAGGAAGCTTTCTTATAACTGTGATTTTAATGATTTTGGATGGACTATGATTTTTAGATAAGTATCAAGTCTAATTCAATTACTCAACAATCAACAATTAACAACTAACAATCACCATTCAGCAATCAACAATCAACAATAAATAAAAGTCTGTGGGCTGTCGTCCGTGGACTGAGGACTAACTAAACAATAAAATTTACAAAAATGGCAAAAATTAACTTCGGCGGAACAGAAGAAAATGTAGTAACCCGTGAAGAATTTCCCCTCGAACAAGCACGTGAGGTATTAAAAGATGAAGTAATCGCGGTATTGGGCTACGGCGTACAAGGCCCCGGACAAGCTTTAAACTTGCGCGACAACGGCTTTAACGTAATTGTAGGTCAGCGGAAAGATTCCAAAACCTGGGAAAAAGCTTTAAAAGATGGTTGGGTAGAAGGCGAAACCTTGTTTCCGCTGGAAGAAGCCTGCGAGCGGGGTACCATTCTGCAATTCTTACTTTCTGACGCCGGACAAATTGCTGCCTGGCCCATGTTAAAAGAGCGTTTAACACCCGGTAAAACGCTTTATTTTTCGCACGGATTTGGCGTAACGTTTAACGAACGTACCGGCATTGTACCGCCTAAAGAGGTAGACGTTATTTTAGTGGCGCCCAAAGGTTCCGGTACCAGCTTACGCCGCATGTTCCTGGAAGGCAAAGGTTTAAACTCCAGCTACGCTATTTTTCAGGATGCCACTGGCAAAGCCAAAGATAAAGTAATTGCTCTGGGTATTGGCGTTGGTTCGGGTTATTTATTCGAAACCGATTTCAAAAAAGAAGTTTATTCTGATTTAACCGGCGAACGCGGAACCTTAATGGGCGCTTTAGCAGGCATCCTGGAAGCGCAATACAATTTGCTGCGCAAAAGAGGCCACTCGCCTTCGGAGTCTTTTAACGAAACAGTAGAAGAATTAACCGAAAGCTTAATTTTATTAGTAGCCGAAAACGGCATGGATTGGATGTATGCCAACTGCTCTACCACGGCCCAACGCGGCGCTTTAGACTGGAAAGGTAAATTCCGCGATGCGGTAGCCCCGGTATTTGAAGAATTATACGACAGTGTGGCCTCTGGTGAAGAAGCGCAACGTTCTATTGATACCAATAGCCAGCCCGATTATCGCGAAAAGTTAGATGCTGAGTTAACCGAACTGCGGAACTCCGAAATGTGGCAGGCCGGTGCGCAGGTACGCAAACTGCGTCCGCAGAATAACTAATTCGTTGTTCGTTATTCGTTAATCGTTGTTCGATTTATAAAATTATGATTTGCTGGTTTGATTTACTCTTTAAGCAGGTTAAGTACTAACCTAAATCTAATCGACATCTTTCATAATACCAATTGTTGATTTTAGGCTAATAGCTAATCGCTAATTACTAACAGCTACTTAAAAAATAACTTAAACAGCTACTTTCGAACAAGGAGCAACGAATAACGAACAACTACTAACGAATAACGAAAAATATGTCAGAAGTAGTGACGGAGGCTGCCCGGCAGTTGATCTCAGTAGCAGGAATAAAGGCGGCGGAAGAACGGTTGAAGGGCGTAGTAGTGCATACGCCGTTAATCCGGAGCATTAATTTATCGGAAAAGTACGGTGCTAATGTTTACCTGAAGCGGGAAGATTTGCAGGTGGTACGCTCGTATAAATTGCGGGGCGCTTACAACAAAATTAAAAGCTTATCGCAAGCGCAAGTGCAAAATGGTATTGTTTGTGCCAGCGCCGGTAACCACGCCCAGGGCGTAGCTTATGCCTGTAAGCAGTTAGGCATCCGGGCGCATATCTTCATGCCCAGCACTACTTCTAACCAAAAAGTAAAGCAAGTACAGTTATTCGGCAAAGAGTTCGTGGAAGTAGTTTTAGTGGGCGATACCTTTGATGATTCGTACCAAGAGGCCTTGCAATTTTCCACTAATAACAACACCGAATTTATTCATCCTTTCGACGACCCCAGAGTGATTGAAGGCCAAGGTACGGTAGGCTTGGAAATTATGCAGGATATACCGGAGACGGTAGATTTATTATTGTTGCCGGTAGGCGGCGGCGGGTTGGCCGCCGGTGTTTCCAGCTATTTCCGGCAGGTTAGCCCGCAAACCCGTATTATTGGCCTGGAACCCGAAGGCGCGCCTTCTATGAAAGCTTCCCTGGAAGCCGGGCACAAAGTAACCCTAGACCATATTGATAAGTTTGTGGATGGAGCAGCTGTAAAATCGGTCGGCGAACTGACCTTTGCTATTTGCCGGGATAATTTAGATGATATGGTGCTGGTACCGGAAGGTAAAGTATGCTCTACCATTTTGCAGCTTTATAACGAAGAAGCCATGGTAGTGGAACCCGCCGGTGCTTTGTCTATTGCGGCTTTGGATTTCTTTAAAGCCGACATAAAAGGCAAAAATGTAGTATGTGTGGTAAGCGGTGGCAACAACGACATTACCCGTACCGAAGAAATAAAAGAACGTTCGCTGTTATACGAAGGCCTGAAGCATTATTTCATCGTTAATTTTCCGCAGCGCGCCGGGGCTTTGAAAGAATTTGTAAACGATATTCTGGGGCCTACCGACGATATCACGCACTTTGAATATACAAAGAAAAACAGCCGCGAAAAAGGCCCGGCACTGGTAGGAATTGAGCTGCAAAACCGCTCCGATTTCGACAGCCTGGTAAAACGCATGGCCGACCGCAATTTCAATTGCGAATACATCAACGACCGGCCCGAGTTCTATCATTTCATTATCTAAGTTTCCCGCAACTCCGGGATGTTGTAAGGTTATTAAAACCGGGCATTAATCTGGTTAGCGTACTGCTTAAAATGGGTGTTCATCTGGCATGAAGGCCCATTTCTTTTTTTAGGCACCCGCTATTTGCTACGTTTTCGTATTGCTTGTAATCAGCAGGAATGGTATATAGGTATTGCTTGCAGCTTTAAAGTTTTACCGACGCAAATATTTTCAGAACGGTAGATTCATCTTGGATGTCCTGACCGTAAATAGCTAGTTTATTCAGGCTGTCCGCTTCAATATATACCCCAATCAGGCCTTGTCCCTTTTCTTTGGGTTGTACAATGAGTGCGGGCTTGTTGCTGATAGTAGTGATAGTCCGGATATACGTAGCCGAAGTTTCTTTTTTAAAGTCGTAAGCGTACCAGCCATAATCGTATAATAATTCATCTTTGCCATTGGTTATCACCCCAACGGCAGAATCATAACCTTGCCGGGAAAAGCTTTTCCAATTTATTGGTACCTGTACTCGGATCTGCCCCAAATCCAAAGTTTTGTTTTCCAATTCGTTTTTCTTACAGCTTAATAGCAGCAGGAATAAAAAGAATATTAATGCTAACCGATTTTTCATCGCAATGGGCCTTTTTTACTCATGACCCTTTAAACAAGCAGCGGGTTGCATTTAATGGAAAATAAGTACGATGAAAGATTTAGTGAATGAGTGAATGAGTGAATGAGTGATTATGAGCTATTCAATCTATTGCTTGGTTAAGGGTGATTTTGTCCACTTACTTACCAGTAAATATTCCGGGTTTTCCTTACGTTACGTACAGGTAAAATACCGGCTTCGTGGTTATAAGAAGCCTTTTCTGAGTTCTTAATGAAAGTTTTATAAAAATTGCGGAATAAGAATCTGAAAATTTATCGGCTTACTGATTTTGTCCGTTTTGCCGGCATTGTTTTCTGTTGGGCAAGGAAGTTGTAAATACAGCAATGTAGCGGAGGCAGAGAAAATAGCCAGGTTAATGAAGAAGCTTCGGGCAGAAAAGGCAACATTATGAGCTGAATTACTTACTGGGTGGTAGAAAGTTTTACAAGTAAGCGTTGAAAAGCATTATTGGTTTTCCCATTCTTTGCCGTATTTAACTTTTTCCAGAATAACCGCAATATCCTCCGCCGTTAAGGGTTTGGATATAAAATCTTCTACTTCATCTAAGCTTTTAGCCTGAATAATATCTTTGGCATCAACGGCTGAGGAAAGCATAAATAAGCGGCAATGCGCCGTGTAAGCGGCTGGTAGCGTTTTATAAGCCTTTATAAATTCCCAGCCATCCATACCGGGCATATTTAAATCCAGAAAAATCATATCCGGGAAAGTGTTGTTTTCCGGAATTATACGCTCAAAATGAGCCAAAGCCTTTGCTGCACTGGTAAAGCATTGCACTTCCTGGGCAAAAGCTTCCCTTAAGATCAATTTCTCTGTAATGAAATTGCTGATGCTATCATCATCAATCAAAACAACCGTCTGAAAAGGAGCCATTTACTTAATTGATTTTCAAAATACTATATTTATTGGGCCTCATCTGCTTTGCTTCTAATGCTGACGGTACTACCAAAAAATTCTGTTTGCTGTAACTCCAGGCATCTTGCCCGCGTTTTATTTCCGGGCTGCCATCAAACCATAGCTCGTTAAAAAGCCAGGAAATTATTTTGCAAAGCTACACAAACATTTTATTAGCAATATAGTATTATTTTAATTATCTAATACAGATCAGCGGAAATTTATCCTTTTTGGTGCCGGTACCATGCTGACGGAGCACTACGGACAACTATTATAAGACAAAATAGTCTTTATCCGGATAAAAAAGTCTTGGTTAATCAGGTTTACTTTTATGAAGATTATTATCTGTGCCACAGATTATAAAATTTCGAGACCACAACACCACTTACTTCACGGTAATGCTGGCAAGTTACCACTCATTTTATAAACCAATTCTTACTTCATCGGGTTTTTACTTCTGATTACTTATCTCATAAACGCCCTTAAAGCTAACCATATACCTGAAAAGACATAATTGTGCAACTTACTGTTTATGATTATCCAGCTATCAGATAAAAAGATTTGTGTTAAAAGCGGAATATTTCTAAAATACATAAATAATTAATTTTGCCTTTTATAGGTTTAGTACAAAAAATGTTGTTGATGATATTTGATATGTTATTAGTATTAAATATATTTGGGTGTATTTAAATAAAATAATACCAAAGTAGTAAAAGTTGAATTGTTGTAATTTGCTTAACATAATACAGTTTTATAAATATAATATTCTGCTCATTATTCTCTAAACACGTATTTAAATGAATCTTTTAAAAATATTATTGGCAGAAGACGATCCGATGAATCAGCTTCTGATCAGGAAGGTGGTGGGCGATGCCGGTTTTAAACTGGATGTAGTAGAAAATGGCCAAATTGCCATTGATAAGCTACAAGAGCAGGATTATGATTTGATTTTGATGGACGTAGAAATGCCCGTGATGAATGGCTACGAGGCCACCAGTTACATTCGGGAGCATTTGGGGCTGAAAAGTAATATTCCTATTATTATGGTTACTAATGTTAATGGCTCGTACGAAGCCGCTAAATGCATGTTGCTGGGTGCCAATACTTATCTTGCCAAACCCTTTAAATCAGAACAGCTCCTCGAAGAAATTGCAACTTTGGTTATTTAATCCAATTGCTGCTCAGTACCATAATAGAATTAATGAATGAGTTAATAAACCTTTGATAGTTAAATTCTTAAAAGCTTATTTAACTTAAACTGATTTTATCCGCTTACTTATTACATCAAACCAAAGGTTATTCAGGTAAAATGCTATTATCAGTTTACTTTCAATCGTTGCCCTGATAAGTTATCATTATATCCATCCTGAATGATACTTTATTAGCTTACGCTAAGTTTTGTTTTACTTATGCTTCCGATCTTAAAATTTCCAGCGGCGACCGGTTTAATATACTGCGGCTGTTAAACAAACCAATAACTACCGTTAGTGCTGAAACCAGGAAGAATATAATCACTATGGGCAGCATTTGCGGCGTAAAAGGCGTTTCAAAATCAAATTTAGCCAAAGCCCAACTGCCGCCTAAGGCTATAATAATACCGGTGGCCGCGGCCAACCCGCCCAGAAAGAAATACTCTAAAGCCGTAATTAGTAATATCTGCCGCCGACTGGCACCCAGGGTACGCAGCAGTACGCTTTCCTGCATGCGCTGGTATTTGCTGATCAGTACCGAGGAAATGAGTACGACCAGGCCCGTAACAATACTAAAGCCCGCCATAAACTGAATAACAAAGGCAATTTTATTTAAAATTTCGTCGAGGGTTTGTAAAATCAGGCCCAGGTCGATAACCGAAATAGTAGGAAACTGCTGCACCAATGCTTGCTGAAAATTGGCCGAAACCTGATTAGACGGTACCCGGGTCATGAGTACGTGAAACTGCGGCGC
>Ga0210040_10010896_pt1 | contig 10366 bp, 9 predicted proteins | sample CryGeyCG12114_NA_FD_185462 | JGI IMG/M metagenome (GOLD analysis project Ga0210040, IMG submission 185462) | Groundwater microbial communities from aquifer - Crystal Geyser CG19_WC_8/21/14_NA (SPAdes) (version 2) | ecosystem: Environmental > Aquatic > Deep subsurface > Groundwater | place: USA...
CCTCGCCGCCGAGAAGGAGCAGGCCAAGCGCGACCTCGCCGCCGAGAAGCAGCTGGTCAAGCAGAACCTCGCCGCGGAGAAGCAGGCCGCCAAGGCGAACCGCCACATCACCGTCGGCGAGAACTGAAGCCGGCGGACCACCGCCCAACCGTAGGATTCCCGGCGTGACCATCACCACGCCGGCACCGGCCGACGCGACCTGGCCCGCACCTCTGGCTCCGGCCCCGGTGCGGGCCACCGTCGTGGTACCGGGCTCCAAGTCCGAGACCAACCGGGCGCTGATCCTGGCCGCGCTGGCCGACCGCCCCTCCGTGATCCGCCACGGCCTGCACTCCCGCGACACCCAGCTGATGCGGGACGCGCTGCGCACCCTGGGCGTGCGGATAGCCGAGACCGGCGAGCAGTGGCTGGTGACCCCACCGCGGACCTTCACCGCCGGCGGGACCGTCGACTGCGGCCTGGCCGGCACCGTGATGCGCTTCGTCCCCGCGCTCGCGGCGCTGGCGGACGGCCCGGTGCACTTCGTCGGCGACGCGCAGGCGGCGGCCCGGCCGATGGCGCCCCTGCTGCGGGCACTGGACGACCTCGGTGCCCACGTCGGCACCGAAGGGGGTCCGGTGCTCCCCTTCACCGTGCACGGCCGGGCCGGGCTGCGGGGCGGCCGGGTGGACGTGGACGCCTCGACCTCCAGCCAGTACGTCTCCGCCCTCCTGCTGGTGGGTGCACGCTTCCCCGACGGCCTCGAGGTGGTGCACTCGGGTCCGCCGGTGCCCTCGCTGCCGCACATCGAGATGACCGTGGCCATGCTGCGGGAGCGCGGCGTGGTCGTCGACGACTCCGTGCCCGACCGGTGGCTGGTCGAGCCCGGGCCGGTCGCTGCCCGCGACGTGCTGGTCGAGCCCGACCTGTCCAGCGCGGCCCCGTTCCTGGCCGCCGCCGCGGTCACGGGCGGCATGGTCACCGTGCCGCACTGGCCGGTCAGCACCGTCCAGCCGGGGGACCTGATCCGCGACATCCTGCAGGCCTTCGGCGCCGACGTGACGTCCCTCGACGAGACGGTCACCGTCCGCGGCACCGACCACCTGCACGGGATCGACCTCGACCTGCGGGTGGCCAGCGAGCTGACCCCGGTGGTGGCGGCGGTGGCCGCCCTCGCCGACACCGCCACCACCATCCGCGGCGTCGGCCACATCCGCGGCCACGAGACCGACCGGCTGGCGGCCCTGGAGGTGGAGCTGACCGCGCTGGGCAGCAACGTCAGCCAGACCGAGGACGGGCTCGTCATCCACCCACAGCTGCTCGGCGGCGCGGTCTGGCACACCTACGCCGACCACCGGCTGGCCCAGGCCGGCGCCCTGATCGGGCTCGTGGTGCCCGGGGTGGAGCTCGACGACGTGGCCTGCACCGCCAAGACCCTGCCCGAGTTCGTGGGCTTGTGGCAGCAGATGCTCACCGACTCCGAGACGCGGACCGAGCCACCTGGCGACGCTCCGCTCGGCGAGCCGCAGCCGTGATCGACCCGAGCCGCGGCCCGGCCACGCGACGCCCGTGACCTCGCGCAGCTTCCGGACCGACGAGAACGCGGCGTTCGAGCGGCCGCGACGACACACCAAGCCCCGCACCAAGGACCGGCCGGACTACTCCAAGGCCGAGATCGGGGTGATCATCACCGTCGACCGGGGTCGCTTCCGGGTCCTGGTCGGCGACCACGAGGTGACGGCCACGAAGGCGCGCCAGCTGGGGCGGACCGGGGTGATCGTGGGCGACCGGGTCCGCGTCGTGGGCGACACCACCGGCGAGGAGGGCAGCCTCGGCCGCATCGTCGCGGTGGAGCAGCGGCTGACCGTGCTGCGCCGGACCGCGGACGACGACGACCCGTTCGAGCGGCCGATCGTGGCCAACGCCGACCAGCTCGTCATCGTCACCGCCCTGGCCGACCCGCCGCCCCGGACCGGGATGATCGACCGCATCCTCGTCGCCGGGTTCGACGCCGGCATCGAGCCGCTGCTCTGCCTGACCAAGGCCGACCTGGCCGGCCCGGAGGAGCTGGTGGCCCAGTACGCACCGCTCGGGGTGCCGGTGCAGACGGTCTCCCCCGGCGCGGACCTCACCGACCTGCGGGCGGCGCTGCACGAGCGGACGAGCGTCTTCGTCGGGCACTCCGGCGTGGGCAAGTCCACCTTGGTCAACGCGCTCATCCCCGACGCCCACCGGGGCACCGGAGCGGTGAACGAGGTCACCGGACGGGGCCGGCACACGTCGAGCTCGGCGATCGCCCTGCGGCTGCCGGCCCTCGCGGCGCCCGGGGACGCCGGTTGGGTCATCGACACCCCGGGCGTCCGCTCCTTCGGGCTGAGCCACGTGACGCGGGAGAGCCTGGTCTCCGCCTTCGCCGACCTGTCCGACATCACCCAGGACTGCCCGCGCGGCTGCAACCACCACACCGGGGCACCCGAGTGCGCCCTGGACGCCGCGGTGGCTCAGGGCGGGCTCAGCAGCGCCCGTCTGGAGTCGTTCCGGCGGATGCTCGACTCGGGCCAGTAGCGTACGGAGCATGTCCCCGCCCGACCTCGACGCCGCCCCTGCCCGCGCCGGCAGCAGGCGGCAGGACCCGCTGCACCGGGGCCTGACCGACGACCTCCGGCTGGCCCACCTGCTGGCCGACGACGCCGACTCCATCACCATGAGCCGGTTCAAGGCGCTCGACCTGCAGGTGAGCGCCAAGCCCGACCTGACTCCGGTGTCCGACGCCGACACCGCCGTGGAGGAGTCGATGCGGCGCACCCTCGCCCGGGCCCGGCCGCGCGACGCCGTGCACGGTGAGGAGATGGCCGACACCGGCTGGGGTCCGCGGCGGTGGGTGGTCGACCCGATCGACGGCACCAAGAACTTCGTCCGCGGCGTCCCTGTCTGGGCCACGCTGATCTCGCTGATGGTCAACGACGAGGTCGTGGTCGGGGTGGTCAGCGCACCGGCGCTGAACCGCCGCTGGTGGGCCAGCCTGGGTGGCGGGGCGTACGCCGGGAAGTCGCTGATGTCCCCGGTGAAGTGCCAGGTCTCCGGCGTCGCGGCGATCGAGGACGCGTCGCTGAGCTACGCCGAGGTCGGCGAGTGGGTGGACGCGGGCCAGGGTCAGCAGTTCGTCGACCTGCTCCGCACCTGCTGGCGGACGCGGGCCTACGGGGACTTCTGGTCCTACATGCTGCTGGCCGAGGGCGGGGTGGACATCGCCTGCGAGCCCGACCTCGAGCTGCACGACATGGCGGCCTGCTCGGTCATCGTCTCCGAGGCGGGAGGCCGCTTCACCGACGTCGACGGGCGGCCGGGACCGCTGGGTGCGGGTGCCTACGCCACCAACGGGCACCTGCACGACGCCGTGCTCGCCCAGCTGCGGCCCAGCGACGTCTGAGCCGGTGAGCAGCGACGGGCCGGTCACCGGGGTCCTGCTGGCCGCGGGAGCCGGTCGCCGGGCAGGTGGCCCCAAGGCGCTGCGACGCGACCCGGACGGCCGCTCCTGGCTCGGCCGGACCCTCCAGGTGCTGCGCGACGGTGGCTGCGACGACATCGTGGTGGTGCTCGGGGCGGCTGCGGCCCAGGCCCGGGAGCTGCTGGCCGAGGAGCCGGCGGAGTCCCTCGACGCGGTGACGGTGATCGAGAACCCCTCCTGGCTCGACGGCGTCGCCGGGTCGCTACGGCTAGGACTGGCCACCGCCGCCGGCGGGTCGGCGAGCGCGGCCCTGGTGCACCTGGTGGACCTACCGGACGTGGGAGCGGCCGTGTTGCGCCGGCTCCTGGCCGAGGTCGCGCCCACCTCCGGGGCTCTCGCCCGGGCCGGCTACGCGGGCGTCCCCGGCCACCCCGTCCTGATCGGACGGGACCACCTGCCCTCGGTGCTCGACGGGCTGGCCGGCGACCGCGGCGCACAGGTCTACCTGGACGCGGCCGGCGCGGTGCTGGTGGAGTGCGGCGACCTGGCCACGGGTGCCGACGCCGACGGTCCCGCCCCGGCCGCCGTGACGGCCCCCCCGAGCGTCGCCGACCCCGAGCGCAGCTGACGTCGTGCGCGAGGTGCTGGCCCAGCTGCTGGCCTGGTGGCAGGCCGGCCAGACCGTCGCGATGGCCACCGTGGTGAGCACCTGGCGGTCGGCGCCCCGGCCGCCCGGCGCGGTGCTGCTGGTCGGGCCGGACGGCACGGTGGTGGGCTCGGTCTCGGGTGGCTGCGTCGAGGCCGACGTCGTCGCCCTGGCCGAGGGCGTGATCGCGAGCGGGGTGCCGGTGCTGGCCCGGTACGGCGTCACCGACGCCGACGCCGCCGCGGTGGGGCTGACCTGTGGCGGCGAGCTCGAGGTCCACGTCGAGGCCGTCTCCGCCACGACCTTCCCCGAGCTGGAGCGGGTGGCCGGGGCCGTCACCGCGGGGCAGCCGGTCGCGGTGGCCACCGTGGTCGAGCACCCTGATCCCGACCGGACCGGTCGCCGGCTCGTCGTGGGCCCGGAGACCGGGGAACCACAGGCGTTCGGACCGGTCCTGGGCAGCGGGCGCGCCGACGCCGCGGTGGCCGACGACGTGCGCGGCCTGCTCGCCGCCGGGCGCAGCGAGCTGCTGACCTACGGTCCGGACGGCGAGCGGCGAGGCACCGGCATGCGCGTCTTCGCCGGCGTCCTCGGGCCCCGGCCCCGGATGCTGGTCTTCGGCTCCAGCGACTTCGCCGCCGCCGTGGTGCGGGTGGGTGCCTTCCTCGGCTACCGGGTGACGGTCTGCGACGCCCGCTCGCGCTTCACCACCCCCGCCCGCTTCCCGGCGGCTGACGAGCTGGTGCTGGACTGGCCGCACCGGTACCTGTCCGCCGAGGCGGCGGCGGGGCGAACCGACCGCTCCACCGTGCTCTGCGTGCTGACCCACGACCCCAAGTTCGACGTGCCGCTGCTGGAGGTGGCCCTGCGGCTGCCGGTGGGCTACGTGGGGGCCATGGGCTCCCGGCGGACCCACCAGGACCGGCTGGACCGGCTGCGGCAGGCCGGCCTCTCGACCGCCGAGCTGGATCGGCTGGCCAGCCCGATCGGCCTGGACCTCGGCGCCCGGACGCCGGAGGAGACGGCCGTCTCCATCGCCGCCGAGATCGTCGGGTCGCGCTGGGGCGGTGCCGGACGGCCGCTCCGCGAGGTGTCCGGGCGGATCCACCACGAGCCGGTCTAGCCGGCCCGGGCATGGGCCTGGCCCGGTGTGCGAGCCTGCGCCAGGAGCGGGATGTGCGGCAGGACAGAATGGCAGCATGCAGCTCACCCGCCGCTTCCGCCTGCCCGCGACGACCGAGCAGGCGTGGGAGGCGTTCAGCCACCTGGAGCGGGTGGCGCCCTTCTTCCCCGGAGCCGTCCTGACCCCCACCGGCCCCGATAGCTTCCGCGGCTCGGTCAACATGAAGATCGGTCCGGTCCCGCTGACCTACACCGGCACGGGCACCTATCTGGACCGCAGCGCCGGACGCCGCCGGGTGGTGGTGCAGGCCCGCGGCCAGGACGAGCGCGGCCTCGGCGGCGCGGCGGTCCAGGTGCGGACCTCCCTGCACGCCCGCGGAGCCGAGACCGAGGTCGAGGTGGTCACCGAGCTCGAGCTGACCGGGAAACCGGCTCGGTACGGCACCGCGGTGATCGAGCAGGCTGTCGACAAGCTCCTGGACCAGTTCGTCAGCTCGCTGACCGAGCGTTTCGCCACCGGCACCGTGGGGGCGATGGACGGATCGGTCGGGGCCCCGGTCCCGCCCTCGGTCGCGGCCCCGGCGGTCGATGCCGGCGCACCGAACGGGACAGACGTGGTGCCGCCGCTCGCGCCGACGTCGACGCAGCCCCGGCACAGCGACGGACGGCCGCCGGTGGGCACGGTCCAGGTGCCGCGGCGGGCGCAGGCCCCGAGTGGCTCAGCGGTGCTGGTACGACGCTACGGCCCGGTCGCGCTGGCTGCTGCCGTGGTCAGCGTGGTGGCCCTGCGGCTGATCCGCCGCTGAGCACACGGGCGCTCAGATGATGCGGAGCCGGACCGTCTCGGGCAGGCTGCGCAGCTTGTCGAGCAGCGCCTCGGTGAAGGGGCCGGCGATGTCGGTGACCACGTAGCCGAGGTCGCCGCGGGTGGACAGCGTCTGGCTCTCGATGTTCACGCCGAAGTCGGCCAGCACACCGTTCACGGTGGCCAGCACCCCGGGGACGTTGTGGTGGACGTGCAGGATCCGGCTGCGGCCCGGCGCATCGACCGCCTGGACGTGCGGCAGGTTGACCGACATGGTCGTGGTCCCGGCGCCCGCGAAGTCGCCGAGCTTCCCGGCGACGTAGCGGCCGATGTCCTCCTGCGCCTCCTCGGTGGAACCGCCCACGTGGGGGGTGAGGATGACGTTGGGCAGGCCCTGCAGCGAGGAGACGAACGGGTCTCCCGCGGTCTTGGGCTCCTCGGCGAAGACGTCCAGGGCCGCCCCCGCGAGGTGGCCGGAGAGCAGGTGCTCGCGCAGCGCGTCGTGGTCGACCACGATGCCACGGCAGAGGTTGAGGAAGAGGCTGCGGGGACGCATCTTGGCGAACTGCTCGGCCCCGAAGAGACCGGCGTTCCCCTCGCGCCCGTCGACGTGCAGGGTGACCGTCTCGGCCTCCGCCAGCAGCTGGTCGAGGGAGTCGCAGCGCTGGGCGTTGCCCAGCGCGAGCTTGTCGGCCACGTCGTAGTAGAGGACCCGCATGCCCAGGGACTCCGCCACCACCGACAGCTGGCTGCCGATGTTGCCGTACCCGACGATGCCGAGCGTGCGTCCGCGGACCTCGTGGGCTCCCTTGGCCGACTTGTCCCAGATGCCGGCGTGCATCCGCGCGTTCTTGTCGGTGAGGTGCCGGGCCATGGCGATGATCTCGGCGACCACCAGCTCCACCACGCTGCGGGTGTTGGAGAAGGGGGCGTTGAAGACCGCGGTGCCGCGCTCGGCGGCCGCGGCGAGGTCCACCTGGTTGGTGCCGATGCAGAAGGCGCCGACGCCGAGCAGCCTCGGCGCCGCGTCCAGCACCGCGCTGGTGACCTGGGTCTTGGACCGGATGCCCAGCAATTGCACGTCCTGCACGGCCTCGATCAGCTCGGCCTCGTCCAAGGCACCGACGGTGGTCGACACCTCGATCCCGCGTTCGGTGAGCACCCGGACGGCCTCGGGGTGGATGTTCTCGAGCAGCAGTGCCTTCATCGGTCCCTCGTCAGTCCTGCGGTGCGGCGGATGGCGGGAGCCAGTCTAGGAACCCCGGCGCCCCGGTCCCCCGTCGTCCCGCGCCCTGGGCTCGAGCGCATCCTGCGAGCTGAGCCCGTCGACGGGCCTTCGACAAGCTCAGGCAACGGAATCCCCGCCGCGCGCTGAGCCCGTCGACGGCCTTCGACAAGCTCAGGCAACGGACCCTCCTCCTCGCGCCCTGAGCCTGTCCAAGGGGCCTTCGACAGGCTCAGGCAACGGAAGCCGTGGCCGGCGATCTCATCCGGCCAGCACCGAGGGCGCGAGATCCCGGTACGCGGGCCACGGCCCGCGGCCGGTGGCCGAGAGCACGGCGTCCAGACAGGCGGCGGCGAAGGCGTCGGCCGCGGCGGCGAGCAGGGCGTTGAACCCCTCGGTACTGGTCCGCGGGCCGGACGGCGGAGGGATCAGGCCCGAGGCCAGGCCGAAGACGGTGTCGCCGTCGGTCATCGAGTGGACCGGCCGGATCGCCCGGGCCATGCCGTCGTGCGCGACGGCGGCCACCTTGGCCGCCTCGGCCTTGGTCAGCGTGGCGTCGGTCAGCACCACCCCGATGGTGGTGGCCAGCGACGGTGCCGGGTGGCGGCTGGCCGACTCCAGGGCCAGCCGTTCCCCTTCCGACGGCTCGGCCAGGTGACGCTCGGCGTCGGCCCACAGCCGTCCGGTGCTGGGCTGCACCACCGAGCCCGCGGCGTTGACGACCACCGCCGCCGCGACCGAGCCGAGGTCTCCCAGCCCGAGCTCGGCGTACCCGAAGCCACCTTTGAGCCCACGGCACTGCGCTCCGGTGCCGGCCCCCACGCAGCCCCGGGCGGGTGGGTCCACGCTGGCCGCGTCCAGGGCGGCGGCGCCGAACGCCGCGGTCGGCCGGTGGTCGAAGTGGCCACCCCGACCGAGGTCGAAGATCACCGCCGCCGGCACCACCGGCACCACCGCGTGCGGTTGCGGCCCGACCCGGAAGCCGATCCGCCGGGCCGCCAGGCTGCTCATCACGCCGTCCGCGGCGGCCAGCCCGTACGCGCTGCCGCCGGTCAGCACCACCGCGTGCACCTGCTCGACCAGGGTGCGCGGGTCGAGCGCATCGGTCTCCCGGGTGCCCGGGCCGCCCCCGCGCACGTCGACCCCGCCGACGGCTCCCTCGGGTGCGAACACCACGGTGGTGCCGGTCAGCCAGCCGTCGCCGTCCGCGGTGTGGTGGCCGATCTCGAAGCCTGCGATCACCTCGACACCCTAGGCCCCGGTGGGTGTCGCTCAGCCCACGGTGTAGAGGGTGGAGCGCATCCCGAAGCGCCACTGGAAGGCCGAGCCCGAGACGGTGACCGAGGACGCGCTGCCGACGACCTTGATCGTGGTCACCCGGCCACCCCAGCGTCCGGAGCCGTCCCGGTCGATCACCTGGAGCCGGCGCACCGTGCCCACCGACGGCCAGCTCCGGGCCACGCTGGTCGCGCTGATGGTCTTGGTCCAGGCCTGGGAGGTGACCACGCCGTCGTAGGGGTCGGGGTGGGCTGTCAGGTAGGGCAGGTTGCTCTTTGCAGCGGCACCGCCGTTGGAGGAGGCGAACTGGGTCAGGGCGACCTTGCCCTGGTAGGTGACGATGGTGCCGGCGGTGGCCCGGACCGCGGCGTCGCCCTGGGCGTTCTCCGAGGCCAGACCGCGGTACACCTGGCAGGTGGGGGTGTCGCAGATGTCGTAGCCGTCATAGTCGTAGAAGTCACGCAGTCGGACGGCGTAGGAGCGGGCGGCCACGGCCTGGGCACGGACCGCGTCGGCGGCCCAGGAGGTCGGCATCTCCGCGGGGACCACGGCCCGGACGTAGTCCTCGAGCAGCACCCGGTTGACGGTGCGGCCGCCGGTGCCCCGCTTGACCAGGGCGACCGTGCCCCGGTAGGAGCGGGTGCCGCCGCCGGGCAGCACGACCGTGACCACCTTGCCCGTGTCCGCGAACGACCAGGTCGAGGTGGAGAGCCCGGTGGTCCGCGTTCTCCAGGCGCCGGCCGCCGTCCGGAAGGCCAGCCGGTAGCCCGACCCCGAGCGGGCGATCCGCCAGGAGGTGTAGTCCGGGCCGGTGGGCAGGGTCAGGCTGTGGCCGCTGGCGTCGCGGACCCGGAGGCCCTGAGCCGGCCGCACCCGCAGGTCGCTGTCGGTGTCCGCGGTCACCCAGACCTTCACCCTGGTCCCGGCCGGCATCGGGCTCAGCCCGGTGCCCGGGTAGTAGAAGGCGAGGATCTGCTTCCAGCTCAGGCCTTGGCGCGCCGCGCCGTAGGCGCCGTACTGGGACATGCCGAACCCGTGGCCGAACCCGGCACCCCGGACGGTGAAGCTGCCCGCTGTCGGGGCCACCGCCGAGTCGGCCGAGGCGACCGACGTCGCGGTCGGGGCCAGCGGACCCACCAGGCCGAGGGCCACCACCAGGCCGACGAACCGGCCGATCCGGTGTCGGAGCGTGCGCGGAGGAGGTGACGAGGGCATGGGTGTTCCTTCTTCGGGGGACCCCCAGGCTGCACCAGGCTGGAGCACGACACGCCGGTATCGCCCGGCGATCTCCAGGTCCCCAGGGGAAGTCGGGACCAAGGTCCCGGGGGCCTCGGACGCCGTCCCGGCCGGCCCCGGCCGGGACGTGTCGGCGTGGCCGCAGGCCTCAGACCGGTACCTCAGCACCCTTCGCGGCGGAGGCGTAGCACGCGTCCACCACGAGCGCGCGGGCCAGCCCTTCGTGGCCCCGGTGGGCGGAGAAGTCCCCGGACCAGACCTTGCTGAGGAAGTCGCGGACGGCGACGGTGTGCCCACCGTCGGGCGGCACGGCCGGGGAGAGCTCGGCCGGGACCCCCTGGACCTCGGTCCAGATGCTCAGCTTCCGGTACGGGTCGACGGGCGCGCCGCCCCACTCCACGCTGGCGCCGCCCTCGGAGCCGTAGAGGGTGACGTAGCACTGGTCCCGCGGGATCCACTGCGCCCAGCTGGACTCCAGCAGCAGCGTGCCACCGCCGGCCAGCCGGAGGAAGGCCGTCGACAGGTCCTCCACGTCGAAGTTGCCCTCCTGCACCCCGGTCTTGGCCATGCTGGTCGAGCCGCCCCGGCCCCGGGGGCCGAACTCGGCGTAGGTGGCGGCGGTGGCGG
>Ga0210040_10010897_pt1 | contig 10365 bp, 7 predicted proteins | sample CryGeyCG12114_NA_FD_185462 | JGI IMG/M metagenome (GOLD analysis project Ga0210040, IMG submission 185462) | Groundwater microbial communities from aquifer - Crystal Geyser CG19_WC_8/21/14_NA (SPAdes) (version 2) | ecosystem: Environmental > Aquatic > Deep subsurface > Groundwater | place: USA...
CCTCCAGGCCGACCTGGAGGCGCCCCGGCCCTCGCCAGGCCGTGAGCAGCCCCGGCCGCAGCTGCAGCAGCACCTCGTCGTCCCCCGCCCGCCGTCCTCCGCCTGCGCGTCGAGGCTGCCAGGGCCGGGGAGGGCGGCGCGGGCGCCGTCCACAGGGGCAGTCGGGGGCTGAGGACGACGACGGCGGAGGACCCGTGGTGCGGGTCCTCCGCCGCCGCAGCGTTCTGGAGGGTCAGGTCGTGGAGATCAAGAAGCCTTGCCGAGGATGCGGTTGAGGTTCGTGCCGCACACCGGGCACTTGCCCTTGGCCATCCGGCGACCGTTCGTCTCGACGACGTCGCCCTCGGCCTCGCGCTTCTCCTTGCACTTCACGCAGTAGAACTCGCCCTTGTAGGTCTCAGCCATGGAGGCCTCCTCGTTGTCGGCTCAGGGCCCTGGAGGGACCGCGCGACGAGGCCGCGGCAGTGCGTCCTCCGGGGCGGGGACCGCGACACAGTAGCCGAGCCGCTTCGCTGCGTCAGGGCCGTGCGCGGAGATCGAGAGGAACCCCGGACGCCGGGGTTCGTCCCGGCTTCCCCTCCGGGGGAGCGCCGACGCCCAGGGAACCTCAGCGACAACGGTAGGCAGGGGTCGCGGAATCGTCAACGGGAAGCCACGCAGCCCGCCGCATCCGCACGCAGCGTGCAGGGCCGGTGACCTGCTGTGCGACCTCTGGGCGACGCGGGCGGGCCAGGGCCGCGAGGTCCCCCGCACGGACGCCCCGACGGCTACGGTGCGAGCCATGGTGGCGCGGGAGGCGCGCACCGCGGACTCGACGCGGTCGGGGCAGGAGCCACAGGCTCCCGAGCCCCGGAGCGAGCGCGCGCCGGTCGAGGTCCGCCGCAGCTCGCGTCGCCAGCGCACGGTGACCGCCTACCGCGACGGCGGGACGGTCGTCGTCCTCATCCCCGACGGCTTCTCCGCCGCCGAGGAGGACGTGTGGGTCGAGCGGATGGTCACCCGCCTGGCCGCCCAGGAGCAGCGGCGCCGCCTCAGCGACGACGCGCTCGATCGCCGCGCCGCGGAGCTGTCCGAGCGCTACCTCGGCGGCATCCCGCGCCCGACGAGCGTGCGGTGGGTGGCCAACCAGAGCACCCGCTGGGGCTCGACGACCACCGCCGACGGCAGCATCCGCCTCTCCGACCGGCTCCAGGGCCTGCCCGCATGGGTGGTCGACTACGTCCTCGTCCACGAGCTGGCGCACCTCGTCGAGCACGGGCACGGCGAGGCGTTCTGGGCCCTGGTCGACGCCTACCCCCGCAGCGAGCGCGCCCGCGGCTACCTCGAGGGCTTCGCCGCCGCGCGCGACCTGCCGGCCGGCGAGGTCGACGACAGCGCCGACCCCACCGCCCCGCTCGACCGCCGCTAGGCGCCCGCGGCCAGCAGCGCCGCCGCGCGGTGCAGGCGCGGCGGCAGGTCGGCCACGACGCCCTCGGGCAGGGCGTCCAGCGGCCACCACGCGACGCCGTCGCTCTCGTCGCTGACCGCGGGCACGGCCGTGGCCGGCGCGGTGGCGAGGAAGGCGACGTCCAGGTGCTCGGAGCAGCGCCCGAACGCCCCGGGCAGGGCGTGGCGGTCCAGGTCGGCCGGGGCGCCCTCGAGGGCCAGGGACAGGCCGCCGGGCGCGGCCGCCAGCCCGGTCTCCTCGACGGCCTCGCGCAGCGCCGCGGCGGCCAGCGAGGCGTCGGCGGCCTCGACGTGCCCGCCCGGCTGCACCCAGAACCGGCCCTTGCGGTGCAGCACGAGCAGCGCGCGGCGGCCGGTCTCGTCGAGGACGAGGCAGGACGCCGTCAGGTGGGCCGGCGGGCCGGCCTTGGCCAGGGCGTCCGGGTGGCCGCGCAGGTGCGCGAGGTAGTCCTGGCGCAGCTGCTCCTGCCCAGGGTCGGCCGGCGTCCAGGAGCCCAGCTCGGCGAGCGCCTCGGCGTGCGGGCCGCTCACCCGGGCTGCCCGCCGGTGCCCCCGCCGCTGCCCTCGCCGCCGCCGCTGCCCTCGTCGAGGATCTGCTGCAGGGCGGCGTCCACGTCGGCGGAGGACGCCTCGGCGTCGCTGCGCCGACGCGCGTAGCCGTCGGGGTCGTCCAGGTCGGCGGCGTTGGGCAGCAGGTCGGGGTGCGCCCAGACCGCGTCGCGCCCGTCGCGGCCGCGGGCGGCCTCCAGCACCGACCACAGGCGGGCGGCGTCGCGCAGGCGGCGGGGCCGCAGCTCGAGGCCCACGAGGCTCGCGAGCACGTGCTCGGCGGGCCCGCCGGAGGCCCGGCGACGCCTCACGGCCTCGCGCAGGGCGCCGGCCTGGGGGAGCGTGCCGCGGGTGGCGGCGTCCACCAGCTCGTCGACCCAGCCCTCGACGAGGGCCAGCGCGGTCTCGAGGCGGTCGAGCGCGGACTGCTGCGCGGGGGTGCGCTGGAGGTCGAACATGCCCGAGGACAGCGCCTGCTGCAGCGCCTGCGGGTCGCTCGGGTCGACCGAGCGCACGGCCTCCTCGATCCGGTCGGTGTCGATGGTGATGCCCCGCGCGTAGGCCTCGACCGCGCCGAGCAGGTGCCCGCGCAGCCACGGCACGTGCGCGAACAGGCGGGCGTGCGCGGCCTCGCGGGCGGCGAGGAACAGCCGCACCTCCGCGAGCGGGACGCCGAGGCCCTCGGCGAACGCGGCCACGTTGGCCGGCACGAGCGCGACCGTGTGCCCGTCGGTCAGCGGCAGGCCGACGTCGGTGGCCGAGACCACCTCGCGGGCCAGGCCGCCGACCGCCTGGCCGAGCTGCATCCCGAAGACGGCGCCGCCGATCGAGCGCATCATCGCGCCGGTGCCGGCGAGCATCGGCGCCAGCTCCTCCGGGGCCTGCTGGGCCATCGCGGCGGCGACGGCGTCGGCCACCGAGGAGGCCACCGGCTCGGCCAGGCGCCGCCACACCGGCAGCGTCGCCTCGACCCACTCCGAGCGCGACCACGCGCGCTGGGAGCCGGCGCCGGCCGGGAGGTCGGTGACGGCGTCGAGCCACAGGTCGGCCAGGCGCAGCGCTTCGCCGACCTCGCGCTGCGCGGCGTCGCCGGTGCTCGGGTCGCCGCCCGCGACGGCGGCCTGGCGGGCCAGGTCGCGCGCGAGCTCCCAGTTGACCGGGCCCTCGCCGGAGGTGGCGAGCAGGCGCTGCACCGACGCCATGACCTGCGCCATGGCCGCCGGGTCGTCGCTCAGGCGCTGGATGAGCTCGGCCGGGTCGATGCCCGGGGGCAGGCCCGCGCCGGCGGGGAACCCTGGCGGGAGGCCGCCGGTGAGCCCGGCGCCGCCGAGGGCCGAGAAGAGCTGGGACAGCGGGTCCTGCGGGTCTGGGGGCGGCTGCTGCGCGTCGTCCTCGGGCCGGTCCTCGTCGGGGTGGTCGGGCACCGGGACCTCCTGCGGGTCGGGCGGGACGGGTGGCCGGGCTCCCGGGCGCGGGGTCGGTCGGGGGCACCGGTCAGAATGGGCGTCGAGTGGGCCGCGCCGAGGTCCACCGTACCCAGCACGCCGACAGCACCCGTCAGCACGCCGACAGCACGCCGTCAGCCCGGTCCCGGGCGCTTGGAGGTCCGGTGCCCGACCGCCAGCCCCTGCGCGTCGTGGCGGTGCACGACGCCGCGACCCCCGGGGAGCCCCCGGCGCCGGACGGCGTCGACCGGGTCCAGCAGCACCGGGTCGAGCACCACCGGGTCGAGCACCACCGGGTCGACCTCACGAGCCCGGACGTCGTCCGGGTGCTCGCGGGCGTCGACGCCGTCGTCCACGTCGCGGTGGACACCGACCTCGAGGCCGCCCTGGCGCTCGACCCGAGCCGCCGCCGCGAGCGCGCCGCCGGAGCCGCCCGGGCGGTGACCACCGCGGCTGCGGCCGTCGGTGCCGGCCGGCTCGTCGCGGTGAGCAGCGCGATGGTCCTCGGCGCGCTGCCCGACGCGCCGGTGCCGCTGGCCGAGGACGCCCCGCTGCGCGCGGTGCCCGACGACGGCCTCGTCGGCGACCTGCTCGCCGTCGAGGCGGTGCTGGACCGGGCGCGCTCGGCCCACCCCGGCACCGCGGTGGCGGTGCTGCGCCCCGCGGCGCTCGTGGGGCCCGGCGTCGACACCGTCACGACCCGGCACTTCGAGGCCCCCCGGCTCCTGACCCTGCGCGACTCGCCGTCCCTGTGGCAGTTCTGCCACGTCGACGACCTCGCCTCCGCCGTCGTCGTGGCCCTGGACTCCGGCCTCGCGGGCTCGCTGACGGTGGCGAGCACCGTGGTCCTCACGCAGCAGGTCCTCGAGCGGGCGTCCGGCATGCGCCGCGTGGAGCTGCCGTCGCGGCTGGCCCTGGCCACCGCCGAGAGGCTGCAGCGCGTCGGGGTGCTGCCGATGCCGGCCGGGGACCTCGCCTACGTCGTGCACCCGTGGGTGGTGGGCTCCGAGCGGCTGCGCGCGGCGGGCTGGGCGCCGGCGCACGACAACGCGCAGTGCCTGGCCGTGCTGCTGGAGCAGGTGGCGGCCCGCCGTGCCCGCCCGGCGGGCACCCGGGTCGTGCACCCGGCCGCGCTGGGCGCCGCGGGGGCGGCCGTCGCCCTCGTCGGCACCGCCGCCCTCCTGCGCCAGGCGCGCGCCCGACGCCGGAGCCGGCCGTGAGCGCCACCGACCCGACCATCGACCCCGCCGCGAACGCCCCGCAGCCGCGCACGGTCGCGGCGCTGGTCTGCGGCGGCTCCGCGGTCCTCCTGCTCTCGCTGCTGGCGCTGCTTCCGGTGCCGTACGCGGTGGAGAGCCCCGGCCCGGTGCGCGACACCCTCGGCGAGGTGGACGGCGTCCCGCTCATCGAGGTCTCCGGCGCGCCCACCTACCCCACTGAGGGGTCCCTGGCCCTGACCACGGTGCGGATCTCCGGCGGCCCGGGCACCGGCGTGAGCCTCCCGCAGGTCGTGCGCGCCTGGCTGGACCCGACCCGGGTGGCGGTGCCGGAGGAGGTCGTCTTCCCCGTCGGGGCCACCTCGGAGCAGGTCGCCGAGCGCGACGCCGCCGACATGACCACCTCGCAGGAGAACGCCACGGCGGCGGCCCTGGCCGAGCTCGGCGTCGCGGTGCCCACCACCCTCACCGTCGCGGCGGTGGGCGAGGGCTCGCGGGCCGAGGGGCTCATCGAGGCGGGCGACGTCATCACCGGCGTGGACGGCGCGGAGGTGGCCGACCTCGCCGACCTGCGGTCGGTGCTCCAGCGGGGGAGCGCGGGGGAGCCCGTCGTGGTCGCCCTCGAGCGCGACGGCCAGGCGCAGGACGTCTCCGTCCCGACGACCCCGGGCCCCGACGGCGCGGTGCAGCTCGGCGTCCTCGTCGACCCGGTCTTCGACTTCCCCGTGGACGTGCAGATCCAGGTCGACCGGATCGGCGGCCCCAGCGCGGGCATGGTCTTCGCCCTCGGCGTGCTCGACGTCCTCACCCCCGGAGCGCTGACCGGCGGGCGGTCGGTCGCCGGCACGGGCACCATCGACGCCTCGGGCCAGGTCGGCACCATCGGCGGCATCGCGCAGAAGATGGCCGGCGCGCGGGCCGCCGGGGCCTCGCTCTTCCTGGCCCCCGCGGGCAACTGCGACGACGTGGTCGGCCACGTGCCGGCGGGGCTGCAGGTGGTGCCGGTCGAGACGCTGCACGAGGCCCGGGAGGCGGTCGAGACCGTCGCGGGCGGCGGCGGCGAGGACCTGCCGACCTGCTCGGACTGAGCCGGACCGGCCCCCGACCAGGGACTTTGCCATCTCTTGACCCATGACGGATGCTGTCGTGGTCTGCCCCGCCGCGCTGTCAGCAGCGCGTGCGACCATCCGGGGGCCACAGCCCCTCCGCCCCAGCCCCTAGGTGAGCACCGGTGAGTTCCCCAGCACAGCCCCGCCCACCCCGACGACCGGCCGCGGGCGCCCAGCGGCGGCGGCGCGTCCTCGTCCCGACCCTGGTGGTCGTCGCCGCCGTCCTCGCCGTGATCACCCTGCTGTCGCGCGTGGGCACCGAGGTGCTGTGGTTCCGCCAGCTCGGCTTCGGCGACGTCTACAGCACCCGCCTGGTCACCCAGGGCCTGCTCTTCCTCGCCGCCGGCGCGCTCATGGCCGGCGGGGTCGCGGCGAGCCTGTCACTGGCCTACCGCAGCCGCCCGCTGTACGCGCCGGTCTCCGAGGCGGCCCAGAACCTCGACCGCTACCGCGAGAGCCTCGAGCCGCTGCGCCGCGTCGTGCTCGTCGCGCTGCCGGCCCTGCTCGGGCTCTTCGCCGGCTCGGCCGCGGCGGGGGCCTGGCAGACCGTCCTGCTGTGGCTGAACCGCACGGAGTTCGGCCAGCGCGACCCCGAGTTCGGCATGGACATCGGCTTCTTCGTCTTCACCCTGCCGTTCCTGCGCTTCCTCGTCGGGCTGCTCATCGCCGTCGTGCTGCTGTCGGGTCTGGCCGGGCTGGCCACGCACTACCTCTACGGCGGCGTGCGGCTGCAGGGGCCCGGCCCCCGCACCACCCGCGCCGCGCGGATCCACCTCGCCGTCCTCGGCGGGGCGCTGATCCTGCTCCAGGCCGCCTCGTACTGGCTCGACCGCTACTCGGCGCTGACCAACCGCGGCACCACGACGAGCGGCACCGCCCTCGACGGCGCCACCTACACCGACGTCAACGCCGTGATCCCCGCCCGCGGCATCCTCGCCGTCATCGCGGTGCTGTGCGCCCTGCTGTTCTTCACCGCGGCGTTCAACGGCAACTGGCGCCTCCCGCTCTCGGGCGTCGCGCTGCTCGTCGTGTGCGCGGTGGTCGGCGCAGGCATCTACCCGGCCGCCGTCCAGCGCTTCCAGGTGGTGCCCAGCGAGGCCAGCCGCGAGGCGCCCTACATCCAGCGGAACATCGACGCCACGCAGGCGGCCTTCGGCGTCGAGGGGGTCGAGGCGCAGGTCTACACGCCCGAGACCACCGGCTCGGCGGGCGCGCTGCGCGAGGACGCCGACACGACGGCCAGCATCCGCCTGGTCGACCCGGCGATCGTCAGCCCCACCTTCCGCCAGCTGCAGCAGAACCGGGCCTTCTACGGCTTCCCCGACTCCCTCGACGTCGACCGCTACACGATCGACGGCCAGAGCCAGGACACCGTGATCGCCGTCCGCGAGCTCAACCAGCGCGGTCTGCCCTCCAACAGCTGGGTGAACCGGCACATCAACTACACCCACGGCTACGGCGTCGTCGCTGCGGCGGGCAACCAGCGCGGCGCCAACGGCCAGCCGTCGTTCCTCCAGCAGGGCATCCCCAGCCAGGGCGTGCTCGGGGTCGAGGAGCCGCGGATCTACTTCGGGGAGCAGGCGCCGGAGTTCTCCATCGTCGGCGCCCCCGCGGGCACGGCGCCGCGCGAGCTCGACTACCCCGACGACGACGAGCCCAGCGGCGAGGTGCGCAACACCTACACCGGCGACGGCGGGCCGGGGATCGGCAACTACCTGACCCGCCTGCTCTACGCGATCAAGTTCGGCGACGCCAACATCCTCCTGTCGAACGAGGTCAACGCCGAGTCGCAGATCCTCTACGACCGCAACCCCCGCGAGCGCGTGGCGAAGGTCGCCCCGTTCCTCACCCTCGACGGCGACCCGTACCCCGCCGTGGTCGACGGGCGCGTGGTGTGGATCGTCGACGGCTACACGACCTCCTCGGCGTACCCGTACGCGCAGTCGCAGGAGCTGGAGAGCGCCACCCGCGACACCGTCACCGCGGCCAACGGCGCCGTCGTGGCGCTGCCGGCGCGCGAGGTCAACTACATCCGCAACTCGGTCAAGGCCACGGTCGACGCCTACAGCGGCGAGGTCGACCTCTACGCCTGGGACGAGGAGGACCCCGTCCTCGAGAGCTGGATGAAGGTCTTCCCGGACGCCGTGCAGCCGCTGTCGGCGATCGACGGCGACCTCATGTCCCACCTGCGCTACCCCGAGGACCTCTTCAAGGTGCAGCGGCAGGTGCTGGCCAACTACCACGTCACCGAGGCCGGCTCCTTCTACAGCCGCCAGGGCTTCTGGCAGGTGCCGGACGACCCGACCGGGGGCAACGAGGCGACGGCGCAGAACCAGCCGCCGTACTACCTCACCCTGCAGATGCCGGGGCAGGAGGAGCCGGCGTTCTCCCTCACGTCGACGTACATCCCGATCGCCCAGCAGGGCAACGTCCGCAACGTGCTCACCGGCTTCCTCGCGGTGGACGCCGACGCGGGCAGCGAGGCGGGGGAGCGCCGCGAGGGCTACGGCACCCTGCGGCTGCTCGAGGTGCCCACGGACGCCAACGTCAACGGCCCCGGCCAGGTGCAGAACGAGTTCAACTCCAGTCCCGTGGTCTCCCAGCAGCTCAACCTGCTGCGCCAGGGCAGCACGCAGGTGCTCAACGGCAACCTGCTGACCCTCCCGGTCGGCGGGGGCGTGCTCTACGTCCAGCCCGTGTACGTGCAGAGCTCGGGCAGCACGTCCTACCCGCTGCTGCGGCGCGTGCTCGTGAGCTTCGGCGGGGAGATCGGCTTCGCCGAGACCCTCGACGAGGCCCTCGACCAGGTCTTCGGCGGCGACTCCGGGGCCACCGCCGGTGACGCCGGCGCCGGGGGCGGCGACACCGACCCGGGCACCGACGCGGAGGTGCCGCCCGCGGACGGCGGGACCCCCGAGGACCCCGCGACGCCGACCGCGCCGGCCGAGGGCGACCTCGCCGCGGCGCTGCAGGAGGCGAACGAGGCGCTGCTCGACGGTCAGGCGGCCCTGGCCGCCGGTGACTTCGGCGCCTACGGCGAGGCCCAGGACCGCCTGGCGGCCGCGCTGCAGCGGGCGCTGGAGGCCGAGGCCGCCGCCGGCGGGACCACCGCCGAGGCGGACGCGGGCGCCGACGCCGGTGCCGAGGCCGGTGCCGACGGCTGAGCCCCCCGATTTGCCCGCCCCGCGTCGGTCGCGTAGTGTTCATCTCACCGACGCGGGGTGGAGCAGCTCGGTAGCTCGCTGGGCTCATAACCCAGAGGCCGCAGGTTCAAATCCTGCCCCCGCTACCACGGCGAAGGCCCGGGACCACTGGTCCCGGGCCTTCGTGCATCCCAGTCCCGCCACCACCCGACGGGACCAGCGCCCGGTTGCTGAGGCCGGTGACCGCACGGACGATCATCACCATGTCCGTCCAGGCGCCGCCCGATCCCGACACCAAGCTCAAGCGGGGCATCACCGGCCCGCTGCTGTACCTCTTCATCCTCGGTGACGTCCTCGGCGCCGGCGTCTACGCCCTCATGGGCACGATCGCGCAGGAGGCGGGCGGCGCGGTGTGGGCGCCCCTCGTGCTCGCGCTCGTGCTGGCGCTGCTCACCGCCGTCTCCTACGCCGAGCTCGTCACCAAGTACCCGCGGGCCGGTGGTGCTGCGGTCTTCGCCGAGCGCGCCTACCGCCGGCCCGTCATCTCCTTCCTCGTCGGCTTCTGCATGCTCGCCGCCGGGGTGACCAGTGCCGCAGGTCTGGCCCTGGCGTTCTCGGGCGACTACCTCGGCGCTCTGGTGAGCGGCGTCAACCCCACCGCGGTCGCCGTGATCTTCCTCGCCCTGGTCGCGCTGATCAACGCGCGCGGGGTCAAGGAGTCCCTCGGCGCCAACGTGGGCATGACGGTTATCGAGGTCTCCGGCCTGGTGCTCGTCATCGTCCTGGGGGCCGTGGTGCTCGGCCGCGGGGACGGCGACGTCGGCCGCGCGCTGGAGCTGCCCGACGGGGTGTCGGCGGGCTCGGCGGTGCTCGGCGGGGCCGTGATCGCCTACTACTCCTTCGTCGGCTTCGAGACCTCGGCCAACGTCGCCGAGGAGGTCCGCGACGTGCGCCGGGTCTACCCGCGAGCGCTGTTCGGGGCGCTGCTCACGGCCGGGGTCATCTACCTCCTGGTCGGGCTCGCCGCCTCCACGGTCCTGCCCCCCGAGGACCTCGCGGGCTCCTCGGGCCCTCTGCTGGAGGTCGTGCGCGCCTCCGGGGCCGGCGTCCCGGACTGGCTCTTCTCCCTCGTCGCCCTGATCGCCGTGGCCAACGGCTCGCTGCTGACGATGATCATGTCCAGCCGGCTGCTGTACGGGATGTCCGAGCAGGGACTGATGCCGGCGGTGTTCGGCAGGGTGCTCGCGGGACGCCGCACCCCCTGGGTGGCGATCCTCGTCACCACGGCAGTGGCGATGCTGCTCACCCTCACCGGCACGCTGGAGCAGCTGGCCCAGACCGTCGTCCTGCTGCTGCTGTTCGTGTTCATCAGCACCAACCTCGCCGTCCTCGTCCTGCGCCGCGACCGCGTCGAGCACGAGCACTTCCGCGCCCCCGCCGTCCTGCCGGTGCTCGC
>Ga0210040_10010901_pt1 | contig 10364 bp, 13 predicted proteins | sample CryGeyCG12114_NA_FD_185462 | JGI IMG/M metagenome (GOLD analysis project Ga0210040, IMG submission 185462) | Groundwater microbial communities from aquifer - Crystal Geyser CG19_WC_8/21/14_NA (SPAdes) (version 2) | ecosystem: Environmental > Aquatic > Deep subsurface > Groundwater | place: USA...
TCCAAGCGTGGTTCGGGTGGGCAGCGACCGAACGCGCCATGCGTTGCACCCGCCCCCTGCCGTCCCCGCGTCTGGCGCCTCTGCTGGCCCTGACCACGCTCATCGTCGGCGCGCTCATCTTCGTGGGGGTACTGCTGCCGTGAGCCAGTCGACGGACACGGTCTTCGACCCGGGTCTGCAGGCCGAGCGCACCGCCTTGGCCTGGCGACGGACAGCCCTGGCGATGTCGGTGGCGTCCGTCGGCGCGGCGCGGCTCGCCGCTCCGAGCCTCGGCGCCGTCGCCGTGGGCCTGGGCGCCCTCGGCCTGTTGCAGTCGGCCGTCGTCGCCGGCATCGCCTGGCGCCGCTATCAAGCAGTGCACGTCTCGCTGCACGCCCGGCAGGACCTCCTGGGCGTCCGGGGTGCCGGCGTGGCGATCGCCGCGATGGCGGGCTCCGGCGTCCTGGTCGGTCTTCTCGCCCTCGGCTTCGTCCTCGGTGCCGTCCTGACGTGACCGCCGCGGTGACGGCGCTCTTCCGGATCTCCCGGACCTGCGACCTCACCTGCACCATGGACAGCAGGACCGGCCACGCCTGTTGGACCGGCGGCCGCGTCGCCGGTGCTCGCGTCATGCCCCCACCGACCAGGGCAAGCTGTACTGCTGCGCGATCAAAGACCTGCTCTCCAACCGGATCGTCGGCGACGCCCTGGACGCCGACCGACCGGCGTCGTAGTGGTGCGTCCGTCTGGACCGAGCGCGCCGACACCCACCGCCGACGCCGACATGCGCTCGACGAGCTCACACCGGTCGAGTGGGAACTCCCCTTCACCGACCAGGCCGCAGCCGTTGCGGCAATACCACCACTCAGCCCGTGTCCACCGACCCGGCAGCAGTCCCGACCGACAGGAGCCCGTACATCGACTTCGTGGTCAGACGCACCGTGGTGGCCTCGGTGTCCAGCACCCAGGCGCCGGTGAGGGCCGGGTCGACGAGCTGGCGGTCGATCCCGCTCGTGCGGATCATCGGTGTCCTCCGTCGTCCATGCACAGGTGTTGCTGACGTGGGTTGAACTTTGTTCGACTGAAGCGGTGCTCAACCGACCTGACTAGGCTGGCTGCATGAGCCGCCCGCCTACCAAGGACCCGTACGGCAAGCGGCGGGCCGCCGGAACGGCGAGTCGCGAGCAGACCCGCCAGCGGCTTCTGTCTGCGGCGGACGAGCTGTTCCGTCGCGACGGCTACCCAGCCACGACGGTCGCGGCGATCGCCGCGCGGGCCGGTGTGTCCCTGCAGACCCTGTACCTGGCGTGGGGCAGCAAGCGAGCTCTGCTGCGCGCGGCGACCGACGCCGCAGCGGCCGCGACGTCCGCACAGCCGGCGCCCGGACAGTGGAACGCGAACCTGCGGTCCGAGCTCGATCGGGAGGCAGGAGCCGATCCTTCTGCGGAGGCGTACCTGGTGGCTGTGGCGGGCCTGCACGCCCAGGTGGCCGAGCGCACCGCTCCGTACTGGCGGATGCACCAGCAGGCGGCCGCCACTGACCCTGAGCTCGCCGCGGACTGGCAAGCGATCCAGCAGGGGCGCCGGGATGTCTTGGCGCAGGTCACCGCGACTCTGCCGGAACGTGGGCGGCGGCCAGGGCTTCAGGACGACGAGATCACGGACACGCTCTGGGCGGTGACCGGCCTGGAGGTGCACGACCTGCTCACCGTCGGCCGTGGCTACACGACGGGGCAGTTTCGTGCCTGGCTGGAACGCACCCTCGTCGCAGTCGTCTGCGCCGGGGACGCTGACCCTCCGCGGGCTGAACCGAAAGGGTTTCATCACCCCGTTCGCTGATCAGTCGTTGCGCTGCGCTGCAGGGCGTACCCGGCGAGCGGCAGGGGCAGGGGCACGATCAGGACCCCGGTGGCGGTGATCTGGTTGACCGGCACGCCACAGAGGTCGAAGGGCTGGGTCGGCGTCCCGGGTCCACCAGGGCGGACCCCGGGACGAGGAGAGTTGGAAGCTGGGTGAGCCAGAACAGGCCGCCGGCGAGCAGTGCGGCACGTAGCCGGGCGGTACCAGGCCGAGGACGCCAGGTGAGCCAGATGCTGACGGTGGCTGATCCGGCGGTCAGGGGCCAGTGTCTGGCCGAGGTGGAACTTGACGTGCGGCGTCCACTTGGGGTTGTAGACGTGCGTCGGACCCCAGTCGGCGACAGAGGACTCGACGGCGGCACCAGCGCACCCGCAGTGAGGAGCCCCTGTCCCAGGAGCTCTCGGGCCCGGGTGTCATCGGGCCGTCTGGGCCGTCTGGGCCGTCTGGGCCGTTCCGGTCTGATCCAGGAAGCTGCGGATCTCGGCCAGCGTCCGCTCGGGGGCGTCCTCGTGCGGCAGGTGCCCGGCTCCCGGCACGACGACGCACGTCGCGTTGCCCAGGTCGGCAGCCAGGCGCTGGCCGTAGGCGACCGGCAGCACCGGGTCGTCGGCTCCCCACAGGACGAGGCTGGGCTGCTTGACAGCAGCCAGCCGCTCCGACAGGTCCGGGCTGCACATCGCCGGGCCGGTGTAGCTGCGCACCAGCTCGAGTGAGGGATCGACCGGGCGGGGCGCCTGGCCGGAACCTCGCTGGGTCATCTCGTGCGGCGCGGGCGCCGGCCCGACGGGGTTGAGCAGGACCATCCGGCCGAGTACGCCGTGCGGCGCCAGCAGGGCCATCTCGACCGCCACCCAACCTCCGAACGAGCTGGCGACAACCGTGACGTCCCGGAGAGCGGCGTCGCGCAGCAGCTGCAGGTAGCGCCGAGCGAGGTCGGGCACTGACCGGATCGCCGGGTCCCGCGGCTGCCCGTCCCAGCCCGGATGAGTTGGCAGCAGGACCGTGTGGTCGACCCTGAGTCGCTCCGTGACCTGCCGCATCGACTCCGGTCCTCGTCCGCCGTGGACGACGAGGACAGCGGGGCCGGACCCGACGATCCGCACCGACAGATGGCCGAGCTCGGGCTGGGTCATGACGTCTCCTCAAACGGGCACTACGTCGGTAGAGCGCCACTGCACTCAAGCATAACTCAAGTAAGGTGTCGCTGGTGGTCAGGCCCGGCTTGGACAGCGCCCCGGCCGGCTGGTCGCCGGCCCGTACCGCGATGACCGCGACCGATCGCCGGGGGTATGACTGCGCGCCGCTGGCCGGGAACCCCACATACGCCGACGGCGCCGTGGTTCCGCCGCTCCTGCGCTGCAGTGTGCGCGTTCAGGGTCTGCCGCGTAGGCCCCGCTGCGCCGATCAGCGGTCACTTGTCATCGCCCTGAGTCGCTGGCAGGTGCCGGGCCAGCCTGGAGGTGGGGGTGCGCCTCGAGCGGCACGGCGTTGGTGATGGTGCGCAGGACGCGATCTCGTGCCTGGGCGAACGACTGTTCCGGCAGTGAGGTCAGGGCGGCGTCCAGGCGCAGCATCGCCAGGCCGTGGCAGCAGGACCACAGGACGAGCGGGTCCCACTGGTGCGCGGCCGCGCCGCCGGTCGCGGTCACCAGGTCCTGCAGGGTGGCGACGAGCAGGTTGTAGCCGCCGACACCGGCTCTCCCGCGGGACCGCTCCGGTGGGTCGGTCAGCTCCTCGATCTCGCCGCCGCGGAAGAACACCGCCCGGTACAGGCCCGGGTTCTGGGTGGCGAACTCCAGATACCCCTCGCAGACGGCGAGCAGCCGGGACCGGGCCGTCGACGTCTGGTCCGCGGAGGGTGGCACGGCGTCGAGCACGGCCGTGACGTGGTCGGCGAGCAGGCCGGCGGACTCCTGGGCGACCGCGAGCAGCAGCGCGTCGCGGTCGCGGAAGTGCCGGTAGGCCGCGGCGGGGGAGACGCCGGCGCGCCGCTGCACCTCGCGCAGCGACAGCGAGTCGGGCCCGTCGGTGCGCACGAGCGCGACGGCCTCCTGCACCAGCCGGTCAGCTAGTGGCCTACGGATGTCCCGAGCCTCGTCAGTTGACACTGCTAACTCCTTCTGACACGGTGATCCTCGTAAGCACTGCTAACCGACTCTACTCGTTGCCAGGAGGCACGCCGTGCACATCACCGCCCTCACCCTCGAGACCATCGCCCACTCCGACACCGGCGCCGTCGAGTACGCCTTCACCCCCAGGCGGCCGCTGCGCTTCCGGGCCGGCCAGGGCGGCCTGCTACGGGTTCCCGGCGGCGGCGGCACCAAGCCCTTCACGTTCTCCGGCGATGACCGGTCCGGTCGCCTCTCCATTGCGACCACGCTGGCCTCGGGCAGCCGGTTCAAGCAGGCGCTGGCGGACCTGCGTCCCGGGGACCGCGCGCTGGCCGCCGGCGCGGTCGGGACGCTGCCGGCCGTCGACCCGACCGAGCCGCAGGTCCTCGTCGCTCAAGGCATCGGCATCACGCCGTTCCTGTCGATGGCCCGGTCGCACTACAGCCTGAACGCCACGCTGCTGCAGGTCGGCTGCGCGCACTTCTTCGACGAGGTCGCGGCAAGTACCGCGACCTCCGAGCACCACCAGCACCGCGAGGGTCTGCAGGAGGCCGTGCGACGCGCGGTCGCCGACCGGCCAACCGCCCGGTGGTCGCTGTCCGGCCGGCCGGGCTTCGTCAACGCCCTCGCCGCACAGCTGTCCAATGCCGGCGTCCCGGCGCGCCGGATCCACAAGGACGCGTTCTGGGGCATGCGCACCCGCACCGCGTCCACCAGCAGCCCCCTCGCCGCCTGAACGCCACGGCGGCGACAGCCGTACCGCCAAGACCCGCCTGACCGACGACGCCAGGCACACCACTCCGGGAGGTCCACACGCACGAGCCGTGCAGTCCTCGCCATCGGGATCGACCCGGCCCTGGTCGCCCGCCAAGCGCCGACCGCCGCAGGAACCCCACCATCGACGCCGCGTGCATCCGAGGCGGGGCTGCCGCCAGCGGTGCCCGGCTGCACGGGCTCGGCTTCGACGTCGACGTCTGCTTCACCGACCACGGCACCACCGCGGAGGAGGTCGTCAGGGAGCGGCTGGCAGCAGGCCCTACGACTTCGTGATGATGGGCCTTGACCCCTGATCTTGGACACGCGGTTGGTGGTTAGGCGGCTGCGGGACGGTAGCGGCGTGCTGGGCCTCAAAGGTGTTCGGGGCCTGCTGTCGGCACCGGGAGTGGCGGCGGCGGGTGTTGTAGCGGGTGGCCCAGCGGAAGACCTCGCGGCGGCAGGACAGCTCGTCGGGCCAGGCGGCGTCGTCGTGCAGGAGCTCGCGCTTGAGGGTGGCGTTGAACGACTCGGCCAGGGCGTTGTCGGCGCTGCTGCCGACCGCGCCCATCGACTGGGTGACGCCGAGGCGGCTGCAGAGCTCGGCGTAGGCCCGGGAGGTGTACTGGGCTCCGTGGTCGGCGTGGAAGACCGCGCCGGCCAGGCTCCCGCGGGTCGCGGCGGCGTCGTGCAGGGCGGTCGCGATGAGGTCGGTGCGCATGTGGTCGGCAACGGCCCAGCCGGTCAGGCGGCGGCTGTAGCAGTCGATGACGGTGGCCAGGTAGAGGTTGCGGCCGCACGCCAGCGGCAGGTAGGTGATGTCCCCGACGTACTTGAGGTTGGGGGCGGCGGCGGGAGCGGAGAAGTCCCGCTCGAGCAGGTCCGGCACCTTGGCCTGCGACGGCTCGGAGACGGTGGTGCGGACCCGGCGGCGTAGCCGGATCCCGGGCAGGTGGTGCTCGCGCATGACCCGGGCGACGCGCTTGTGTTCACCCGGTCCTGCGGCGACGGGTTAGCCGGCTGCGAGGATGAGCGTGTCGCTTCCTCCGGGGGTTTGAGGCCTGGGAGGGTGCGGCCGAGTAGCGGTGTCGGGCCTGACCCGAATCAACCGGCTGACGCGAGGTTGCTGTCTTCGTAACGATCAGTCGGCTCGTCATCAGCTGCTTTCGCACAGCACACCAGCCGGTCGACGTGACCTATGAGGAGCCTGCTGCCACAGGCCCATCGCAGTCTTGTCCGCCGTCGCGGCTGGTGCTGCCACCACGCCCCGGACTAGGAAAACGCGATGGCCCGCTCCACCCTGCCAGCAGCACCCCCGGATGTCGCCGAGAAGGTCGTCACCGGCGGCGTCGACACCCACCTCGACGTGCACGTCGTCGCCGCACTGGACCGTATCGGCGGGCTGCTCGGCACCGCATCGTTCCCGACCACACCGTTGGGCTACGCGCAGCTGCTCGACGCTTCGGGCCGATCGTGCAGGTCGAGGTCGAGGGGACCAGCAGCTACGGCGCCGGGCTCACCCGAGCCCTGCAAGCCGAGGGCGTGCACGTTGTCGAGGTCGACCGGCCGAACCGGCAGCAGCGCCGTCGGGTCGGTAAGTCCGACACCCTGGACGCGGTTGCCGCGACCCGCGCCGCACTGGCCGGTGAAGCCCTCGGGCTGCCCAAGAGCAAGGACGGGAACGTCGAAGGCATCAGAGTTCTGGGCGTTGCGCGCGCCTCAAGCGTCAAGGCCCGCACGCAGGCGCTGAACCAGCTCCGCAGCCTGGTCAGCACCGCACCTGCCGAGCTGCGTGAGCGCCTGCGCAGCCTGCCGATCAAGCAGATCGTTGAGGTCTGCGCCGGCCTGCGTCCGGGCGCGGACAGCAGCGTCGAGACAACGACCAAGACCGCGCTGCGGGTGCTGGCCCGACGCGTGCAGTACCTCGACGTCGAGATCGCCGAGCTCGACACCCGCCGGACCGCGCTGGTCGAGCAGGTCGCCCCCCGACCTGCTCAAGGCGTTCGGGGTGGGACCGCACACCGCCGCCACGCTGCTGGTCACCGTCGGGGACAACCCCGAGCGGCTGCACAACGAGGCATCCTTCGCACGGCTGTGCGGCGTCGCGCCGAACCCCGCCGGCAGCGGCAAGACCGACGGCTACCACCGGCTGCACCGCGGCGGCGACCGACAAGCCAACAGCGCCCTGTGGACCATCGTGCTCAGCCGCATGGCGACCCACCCCGACACCAAGGCCTACGTCGAACGACGCACCAAAGAAGGCAAGCAGACGAAATTCATCATGCGCTGCCTCAAGCGCCACGTCGCCCGCGAGATCTTCAAGCTCCTGCCGCGCCAACAACCCGTCTTGACGACCTGAGGAGCATCGTTACCGTCGAGGACGCCGTCGCCCGCCGGGTACTCCCGGCCCACCTCTCGGCGCCGGCGGTGTCGTACTGAGCGGGGTACAACTGGCGAATGAGACGGGCGTCAGTGTGGACTCTCAGCATCGCCTCGGTCCTGTTCGGGGCCTTCGCTGTTCTCATGGCGCTACTGGAGGTTGTGCACCTGGCGCACGGCGAGTCTGGGCACTTCGCCGCGACTTTCGCAGCACAGGCGCTGATAGTTGCGGCTGTGTTCACTGCTGGCGCGGTCGTCGTCGCCAAGCACGGTGAGCATGGGCCCCGAGGGTAGGTGCCGCAGGCCGGAAGATGTCAAGCCGTCTGAGACAAGATCGCGTTAGTTGCTTTGGATGAGGGCCTCCCGGCTGGGCTGGTTGATCCAAGCGGCGTCGGGGAGTTGAGGCGGCTGCGGGCGGCGGTGCCGGAAGCGTCTCGGGTTGTGCTCGTAGGCGGCGTGCAGGGTCACCTGGCGTTGCTGCCGGACCTGGCTGGCGGTGCCGTAGAGGACCGAGGCGGGGGTGTGCAGCGCGATGCCGCTGTGCCGGTGCTGGTGGTTGCAGTAGGTGAAGAACGCCTCGCAGAACGCGCGGGCGTCGGCGAGCGATCCGAAGCGGCCGGGGAAGGCCGGGGCGTACTTCAGCGTCCCGAACGCCGCTTCGCTGAACGGGTTGTCGTTGCTGACGTGCGGCCGGCTGTGGCTGCGGGCGACGCCGAGGTCGACGAGCAGCTGCGCGACCGGCTTGGAGGTCATCGAGGTGCCGCGGTCGGCGTGCAGGCTGCCCGGGGCGCCGTGCACCTGCGTGGCGGAGGCGATCAGGGCGGTGGCGATGTCGGCGTCCTCGCGGGCCGCGACGGTCCAGCCGACGACGTAGCGGCTGTAGATGTCGAGGATGACGTAGAGGTCGTAGTAGACGCCGCGGTCGGGTCCGCGCAGCTTGGTGATGTCCCACGACCAGACCTGCCCCGGCTTGGTCGCCATCAGCTCCGGCCGGGCCCGGGGAGGGTGGCTGGCCTGGTTGCGCCGGTCACCGGACTGCCCGATCAGCCGCAGCAGCCGGTGCATCGTGCTTCTTGAGGCCAGGTAGACGCCTTCGTCGAGCAGCGTCGCCCAGGTCTGCGCGACGGACTTGTCGCAGAACCGCGGGCCGGTCAGCACGGCGATGATCTCGTCCTGCTCGGCGGCGGTGAGCGCGTTCGGCGGCGCCGGCCGTGCCGAGCGCTGCGCCGGCACGAGCGGGACGGGCCGGCGGTCGCGGTAGTGACTGCCTCGCGGCGTGCCCAGCAGCGCACAGGCGCGGGCGGTGGAGGTCTGCTCGGCCAGCAGCAGCACGGCTGGGGTGATCACGGCTTGGACCGCGGCTCGGTGTCCGCGCTCTCGGAGAGCAGCTCCAAGAGCGCGTGTGCTTTTCCCACGATCTCCAGCGCCGCCTGGGTCTTGGCCAACTCCCGTTCAGCCCGCTCGGCGCGGGCCTTCAGCTTGGCGTTCTCGACCTGCTCGGCGGACCGGCCGGACGGCCGGGCCACCGGACCGAGACCGGCCAAGGCGCCACTGTCACGCGCCTTGCGCCACTCGGACAGGTGCGAGGAGTACAACCCCTCCCGGCGCAGCAGCACCCCGCGTCCCGCGGCGTCAGCAGCGTCGTACTCGGCGAGCATGTCGAGCTTGTACTGGGCGGTGAACGACCGGCGCCGAGGCCGGTCCGAACGAGGACTCATCGCCTGATCCTCAACCGGGCCGGTGAGCAGATCTGCAGCGGTGAACGTCAACGTGATCAAGCCTGTTCTCGCCCTGTGCGGGAGGGAGAAGGTGCTTCCCGAGGTGTCTCACATCAGCCTGACGCACAGGGGGCGGCCCCCAGGACGACAGTCGTCCTCTTCATGCAGTCAGGCGCGACACGTAGCACGTCCTGACATGCTCAGGCGATGACGTTCCCCTCCGCAGCAAGGCCGTTGCCGGCCTGGCCGTGGTCCCCGCCGCTGAACCGGATAGCGGTCCCCGTCGCCTGGCGGTACGTCCTGCTGCGGACGGCGGACACCGCCGTGGCGGTCACGAACGTGTCCGCGACGCCGGAGGGCGTTCTGCTGTCGCTCGTCACGCGTGTGCGCCCGGTCGAGGGTGACCCCGAAGGCCCGCTAAACGGCATGCCGACTGGCCTGCGATTCGGGGTGCGGCTGCCGGACGGGAGCACGGCCTCCAACGACGAGCCGGCGCGGGACGTCCAACGACTCCCATTTGCGCCGGGGCACCACCTCAGTTCGCTCGGCGGCTCTGCGGGCGGCACCGTCGCACAGCAGGATTACTGGCTCTGGCCGCTTCCCGGCCCCGGAACGCTGGCCTTCGCCTGCAGCTGGTCCGGTCGCGGTGCGCCAGAGACCGTCATCGAGATCGACACGGCCCCGCTGTTGCAAGCTGCCGTACTCAGCGAGGAACTGTGGCCACTGACGACCCTTTCGCGACCCGGACCGGCACCCGCCTGACTCTCACGCAGCGGCAGCGCGGGCTGCACGTTGAATCGCCAGACAGGGACGCAGGTACCCGGCCCTACTTGTGCTTGCGCCTGACCGCCCAGATCGCGAGCGCGGCGACCAGCCCCAACGTCCCGCCGATGAGCGCCAGGAGCGGCTCCTCGACGACGCTGGGCCGACCGCTGGCTAAAGCCATGACCGTCCCTTTTCGGACCTCAGGCCCTTCACGACCAGAGCGACCGCAGCGAGTAAGAGCAGCGGAACAGCTACGGCGGTCCCACCGAGGAAGCCGCTCTCACCGTCGCCGAGGACGACGCCTACGAGCGCCCCCGCAGCGCCAAGTGTCAGGACGGCGACGCTCCCGAGCACCAGTCCGGCTCCGCGTGCTCCCAACTTCCTCGCCTCCAATCGCTCCTCAAGCAGTGTTGTTGACCCTAGAGGCGACCGACCCTGACAGGCGCACAGGCGGCCGCAGCGGGCATGAGGAAGTGTAGATATGCCGGTGATCCTCACGCTTGATGAGACCTCCCGGCGTGTCCGGAGACTCCTCTCCTTGGGAGGATCTGGATCATGGGACGTTCGAGCAAGTATCCGCAGGAGCTGCGGGAGCGGGCGGTGCGGATGGTCGGGGAGGTCCGGCCGGACTACGACTCGCAGTGGGCGGCGATCTGCGCCGTCTCCGGCAAGCTCGGGATCGGGTCGGCCGAGACGCTGCGGACCTGGGTGCGCCGTACCGAGGTCGACGCTGGTCGCCGGCCAGGAGTGACGACCGATGCCGCTGCCGAGCTGGCGAGGTTGAACAGGGAGAACGCCG
>Ga0210040_10010902_pt1 | contig 10364 bp, 11 predicted proteins | sample CryGeyCG12114_NA_FD_185462 | JGI IMG/M metagenome (GOLD analysis project Ga0210040, IMG submission 185462) | Groundwater microbial communities from aquifer - Crystal Geyser CG19_WC_8/21/14_NA (SPAdes) (version 2) | ecosystem: Environmental > Aquatic > Deep subsurface > Groundwater | place: USA...
CGGGGATCTGGCTGCGACGGGTGATGATCTGCGCGATCTTGCCGTCATCGCCGATCACCATCGCGCGAAAGCGCGTGACCTCCCCCTCCCGGTCGATGGAGATGCCGTTGATGTTGTCGACCAGCGTGTCGGCCAGCGCCGGGCCGGCAACACCGGCCAGCAGCGCCGCGGCGAGCGCCAGTATGCGCCGCATCACGCCGGGTCCGGCAGGTGGCGGATCAGCGCGCTGGTGTCCTGCCGCCCGCCGCCCCTGGCCTGCACCGCGGCGTAGAACTGGTCGATCAGGGCGGTGATCGGCAGCGACAGCCCGGCCTCGTGCGCGGTGGCGAGCGCGATGCCCAGGTCCTTGCGCATCCAGTCGACCGCGAAGCCGAAGTCGAACTCGCCGGCCGCCATCGTCGCCCAGCGGTTCTCCAGCTGCCAGCTCTGCCCGGAACCGCCGCTGACCGCCTCCAGCACCTTGTCCATCGGCAGGTCCTGGCTCTGGGCCAGCCGCATCGCCTCCGACACACCGGCAAGCACGCCGGCAATGCAGATCTGGTTCACCGCCTTGGCGCTCTGCCCCGCACCCGCATCGCCGATATGGACCACGCGCGCGGCATAGGCGGCGAAGACCGGGAGGGCGCGCTCCATCGCCTCCGCCGATCCGCCGCACATCGTCACCAGCCGGGCATTCTCCGCGCCGGCCTGACCGCCCGATACGGGGGCGTCCAGCGCCAGCACGCCCAGCCGGGCGGCCTCCTGCGCCACCTGCCGGGCCGCCGCCGGGGAAACGGTGGTATGGTCCACGAACAGCGCGCCGCGATCCATCGCCGCCAGCGCGCCGCCTTCGCCCAGCGCCACCTCCGCCAGATCCTGATCGTTGCCGACGCATGTCAGCACCACCTGCTGCCCCCGTGCCGCATCTGTGGGGCTGTCGGCGCGGGCCACGTTGCACTCAGCGTAGTTCGCGATCCACGCCTCCGCCTTGGCGGGGGTGCGGTTCCAGACGGTGACCTGGTGGCCCGCGCGGGCCAGGTGGCCGGCCATCGGCGCGCCCATCACGCCCAGGCCAAGGAAGGCGATCTTCAGGGGTTCAGTCATCACGCGTGCCAATGCCGCGTGGCCCGGCACAAAGCAATCATTGTGGGTGCGAGGTTTCCCTCCCAGGGTGTTTGCAGTAGGCGCGGGCGCCATGGATACCAGTGCAGACCTGCTCGCCCACACCCTGACGCCTTCCCTCACCCTGGGCGATGTCGAGGGCGCCGCCGCGCGGATCGCCGGGGCGGTCGTACGCACGCCGACCCATTACAGCCGCACCCTGTCGCAGATCGCCGGTGCCGATATCTGGCTGAAGTTCGAGAACCACCAGTTCACCGCTGCCTACAAGGAACGGGGCGCGCTGAACGCGCTGCTGCAGCTTGACCCGGTCAAGGCTGCACGCGGCGTGATCGCGGCCAGCGCCGGCAATCATGCGCAGGGCCTGTCCTATCACGGCACGCGGCTGGGCGTGCCGGTCACCATCGTCATGCCCAAGACCACGCCGATGGTGAAGATCATGCAGACCGAAAGCGTCGGCGGTCAGGTCGTGCTGGAAGGCGAGAGCTTCGACGAGGCCTACGCCCATGCGCGCCGGCTGGAGGTGGAGATGGGGCTGGCCTTCGTCCACCCGTTCGACGATCCGCATGTCGCCGCGGGGCAGGGCACCGTCGCCCTGGAGATGCTGGAGGACGCGCCGGACATCGACTGCATCGTCACGCCGATCGGCGGCGGCGGGCTCATCTCCGGCATGGGGACTGTTGCCAAGGCACAAGGAACACCGGTGGAGGTGATCGGCGTGCAGGCGCGGCTCTATCCCTCGATGTATGCCCGAATGAAGGGCGAGACGCTGCCCATCGGCGGCGACACGCTGGCCGAAGGCATCGCGGTGAAGGAACCGGGCGTGTTCACCAGCCAGGTGATCGCCGAGGTCGTGGACGACATCCTGCTGGTGTCCGAAGGCGATCTCGAGCGCGCAGTGGCGCTGCTGCTGCAGATCGAGAAGACTGTGGTGGAGGGCGCGGGCGCGGCCGGCCTTGCCGCCGTGCTCGCCCATCGCGACCGCTTCGCCGGGCGCAAGCTGGGCCTGGTGCTGTGCGGCGGCAATATCGATACGCGCCTGCTCACCAACGTGCTGCTGCGCGACCTCGCCCGCTCCGGCCGGCTTGCGCGTCTGCGCATCACGCTGCAGGACCGTCCGGGCGCGCTCTACAAGGTCATGCGCGAGTTCGATCAGCACAATGTCAACATCCTGGAGATCTATCACCAGCGGATCTTCACCACTCTGCCGGCCAAGGGTCTGATCACGGACATCGAGTGCGAGGCGCGTGATCGTGAGCAGATCGAGCGGCTTGTCGCGTCGCTGGAAGCGCGCGGCTATCTGGTCACCAGCGTGGAACTTAACTGAAGGGCGGCCGTTCAAGGCGCGTTCGACCGTGCCATTTTAGAACAGCGTCGCTTTGCATACGGTGCGGTCGGGCGAAATCCGTTTTGCGAGTGTCCGTCCCTGGCTTAGGGTGCGAACCTCGAATCCCCGAACTTCTGCCAGAGAGAGATCGCCCAGGCCGTGACGGCACCAGTGCGCTTCCCCCGGTTCTTCGTGACCACTCCGGCACCGTGTCCGTACCTCCCCGGTCGCACGGAGCGCAAGGTGTTCACCGAACTGAAGGGGCCGCATGCCGATGCGCTGAACGACGCGCTCAGCCGCATCGGTTTCCGCCGCAGCCAGACGGTGGCCTACCGTCCCAGCTGCCTCGATTGCCGCGCCTGCGTCTCGGTGCGCGTCGTGGCCGGGGAGTTCCGCCCCTCCACCACCCAGAAGCGCATGCTGAAGCGGCACGGCGGCCTGATCGTGTCCGAATGCCGGCCTTGGGCCACGGGCGAGCAGTTCGAATTGCTTCAGACGTACCTCGCCAGCCGCCATCCCGGGGGCGGCATGGCGGCGATGGACGAGGTCGACTATGCCGACATGGTCGAACATACCGCGGTCACCAGCAGCATGGTCGAATATCGCGAACCCGATGCCGACGGCAATCCGGGCCGGCTGATCGGCGCCTGCCTGACCGACCGGCAGGCGGACGGCTTGTCGATGATCTACAGCTTCTACGACCCGGAGCACGAGGCGCGTGGCGGGCTCGGCAACTTCATCATCCTGGAACATATCCGGCGCGCCGCTGCCGAGGGGCTGGACTATGTCTATCTCGGCTATTGGGTCGAGGGCTCGACCCGCATGCAGTACAAGATCCGCTATCGCCCCATGGAACGGCTGGGCCCGCATGGCTGGATCCGCTTCGAAGAGGAGGAGCAGGCTGCGCTGATCGCCCGCGCCACCGCGCAACCTGCGGAGAAGGAGCGCGGCCTGGCCGGCGAGACGAAGGACGGCACGCCGGGCGGTCTGCGGCGATACGGGCTGCGCTGACGCTGGCGCTGCGTGCAACGGATTGCGCGCTAACCCGACGGTCCTTGCACGTCCTTCAGCACCGCATCGATCGGGATCGCCACGCCGTTTGACGCCAGATGCGCCGGCCCGGCCAAACGCGCGGTCGTGCCATCGACGCTGGTGAACAGGATCCCGCCTGCGTCCTGGCCGCCGGTGATGGTGACCGTATGATCGCCCATCGTCTGCACCTCGATCGGAGCGCCGTCTGCCGCCGCCAGCGCGCCTTCGATGTCCTCGATCGTCGTGAAGCCCGGCAGGACGTGATCGCGCAACACGGCTGCCATCTGCGGGCGATTGCGCGCAGCGCGCAGATCGGTGCCAGCCTGCCCCAGCGCGGCAAAGGCCGCATCGGTCGGTGCCAGGATGGTGTAGGACGCCGCCCCGTCGAACACCGGCGCCAGCGCCACATCGTCCAGCGCCGCGGCAACGATCGCCAGGTCCGGTACCCCGGCCAGTTCCGCCACCAGCGTCTCGTGCCCGATCGTCAGCGGCGCGGCGTCGCTCTCCTGCGCGGGGGTGGACTCGGACCGACAGCCACCAACCGCCAGCAGGCACAGCGCGACCAGGGCAGGCACGCGGCAGGGCATGTCAGGTCGACAGCATTTCGATCGCGCCATTCACCAAACCCGTGGCAGGATCGATGCGGTAGATGTAGCCGTCGCTGTAGCGATAGCGCGCCTGCGGCCCATCCCGGAACCGCTCGCGATAGGCGAGCGGAAGATTGTAGACGTCGTATCCCTCGGGAAGCGGGCGGCCCACCTCGAACCGGTCGCCGGTCAGCAGTGCCGCCACGGAGGTGATGATCCGGTCCTGCGGATCGACCCGGTAGAGCACCTGGTTGGCATAGCGATAGGCGCTGGGTGCGCCGAGATCGAAGTAGCGCGCGACGTAGCCCGGCAAGGCGCGTTGGCGATAGGTCACCGGCCAGACCGAGCCGACCGACAACGCACCGCCGAGCAGGGGAACATAGCCGCGAACCAATCCGCCATCATTGGTACTCAGAAGGTAACCTGAACGGTACTGGTAAAGGCCGGACGGCAGCTCGGCCATCCCCCACCAGCCCGGCGCCCACGCGCGCGCGCCAGTGGCGGAGCGGGTGCAATCAAGCGATTGCGGGCATCCGGCGATAAGGTCGGGCTGCATGTCCGCCAGGCTCGCAAGCGGCTGCTGGAGCGACGAGGTGCGCGCCAGCGAGCGCCGGTGGCCGTCACGCGCCCTGTCGCCAAGCAGCGGCTCGTCCGTCGGCAGGGGCTCGAGAGACGGGCTGTCCTGCGTCGGTAGCGCCTCGCCCGCCTGCATGGGAACGCGCGTGGCGTCAGCACCGGTGGAGAGCGGCAGGTCCGCGACGCCCGGCAGCGGATGCCCGCTTGCGGGGATCCCGATCGATACGGGCACTTCCGGCGCAACTGCACCGGTGTGCGGTGCTGCCGTCGTTCCTCTCCCCGCCAAGGCCGCCACCGCCGCGCATGCAGCGACTGCGGCGCAGCTCGCAAGCCTGCCCATCCGTTCCCCATTCGACTGTCGTTGCCAGATAATGACACCGACGCTCTCTGGTTCCGCAAATGTTAAGTTTCGGGCCGCTTACGGGCCGACATACAGCTGCGCTTCGGCAGCGCGCCGCCGCGTCAGCCCCGCCAGCACACGGCCACCGGCCTTGTTCCAGCGGGCAAACTGCGCCGCTGCCCCGGAATGGTCACCGGCCCGGTGCAGCTTCAGCAGCGTCGATCCGGCGAGCGCGGTTGCCCCGCAATTATAGGCAAAGGACACCAGCGCATCGAACTGGTGCTGCGCGATGTCCGCGCCGGTCAGCTTGGCCACCTGCTCAGCGAACTCGGCCACGTGGGCGGCGAAGCGCGCATCGGCGCGCGCCTGCGTCCACACTGCCCCCCTGGCGATGGCGGCGCCGGTCTCGTCGATGGTCGAGCCCCAGCCGATCGTCCATGGCGCGCCACCGGTGCCCGGATCGGGATAGGCTTCGATCAGGCCGTCGCTGCGCAGTTTCGCGCAACCTTCGAATTGCTGGATCAGCGCCAGCCCGGCTGCTCCGACCGCCGGGCCAACCGGCAGTTCGGACCCGTCGCCAGTCACCTCCATGACAGCGTCGATCGCGCCGTCCACGGCGTCCACCTCGGCCTGCGAAAATCCGCGGCCGACGATCTGCCGGACCGCATCGAAGATCGGCTTCCTGTCCATGCTTTGTGCCTCCATGCTCGTGCGAGTGAATCGAGGCGGTCGCATTAGGAACAGAAAAGCCTTGTAGGAAAATGGTTTGTTGCATGTCGGGAGGGATCGGCGATAATTATCCTATCCGACTTTTGGAGGGCGCGATGGAATACCTGCGTCTGCTTGCCCGTTCAGCCCGCCTGCGCCCCGCTGCGGCGCTGTTCGCGTTCACGGCTGCTCTGGTCTGCCAGCCGGCCTGGGCGCAGGAGCCAGCTCCACCTGCAGCGCCGCCGGCCCGCGATGACAACACGATCGTGGTGCTTGGCAACCCGGCGGACATGCCGGTCGTGGCAGAACAGGTCATCACCTTCGGCATGGTCAGCCGGCGGCTGGGTGCGGAAAGCGAGCGTTTCTCCCGCTGCGCCCCCATGCCGGATCGCGCGGTGCTGAGCACGATTTTGGACGGCCGGCCGACATTGCAGCGCACGCAGATGGCGTTGCACCGCTACCTCGCCACCAACAGAGGCTGCTATTCAGGCCAGTCGGAACTGCTGCCTGCCCCGCAGTTGGGCGTGTGCAACCCCGAGGCGACCGGCTTTGTCTCAGAGGGCGGGGTGCACGGGAGGGGCTGGGGCCAACCCAGCAGCGCGCTTGCGGCGACCAGTATCTGCCGGGTCACCTATGATCGGGGTGCGCTGTTCGAACGGGCGCTGCGCGAGGTTGTCGGCGACCTGCGTTTGACGCGCGACGATACGTTCGATGCCGATGTGCGCGCCCGCTTCGCGGAACGGGAGACCGCCCGCAACCTTGCCCGTGGCGCGATAGACCGCAACTACTTCAATACGGTCGCCTGCATGGTGCAGATCGTGCCGGAGGCGGGTGTCGGCATGGTGCTGGCCCCCGCCGGGTCGGATCGCGCGGAGCAGGCCCGCGAGGCGCTGATCGCCAATGGCGGCCCGTGCGTCGGCTATGCGCGCGAAGTGCGTGCCGATCCCGGCCAGTTCCGCGCCTATGTGGCCGAAGCGGTCTATTCGTGGATCGCGGCAACACGCGATCGCCCCAGCCTGATCGTGCGGGATCCCGCCACCTACTGAGCTTGCGAAAAGGGGCGCCCGGTCGCCCGGACGCCCCCCTTCGTGTCGCGACAGCGGCGATCAGGCGCTGTAGTACATGTCGAACTCGACCGCGCTCGGCGTGGTCTCGAAGCGGCTGACCTCGTCCCACTTCAGATCGACATAGGCTTCGATCTGTTCCTTGGTGAACACGTCGCCGCGCAGCAGGAACTCGTGATCGGCCATGACCGAGTCGAGCGCTTCGCGCAGCGAACCGCAAACGGTGGGGACCTCGGCCAGCTCTGCCGGGGGCAGGTCGTACAGGTTCTTGTCCATCGCCTCGCCCGGGTGGATGCGGTTCTGGATGCCGTCCAGGCCCGCCATCAGCAGCGCGGCATAGCACAGGTAAGGGTTGGCCATCGCATCGGGGAAGCGGAACTCGACGCGCTTGCTCTTCTCGCCTGAACCGTAGGGGATGCGGCACGATGCCGAACGGTTGCGCGCGGAATAGGCCAGCAGCACCGGCGCCTCGAAGCCCGGCACCAGCCGCTTGTAGCTGTTGGTGGTCGGGTTGGTGAAGGCGTTCAGCGCCTTGGCATGCTTGATCACGCCGCCGATGAAGTACAGGCAGGTGTCCGACAGGCCGGCATAGCCGTTGCCGGCAAAGGTCGGCTTCCCATTATCCCAGATCGAGAAGTGGGTGTGCATGCCCGAACCGTTATCGCCCTTGATCGGCTTGGGCATGAAGGTCGCGGTCTTGCCATAGGCATGGGCGACCATGTGGACCACATACTTGTAGATCTGCATACGGTCGGCGGTCTGCACCAGCGTGCCGAAGGTCATGCCTAGCTCGTGCTGCGCGGCGGCCACCTCGTGGTGGTGCTTGTCGCACGGCAGGCCCATTTCCAGCATGGTGGAAACCATCTCAGCCCGGATGTCGACCGCGCTGTCCACCGGTGCCACCGGGAAGTAGCCGCCCTTCACGCGCGGACGGTGGCCCATATTGCCCGCATCCATCTCGGTGTTGGTGTTGGTCGGCAGCTCGATGTCGTCGATCTGGAAGCCGGAGCCGGCATAGCCGTCTTCCCAGCGCACATCGTCGAACATGAAGAACTCAGCCTCGGGGCCGACATAGACGGTATCGCCGATGCCCAGGCTCTTCATGTAGTTCTCGGCCCGCTTGGCGGTCGTGCGCGGGTCACGCGCATACCATTCGCCGGTCGACGGCTCGATGATGTCGCAGAACACGATCATCATCGGCGTGGCGCTGAACGGGTCCATGTAGACCTCGCTCAGGTCAGGCTTCAGCACCATGTCCGATTCGTTGATGACCTTCCACCCTTCGATGGAGGAGCCGTCGAACATCAGGCCTTCTTCCAGCTGGTCATCGTCCAGCGCCGACGCGACCATGGACAGGTGGTGCCACTTGCCCTTGGGATCGGTGAAGCGAAGATCGACCCACTCGATTTCCTCGTCCTTGATGCGCTTCACGATTTCCGATGCAGTGGGCATAGCGTTCCTTCCTTGAACCTGAGTACCTGGATGTAAGACCTGATTGCGTGCCAGTTATATCGGCGGGCAGGGGGCGCCGGTCAGACGGCGGCCTCGTCCCGCTCCCCGGTACGGATGCGCAGCACGGTTTCGACCGGGCTGACAAAGATCTTGCCGTCGCCGATGCGGCCGGTCTGCGCGGCGGCGGTGATTGCCTCCACCACGGCTTCGGCCAATGTGTCGGGCACGACCACTTCCAGCTTCACCTTGGGCAGGAAGTCGACGACATATTCCGCGCCGCGATACAGTTCGGTGTGGCCCTTCTGCCGGCCGAAGCCCTTGGCCTCCGTCACCGTGATGCCGGACACGCCCACCTCGTGCAGCGCCTCCTTCACCTCGTCCAGCTTGAACGGCTTGATGATCGCTTCGATCTTCTTCACGTGCTTCCTCTCGTCCCATGCCCGGACGAAAACCAACCCCTGGTGCCGCCGACATGTCCCCCTCGCCACATCCGCGGCGATCACCGTGGATACAGCAGGAGTCGTGCCAACGCCGTCCGGTCTCGCCTAGACAAATGTGCTGCGTTGCGAAAGGGCGATTAGCAATAATGCTGCCGCCGGCGCGCCGCTGGCGACCACAAAATACGGCAAGCGGATAGAAGTGTGCCTGCTTGGCAGGCAGCGTGCCCGCGCATTGGGCAGCCTGCCGCGTGCTACAGCCGCAGCCCGGTGGCTTCGGGCAGCCCGGCCATCAGGTTCAGCGACTGGATCGCCACGCCGCTGGCGCCCTTGCCCAGATTGTCGAGCAGCGCCACCAGCCGCGCCTGCGTGCCGTCGGCCGCGCCGAATACGTGCAGCTCCAGCCCGTCGCTGCTGGGGGCGGATGCGCGCAGCAGCAGCTCGTCCGGCTGGGCATCGGCCACGGTGACGATTGCGCTGCCGGCATAGAACTGCGCCAGGCATGCGCGCAGCGCTTCCGCGGGCGCCGCGCCGGGGATGGCGGCCAGCGGCAGCGGCACTTCCACCGCCATGCCGCGGTGCGCGGCGATCACCGCGGGGGAGAAGACCGGCGCGTGGGCCAGCCCGGCATGGGTCTGCATCTCGGCCAGGTGCTTGTGCCCCATTGCCAGGCCATAGCCGCGCCAGGCGATGTCACCCTCCGCCTCCCACCGCTCGATCAGCGCCTTGCCTCCGCCCGAATAGCCGGAGACGGCAGTGACGGTGTAGGGCCAGTCCGCCGGCAACAGGCCCGCGCGCACCAGCGGCGCCACCAGCGCCAGAAAGCCGGTGGGGTAGCAGCCCGGATTACTCACCCGCAACGCGCGCGCCACTGCATCGCGGCCGACCAGTTCGGGAAAGCCATAAGTCCAGCCTGCGGCCACGCGATAGGCGGTGGAGGCGTCGATCACCCGCGTGCGGCTGGCCGGGTCGATCAGCGCCACCGCTTCACGCGCAGCATCGTCGGGCAGGCACAATATGGCGAAATCCGCCTCGTTCAGTGCCGCCCGGCGCGCGGCCGGATCCTTGCGCCGCGCCGCGTCCAGAACCAGAGTGGTGAATTCGGGGCGGTCTTCGAGCCGCTCGACGATCTCCAGCCCGGTCGTGCCGGCGGCCCCGTCGATGAAGACCGTCTGCGCCATCAGCGCAGCAATTCCAGCCGGTCCAGCCGGACCCAGCCGACCGGCCCGGCCAGCGACAGGCAGCCCCAGGCCCAGCTCTCACCGACCTCCAGTACCTCGAAGATTTCACCTTCCGCCAGCACCCGCAGCTCCTCGCCCGCCTCGCCCGGCTGCGTCATCAGCGGCGCGCCGCCAGGCAGCACCGTGCGCGGCTGGGGCACGGCGTAATGCGGCACGAAGAACTTACCCGCCAGGGCGATATGCGCCAGGTCGCCGCGCATGGGCAGCGACCCCGCGCCGCCGCGTGGCAGCGGCCCGGTCAGCGCGTAGGAGCCGTGGCGCACGCCGCTGTCAATCGCGTCGCCGGCGCCGCTCGCGCCCGATATGTCCTCCGTTGCAGGCATGGCGCGGGCGCTTAGACGGCGGCGCGGTGCGGGGCAAGCACCCGCACCGCCGCGCCTTGCGTCGGCTCAGGCACCGAAGCGGCCGCGCAACATGTGCCATGCGGCGCGCAGCCCCAGCGCCTCGCCCCCGCGCGGCCGCCCGGGCCTGGCAGTGGGGCGCCAGGCGAAGGTGTCGAAAT
>Ga0210040_10010903_pt1 | contig 10364 bp, 8 predicted proteins | sample CryGeyCG12114_NA_FD_185462 | JGI IMG/M metagenome (GOLD analysis project Ga0210040, IMG submission 185462) | Groundwater microbial communities from aquifer - Crystal Geyser CG19_WC_8/21/14_NA (SPAdes) (version 2) | ecosystem: Environmental > Aquatic > Deep subsurface > Groundwater | place: USA...
GCCGCTCAATCGCTTTCTGTCCAAAGTGCCAAAAGGGCGCATGGAAGCGGCTTCGGGGCCTGCAACGATCTGCGGCGTTGGCGTGCAGATTTCGGATCGCACCGGTTTGGCGGAAAAGATAGCACCGCTGCGGCTGGGGCCGCGATTGGAAGAAACGGTTCCCGCTTTCTGGCAATGATGGGAATGACAGGAGCCGCATTGTAGCGGCAAGCGTCCGCACCTACGTATTGGCCACTTTTGGCTGAGCGAGGGGTGTCTAGGCCGTGGCGGACTATTTTTCTTTTATCAACGATCCGACGGCCTGGGTGGCTTTGGCTACTCTCGTCGTCATGGAGATCGTGCTGGGGATCGACAATCTCATCTTCATCTCGATCCTGACCAACAAGCTTCCGCCCGAAAAGCAGCAGTTTGCGCGTCGGCTCGGCATCGGTGCGGCTCTTATTCTGCGCCTCGGGCTGCTGTTCACCATTTCCATCATCATTCAGCTGACTGAGCCGGTTTTCACGGCGTTTGATATCGCCTTCTCCTGGAAGGATCTCATTCTGATCGCCGGTGGCCTGTTCCTTGTTTGGAAAGCCACAAAGGAAATTCATCACACGGTGGATGTCGAGGATGACAAGACCAACATGGTCGGCAAGACCGTGCAGCTGACGGTGGGCTCGGCAATCGCTCAGATCCTCGTGCTGGATCTGGTGTTTTCGATCGATTCCATCATCACCGCCGTCGGCATGACCGACGAGATTGCCATCATGTTCATCGCCGTTATTGCGGCTGTGACCGTGATGCTGGTGGCGGCCGAGCCGTTGTCGCGCTTTATCGCCAAGAACCCGACCATCGTCATGCTGGCGCTGTCCTTCCTGCTGATGATCGGCATGACGCTGATTGCGGAAGGGTTCCATTTCCATGTGCCCAAGGGCTACATCTACGCGGCGATGGGCTTCTCGGCTTTGGTTGAAGCGCTCAACATGTTTGCGCGGCGTCGCAAGACGCGGATCAGGACCACCGAAACGCATTGAGCCGAATCAACTGGAAAGGCCCGCTTAGGCGGGCCTTTTTGTTACTCGGCAGCCTGGAAGGCGTCGGCTCCGCGCTCGAACTGGAGGCGGGCAAGCTTGGCGTAAACGCCGTTCTTCTGGACCAGTGTATGGTGCGTGCCTTCTTCCACGATGCGGCCATTCTCCAGCACCAGAATGCGGTCGGCCTTGAGGATCGTTGCCAGGCGATGCGCGATCACCAAAGTGGTGCGGCCTTTCATCAGCCGCTCCAGCGCGGTTTGCACCAGTGTTTCGCTTTCGGCATCCAGCGCCGAAGTCGCTTCGTCGAGAAGCAGGATCGGGGCGTCGCGTAGAATGGCGCGGGCAATGCCGATGCGCTGGCGCTGGCCACCCGACAGCATTACGCCGCGTTCGCCCACCTGCGTGTCGTAGCCGCGATCGAGATTGCGGAGGAAACCATCGGCCAGGGCATCGCGCGCCGCAGCCTCGATGGCCGCCTGGTCCGCGCCAGGGCGGCCGAAGGCGATGTTGTCGCCCGCTGTTTCCGCAAAGATCGCCACATCCTGCGGCACCACGGCCATGCGGTCGCGGAGATCCTGGGGAGCGGCCTGCCTGATATCGACGCCATCAACGAGGATGGAGCCGGCCTGTGGATCGTAAAAGCGCATCAGCAGCGAAAAGATCGTGCTTTTGCCGGAGCCTGACGGGCCGACGATCGCCACCGTTTCGCCGGGCCGCACGCTGAAGGACAGATCATCCAGCGTCGGCAAATCGGGACGGGCGGGATAGGCAAAGGACACGTCGCGGAAGTGAATGGCCCCGTTCGCGGTCGCGCGGAAGGGTTGTGGCCTTGCCGGCGCTGCAATCAGCGGCACCTCGTCCAGAATGTCGCTCATGCGCTCTGCGGCCCCGGCGGCCTGGCTGATTTCGCCCCAGACTTCCGACAGCGAGCCCAGCGCGCCTGCCGCCAGAACGGCGTAAAGCAGGAACTGGCTGAGCGTGCCCGGTGTCATTTCGCCGGTCAGCACATCGCGCGAGCCGAACCACAGCACGGCCACCACGGACGAAAAGATAAAGAAGATCGCAAAAAAGGTGAGCACCGCGCGCGCCTTGATCGAGGTTCGCGCCGCTTCAAAGGCGCGGTCCACGGCGGCGGTGAAGCGGCCAACCACCATGCTTTCATTGGTGAAGGCTTGCAGCGTGCGCACCGCCGAAATCTGCTCGCCGGCATAGGCGCTGGCATCGGCCAGCATGTCTTGCGCATGGCGCGACTTGGCGCGCACGGAACGGCCAAAGCCCACCAGGATCAGCACGATCACGGGAATGGCGCCGATCACCAGGAAAGACAGCTTCGGGCTGGTCACCGCCATCATCACCGCGCCGCCGATCGCCATGATGGCGTTGCGCAGGGCCTGCGAGGCGGTTGACCCGACAACCGACTTGATCTGCGTGGCGTCCGCCGTCAGCCGCGACACGATTTCGCCGGACCGCGCGGTGTCGAAAAAGGCCGGCGACAAGGTCGTCACATGGGCAAACACATCGCGCCTGAGATCGGCCACGACCCGTTCGCCGATCGTGATCACGAAATAATAGCGAAGGGCGGATGCGGCGGCGAGAACGGCCGCGATCGCGATCAGCATGCCGAAATAGCCTTGGATCATGTCGGCTTCGGTGCCGTTGAAGCCATGATCGATCATGCGGCGCACCGCGATTGGCAGGGTCAACGTCGTGACCGCCGCGATGATCAGCGAGATTAGGGCGCCGCCAACCAGACCGCGATAGCGCTTCAGGTAGGGAAGCAGGCGGGAAAGTGGCGCTAGCGAGCGGCGGCGAGCGTCGGGTGACGGCTCTTTGGCAGCCATTTTGGTCTCCTAGGCTTGGCCAGCCGATCCATGGCCGGCCGGCCTTGTGCTCGGTCGGAGGCTGATGTATAGGCTCGCCGACCCTTTAGGAAGCCGTAGCGGTCATTCGCTGCGGCTTCAAGTTTTACGAACCGGGTGACATCGCCGCAGGACTGATGCGCGCTTCTCGCGTGGGGTTCGGCGCCAGCCCAGTATAAGCCAGGACAAGCGCCATGAAAGACAGCATTCACCCCGATTACCACACGATCAAGGTCGTGATGACCGACGGCACCGAATACCAGACGAAGTCGACCTGGGGTGCGGCCGGCGACACCATGAACCTCGACATCGATCCGACCACGCATCCCGCCTGGACCGGCGGTTCGCAGACGCTGCTCGATCGCGGCGGCCGCGTGTCGAAGTTCAAGAAGCGCTACGAAGGCCTCGGCATCTAATCTGCCGGTTTTCTCGAGTTCAAGAAACGCCGCTGCCATTTGCAGCGGCGTTTTTGTTTTTGGGCGGGAGGGGGACGCACCTCTTCCATCGCACCGCCCTTGAGGTGAGGCTTTCGGCCTCAAACGGCGGCAAACATGTTTCATCATCGCCACGCCCCGTTGCCGGTCTGGCCATTGTCAAAGAGCCTTCGGGAAGACGGGCGGCCGGAAAGTCGCTCGTAAGATTGAGTGGATGCGGCTTCCCGGCCGTCCGTTTCGGCGTTTGTCAGCCTGGCGCCGCCCCCGGTCCACTTCGCCTTCGGGCTTCAAAGCCTTCGAGCTTAAGCGGCATTTGCGCCGCACCCCTGCATTTTCAGCAGGAGGGGGATAATGGCGGCCTTGACCCGCTCCGTCCGGCGCACCCACGTTAGATGCCGTCCGAACACGCCGGTCCTTCCCCGCCGATCACCGTCGCGAACCGCGATCCCGATGAGAAGGACAAGGCGAGGATAGGGGAGGGGTCGGGGGGCGTGGATAGATTTTTGCTGCTGCACGGGGCTGGGCATTCTTGGCGCCAATCCTCTCCCTCACGGAGTGGGGGAGAGGTGGCGCGGCGAAGCCGTGACGGTGAGGGGGAATGCGCCAATATTTGCAAGGTCAGCGCGAGTGGAAAGGAAGCGCCCCCTCACCGACCCTGACGGGCCACCTCTCCCCCGTTCCGGGGGCGAGGAAGGGCGCCAAGGCTTGCCAACGCGCGACCGAGAGCCTGCACGAGCGAGCTGCGTGATTGGAGGCGCTCTGTGCTTTAGCCTCAAAAACTCAGGCGGCGCTGAGCTTGGCCATGGTGGCTTCGTCCACTTCGAAGTTGACGTAAACGTTTTGCACGTCGTCGTCGTCTTCCAGCGTGTTGACGAGCTTCAGGATCGATTGGGCGCGGTCTTCGTCGACCGGCACGTTGTTTTGCGGCTTCCAGATGATCTTCACCGACTCGGCTTCGCCGAGCGAGGCTTCGAGGGCTGAGGACACATCGCCGAGGTCGCCAAAGGCGCAAAGCACGGTGTGGCCTTCTTCGTCGCTCGACACGTCTTCGGCGCCGGCTTCAATAGCGGCTTCCATGACCTTGTCGGCGTCGCCCACCGATGCGGGATAGGTGATCTCGCCGGTGCGGTCCCACATAAAGGACACGGAATTGGTTTCGCCGAGCGCGCCGCCAGCCTTGGTGAAGGCGGCCCGCACATTGGCGGCCGTGCGATTGCGGTTGTCGGTGAGCGCTTCCACGATCAGCGCGACGCCGCCGGGGCCATAGCCCTCGTAGCGCACTTCCTCGTAGTTTTCCGCATCGCCGCCGGACGCCTTGGCGATCGCGCGGGCGATGTTGTCCTTGGGCATCGAAACGGCCTTGGCGTTCTGCACGGCCAAACGCAAGCGCGGGTTCATGTCCGGATCGGGCAGGCCGGATTTCGCGGCCACCGTGATTTCGCGGGCAAGCTTCGAAAACATCTTGGAACGCACCGCGTCCTGACGGCCCTTGCGATGCATGATGTTCTTGAACTGTGAATGGCCGGCCATGGCACCCCTGTCGCATAGAAAGTGTGGGAATGAGCGGGCTTATAAATGGATTGCCGGGTAAAATCCAGCAGGTCGCGGTGGCCCTTTGCGCGCTCCGTGCGGCGGGTGATCGCGGGAACGTGAAGGCTTACCCGTCGGAAATGGCTGGCGCCGTGCCTGTCCTTGGGTAACCCTTGCCACCACGCCGTGGCGGGGATGATGATCAATGCGCATGGAACCGGGTCGATTGTTCGCCGGCTTCGCCTTGCTGGGCTTGAGCGTTATCTCTGCGCTTCCGGTTTTTGCGCAAGCGCGCAACGAGCCGGTGGCGAGCAGTTGCCTTGCGGTTGCGCAGGCGATGCCAAAGATCGTGCCGGTGAGTTTCACCCGCATCCGGGGGGAAGATGGAACGGTTGCCTTCACCTATTCCGGCCATTCCACCTATCGGATCGAGACGCCCAATGGCGTGACGATCGCCACCGATTTCTCCGGTACTTACGGCGCTGATCCGACGCCGGATGTCGTGACGATGAACAAGGCGCACCGCACGCATTTCACCGAAACGCCCGATCCGCGCATCGGCGCGGTTTTGCGCGGGTGGAACCCGGATGGTGACGGCCCGGCGGAGCATGCCGTCGTGGTGGATGATGTTTATATCCGCAATGTGCCGACCGACATCCGCAACTGGGATGGGGGCATGGAGCGGGACGGCAACTCCATCTTCATTTTCGAAGTGGCGGGCCTTTGCATCGGTCATCTCGGCCATCTCCATCATGATCTGACCGATGCGCATTATGCCGCGATCGGCAGGCTCGATGTGGTGATGGTGCCGGTGGATGGCGGCATGACCTCGTCGCTCAACACTATCGGCGAGATCACGCAGCGGCTGTATTCCTCGGTGATCCTGCCGATGCACCGCCATTCCACGCCGCTGGCCGAATTCACCGCGCGCATGGGCAAGCGGTTCGCGCTGCAACGGCTCGATGGCCGCAGCGTGTCGTTTTCGCTGCGAACACTGCCGCGCCAGCCGACGATCTTTGTGCCGGACGGGCTCTGATTTTTAAGAGCGCAATGCCGGACGCAAAACCGCGTCACACTTTTGCTGGCATTGCTTTAGCTGCCGTAGCGCGCTTCGAGATGGCGCTTGAAGTGGGTGGCGTCGAGGGTCGAGCCGGTGGCGCGCTGCATCAGGTCCGGCGTGGACCAGCGTGAGCCCTGCGACCAGATGTTGTCACGCCGCCAATCGTTGACGCGCTCGAAGTCGCCGGCGGCAAGGTCGGCCTCGATGTCCGGCGCTTGGGCCGCAATCGCCGTCCATTGCTGCGCTGCCATCATCGCGCCGAGCGAATAGGACGGGAAGTAGCCGAACAGGCCAGCCGGCCAATGCACGTCCTGCATCGGGCCGTCGCCGGGCGAATCGATCGTGGACAGGCCGAGATAGTCCTGCATCTTGGTATCCCAGGCTTCCGGAATGTCCTTTGTTTCCAAGCGACCGGCAACGAGGTCCTGTTCCAGCTCGAAGCGCAGGATGATGTGGAGGGGATAGGTGACCTCGTCGGCATCGACGCGGATCAGACCGCGCTCGACATGGTGGACATGGGCTAAGATGTCGTCGATTCCCCAGTCTTCGCCGAGATGCTTTTCCACCACCGGCAGCGCCCAGCGCCAGAAGGCCGGATTGCGCCCGAGCTGCTTTTCCACGAACAGGCTTTGGCTTTCATGCACGGCCATGCCGCGCGCCTTGCCGAGCGGCCAATGCGCCCATTGCTTGGGCAGGTTCTGCTCGTAGAGCGCGTGGCCGGTTTCGTGCAGCACGCCCATCAACGAGGACAGGAATTCGGTGGTCTTGTAGCGCGTGGTGATGCGCACATCGCTCGGAACGCCGCCGCAGAAGGGGTGGTGCGAGACGGACAGGCTGCCATGGGTGAGATCGAAGCCGACCGCCTGCATCAGCGCCAGACCGAGTTCGCGCTGACGCTCGATGGGGTAGGAGCCGGACAGGGCTTTCAGCGGGCGCTTGGCGCGTTTTTCTTCCTGAACGCTCAAGGCGCGCGGGACAAAGTCGACGAGGAAGGTTTTCAGGTCGTCGAACACGGGGGCGACATCAGCGGCGCGCGTGCCGGGATCATACTGCTCCATCAGCGCATCATAAGGATCAAGCTTCAGCACCTCGGCGCGCATGGCGGCTTCTTCGCGCACTATCTGGATCACGCCATCCAAAGCAGGCTCGAAGCTCTGCCAGTCGTTTTTGGCGCGCAGATCGCGCCACAGCTGTTCGCAGCGCATGCGGGTGCGCATCTGCTTTTCCACGAACTCGGCGGGCAGGCAGGTGAGGTTGATGTATTGCCGCTTGAACTCGCGCACGGCGGCCTTCTGCTCGTCCGAGAGGTCTTCGCGCTCAGCGGCGTCGATCCAGTCGGCGATTTCGGGCGCCGAGGCCTGGCGGTGCTGCATGCCGGCCAATGCGGACATGCTTTCCGCCCGCGCTTCACCGCCGCCAACCGCCATGGACACGGCTTCATCGACGCCGAGGATGCTCAACGCATGACTGAAAGCTTCCAGCCGGCGGCCAAGGTCATCGAGTTTCTGGAAGGACATGGGGGCCTCTTCGCTTGAGGATGTTTTTGCGCTGGGCGGAAGCGGGAGCGGGTCAGCGCTCCGTCAGCTTCAACTCGATGCGGCGGTTGCGGTCGCGGGCTTCGGGCGTGTCGGCGGCGTCGAGCGGCTGGTATTCGCCGAAGCCGGCGGCGACCAGGCGGTTGGCCGGGACGCCTTGGGAGATCAGATATTTGACCACCGAGGTCGCGCGCGCGGTCGACAGGTCCCAATTGTCGCGATAGCGACCGGTGCCGGACAGCGGCCGGTTGTCGGTGTGACCATCGACGCGCAGCACCCAGTTAATTTCCGGCGGGATTTCCCGCTGCAATTCGATGATCGCCTGGGCGAGTTTGGCCATCTCGTCCGCGCCGGCCGTGTTGATCTCGTCGCCGCCGACGGGAAACAGCACTTCGGACTGGAACACGAAACGGTCGCCGACGATGCGGATGTTTTCGCGATCCGACAGGATTTCGCGCAAACGGCCGAAGAAATCGGAGCGGTAGCGGTTCAGTTCCTGGACGCGCTGGGCGAGCGCGACGTTCAAGCGGCGGCCGAGATCGGCGATCTTGGTGTTGGATTGGCGGTCACGGCTTTCGGACGCATCGAGGGCTGCTTCAAGCGCGCCGATCTGGCTGCGCAAAGCGGCGATCTGCTGGTTCAACAGTTCCACCTGGCTCAGCGCGCGCTGGCTGATTTCGCGCTCGCCGGCCAGTTCGCCACTCAAGGCGCCGATCTGCGCGGTGGCTTGCTCATCGGCGCCCGAGCCCTGGTTCAAAAGCTGTTGCAAGCGGCTGCGCTCTTGTTCGGCAGCGCTCAGTGACGCCTGCAGGCCGGTCAGTTCGTCACTGGCATCCTGGTTGTTGGAGCGCTCAAGCGCGAGCAACTGCGTCAGCTCGTTGATCTGCAAGTTCAGGCGGTTCAGCGCTTCGCCCTGGCCGCTGACTTCGCGCGACAACAGAAATTGCGCCAGCACGAAAACGGACAGGAGGAACATGATCGCCAGCAGCAGCGTCGACAAAGCATCGACGAAGCCCGGCCAGTAATCGACGCCGCGATGGCTGCGGCGACCGCGTGCGAGCGCCATGGTCTAGCTGTTTCCCTTTTCGCCGAGCCTGTCGGCAAGCCGTTCCAGCGTGGCGCGCACGGCCTTTTGTTCTTCCGCCTGGGCTTCCACCCAATCGCGCATGATCTGTTGTTCACTGCGCATGTTCTTGACCAGGCCGGAAATGCCATCGGCGAGATTGGCCATGGCCGCGGCCACGCGCTGGTTGGAGCCACCGCTTTCCTGCAAGCTGCGCAGCCGCTCGGACATCAGCTTCAACTCGTCGGCGGATGTCGCAGGGCCCGAGTTCACGACCGGCATGACGGAATCCAGATCGGTGACCGACGACAGCCAGTTTTCAAGCTCGGTGTAGAACCGGTTCTGCGCCCGGCCGGCCTGGAGATCGAGGAAGCCCAGAACCAGCGATCCGGCAAGACCGAACAAGGACGACGAGAACGCCGTTCCCATGCCGTTCAACGGCGCTGAGAGGCCGGTTTTCAACGTGTTCAGAACGTCGTTCGTGCTGCCCGTGCCGGGATCAAGCGACTGGATGGTCTGGCTGATGGAGCCGATCGTGCCGAGCAGGCCCCAAAACGTGCCGAGCAGGCCGAGAAAAACCAGCAGGCCGATGAGGTAGCGCGAAATATCGCGGCTTTCATCGAGACGCGTTGCGATCGAATCAAGGATCGAGCGCATCGAATTGGTGGACAGCGCGATGGCGGACGCGCGGCTGAGCAGCCCGCGCATGGGCGCCAGCAGAACCGGCTCGCCGCTGTCATTGCCGGCGCGGAAATTGTTGACCCAGCGCACTTCGCGGAACAGCCGGATGACCTGCAACAGCGCAAGCAGGATGCCGATCGCCAGAACGCCGACGATCAGCCCGTTGAGGCCGGGATTGGTTTGGAAAGCCGTCGCGATTTGCCGGGTGAGAATAATCGCAACGAAGCCCGCGATCGCCAAAAACACGATCATCGAGGCTAGAAAAACCTGCGGGTTGGACAGCTTGTAAGGATCGGTTTCCGGCCGATCCACCAAACGATCAACTCCCAGCGTCTTAGCCAACGCCATTCACTTGCTCCCGGGCCATGCGAGTTCCATGCCCAAGAGCTTTAAACGGAAACGGGTGGGAAAAGAAAGGCTGAGCCGCGTGCCGCGCGGTAAAGCCCCGGTGTTTTGGGCTTGATCCCGTCAGGTCCGCGCCGGCAGCGGCTTGTTCAGCGTTTTCACCAGAGCGGCCTGGGTCAATTCGTTGCCCGCCACGATCGAACCTGAGTCCAGCATGTCCTGCCCGCCCTCACGCGTGGACAGGAAGCCGCCGGCTTCGCGGATCATGAGAATGCCCGCTGCCATGTCCCATGGCTTGAGGTTGTCTTCCCAGAAGGCGTCGAAACGGCCGGCCGCGACATAAGCCAGATCGAGTGCGGCCGCGCCGAGGCGACGAACGCCGGAACTGTCAGCCATGACATTGCGAAGGTCGATCAAAGCGCGGCCGTGATTGGGCCGGCCGAGATGCGGAATGCCCGTGCAGATCACGCAATCCGACAGCTGACGGCGCGCCGCCACCCGCATGCGACGATCGTTCAGGAAGGCACCGCCGCCGCGTTCGGCGACATACATTTCGTCCATGGCCGGATTGTAGATCACGCCAGCCACGATCTGCCCCTGGCGTTCCAACGCAATCGAGATCGCGAAGATCGGAATGCCATGGAGGAAGTTGGTGGTGCCGTCGAGCGGATCGACGATCCAGCGATGCTGGTCGTCATCGCCAGCGACCTCGCCCCGTTCTTCCATCAGGAAGGAATAGCCGGGACGGGCGCGTGACAGCTCGGTGTAGATGATCTCTTCGGCCTTGCGGTCGGCCTGGCTGACATAATCTCCAGGACCCTTCACGCAGACCTGGAGATTC
>Ga0210040_10010905_pt1 | contig 10363 bp, 8 predicted proteins | sample CryGeyCG12114_NA_FD_185462 | JGI IMG/M metagenome (GOLD analysis project Ga0210040, IMG submission 185462) | Groundwater microbial communities from aquifer - Crystal Geyser CG19_WC_8/21/14_NA (SPAdes) (version 2) | ecosystem: Environmental > Aquatic > Deep subsurface > Groundwater | place: USA...
GATTGCCGTGCCCCAACCAGGCATTTTCCGACACCGCCGAAAACTTATGAATGGCGTTTACCGGCACTACCTGGTATTCCTCTTTAAGTAAATTAATGGTGCTCTTGCGGGTAGCGGTATCTTCGGCAGCCACAAATACTTCGCATTTTTTCCCCAGCAGTTTTAGGAATTCCGGGTCTTCGCTGCTACTCATCACACTAATATTATTTACTTCCTGGTGTTGCAACTCCGGATTATCATCCAGAAAACAATAAACCACTATCCCATTACTTAAAAATATATCTAGGGCCGTTTTGCCTATTTGCTGGGCACCAACTATTATTACCGGATTCTCCATTTTTATGATTTTAAAAGACAAAGGTATTCTTTAACGTTTTTCCGGCCAAATATGCAAACTTTATTATTTACTGAAATACCTGTTTACTAATAGGCGATATCCTTTTGTTTGCAGCAGCAGGTAAACAAGAAAAGGCAAATAAGCAATCCGATAGCGGTTTAAAGAACCCAAATTAGGCGTGGATAATCCGATTAATGTGCCAATGACTACTATATACACGAGAAAAATAAATAGTAATAAATCAAATCGTTGTGGGGGATATTTAAATAAAGAGAACAGCCAACCAAAAATCAACAACAAGATTAAAAAGTTTTCTAATCCTGCTGCTTTGTAGAACCAATTATCACCTTCCCACACCAAAGGCCGCAAAATGGTTTGGATAATTGCAATTGGTGCGTGGGCCAGGACACTACTAACGGTCGGTTCTAAAGCTGGATACGTAATGTGTGGACGGTTAGCAGAAAGCGTGACCAGCGCCTCATAACTTTGGGTAAGCTGCAAAAAAAAGTAATCGAGCCTTAAAACGTGTTCCATGTGGTAAACCACAAAACTAAATAGTAAAAGGCAGGCGCTAAATAGCAATACCTGGTAGCTCCGAATTTTTAGGAAAATGTATTTACTTTTGGCCCAGGTAAGTACAGCCAAGCTGAATAACAACGGAAACACCACGGCTGCAAAGTAATATCTTATTTTCCAGAGCACATAAGCCGCTACTACCGCACCCGTCATTTCCAGCCAACACGATCTATAATTTCGGAATACCAGGTTCAATACCGCACTCAACAGCCAACAAAGTGCTCCCAGGTAAACGGCCTCCTTCATTACCCCCGATGACCAGAAAACTACCGAGGGAAAAAACAAGAAGGCCACTACCACGGCATATTTATTTTGGGGATAAATATAACCGAGGGTTTTGACTAACTGCCAGGCACCGAAAAAGCTGAAGAGCGAAAAATAAAGGCTATTTAAATAATACAGGTTGCCTGTTATTAAATTCAGAAAGCTCAGCAGAAAAACCATGGTATAGGAATTTGAATAATAGTAGTAGATCATGGCCGTGCGGACGGTTTCACTTTCGTACTTATTCGTGAACCATAATTTAAAATAAGCAGCCGGGCTAGCTTTAAAATATTCCGTCAGCAACAAGGATTGGGATTGAAAAAGGAAAGTATCGCCCCCCTGAAAATAACGCTGAAAAAAAATACCGCTTAGAATGCCGCAGATTAGCTTACCTATCAGGGCCGGAAAAAACCATTTTTTTAGGCTTACATCTTTTTGCCGGAGCCAGTACATATAAATCAATCCACTTATCAGCAAACTGTTTCCGACACTGTATAAAAATATCATCCGGTAGCGAGCTTGGTTCTGAGAATATAATGCCCCACGCTGCAATACAAACAATTGCGGGGAGTGCAATACTGCTGGTTTAGTTGAATAAAGGCTTGCGAATCGGCTGCAGTTTTGTTTTTTAATCCCAGATAGGTATAAAGGCGAACAATATTGTTTTTCTCTGCCGGTAAGTTTTCTAATAAAGCTAAAGCTTTTTCTTTTAAATCCAGGTTATCGTGGTGGCGTCCGTACGCAAACAGCAGCGGCACGACGGTATTGATGAGAATATTAATTTTACTTTCCTGGCCTATTTCCCCGCCTGGCACTTTGTTCTGACGCCCGGGCATGTAATGCTGTTGCCAGTAAGGCGATATTGGCGCTCCTAAAAACTTATAAAAACTTGGCAAGTCAGGTAACGCTATAATTATAGAGAATAAATGGGTTTTCTGGTGAAGAAAAGCGGCTAATTGGGCGAGCCTAACGGTTGGAAAATTAGCCGGACGTAAACGCAGAAAATTCCAATCAGTACCGCGCAAACCGGTGGTTAAACTATATTTGTGTTGCAGATAGATAAATTCCTTTTTTAGTCTCTGCAAATATTCATCTTCAGCCGGAACCTGCTCTAAAAAACCGGCCTGGCCATAAAGCAAAGCTTCTAACTGAAATAAATGGCTACTATGTTTTCGAATAATGGCAAACGGCAAATATTTGCTTAAATGTAAAAATGGCACTTGATTGATTTTAAACCCAAAATTGGATACCAAGGCCTGATAAGCGGTTTCTTCCCAATCTTGTTTATTTTGATTTAACAGTTCCAATAAGCGGCTTGCCTTTTGTTCTAAGCGCTCGGTTAATACCCGGTCCAGCATTTGCATGACCGGCAAACCTGGAACTTGGTCTATAAACGGGCTGCAAGGAATAGCAAGCTTTTCCCGCTTCAAATTCTGGTAGCCTTGTAGTAAGGAGGGCGCAACCCGCTGTTGCAAGGCAATAGTTGGGATAGCACTGCCATCCGTTCGTCTCAGCGTGCGGTCATCTTCCCAAACTACGTGCAAAATAACCTGGTCGTAGCGCCTATTAGTTTCGTGCTGGTGCCGGTACCAGTCAGATGTTTTAAGGTGTACTTCCACGCTGCCGTTCCAGAGTTCCTGCCCTATTTTTACTTGCGCATCCAGGAAATCCGGGCCAGCATTAGTATTCAGAAAACCCGTCCGGATAACCTGCACTTCATCGCCGGTAGAACAAATTAAGCTTTCTTTATCGAAATACTGGTGCAACCAAACGTAGTGCAGAAAATCTTCTTTCATTTCATGCTGTAGAAATAAATTGTTAAATACCGGTTTCCTCTATTGCGCATTATCTCGTACGTCAGGAAGTTACCGGCAAGTACAAATCCAGGTAACGCGCCATTTCTTGTTGCACGAGTTGGGCTTTTTGTCGGGCTTTTTGGGCAAAGTCTTTTCCAGAACCCGCATAAATTATATCGCGGGAAGAATTCACGAGCAAGCCGCCGTATTTATTAAGACCTAAACGCGATATCTCTTCCAGGCTGCCACCCTGGGCACCTACGCCCGGCACTAACAAAAAATGATCGGGCACTACTGCTCGGACTCGCTGTATAAAATTGGTTTGAGTGGCACCTACTACGTACATGAGTTGGTCTGGCGTTGCCCACGCCAAGCTTTTTTCCAGAACCGCCTCAAATAAATACTTGGGTTTATCAGCTCCTACGGGTAATAATTGAAAATCGTCGGCCCCGGCATTAGACGTTAAAGCCAGCAAAACTACCCATTTATCCGCCTTAATTAAAAATGGCTTAACCGAATCTTCGCCCATGTAAGGCGCCACCGTTACCGAATCAAAATTAAAGTAATCGAAATAAGTACGGGCGTATAATTCCGAGGTATTGCCAATGTCTCCACGCTTGGCATCCGCAATTGTAAAAATATCCGGCGGCAAGTAATCCAACGTTTTTTCTAAACTTTCCCAACCTTTCGGGCCTAAGGCTTCATAAAACGCGATATTGGGTTTATAGGCCACACATAAATCAGCGGTAGCATCAATTATTTGTTTGTTGAAGGTAAAAATGGGGTCAGGCTCACTTAATAAATAGGACGGAATTTTCTTTAGATCTGCATCCAGACCAATACACAGGTAAGACTGCTTGCGTCGGATATTTTGAAAAAGCTCTTGTCGGGTCATAAGTAGCGGTTAGCAATTACCTTTTAGTCTAATAATTAAATGTCATTGCAGATTTAATTATTAGGCTAAAAACTAAAATTAATCAATACAAAACTAGCAGAAATTACAGTTATCCCGATTACGAATGCTGAATTGTTTCAACCAAAAAAAAGAGCAGCCCGATTGAGACAGCTCTTAATGCATTTTGCATTAATTATAATTAACGTAAATCAATCACTTTAACGCCTTTGTATTTCGATTTATCAAAAGCAAAGTAGTTCGGTTCTACGTCAGGATTAGGCTTAAATTGCTTAATGGAATACACGTACCGGTTACCGTTGGTACGAAACATAGTCCAAGTTTTAAGCGAATTATCTTTTTTGCTGATTTGCAGCCGTACTTTATACACTTGGTTATTTTTGTCTTCCGGCGCTAAATCAATAACGTTATAAGCTTGGCCACCCTCTTTCATTTCGTTTACGAAATTATATTTATAACCCTTTTTGTACATGGTAAAAATGGCACTCGGCGACATTTGCTGTTCGTCCGGATCGTTATCCGAAATATTCACTTCGTTTTCCGATTTCATGTAGGTCCAGATGGTGGTACCGTTATTAATAATTTCCTGATCTTTTAATTTTAACCGGAACTTATTACCACTCACGGTAATATCGCCCTGTATGGATTCTTTTATTTTATTATTCGAATTTTCGAGGGTCTGGGTAAATAATGCATTAAATACCGGTAACGATTGGTATTTCTGACTCATGGCATCTAATATTCCGCCGGCTTTGGGATCTTTCTGCGCAAATGCTACTTGCACCAAAGCCAATAACGCCAACAGGAAAGAGGATAATCTTTTCATACAAATTGGTTTATTCTTTATTATGGTTAGTTTCTACCCATATTATTCAATAACTGTTCCAAACTGTATTCATCCGGAATTAAAACTTCGCGTGCTTTGCTCCCTTCAAACGGACCTACCACTCCGGCCGATTCCAACTGATCGATTAAACGGCCAGCCCGGTTATAACCTAATTTTAAGCGGCGCTGCAACAAAGAAGTACTGCCTTGCTGGTGCATTACAATAATACGGGCCGCTTCTTCAAACATGGAGTCGCGATTAGCCGGATCGAAATCGGTTTTTTCGCTGCCACTTTCATCTCCCACAAATTCCGGTAGTAAATACGCATCGTCGTAGCCTTGCTGATCGCCGATAAAATCACAAATCCGATCTACTTCCGGCGTATCTACAAAAGCACACTGCAACCGGATTAAATCTGAACCCACTGAAAACAACATATCGCCCTGACCAATTAACTGATCGGCCCCGCCGGTATCCAGAATAGTGCGGGAATCAATTTTAGAAGTTACTTTAAAAGATATACGGCATGGAAAGTTGGCTTTAATAATACCCGTAATAACATTGACCGAAGGCCGCTGCGTAGCTACCACCAAATGGATACCAATGGCCCGGGCCAGCTGGGCTAAGCGGGCAATCGGCGTTTCAACTTCTTTTCCGGCGGTCATCATTAAGTCGGCTAACTCATCAATCACCAGCACAATAAAAGGCATAAACCGGTGGCCTTTTTTCGGATTTAATTTCCGCTCTACAAATTTCAGGTTGTATTCTTTCAGGTTGCGGCAGCCAGCATCTTTTAGTAAATCGTACCGCATATCCATTTCCATACACAATGAATTTAGGGTATTAATTACTTTTTTCGTGTCGGTGATAATGGGTTCTTCGGAATCGGGTAGTTTGGCCAGAAAGTGCCGCTCTATTTTATTGAACAAAGAAAGCTCCACCTTCTTCGGATCAACTAGCACAAACTTTAATTGCGACGGATGTTTTTTATAGATCAGCGACGTCAGAATAGTATTTAAACCAACGGATTTACCTTGTCCGGTAGCTCCCGCCATGAGCAAGTGCGGCATTTTAGCTAGGTCTGTAATAAATACTTCGTTCGTGATGGTTTTACCAAAAGCAATAGGCAAATCCATATCGCTCTTGAGAAATTTTTCGGTTGAAAGAATAGATCTAATAGATACCATTTCTTTCTTTTTATTGGGTACCTCAATACCAATGGTGCCTTTACCTGGAATGGGCGCAATGATCCTGATCCCCAAAGCTGATAAACTCAGGGCAATATCGTCTTCGAGGTTTTTAATTTTAGAAATACGTACGCCGGCGTCCGGCACAATTTCGTATAGGGTTACGGTGGGCCCGATGGTAGCTTTAATACTGGCAATACCAATGCTGTAATTGCCCAAGGTTTCTACAATGCGATCTTTGTTGGCTTCGAGCTCTTCTTTCGACACCTGAATTTTGGCCGCACTGTATTCGTTTAATAAATCAATAGTAGGATACTGGTAGCGGGCTAAATCTAAGGTAGGATCGTAATTTTCCGAGAATGTACCGATTTCCTCTTCCGGCGCTTTTTGAACTTCCAGCTCCGGTTCTTCAAAGTTAAAATCTTCATCTTCAAAAAAGTTATCTTCCTCTTTCGCCATTGGTACAATATCCAAAGCCAGCGAAGAAGAACTGACAACTGGTTTGGCCAAAATGCCGGCCGCTGGTCCGGGTTTTAGATCCAGTTCATAATTATCTTCTTCAAATAGTTCCTCCTCTACATCATTGTCCAGATCATCTTCCTCCAAGTCTTCTTCTAACAGCTCATCTTCCGGTAGTTCTTCTTCCTCCAATTCCAGGTCTAAAGTAGCTGCCGGATTGGTATAATGGTTTAATCCAGTGGAAGTTTGCTCATAAGTAGCGGTATCGGTGGTAAAGGTGTTAGCCGTAGCAATAGCCACTTCGGTCGCGGCTTTTTTACCGGAGGCCAGGCTGGTAACATTAAAAAAGAAAATAATGAACGATAATAAAAAGAAACCAAGCAAAGGAATAGTGCCCCAACCAATCAGACTATCGAGCCAAACGGCGGTTTCGTAACCAATAGTGCCGCCAAAAAAACTAAAGTGATCGATGGCACTGGACCGTAGCACCATATACCCTAAAACCAAGCTAAACCAGCATAAGCTAAACAAGCAAATGGTAGAAACATACGACAGGGATATATTCCGGCTCCGGAAAATTATTTTGTACCCAATAAAAAAGAAGATTGGCACCATGAAAAAAGAGGCCAGTCCAAATCCTTGGTAAATAAATAAATTAGAAATCCAGGCTCCCACTAAGCCCAACCAGTTCTCCGATTCAATTCCGGCTTCTTTCAGATTTGTCGTGGGCAATGCCTCCACTACGCTTTGGTCGGCGTGACCGGTAAATAAGTAGGAGACAAAGGCAATACACAGGTACAAGGAACCGAGCAGAAAAAAGAAGCCAATGAAAAGGTGAAAGCGGCGGTCGCGGAAAAAACTAAGAAAAGAGAAGCTTAATTTTGGCTTGGAATCGGAACCAACGCTTTTCTCCTTTTTAACTTTTACGGGGCCAGTGCTTTTGGTTACGGGTTCGTTGCTACTGGTACGCGGTAAATTTTTTGCCCGGGGAGCCATCCCGGTTTCCCTTCTGTAAGTATTGTTTGCCATACGCTAATAAAATTCAAATTTACACCTTTTCAGGCGATTCCTTTTCCCCTATTGTTTAGAAAGTTTACCTTCTAAAATTTTTTTATTTATCTGCTTAATCAGAGCCGGTCCTTCGTAAATAAAGCCCGTGTATAATTGCACTAGATCGGCACCGGCCGCTAATTTTTCTAAAGCATCTTCGGCATTCATAATGCCACCCACGCCTATAATGCGAATTGATTCGGGTAGGTTCCGGCGCAGGTATCTAATTACTTCGGTTGCTCTTGCCCCTAAGGGTTTCCCACTAATGCCACCATTCCCCATTTTATCCAACGAGGCTACGGTTGTTTTTAAGCCTTCGCGGCTAATAGTGGTATTCGTGGCAATAATCCCGTCTAGTTTGGTTTCTACCGCAATTTCTACAATGTCCTTTAACTGTTCTTCATTTAAATCCGGGGCAATCTTAAGTAGCAGGGGTTTGGCTTTTATTTTGGAAGCATTCCGTTGCTGCAGTGCCTGCAAGAGAAAACGCAATGGTTCTTTATCCTGCAAGGCGCGTAAGTCCGGCGTGTTGGGGGAGCTCACATTCACCACAAAATAATCAACAACATCATAAAGATGATCAAAACAATATTCGTAATCCCGTAAAGCTTCTTCGTTAGGCGTATTTTTGTTTTTGCCAATATTGCCCCCAATAATAATATTGCTGGTGCGCCGCTTAAGTCGGGCCGCCGCAACTTCCACTCCCTGGTTATTAAAACCCATCCGGTTTAGCAAAGCGCCATCTTGGGGCAACCGAAAAAGGCGGGGCTGGTCGTTGCCCGGTTGTGGCCGGGGTGTAACCGTTCCTATTTCCAGAAAGCCAAAACCAAAACGGGCCATTTCGTCTACTAACTGAGCATTTTTATCGAAGCCGGCTGCTAAGCCAACCGGATTGGGAAAACTAAGCCCGAATAATTTGCGTTCCAGCCGGGCATCTTGCAGGCAGAAAAGCTTTTGGCTCAATTTATCCGACAGCGGGGCTTTTAAGCCGGTTTTAATAGCTGTATAACTAAAATTATGAATAGCTTCCGGATCGAAACGAAAAAGTAAAGGACGAAGCAGCGACTTGTACATGATGCAAATTTAAGGCAGCTAATCATAAAATTAAGCAAAATTTACGAATCTCTCCTCCCTAAATTTTTTATTTGGGCGCCTGATAAATATAAATTCCGGAAAATACTTTTATTCGTAATCACTTTTCAGATAATCTTTATCTTCTCCTCACACCACTAGCTTCAGGCCTACCTAAGCGCTAATGAGTAGGATGTACTTTGGTTATAATACTTTCAGAAGTATTAAACCAATTTATCCGGGTGCTTATGCTTCCAGCGGCGATGCGACCAAAGATAATCAGCGGGATACCGTTGTATCCATTTTTCCAAGGTGCGGGCGTAAGCTTCGGTTAAGGGGTATTCAGTTGTTTTTTCTACAGCACCCGCGTCCCGGAGCAATTCAAAAGAAAATTTGTAGCAGCCCCGGCCCGTTCTGGTTACGCCAATAAAAATAACCGGATATTTAAAAGCGTCGGCTAGCTTATCTGCCCCCACGTAAAAAGCAGTATCCTGATTTAAGAAAGTAGTCCAATATTGAATTTCACCGCCCGGCGGCACCTGATCGGAGAGTAACGCCAGCATGCGGGGTTCATTTCGGTGTTTGAGCAAATGCCGCAGTACTTCTTTCATTTTAACCGGCGTTGGTCCCAAACGGCTGCGCAAGAAACGCATGTATATTTCAAAGAATTCACTGCTCAGGGGTTTGTACACACCATCAGCTGGTTCTTTAAAAAAGCACGAAGAAGAAGCCAGTCCCCACTCCCAGTTACAAGCATGCGAGCCCAGCGAGATAACCGTTATTCCTTTATCGAGGTAAGCTTGCAGCAACTCCGGATTTTCGTATTGTACCCGCTGGCCCATTTCGGCGGGCGAGATAGCACCTAGTTTGATTATTTCCAGAATAATATCGGCCAGGTTGTGGTAAAATCTTTTAGCAATAGCCGCAATTTCCTTTGTTGATTTCTCCGGAAAAGAATTTTGCAAATTCTGAATTACTACTTTTTTACGGTAGCTAATAACATAATACAAGAGCCCATAAAGTCCGGAAGCCAGGAAGTATAGAACCGGAAAAGGTAAACTGGCTATGCCCTGCAATAACCACCACATGGGATAATACCGCTTGCGTAAATTAGATTTACTTTTTTCCATAGCTTGTAAAAGCCCAAATTATTTTGTAGTTTAATACCAACTTACTAAAAATCGGGTAATATAGCATACTAGCAACAGGTCAAACCGTCCGCATGATTTTATTAACCGAGATTCAGTATAATCCTAGTATAACTTATTTTCAGCAAGTTATCCGGGCCGAACAAATTTTAATTGAACAGCACGAACATTACATAAAACAAAGTTACCGGAACCGCTGCCGCATTTTAACTGCGCATGGCCCTATTGAACTGGCAATTCCGGTAAAAAAAGGCAACCGAAAAACAAAGATAACCGAATTAGAAATAGATTATAGCCAGAATTGGGTAAATGTTCATTGGCGCAGCATCCAGTCGGCTTACGGCAGTGCCCCGTTCTTCTCTTATTACAGCGATTATCTACAGCAGATTTACGAAAAAAAAATAACGTTACTTTTTGAATTAAATAGTACCTTAATACAGTTTTACTTTAAATGCCTGAATATAAAAAAACCGATATTGTATACCGACTCGTATTTTCCGGTATACCCAGGGGAAATAACAGATTATCGAAATAAGATACATCCGAAAATAAAACCTGACATTTTGGAAATAATCCCCTATAATCAGGTATTTGGCAAACAATTTGTATCAGACTTGAGTATAATTGATGTATTGTTTTCACAAGGCCCGGAAACCCTATCTTATTTAGCGGTTCCCTCTGCTGCCCACTGAACGTTTGCTAAAATCAAGTTGTTTCTTTTGGGGAGCCTGGCTGT
>Ga0210040_10010906_pt1 | contig 10363 bp, 6 predicted proteins | sample CryGeyCG12114_NA_FD_185462 | JGI IMG/M metagenome (GOLD analysis project Ga0210040, IMG submission 185462) | Groundwater microbial communities from aquifer - Crystal Geyser CG19_WC_8/21/14_NA (SPAdes) (version 2) | ecosystem: Environmental > Aquatic > Deep subsurface > Groundwater | place: USA...
ATAGGTAAGACTGCAAGCCAATAAAGTGAACAGTGCTTTTGTAACTAACACGTAACATGTAATTGTATTATGTCCCTTGTCCAAATATGGAGTAATAAGGTGTCCATTATGTCCACAGGGTAGGAAGGAACTATATAGCTACTAACTATAACTTATGAGGCAAGGTGATCATCTCTTTTTTTGGTCTTGTACTTTTTGTGGGGCACGAGCTATATAATGATAATAAATATTATCAATAAATAGTGCACTTTTTGTAGCCACTCGGTTCTTTTGTTCACTACACACATTAATATGCTTGACTAACTAAAACGGATTCACTTTTTTGTCCATTTTGTTGTTTGGACGATAAATTGTGGCGTGCTCAGTTTCCCTTACATATTCATTTGGTATGCCTTTCAATCAGAATGGAATCTAATGTAGACCATTCACGTCTTGTATCATATTTTGTGTGCTTTTGGTCATGAATGTTCATATATTCAATCATTAGACCTAAGAATGCAAATGGTAATATAGTGTTTGATGAAAATCAACTAGAAATCGAAAAAATTCAAAGCTGATTTCACAAAAGCACTCCATGTTATGGTATTTCCGGAAGGAGGGTTATGAAATGCAAAGAATTTGAATTCATTCGAGTTTTCTATTGTAGTATTGTTGGTTAGGTTTGATTTTTCAAGTGATTATATTATAACTGTTGAAAGGAGCACATCACACATCCCCTATGAGTGACTGGAATTCCAGACATAAGTGTCGCTTATGAATGTTGTTGAAATATTTTTGTGGCCACTTAACTAACCGAAAATGCTTTTCAGTGAATGCCTGCGTGCTTCATTGTAATAAGAGAGGAATGATGATGATTACAAAATGTAACTAACTAACTACTGTTAGGCTATATAGGAGTAAGGAGTGTGGTGATGTACAGTTTTTTTAGGAACTATTATTATTGAGTGAGTTGAGTTGAGTTAGTGATAGGAGTATTAGCAGCAGAGCTCATGCTGTGACTACAAGTGCTCCAAATACCATTTTCTAATGAGATCATGTACACAATTACTTATTGGAGCTCACTATGGTAAGCATAGGATGAGATAGGGTGAAGAAAGCGTAGTTTATTTAGTTGAAGAATTTTTTGACATTTTTGACAATTTTTCGCCTCGTTGAGTTAGCTTTTTCAGAAAAATTTTGTGTTTTAGAATAAATTCCTTTTTTAAGGGTTTTGATATCAAATATGGGTTAAAGTTGGTGCTCTTTGCACATTGTGGGGGAATTTTTCCACTAAAGTATTTATCAACATGTAAATGATTGAAAATTTTTTATGCTCGTTAACTTCATTTTATAGAAACAAATAATGTTTTGTTATGAATGCATTTTTTACAAGTTTTGTCTGAAGAGTCTGATTTTGGATTTCTATTTTGGTAGATTTGTGCCGTTTTAAATACCTGTGAAAAAGTTTGTAAATTCTGTGAATTTTGGAGATTTGTGGAATCGAAATATTTTTTCCATAGTGGATTTTTTTGGAAGACAAATTAGTTATTCCGAAGCTTCTGAATTGATTTAAATTGAGACAAAGGATTTAAAGCTCCAAGATTCTTTATAGCTAGGTTACATAAGGGAGACAGGACTAAAATTTTGCTTTGAATGACTGATAGACTGCTAGAGGATATGTAAACATTATAGAGTGATGATTTGATTGCTCTCTCTCACTCACTGCTTGATAAAGATCCCAAAGTCATTCCCAAATCATCTTCATCTTTTCTTGACCCAAACATAGGTCAAACGAATCCTCAGGACGAGCTGCCCAATAACTATAATGAACGTGTATATATGATGAACAGTGTAATCGATTTTCTATTAAGTCCTCTTCAGGGGGTCTTTCAACTCAATCTTCCTACCAAACAATGTAATCAATCCGTGTGTGCATTTCAAATCAGCTCTCGTACTTATCATTTTCATGCGTGCTTCTCAAAACTGTATCCACTTGCAAGCAGTCACTTTTACCGGTTCCAAAATGAAATTCAACCCCCCTGCAGAAATTAAACAAGACTCAATTTTTACCATAGAATACTACATGATGGGGTAACTAAATTTACTACACAGCTTTAGGCATACCGATATGAGAAAAGTAAAGCAAATGCTCAAGATTTTATTACCATCTTTTTACTATTGTTACATTTACATTACCGTCAGAATTCTGTGTCTTGTTTGTATTCGGTACCTAGTTAGTTAGTTACTAATCAAGTATAACAGTATTTGAAAAAAGAACTCATCCCATTGTTAAATGAGCTGACATAAAGGGGTAAAAATGATTAATTTCAACCCTCAGAGTAGATTATTACATTCAGAAGCCAACCAAGTAAAATAATAGGGTGAATATCGTTTTGAAAAAGTAAGTAAGTGATGCGGCGGCACACACAAAAGTTTTCTAAAAGACAGCTCTTTTTTCCTTTGGATAGATGCTCATCACATTTCACAAGTGCTCCACATGTGATGATGGGCTCATTGTCAGTCCTCCACATAATCATAATAATAACATTGGGTCCCGTCATAAAAGTTGCTCACATTTTTTAAATCCTATGAGAACGAAAAAAGTGTAGGTACTCAAAGTGCGCCCTTGTTTTGCGGTGCACATTAAATAAAGCTATTCACTTTTAATACTTATTCCACCAAACATAAAAAACATTTAAAAAATAAACTTTGAGATGCCACAATTGGATTTATTTAGTTGTGTAATCCATTGGATAGCGAAAAAAGGGAAAAATTTCAAAAATGTAAAGCACTGTAATGAATTCCTAATAAGTGGTAATAGCACGCACAACTAACTAACTAACTAATACTTACTAATGAGCGTAATTAGTCCACAGTTAGTTAGTTAGCCTCAAACTATGGTTATTGTGACCAAAGAATGCGCATTCCCAAAACTCATATTCCACACAATAACCATCATTTCCTGTAAAAAGAAGTCGGCACTTTTTCTTTACTAAAAGTCCTCATAAAAGTGCAATCATACATAGCATAACTGGATGATGATTATATAGAAAAAACGTAGCATTTTTTTACTTTGCTAACTTCATATCCATATTCTTCGTTTTGTCTTATACCAATCAGCACACACAGGATATACAAACTTTTTTTGTGTTTTTTGACAAAACTTTAACTAAACTAGCTATGTGTATTCGGACCTGTGATGATGATTTATCAGTTATTCACCTCATTTGGATTCCATTAGTATTTTGCACAAGACTTGAGTTTGGAGCTTGAGGCTCATTATGAGGAATAACAGAGCAATCAGTGTGATGATCTGAATTCGTGACCGTACGGTCCACTCTTTGATTGTTGTTAACAACAAACAATGATGATGATAGTAATAATAATAGTAACAATAGTTGTAAGAATTCTTGACAATCAAACTAAGAATCTTCTCTAACCATCTGTCTCTTTGCACTGGCCCAACAATTTATTTATCAGGTGTCATTAGTTTGTAGAGATTGAAATTTTGATATGATCTATATGACCGAGCTGGGTTGAAAAATATTATGGATGAAGCCACCTTTAAAACGGAAATATAATCCTTCCTACCACTTCAGACAAAAATGTTACTCAAGATTGTACGTACTTTTAGCAATTTTTGAATAAATATTAAATTCTGGGCCATTTATATCGAAAAAAATCTTTTTTTGTAAAAATGCTAAAGATTTAAGTTGACTTTTTTAGTAGTTTAGATATATGTCTTTCACTGAAGAACGTAAAAATATACGGTATAGTGAAATTGCTGCAAGGCTTTACAAACATATTAGTTTGTGCATTTAATTTTTTCCTCGTAGGAATCCACAGGTTATTGAATGCAAGTTGAGTCGGACAGACTTGAACACATATAGTTAAGTTGCTTACTTACTTACATACTAGTTAGCAAGTAGTCAATTGGGATCATATTTCAAACTTTGATTACATTATTTGTCTACCTGCTGCTCAAATTATTAATTGACTTGTTTGAGATTTTAAACTAGTGCAGTAACTACATTGGAGTCTGTAGACAGATCTTATTAGTCCCAAAAAAGTTATTACAACTGACACAGGGGAAATATTTCCTTCAATCTAAATTTTACTTCTCCCTCAGTTGGTAAACAATGTTTCCAAATAAGCGAAAAAAATATTCATTGGGCTTTGCAATAAAACTTGATCGGCACTTACTAACTAACTAACTAACTAACTTAGTTAGCAAAGCAATGGATAAAATTTATTGAGAATTTTATCACATCAAAACGAAAATGCATCTAATTATCCGCACATAAATAAAAGATGATAAAAGTTTGAATGAAACAACTTTCATCTCCTCCTCACACTTGCTTGTAGGTATTAGCTTTGATGAATATTTTTGCATCTTTCGGGAATAAAATACCGCAGCTTTTCAATTCACCATCTAAGTAATGCCCGAGCACCAGGGTTGCATTTGTATGTAAGTTAAATGAGAGGAATACGGTATTTGCCTAAAATGTGTAAAGAACTGCAATGATTGTGGATTGAATTTGGACGCCCTGGCGTGGAGCAAGTCCATAAAGATGTTCAAAAGGCGAAATACTCAAACTCATCTTCTCACACTCACTTGCATAGTTAGTTAGTTAGTATTAGTAAGTTAAGTTACTTACAATATAATGCAAGTACTTGGTATGAGATGAATCTAACTAAACTCACCTGTAGAAGAACTACCTAACTTATTGCTATTTCCCAACAACCTGCCAATAAAAATCATAGCGACTTGGATTATTCATTAGGAAATAACTTCTCATTCAATCTTCTATTTGATCATTTCTAACTCCAATAGTCAGTGAGTAAAAGAAATCTCAGGTATTGCATTTTTTTTGTCAATACCAGATAAAAAGTCGGTAAAAACTGCACGTGCTAAATATCCGGTAATTTTTACCGATTTACCGGTAAACATGCACTATTTACTTGCATTTCAGTTGCAGTTAGTTGGGGATGTCGCACAGTTTGACGACACATTGAAACCAGTCTCATTAGCAAATAATAAATTACCCTTGAACCTTACCGCTGGCTAATTACATAGTGTGATTGTCCACACATGGAATTATAATGTCATTCCCGCTGTGCAATACTGTATTGTAGAAGACATATTAGAGCTCCAGGGGTGAAAAAAAAAGTTTACTCATTTTGCCAAAAAATTCTTTCGCTTGTATTGTTGTTTTTCTATGCAGAGGTGCAATGTTGTTGATATTTTTATGCCCACTACTAGCAACTAAACTAACCAAATGCAAAGAATTGTTGGTGGTTTACGTAAAAAGATTGCCCAGGGCAAGTTGTTTCTGTGAGTTGTGAGTGGAGTGAGTAAATTTTACAAGTTGGTTAGTTAGGAGAACAACAAGTTTCCCATTCCTTGAAAAAACTATCCAGACCCTGTACAAGAAAATGATCTTCATGTGAGTGTATGGGAAGCCGGAACTCTTGTTTTTTTGAGCTCACCTTTATGCATTGTGTACAGCACATAGACTTGTTGTGTGTGTGTTGTTCCCACTTATTTACGTACCCAAAGATTGTGGGCAGCAAAAAATCAAATAGCTAGACACATGTAAACTATTAATGCTGCAGTGTAGGCAGTCACCGTAAAAAACTTGGGGGAAAATCTTGATAAAATATTTTGAAAATGATCCAAACTGGAATCATAAACTGTCAACCATCTGAATCTTAAAATACTCCTTTCAAAATTTTCGTGTATGACATATTTATTGGCTTTGTTGGACTCACAATGAACTGATAGAACTGTTTTATTTTCGGGATTTTAATCAAGAAACTCAAGTTACTTTTTTGTCTCAACTAAAAGTAACCAGTCGCCTCCAATCATGCAATGAGCTGCAATTCAAGTTAAGTTAGTTATTTGCGGTGAACTGAGCTTTATTAGAATGAAGAAGACAAAAGCAGCTCCCACTTTTTGCATCATTATTAGTATACTTGTTTTTGCCTCGAAATGAAATAATAATAGTGTTTCTTCCTATACTAACTATGATTCTTCCATCACTATTGGATGTATTGGCAACTAACTAACTAACTTAACTCTCAATCAAATATAGCGATTAGCTCATCACCCTTTGTCTGGCTAGTTCACTTCATTCAATTATAGCGAACAGTAATTTTCGCAAATATCTTTTGTTACCACATGAGGATAGGAGAAAAAATTTGCAAATTATTCCCATCACTCATGATCATAACATTTGCAGTCAAATGTCACATTAATTAGCATTTAGAGATTCACTTTTGACATGCTCCCGTCACATTTGATTTTCCTAAACGCATTATTACATCTCTATTTGTCAGTCAGTATTACTATCATCGCACAATATTTACTTGGGGTATTTGTGTCAACTTTAATAAGCAGTTTGCTAAATACAGATTTGTTTTAGTTACCAATTAATTCTTGAAGACAGCACGAACTAACTAACTAACGTTTGGGTTCAAAGCTTTTAAAATTGCATATACTGTACTAAAGTACATTATCATGTTGTATAGCAATGTATTTGAAACCCCTAGTTAGTTTGTTAGTCTGTGAATATGAAAAGTTAAGCACCAGGATTGAAAACATGAATGAATGATGGGTGGAACTCAATGTAAATATGTGTGCAAGCATATATGACGAGATTTAAAAGAAGTGGAAAAAATTGCTTTGAACGCTTCAGTTATTTATTCCAATGTGTGCATTATAGGGTTAGTTAACTTTTCCCTTCCAACTAACTTATATATACAGCAGGTCTTTTATAGATTTTGTCGAGTCACTTCATTTTTCTAAAGTTAGTCCAGTGCACAGTAGTCAGTGAGTTAGTTAGTTAGTTAGTCAAGTTGTGCCATTATCCTGCATAATAATAAGCTTTCCTTTATGGTCACAAGGAATTACTGAAGCAAAAAAATGCATAGTTTTTCATAATAAAATATCTCTCTTTATTCTCATCTGATTAGTGTGTGTACTTGTTGACTATATTAAAGCATTCAAGGAGGAGGAACAATTAGCCCCTTCAGAATCAATTGAACAGCATCAAGAACTCAGAAAAACTCATACACAAATGTGCAGCATTCATAACTTTGCGAAAATTTGTCTAACAGTCGTTGAAATGACACCAAAATTTTATGTTCTACCTCATTTCCTATCCATGAACTTTGAAGCACTGGCCTCCCTCCCAACAACCCTCCATTGTAAGAAATCAACTTGCAATTCCTTACTCTCACCACGAAAATGAATATTCAACAGATATGCACGGTTGAAATATTTTTTTGGTGCAAAAAAGAAAACCAAGTCAAAATTCTCGTTTCATAAGATATGCATCATATAGATAGATGACGGAACCATACCTAAATTATTTTATGCATTGGTCACCGCCATTCCATTATTACTATCTCCTCGTCTATGGAATATGAAAAGACACACTTGCTATTTTATATGCAAAAGCATTTGGAGATTTTGAATAAGATTTGCATTTTGACCGATGTAGACTTGTTGATATGGGTTTTTTCAGATTTTTGAGCATTTTTAAGGTTTTTTATCAGTCAATTTGAATGCAGGTTGTAATATTCCGTATTCCGGTGCATACCATTAAAGATTCTCCTTGGCTCGAGTACTTATTTATCGTCAAATGGTAAAATTTGCGGTTTCCACCATTATGATGATGATGATGATCATGAAATGTGCCTTTTGCATTCACCATGATAAGTGTGTTTGTAAAATGCAGCCCTCTTGGTTAATGATGAGCATATGTTGAGTTCTGTGGGAACAATAAAAAGAGGGTACAATCTTGGCCCAAAGGCACTACTTTCCTTCCAGATTTTTTCTTACCTGTGTACATATTATGCGTACACATAGCTAGCACGCGTTCTGGAATCAAAGATGTCCTTTTGTTATTGAAAAATGAGATGATGAGAGGGAGACAGACAACAGTGCATACATATTGAATTATTTTTCTTGTTACATTATTCGTTCCACATTATGATGAGTGGTACGTACGTAATCATAGCTTCGAAATTATTATGGCCGGGTGCCATTATGATTATCAGCGATAATCAGATTGAGCTTTTCTTTTGGAATGTAGGCACATAGTTATACAGTCTGTCCATTGTCCATTGCTTTTTGCCGTAAAAGAGAGAAACAAAATCCTGGACAATTTTTGCAGCATTCTATAAGGCTGCTTTTTTAAAGCCTTATTGATCAGAATATAGAAATTTTTCATATTTTTGCATGTTTCATAAAATAGTTTGAGCTTTTTTGAAACTTTTGGAGGCCAAAACATGAAAAAATTGCATCTTCCCCATATTTTCAACCAGAAGAGCCATGGTTAGAATGCTCAGACTCATTATAATGAACTGAGTAAGCTTTATCTGTGCAATATAACCTTCTTCCTTAGTTTCATCCCTGAAAAAACTTACCAACTTACTATGTAGTGAGATAATGTGTAATGATGATCATCATCTGTCTTGTTGAATAATAATTTGTTGTGTGCAGGGTTTTATGAGATTTTTATGGAGCAATTTGGGTGTCACACACGAGACCTGTGTAAAGTAGTAAAGGGATGAGACAAAACGTAAAACTTGTTCTTCTACACAATGATCATAATGATTACCAGATCTGTGGGGTACACACACAACACGCAACTTTCCCACACAGTCTAAACGGGTCAACCATCGTAAATGTAATGTAATGCTATAGGTCTAACGAAAACTCCTGTGTGACATTTTGTAAATCTCCGATAAATGTCACATTATGCACAAGTTAAGCTCTTGAGCTCTTTTTACTACATTTTAGGTTCGATAACCTCAAAATGTGGTTACATTTTGCTCACGTCTCATCTTTGTCAATAATTTCCTTCCGCACAGGTATTTTACAATTTTCACAGGCTAAGAAAGTAACCATTTTTGAAACTGTATTATGCTGGTTAGTTAGTATTAGAGACCGACGACGGGAAACACTAAAGTAACTTACTATGGTATGCAGAATGCAATACGAAAATACAGACTCCCAATAATTAAAGCGGAGCGTAATTTTGTACCAGTTCTGGTTCTCACCAAAGTTTTAAAATTCCAAAGGGATTCCAGTTTCAGTAGTGGATCACTTTTTTATTGCTGGTTAACTATACTGTCCCGCATAGGAATAAAAAAGAGGTAGTATAGATTGTTTGGTGGTGCAATTATGTCTTCACATTTTGGAGCCACCGTCTGACAAATCTGGCGAGTCTATGTGTCGGCTCTTGAGAAAATTAAATCGCTCTATATTATGAAAGGAGGGAGCCAGCCTGGGATAGATAGATTGGTTTCGTATAAAATTGGTAATCTAATTTGGGCAACTGTCCTTCACAGCACCCTTTGAACCATTCACTCGTATGCAGAGATCGGGACTCAAACTGGGTTGTATTTCAGTTTTTTTCGCACCGAACATTTGCAGCTATCTACGTCATCTATAAGAACCTGACCTTTTGCCTTCTGTATAACAGTTTTACACGGCGTTGAGCTATTACTAAAACTTTTTAGGTCGACAGTTAAAATTTAAAGAATTGTGTTATGCACATTTTTGAAAAATTTGGATTTTAAATAAATCTGACCTTTTAGGAGCTACACTTTTCAATTTTTAAAATCATAGTTTAAAATATTGTGCACCAATGAATACAGATTCTAGTTTCCCCCATTGGTAGAATGATCGTATGCATGATTGTTGAATTATCTCACAGGTATTTAAACCAAAATTTTGCATTCTTTTTTGCAGCTCATTTGACGGAACGAAATCGACCAAGGGGGCAAGCAAATTGCGCCGGGACTTGATAAATGCGGAAATCGCAAGTCTCCGGGATCTTTTGCCGCTGCCTTCATCAACACGGCAAAGATTATCCCAATTGCAGCTCATGGCCTTAGTATGCGTGTACGTTCGAAAAGCCAACTATTTCCAGCAAGGTAACTAACTAAATCCAATAAATGTTGCTTTCAAAATTATGTGCATATATGTATACGTAATTATTATGCTGTTAGTTGGTTAGTTATACTACAACCAAAAATTCACGCTCCATTATTGCACGAAGAAGAGTGGACGTGTGATCACGAAATTCAAGGTTGAATGCAAGTTAGTACATATGGTGGAAAAGGAATCTTCAAAACTTGATAATATTATGATGATGAGCAGAACAGACTAATTGCAAAAGCCATTGGAACGTTGCAATAAATAAATTGATTGTGCATGAGAATGCTAAGCAAGTGAGCCGAGTGCAGGCGGGCTAAGATAATAGTTTTCGTTGACTTTAGTACGCACTATGGAGGATTTATTGTTTACTTATCTTCATTGCTGCTGATTGTTCCAGCCTGCAGTGAAATTGCCACTACAAATACAGTGAGG
>Ga0210040_10010907_pt1 | contig 10363 bp, 8 predicted proteins | sample CryGeyCG12114_NA_FD_185462 | JGI IMG/M metagenome (GOLD analysis project Ga0210040, IMG submission 185462) | Groundwater microbial communities from aquifer - Crystal Geyser CG19_WC_8/21/14_NA (SPAdes) (version 2) | ecosystem: Environmental > Aquatic > Deep subsurface > Groundwater | place: USA...
TGCCCCCGAGGCTGAGGCTGGCGTCAAGCCATACAACCCTCGTCCGTGGCAGTTGAACTCCGGCCCCGCACCAGAGGCCGGTGTCAAGCCATATAACCCGCGCCCTTGGCAACTCAACTCTGGCCCAGCGGAGGAGGAGCATGAGTTTGGCCCAATGCCCGGTGTCAAGCCATACAACCCCCGCCCATGGCAATTGAACTCAGGCCCAGCTCCTGAGGCCGAAGCTGGTGTCAAGCCATACAACCCCCGTCCATGGCAACTCAACTCCGGCCCAGCGCCAGGCGTCAAGCCGTACAACCCGCGCCCATGGCAATTGAACTCTGGTCCCGCCCAGGACTACGAGTACTAAGCCGTCCCAGCTCGACCCAAACACTGACAAGGTGACAGATAGACATAGAATGATACCGACGCACACGTTGCGTCGACGAACCCAAAAAACCAATAACCAAAAAATTCAAACTTTCACTTCTTTCCTTCCGCTCCTCCACGCATGCATGACGTTCTTCAACACGGACTTGCAAGGCGTGGGTGGGCGATGGGCGTGTCATGTATATAATATGCCACCGACTGCCCCGACACATGGCCCGTCGAGAGACGGTCCGGGGGGCCATAGACGCACACCCGCGCGAGATCCCAGATGTTGATAGGGTTTCCTGCTGATTTTTCCTTTGATGTACGAGTGGGACAGATATAGATGGAGATAAGCAAATAGATAGATAGTGTAGATTCGTTAATGATCATGTCCTATCTGCCTGTCTGCCAATTTTGAGTTCTTGAAATACCTATCACTGTGCTGGCGTGAAGTTTGTGCTCATCAATCCAGCTGTGTTCTGTGCCTTTGAATCAGATCTCGAATGAAGTTGCTTTGTTTGTTAGCCATGATGTTTCACAGCCATATCCTAGTCGAGTGGTGGGGTGCACGCCAGCGCCCGCCAACCCGTACAGCGTTCGCCCAGGGAAACGCGGAACTTGATGGCATTGCAACCTGCTCCACAACCGGCACGGACGGAAAAGAGTCGAGTTGATCTTCTGCTGAAAGGACGACAGGCATGTACGTATAGACTTGCGGTTTGCAGTGCACGTCAAGTTCATTGCGACTCTTTCAGACCACTCTGCTACTCGAGACCGCCACGTGCTGTCGAGTTCGAGGCAATCACATAAGCACACAACTATCGCCCGAGACCTTGGCCTCGACCTTGCCCTTGATGCTCAACCAGTCGCTGCGCCTCTCGGCAAACTCGACGACCTCGTCGACGGTGAAGACGCCGGCATACCTCTCGCCGTCGCTGATGATGCTGGCCATCTCGTTCAGCTCCCTGTCGTTCCTGCCTTCGATCAGGTAGATCTGCCCGACCTCCCTCAGCGCGGTGAAGTACGAGTTCAGATCATTGTTTTTGAACGTCGCGATGAATTGCGCGTAGGCGCTCAGGTCGGAGAGGAGGGCCAAGGCCCCCGTGGTGGAGATGCGTTGCCGTTTCAGGTGTTTGGTCACGGTGGTGAAGAGGCGGAGGCCGACTTCGGCGGTAAAGACGTCTAGGAGCGTCTTCTCGGTGGCGCCTGTGAGCATGCCGGTGTGAGAGGAGACTAGCGAGAGGACCGTTTGGGCGGTTGATGTTGGGCCGATGTCGACGATGGGCACGGAAGGATTGGGGTTGAAGTCTTCTGGCCTCTGGGTTGTGGCACAGATGAACTCGACCTCGCCCATGAGGACGTCGATGCCCTTGGCCAACCCTGCGGCGACGCGCTCGTCGAGCATAGCTTCAAAAGCCTTCTTGGCTTTGACGCTGGGGTCGAGAAAATCGTCACGCGTCGAGATGCGGAGGCGGATTAGTTCGGATTCGTAGAAGACGTCTAACATTTGAAGGATGAGGTCGCCAACGTTGACTAGTTCGAGGAAGGTAGTGAGTGGTGCAACTTGCGGAGTTTTATTGGACGGACTGCTAAGGGAAGGAGAAGGGGTGACCTCCCGTGGGTTGTATGAGGCGAGAGCGAAAATTGCTTTATCAAACCCAGACTGGACGTGACGCCCCCCGATACTTTGGAGTAGAAGAACATAGATGCTGGAGCAGTGGGCACGTGCCCGTGTTCCGGATGGCCCGGACAGATAGACGAATTGCGCAGCGCGCTCCAGGGACGACTTTGCTGCATGTACGAGGTTGAGCGCCACTTCGATCGAAAAAAGCGATCGTATGTTTTCGAGTTTGGAAGTCATGAGCGCGGCTTTGGCGGCCAGTTCGGTGGTTGGAGCTTCTACAGGCAGGGCGGAAGTGCCGTTCAGATGTTGCGCCAAACTGTTTGTCGTGGAAGATCGAGCGGGCATTTGGGAAGGAAGATGTGCATCACCGTTTACCAATGCCTTTGCTGCGGTTTTGCTCGTCGCAGGGCCAGAGAAGCTAGGGAGAATATTGACTGGCATCATGACCACCTTCTTGAACGAAGACATGAAGTCCTTCTTGTCTGCCTGCCGGTTGACGTTCGACATAAGAAACGATTCTGTTGTTGCTGCTTGCTCAGACAATGCTCGATCCCAATGATCTATCTCTGCGTCGGCTTTGTGTTTGAAAGCTGCAAACTCCTCGGCCAAGTATTCTTCGAGATATGGTTCGAATATCTTCGCAATAACCGCGTTGTTGTCTTCCAACTCTGTCCCCATTGGATTCGCAGGAGACGCAACATCTTGGATGAATTGCTTGGTGGCTGCAAACGTGCCAGATACGGTCCGCATGTACATGGATGTGCCACGACCTTTTGCATCGGCGATTAAGTCGGTCAGGAACGGACTGAGTATTTTATCTGCAACTGTGTCTAGGAATCGCATGGAGATCTCATTGGTATTGGGAAATACGGCCTCAATGATTGCCTTCTGTTCACTGAACTTGCCACCGAGGCGATCGAAAAAGCTCTGTACTCTCTCCAATGATAGCTGCCCATAGCCCAAGGAGTAATCTACGCAGTCGGAAGCACTTCCCAAACTGGTCTTATCCGTTATAAGTTGATTGTCGTGAAGAAACAGTTCTACAGCGCTTTGGCCGCCATTAAGTGTATACATGACACGAGCATATTGCTTCATTCGACCTTGTATATCTTTGTACTCGTAGCCTTTCCGGAACTCGAGCAAAGCTGTTGTATCGAACACGTTAATTATCTCTGCTAGCTGTCGCTCACGTGTCCCCGAGCCAGGTGAAAAGTCGCTGCTGGAGAAGGTCCGAATCTGTGACAACATCTGCGCTTGATGCTCAGGTAATGCGTAGAGCTTGAATACTAGTGTATTCATGGGTTTCGAACACGTAAGGACATCATTGTAGAAGCGAGCAAGGACTCTGTAAATCTTGCCGTATTCCTGGCGAGCCTGGCCGCGAATCGACTTGACGCGCTTCAGCACTGTCAAAGCTTCTTCCAGATCTGGGGAGTCTTCTGCTGTCTTTACCCCAGAGCTCGTGACGGTGACGGTGTCGAATCCATCTGCAACCTCCGCGCGTTGCTTTAATGGTGTCTGTAACGATGACTTCCGTCTTGCTGGATGTGCAGTCGGACCGCTTGGGTGCCGATCACTGTCAAACAATATCTCAGGCCTACCTTTCCCGTTCACGATCGTGCGGTCTAACGTGCTCTGTCTCCTGACTCCGGGTGCGTTAGGGCTGGTCGTTGTGACTGAATTCTTCTCTCCACGCGTCCTTGCTTCTGTATCATTCCAGCAGCCCATCTTTTTGAGTCTTTCCACCCATCTTGCGTCGTCGTATACCATTTCATGCATGCGCCTGGATATCCGTGCGAAGCGGAGTAAGTCGGGAATGGCAAGGTAATTGACAATGGCTTCCATGATCTCTAGCAGGGATGAGCTCGCCATCTCGACACAGGCAGCATGTGAGCCTACCTGCAGGAAGCACAGGCTTCAGGATCACAATGTCCGCCATCTTGAGAGAGGCCAGAGGATCTCGTCGGGGAGCACGAACAGCAGCCGCGGTCTTTCGCTTGTAGGTGGACATGGTGCTTTCTGGCCTCCGCCGACTCAACAGACTAACGGGGCAGGAATGGCAACACAAGCCCCAAATTGTGTCAGCACAACGTTCGGGTCACAATTTCATCTATCATTGAGGTTGTCGGTATGGCCGTGGTAAGTCAAACTTATGGTGCATGTAGTCCGAGTCGTACCTCTGGGTGTTACCATGCTATGACGGACCTTCCGCCAAGCCAAAGTGTTACACCACCTGACTGGAGCGATTGTACAACTGTATCGCAACTTCGGACGTTGAGCAATAAAACAGGGATCATGTATAGGTTTTGTGGTAATGAAAAGACACTGCTATTCACCATTTTGAATGTTCTAGTCCGACGGCTATGCTTGGAGTAAATACATTATCCAATTTACCCTTCGCACGTCCGATGTTGACAATCTCCGGTGCATCTGTGCTCTAACGACACTACTTAAACTCCTCCTGTCACTTTTTGACCCGTAGTATGCATACGCTGTCCGAGTCTCTAGAGACTGACTGGGTCCTCGAAAATCTTCTCTGAATCACACCATATCCAAACTGTACGTGGCCGAGAGCGCACAGCTGCGTAGAGCTCGTTCTTCAGGGCCCCTTTCCGCCGAGCCTTGTCCATGAAGCCTTTGCCGTGACAAGGAACAATTCTCAATCATCACCATCGATGTCATCGGCGTCGTCATCACTTTGAGCCTTTCTTTTGTTTGAGCCTTCTTTTCTTATAGGAATCTTGATACCCTGTCCTGCAAATTGCCGGCTTAGTTCAGTGGATTCTATTACACCCGGGAAGCGTTTCGCACTGAAGACCTTGAAGGGTTGACTGAAGACTGTGGCCAAGACTGGCGCAGACCCGGTGGTCAGCCTCGGCGCTGCTTTACCATTCTCTGCCGTGTTGAGTGGCTGACCGGCTTCGCTGATGTTGACGAAAGTAAGCTTGAGCCGAAACCAGCCTTCGGTACGCACACTCAAGTCCTGAAGCACGAACCAAATGCCAAGCACACCGTTTAGATCCTTGAGTCTGAAGGCGCTAGCACAGAGACTGCCGATCAAATTTCTTGTATACATGGTGGGCACTGCTGAAGCTACAGGCTGTGTAGTCATGTGAACCTGCTGGGTCGGCGGATAACCTGGCATTGTAGGATAACCAGGGGATGGGTGCATACCATACTGGTACGAAGCCGAAGACACCGATGCTGAACGCCCGTATGTCACTCCATTCGCATGCGGATAATTTGCAGGCTCACCGTTATGATAGTAGGGGCTTTGAGGTGGCACAGAAGATGCAGGAGAGGTGAATTGTTGTCCGGTGTAGACGGGAAGATTGCTGTGATCATACTGCACAGGTACGTGTGGTGAACTATGTGCGTATGCAGGTGGATAAGACGTGGTAACCACGGAGGATATTGATGGCGAAGCCGAGTTGTGTTTGACAAGGTTGGACTCTCTGAGACCTTCCAAGTCCCATAGATCGACAGTTAGAACGAGATGGGACAAGTCGACATTTCTGTGCTGCATTAGCGACAATCAAATTGATGTATAGCAGAGTTCTCACGTGTAATCAATCTCCTTTCGAGTGGTGGAATCCATAATGATGAGACGTATACAAGGCGGGGGCGAGATGGGTCGACGATCCTATGCCAATTAGTCCCGTGTCGCGTACGATGCCGACCTGTGTCTGCAGTATTTACCAAACCCACCTTGTCACCAAATCCACACATACGAGCTCTTTTTGGCTGCTGGACAACTTCCAAGGCCCATATCTTGTTGTCCCATACCGTTGTGATGGGGGGAGGTCCTGGCTTTCTGTAGTTCTCTTCGTCTTTCTCAGTTTCGCTTAGCACGCTTGGACTTGGGGGAGGAACATTTGCAGCTCCCATGTTGTAATGTTGTTGATGATCGCGCATCGTCGGTGAGGGGACAGTCAGCGGCGGCAGCGGTGCTGGTGGTGGCTGATGTTGCTGTGAATGCAATGGCAAATGTGGTGCTCTAGGATATGGTGCATAATTTGCAGGAATCGGTCCATGGTTAGGATACATTTTTATACTTGAGACAAGTCGAATGATCTTGGATGAAAATCTTGAGCGAGGACCTTGAGACTCGCTCTTGCCTGGGAGACAAACGACTTATTATGGTGCGTCCGTAGTCGCAGCCACAGCCAAGTCGTCCCAAAGCTGAAAGTCTGCCTAAGTTTCCGACACTGTGGTAAGTTTCGAACAAGCGTTGAAACCCCTCCAGCCGTTTGCTCAGCGCCGGACTGAACTTCCACACTTGCGTTTGTATACCTGCTCAAGCCCAGCTCTTGTGAAGTAGTGATGACGAAGTATTAAGACGGCGCCCAATAGCCAAACGAGGCAGATAGCGTTTCCTGCGAATCCGATGTAACGCAGGATGAAGATCGGTGCAGCTCCAAGCTGCAGGACAGGGATCGCTTGAGGTCTCGCAAAGCTGGCGCTTGAGATTGTGCCTACTTGGTACAACCGTCGAACAAGCTGTCAACCACCGCAGGACAGCAGCCCAATATGCTCGTAGGCTGCAGAAGATCTTGTGTCACAATCTTGCGGAGGATGTGTACGATTGACACCCGTCACAGGTGCCTGTCGATAGTGCTTATGCCAGCCGCAACAAGCCGTGCATCAGTATCGAGAGAGGATTCTCCCGAATCAAGAGACGCTGTCAAATCCGAGCTAACGTTTGCGATACAGTGGTTGAGGAGGGGTGTCTCGAGGCAGAAGACGAAATTTAAGTTCGGAGGCGGAGACTCAGCGGCATTTCACTGGCAGCTTTAGCACGAGGACGGCATTAGCACATGCAGAGGGACGCCAGGGGTCCCGACAGATAGTAAGATAGACAGGAAGCATGTTTCTTGAGCGAGGACTTATGAGTGTGGCTCGTGGTTGTTGGCCACCAAAATCGAGCGTGATTCGAGGGCATGGCTGGGCTGCAACTAAGCGTCCCAAGCTCGGTTTGCGTGACGGCCGGTGCGCCACTTGCACTTCGGCTATGGACACACTCGCCGGCTCGAGGGTTTGCTGAAGGCGTAGTGGAGGTGGAGGGGTGAAGGGTGGGGTTGGCGTGCGCATCGGTGCGCATGATCTGCTTCTTAGGCCACGATCATGATAATAATTAGCCTCCAACCCAAGCCTGTCCTTTTGCTTTATCTACGTAACTTACTCGGTACTTAGGTACCTTGCTCTCGAGCCTGGCCAGTTTTGAGCAACTTCTGGTTGTTCCCTCCGCTGACTAGCGAGCCGACCAAACACAGTCCTGACCGACTTTGCTGAACAGCCCTTGGCTTGCTGGTCCAGCTCTAACCCACATCCCACCTAGCTACCTGAGCAAGGTACATAAGCCCCAAAACACACCAAGCATCAGATCTGTGGAGAATTGAAATGCGCTGGAGCTCACCTATAGATCGGCTATCTTGTCGGCTATTGGAGCTACTTCCGTCACATGTGATCAGGATCTGCCATAAGGGAATCTACTATGCATAACTTAGTACCAGCGCCTTCTGCAACAATGGTCGCCTGGGACTTGGATGATAATTATAAAATTCTTACCTGGTGCCTAGGCACTTCACTTTGGTGTTCAGCAAATAGCATAGTCGGCACGCGAACCACTTGAACACGACAGGAACACCGTTCGAGCACAAACCGGCAAAGTTACTCCCGTCCATGAGAGTGAGTCGTGTCAACCAATACCACGCATAATTGATGGAAGCCCGAAGCGGGCCTCCTAAACTATGGTAGAGACGTGCATGGAAGCATGAGACGTATTTTGCGTGCCGGGTTATCATTTCACTCTGGTCTTCGACGTCTGATCGCGCAAGTTGTACGGATATGTCATCAGAACCAGTCAGGTACTAGAAACATAATGGCAAGCCCTCAAGTGCTTGAATCAGCCTGTCAGAGAGCAGGCAGCTCACTGATCGCCAATCAGCCTTAACTTACAAGATAGGACCTGATAAAGATAGTTAAGCATACCCGGGTATAGTGCTAATAGAACTGAACAAAAACATGTAAACATTGACCGGAGGCAGGATATTCCCCTTACTGCACCAGCAGTCCCATCATTTCTTGCCGAACATTTCCTTGCCCTTGTCAGCAAGTCCCTTTAGTCCAGTTCTCTCTTTCTTCCTGAACGACTCCCTCCTTATACGCTCGTTGTGCTCCCGAGCTTGTGCTGCTTCGTCGGCCGTGGGTTTGTGCACATTTGCAGCACCGCCTATGTTTGATCAGGACAACGCATTTGCAGACCACGGGTCTTGCTTACCTCGTCCCACGTGACGAGACCCTTCTTGAAGCATAACGGCTGGCACATCCACATCTTGAGCTATGCGCGCCTCGTCAGGATCGTCGTTTTTGGCTATGTTTCCTGTACCACCACGACCCGTTGTATAATTCTTGCTGGTCAGAGTAGGTGTTTTCATGACCTCGGGATCAGTAGTCTGTTTGGCCTTGGAGTCTTTCACGGTAAGATTTCCTGGTTCCACTCGTTATGACCGTCCACTGACTTGAGCGACTTTGGTAGATCTTACCTGCGCCGCCTCTGCCATAGTGATAGATGTTCTTCGGATCGGCATCCTTTATGTCAGTTTGCGACATTGCGAATGGATTGCAGAATTACGCGACCGCTAGGTAAAGAGGCCAAGGACTAAGATTGGATCTAGGAATGCTAAAGTTGGCTTCCTTCTCGCCGATATAGGCAGAGTCGTGGTTTCGGCAAGAGTCGAAGTTGGGACGATGTGAATCAGGGCGATGTCAGTCAGCAAGTAGGTAGCAAACAAAGTAGAAGGAGACCTGGGCGTGACATGGGCGCACGGAGGATATTTAGAGCCTTGGTAACATGCTTGGAAGCCGATCCCGTGGGTGTGCTGGATGCCAGTATCTGTCGGGGCCATGGCACTACACTACTGATGGGTTGGTGGTCACGAAATAATCCAAGCACGACTCTAGCAAAACGCAACGTAAAACTTTGAACGAACTGAGTTTAGATCGCGTCTTGGACATGGCGCTTCAAGGCTGGGCGTTGGTGTTGATGATGCCATAGCGATAACATCCGCCCGCAGCCCTGGACTCCTGGAGGGCTCCTTACCTAACAAGGTGGACAAGTGCGCCGGAGGCCATGTGACTTTCTTCCCCGGATTTCCGGCAGGCTCTCACATTCGATTTTCACATGCAATTTTATGGTGGTGGTTCCAGTTGTTTTCACGGGTGCCCACTGGCAGCCTGCCGGTGAGCCAGTTCAACTTGAGACTTGGCCTGGGAATCGCGGTTAGCTGGTGCATCGCGTGCAGCACTCACAAGGTGACATGGCACACTGGCAGACAAGGTGGGTACCTAGGTACCTAGGTATTGATCATAGCACGTGAGAACATACATATGTACTTAAGTACAGTACCTATCCCAGGGCTTGTTTGTCCTACACGTGGTTTGTGGAGATGCTACCTAAGTAGCTCAATATACTGATTGTATTCTCTACAAAACAAAGATTGACCGTGTCCCCCAACCTTATAAGGCGGTTGCCTTACAAATTGTGCCTGCCTGTAAGACCTTGTGCATTCATACCTACCTAGGTATGTTACCTCGTATCTATTTGTTTGAGCTTGGCCCCGGCTGAATTCCAGGCCTGGCAGGTACGTTCGCATCATCGTCAACCAGGTCGGGGCAATTATAGGTATATACCGAAGTAACTACCTAGCTACAAGAGATAGGTGGTTCTACTGGTTTCCATAGCATCAGCACAGACACAAGTATTCTCTATACCTACAGGACGCACTGATGGAGCTGTCCGTGGCTCCGCACCCGCCAGCAGCGATTCCCTGGCTGTTGTGCATATACAGGGACAGATCCCCCATATCCGCAGCATCGACCTCCCTGTCAGGGACTTGCGAGATGCGGCAGCGATCAGCAATCAACAATCAGCAATCAGCGGCGAAAGCACACAAGATCCGAGATGAAGCTTAACTCTCTGTTGCTGACTCGGTCTCGGATCTTGCACGTTCAGACTGCACTCATCCGCCGACTCGGACACTGCCATTAGTGCCAGTAGTGCAGCACGTTCAGGTTGGTGACGCAGCCAAGCCTCGTGTCGGCCATTAGATCCGGCGCCGGCTCACAATAACGTGGCAGGAACCCCAATCAATCAGGACTAGTCGGATCAATCAGACTCGGATCGACCAGGAACTCACTTGGTTGGGAAAGCTCGGTGCGGCTCGAATTATTGTGTCCCACCTGCGCGCGCCTGCAACTTTCTGGCTGCGCATGCTTTTTCAGTGTACTGTGCACCTACGCCAGAGACTCAGCGACACGTTGTTGCTCTTGCTCTTGGTGTTGCACCTGTATGTCCTGAGGAAGTCGCAGCTCCCGGAAGGACGTGGA
>Ga0210040_10010910_pt1 | contig 10361 bp, 9 predicted proteins | sample CryGeyCG12114_NA_FD_185462 | JGI IMG/M metagenome (GOLD analysis project Ga0210040, IMG submission 185462) | Groundwater microbial communities from aquifer - Crystal Geyser CG19_WC_8/21/14_NA (SPAdes) (version 2) | ecosystem: Environmental > Aquatic > Deep subsurface > Groundwater | place: USA...
CTACAATGAAACTAATGTGAGTTGCTTTAATAAAGTTGAGCATAATGTCTTTGGTATTTAGAGATTATGAAACATGGCGAACAAGATTAAATGGAAAATAGTTTTAATATTTAAGCAGCAACATGCTCTACAACTTGTTTGTGTTCACTTGCTGAGGTCTAGTTATATTATGAGCATTGTGTGTGTACACATACTCATATTGTACAAACAGTATAAACACATATATGATTATTTTATTATTACACGCATGAAGTTCTTCTCTTTCCAAAACTATTCACATCTTCTGTGTTCTCACCAATTTATTTCCTGTCTACATGCTGTTCACATGAAATGAATAATCTTGCATGATTTTATTGCCTACCTTCTTTAAAGAGCAAGGGTTGAGTTGCCATGCTCCAGTGCATAAAAATTTGACGCTTTTAAGGTCTGCCAGGTTCTGGAGAAGAAAAATTAATAAAATTCCTGTCTCTGATTTACATATACTCAAACTAGGCATAAAACCAAGGTCCTTATAGAAACAACTCCTTATCTTGCCAGGTTCGGAAATACCGAAATCTCAGAATCCGATATTTATTTCGCAAATTCTGTTTTGCGCTCCATTTTGATTTTTCACTTGCATAGGATTTAGTAATTTCCAAACCTTGTAAGAGAGTGCGTTATTTCTATAGAAATCTGTTTTAAAACGATGGAAAATATACATTTCGCACTAATAAGATGCACCGGGCGAAAAAATCAATTTTAATTTGACACTCCTACGATTGCTGTTCCAAATGCGTACATGGATATTTGCTCGTGAGAAAAAAATGCACCACATTTCTATCAGATATGCCATTACATGAGAAATGATTGCATTTCTCTGACCACTAATTGAATTACTTTTTAATTACGCACTACACAACGTATAGAGAAACATAAACACAAAACTCACAATGGAAACGATGCTAATCTCTGATAGATAGAGCGGAGACGCGTGCCCCTTTATAATATGTGCTTCCTGTGGAGTCCAATCATCATTTAGACACACACATTGACTCCTTATCAATCTGCGAAGCACACATTGTGTGATTGATAACCACTAACTTGAGTTTGTAATCATATGAAATGGTATCTTAGGTGGTCAGCTTATCCACTATACCTGTGGGTATCCCTGGATAGTTATAGTTAGTTAGTTACTTGCAAGTCATGCAGGACGATGAAAAAGTGAATACTAACTAACCAACTAATAATATCTTGAACATCACTCAAAAGGCTTATCTGCCAGTGATGAAAAGTAAACATACCATTTGAGATGGGAGTCTATGATTGATTTGTATCACTAATGTGGCCGCCTGTAGAGATAATACGATTTAATTGAGTCGTTTGATTTATGTTTGTTCATTTAGGACTACAGAACAAATCTTAAACGCAATGCATTACAAAAGTTTATTTCGGTTTTGACAATTTATTGTGTGGCGTCAAATTGACCTGTTTTCGTCAATTTCAAGCAATGGAATAAAAAAGTTGCAGAAATAGTCAGTTTTCCATTACAAAATCTGCAAAACAGCTATCACTTATAGTAATTTATCTAAAAAGTTTTAAATATAGTTTTCTAAAATACAACAATCGTTAGTGTGCACATATTGTATGTTTTGAATTTACATTACATATTTTGCACGCACCGTGCTCACTTCATTATATACCCAACACATTGCTGCTGACTTAATAATTACAATGTACAAAAAACAAACAACGCAATCTTGCTTTTCTTTCCCTGCAAAAAAAAAGAACAGTCGCTCATTAAATTTCTCACATGACAGATTCACAGCTTGAGAATTGAATTCCACGTGTCCACGTCCACTAACTAACTGCACCGCTATACAAAATCATCAGTTATGGCATTAATAGGGTAAATGACATGCAGTAATAAATTCGGGCATATTTCGTTAGGAAAAGCCGACTTTTGAAATCATCAGTGTCATTGTCCATCAGAATTAAACATTTGGGCTGAGGCAGTAGTTGGTTAAGAAGTAACAACCAGCTTCTTTTTCTTGTGTACCAAATGGAATGAGAATAAGAAGCAGCAGTTTTCTTCCACGGGATTAAGCACAAAAGATGCAAAGGAAATACAAGCAGTTGGTGAGAAGCTTTTATCAAAATAATAACATCCATGTGCATCACACTCGGAGCATAGTAAAATTGTAAACTTGTAAACTGCATGGATGGATGAGAAAATGTGGACGAGATTCGTGGACATGGAGCAACAGTGTGCAACAAACAAATTTCCATGTGTCTTGCAGACCGGGTTTTCGTAAATTAGATCTCCGACCAAGCCAATGTTCCAAAGATTTTCAACCCTAGTCTTACTTAGCAACTTTAATCAGTAACGTTTTCCCAATTTATTCGTTAGTTCGGCGAAAATCTTCCAATCTGCATCGAGTAAGATCCTACTAAAGCGTTTATAATAAATATAAAGCGTCGTCGGAATCAACAATTTGCTGAATGCAATGCACAATGTTAAAATTTGAAATAGAGTACAAGCAAATGCACATTAAGTAAGCATTCTCTAATCAATCTTAGATTACTGTACTATTCACACAGTTCTCCCTGCACACTTTTCCACCCGAAAATGCTACAGTCATAATTTAACGGTTCAGACAACAGCAGCTACAGGTAAAACTAAAGGTAGTCAGTAAGTTGTAGGAGTAGTTGTACCATGATTTTAAGTAGTAATAGTAGTAGTAGCCAACAACTGTTGAGTTCTAGTAAGTATTAAGTAAGTTGCTATACCTTGGGCAAAGGTAAAGCTGAAAAAAGCGAAGCAAAACACCTTTCTTTTTTCCTGCTCTTTTGTTCCTTTTGGGATTGCTTCATACAACAAGACTGCTACCTAGCCTATACATGTGTGTAGAGTGTGGAACAGATGCTCGTCCGTCGTGAGAAAAGTGCATGAACCGCATAGCAACTGGTCCGTCCGTCCGTCGTCTTCAAAACTACTTAAACTCTCTATCTATAGCTAACTAACTATAGCTTCCTTGCCAACTAACTATTACTATATTCCTTGCTTTAATGGTCCGCTGCTCCTACTAACTAACTAACTAACTAACTCAACTGCACACCAATAACAAATGTTGTAACTAACTATAGTTAGTTAGTCTATGTGCAACATGTTTTTTTTCCGCCTATTGCATGCTGAGAACAGAATGAAGGCTCGATTGTCACATGGGAGAGAAATAGGGATCCGAATTTCCTGAGATGGGAATAAATGGAGTGCGGGATTAGGCAATGTAGTAAGAATAAGAGAAGTTTTGAGTGAGTTTTGAGATTGCAGCTAGTTTTGCATATGGGATGAGTTGGGAGACACAGATGTCATTAGCTAGGGATTGTAAAGGCCATGAAGGGGAATGTGATATGTGATTTTTGGCATTATTTACAGGGATAGTGGCCAATCACTACAGCTAAATCCTCTAGTGTTAAATTTTCATTTTTAGCAAACTAATATCACTATGTATTACACAGTCAATCCTTACGATTCCCGACATGATTTTACTGCTTTGTATATATGAAAACAAATTCTGACGGGTCAGACCCATCTAGCTTTGATACGTAAGTTTATATACATTAAATGGAAATAAAGTGAACGACACATAACTTTCTCAAATCGTAGATTTCATTTTTATCCCGTAAAATGTTTTCACTTTCCCTCGCTGGATTCAACTTAACTTAGAAACCAAACGGATCACTAAAAATTTCATCACTGACCACTTTTATGGCTTCCTTTTGTATGCTATACATATGGTGGAAACATGTGTGCACAACTTTGTCCATATGTCTTTCCATTCATGACTTCATGGTTACTGCAAGCGGTCGCCAGAAAGGCACTACGTGAATAGCGTAAGCTACCCACTCTATTGGATAGGATTCATACTTTTTGACCCAATCTATCAACCCAAGGTCTGGCCTTTGTTTACTACAAAACTTGTGCAGCGTTTGCAATGGAGAGCTTACTTACATGCATGCATGAAGCCCTACATAGGAAATTGTGTATGTTACTACACAAAGTCCTGGAGAAATACTGGAACACAAAATACCACACCACGTGATGTTTGCGCTGGAACGAATTGGGAATGCACGAATTTGGGTGGCTCATTTTCTTGACATTTTGTTAGTCCCTAGTAGATCCATGTGTCTCAGGAGTTTAGTGTTGCGATTGTGAGATACTTTGCTTGTGGTAAGTTTAATTTCCGTATGCCATGTAGTCATGCAATGGATTTCGCATGAAAATTTTGTCTACTTACCAACCGCAGACGATAGTAGTTTAATGGAACGTAAATTTGCGAGAGACAATGATTTTCCTCTGTATAGCAACCTGCCAGTTAAATTGAAAAGAAGAAATCTGATATGTAGGAAAGCTATAAGAAATTGTGCCAAAAATTCTTATATCTGGCACAAGTCTAAAAATATATTAAGGAAAGAGATGTTAGTCAGTCTTATGCAGCGAATGGGTAAGTTAAGTAGTATGTGCTGTTTCAGTCGTTAATATTACGGAGGAAATCGTACATACACGAAGCTATTTAGTTAGTAATTGCATATAACTTGGGATTTTTTTTGCGTATTTTTTAGGTTTGAAAAAACTGCAGAGGAAGTGAGTGAGTGAGTGAGCAAAATGTGTTTTTCGGGTGAATGCCGGTAGACATATTTTTGCTCAAGTGACTAATGGTAAGATTTTTATTTTTTTTATTTTGGGTGTATGTACAAGAAATCTAGTCAAGTATTTGTTTCGTAGGGACCCAAAATTACGGGACGATTCGAAAGGGCTGATCGGGACCAGCTGTGGATAATTTTTCATAAGGTATGAACTCAAAAACAAACCCATCTTTTTAGCACATGCACATACAGACACTTTTTGAACAATATTACAAGTCATCACCGTCATGGGTCATGCGAGTGAAATAGCATACGAATCCTGTACTTAAATACCACTTTTGTACCTTAGTATGCAAAACGGTCCAAAGAAGATGGGAAATATTACATCAACACAGATGACTTTGTTTGTGAATTTCTGGGCATTCTGGACAAATCAACATGTGATAAGAAAACGCTAGAACTACTGGGTGGCATTATTGACACAAGTAAAGATGGAGCCATCTCATTTTCGGAATTCGTCCGATTTGAAGGACTTCTGTGTGCCTCAGATGCTCTCTATTCGACGGCTTTTAGACTTTTTGATACAAATGGAAATGGGAGTGTCTCATTCGACGAATTTGCTGAGCTTATATCGCACACTACTTTACAAAAACAGATTCCTTTCAACATGTCCGGAACATTTGTACGCAAATATTTTGGCCGCTTTAGGAAAAGAGCTATTCCGTATGCAGAGTTCTCTCAATTTCTTCATGTGAGTGTATGAACAGTTAATACTTACCAATACAAGCTAGCTGAACAGAAAATAATCTTTATTCTAGTTTGTGAAATATTATTTTCTCTGAAGGATTTTCATGAGGAATATGCGAATGAGGCCTTTCGGCAAATGGACGCTGTGGGTCGTGGGTCAATTTCTATGGAAGATTTTTCATTCATCATGAAAAGTATAAGATCCCATATGCTCACTCCTGAAATGTCCGAAAATTTGGAAAAGGTACGGTACAAAGTTCCATTTCAACTAATATTTCAAGGGAATAATTTATTGTTGTCTGGAAGAAACATTGTGTGGCACTGAAGCGATTAAAGTAGGATTTAGTTTCTCAGTTTGGAAATTGTGAAACTAAACATAATTCTGACTCGTGTAATTAAGGATTTTTTTTACGCCACACTCACAATTTAATAAAATATTTCTCTTTCATATGGATCCATCATTCCATCTTCTGGTGAGAAAATTGAAAATTCTGAATTTGTTTATCTAGATGATGACATCGTTCTCAAAAACGGGTCGAATCTCATATCCTTTGTTCAGCGCACTAAACGGCCTCCTGAATAATATCCACTTGATGAAAAAAGTGTATTTGGAAGCTTCTAAAGGGGTTGTAGACCGGGAAGTGTCTAGAGACGAATTCATCAACTCGGGTCAACTAATGACCCACGTGACGCCGTTAGAAGTTGACCTTTTATTCCATTTGTCTCTTCATTTAAACAAATCAGAAACGATGATTCTATCGGATTTTGCCGTCATTGCTCCTGAACAGTATTATACTAAAGTGAACAAGCATATTTTAAAAATCAAAGCTGTCAATGATAAAGGGGAACGAGGATTGCTAACTGAAGTTTTGGAAAACTGCTATCGCTTTGCTTTGGGATCTCTTGCAGGAGGTGAGTACGTCCTTCTCTTGAGTTCTTTGGTACCCGTTGATGTACTTGAGAGTACACATGTTAATAGTGTACATGCTTACAACTAAAGCAGTGACGTACTCTGTATTAATTTGAGTAGATTAAATATGTGTTGCTGTTATATTTTCTTTGACGTGCAAGTGAAGCATACTTTTATAATATCCAGGCAAACTTTTCTAGCTTTCAATTTTCATCTGGCGTAGCAAGCAAGCAATGATTCGAATCAGTTAGCCTACATATGTAATTATCACTGACTGATACAAATCCGTCACCCTATGGCCAGAATGAAAAAAACCAAATCAAAACACAAATCGCATATGTAACTTTGATTGTTTTTTTCTTTAACTATTTACAGCATTTGAGGCGATAGTAGCTTACCCAATGGACTTGGTGAAAACTCGTCTCCAAATGCAAAGACCAAGTCCACTTATACTTGGAAAACAATATAAAAACTCACGAGATTGCCTTGTCAAAGTGGCCAAGTTGGAGACACCATTTTCGCTATATAGAGGTGTATTTCCACAAATGATTGGAGTAGCTCTAGGCAAAGCTGTAAAATTGTCTGTATGTGATGCAACTGAAAGAAAAGCAATTGCACTGTCTTAAATTTTGCCAATGATTGGTGATAAACATTTTTATATGCTATGCATATTAGATGAATGATCTGATCCGTGACCGATTAATGAATCGAAGACAGCAAGTTCCGCTTTGGGGGGAAATATTTGCTGGAGCCAGTGCAGGCGCTTTAAATTGTGTTGTAGTCAATCCATTTGAAGCCATCAAAATTCGGGTACAAGCTGCAGGTTTAATGTTCCCTAGAGCTCCAATAAGCACATATGAAGTTGTGAAACAACTAGGATTCAAAGGAATGTTTAAGGTAAATAGGAATTTCATAAAATTTACTAACTTTTTGAGGTAAATTCTTAAGTATTATTGGATGAAATTTTTAGGGCTTTGAAGCGTGTCTCATGAGAGATGTGCCATTCAGTGCCATATTTTTCCCAACTTACGCGCACATGAAATTACATTTACAAGATGAAGAAGGGTACAATACAATGACATCTTTACTAGCAGCTGGAGCTGTGGCTTCATTGCCTGGAGCCCCGATTTCCATGCCTTTTGATGTCATCAAAACGCGAATGCAGGTTGGTATCTTAAATCCCTGAGATGATATTAGATGACAAACAACCCCCTATAGTTAGATATGAAAACTTTAATGCATTTTTCTGGAAATAAAGGTTGATCCCTTACCTGGACAAGTTAAATACACTGGAGTTTGGGATGCTGCAGAAAAAATATGGAAGCAAGAAGGTTGGCGTGCATTTTGGCAAGGGACACGTGTAGTAAAGCCAACGCAATTTGGAATGACGCTTCTGATTTATGAAGTTCTTCAGCGTTGGTTTTACATTGATTTTGGTGGAACGTAAGTTTAACTATTCATGCATTGAGTTTTTTACAGGAGTTGAAAAAAATGAGTATTTGGTTCTGATGATTTTTTTAGTCGTCCAACTGGGTCACAAGCAACCGTATTAGTAACAAGTGTAGACCAATTGAAATCAGAAAACCCGGATCATATCGGAGGATACTCATTAGCTAAGCCTATTCTTGCGGGAATTGAATCAAAGTTTGGCCTCGTGTTTCCGCGAAATAAAGAAGAACCTAATATTAATCGTCCCAAATTATAGTATCAAAATTTTGTCTAGTCTTTAAGTCATAGTAGTCACGTCAAAATAGGTTTCAACTTTTGTTAGCTCACCAAGTTTTGTGTTCCTTATCTCAACGCACAAATAAACCCAAATGTGATATTTTGTGATGAAAAATTTTATCTTTATCAAAATACAAGAAATGCATGGATAGAAGTTTCCATTTAAATTGCATCGGATTTTTCGTTATGCTGATACTTTGGATTTTTCATTTGATAACCCCGAAAATTAGTTTTGTAAAAATGCTTTATGGTTTAGATATTTTCATAACATCCATGTTTACATAAAAATCCTGATTGGCTAAATGTGTTATTTATGTAATGGTGAAGCCCATATTTAAGACCGTCTATTATATCGTTTTGTTTTTGCATGAGCCTAGCTCTGCAGTAGTACTACTCCATGGGAAAATGTAGCTATCTCTGAATGCTCCCATCCACCACAAGTCCTGCAATAATACAATTCTACTGGTTTTGGAATGACCACGTGATTTTTACAGCTGGATACGTGCACGAATGTTTTGGGAGGTTCTGTGTAGTTCACATTTACATTAAGATCATTCTTTGTTGGTAAAATTTTGTTGGTTGCATACATTTTTTTCATGCCATGTAGTAATTTTGTAACTAGAAAACATTTTTGGATATGTTATGGGTTATGGTTCTATTTCGTGCGTAGCTCGTAATTTTCTAAAGAATCTTACTACGCATGCATTGATTGAATGTAATGTTATTCAGAAGTTGGAGATTTAACCTCAGGAATCCAATTCCTATAGCCTTCTGTTTTCAAATCACTAGATGGTATTTACATTATAATCTTGCAATTACAATGATTTTTCCTGAGTCTCAAAAACAAAAGTTCATGAAGTGTTATTTTAGGGTCGGAAAAATATAGACCGGATTGAGAGAGCTCCTCGAAGTCAGCTGAGGAGAATTTTTCATAAAGTAACAAATGATTTAAGAAATGAATTCACATACAATATAAGTTGATGCATGCATAGTTAGCTAGTATTATAAAAGTGAGTTCTTTCTAAACTACATTTCTATCATGTAGCATGCAAAGCGGTCAAAAGAGGATGGAGAATATTACATCAAGACAGATGACTTTGTTTGTGAATTTCTGGGCATTCTGGACAAATCGACATGTGATAAGAAAACGTTACAACTACTGGGTGGAATTATTGACACAAGTAAAGATGGAGCCATCTCATTCACTGAGTTTGTCCAATTTGAAGGGGTCTTATGTGCCCCAGATGCACTGTATTCCACAGCGTTTAGACTTTTCGATACCAACGGAAATAGGAGTGTCTCTTTCGACGAGTTTGAAGAAATTATTTTGCACACGACTTTGCAAAAGAAAATTCCTTTCAACATGTCTGGCCCCTTTGTGGACCGGTATTTTGGGGCCCACAGGAACAGGGCCATTTCATATTGGGAGTTTTCACAGTTTTTGCATGTAAGTACAAAAAGTTACCGAAAAGTAGGACTCCAGTTTTTCTGTTTTTAATTAAATGGTTTCTTGCAGGATTTTTACGAAGAATATGCCAATGAAGCTTTCCGTCAAATGGATAACACTGAATCTGGATCCATTACCATTGAAGATTTTTTGTTCATTATGAAAAGTATACGATCGCACAAACTTACACCGGAGTTGTCGGAGAATTTAGAACAAGTAAACAGAAAAGAAATTTTTATCATGTTGTTTTTATGGCTCATTAAATCAGTACACATTGGCTTCCTGAGTGAGAGAGATCTAATGATAGACCATAGTTATTTTAATTTTCTCAGAAATTTTGAGTGACGTTAAAGCTGATTCCTAAACCAGCAATCAGTCTTTCACTGAAAAATCAAACATTTTTTGCTTATTTTTTAAACGGCAGTTCATATGTGTGTCTTTCAGTGTTGTACAAACCAATGAAGTCAAAAATGAAACTATATGAACTTTTTATTTTGTTTTTCTGTTTTAGCTGATGGTATCGTTTACAAAAACTCGTCGCATACCATTCCCTTTGTTCAGCGCACTAAATGGTCTTCTTCTGAATATCCAGTTGATGAAAAATGTGTATTTAGAAGCTTCGAAAGGAGCTGAAGACAAAGAAGTGTCTAAAGATGATTTCATTAATTCGGGTCAATTCTTGACCCAAGTGACACCACTAGAAGTTGATCTGCTATTCCATTTGTCTCTCCACTTAAATAAATCGGAAACACTGATCCTATCCGATTTCTCGGTAATTGCTCCAGATCAGTACTACACCAAAGTGAACAAACACATTTTGAAAATCAAAGCCGTCAATGATCAAAAAGAGCGAGGGTTTGTGACTGAAGTTTTGGAAAGCTGTTATCGATTCGCTTTGGGATCTCTTGC
>Ga0210040_10010911_pt1 | contig 10360 bp, 9 predicted proteins | sample CryGeyCG12114_NA_FD_185462 | JGI IMG/M metagenome (GOLD analysis project Ga0210040, IMG submission 185462) | Groundwater microbial communities from aquifer - Crystal Geyser CG19_WC_8/21/14_NA (SPAdes) (version 2) | ecosystem: Environmental > Aquatic > Deep subsurface > Groundwater | place: USA...
AGGGGAGGCTGTTGCGCATGCTGGCTACTCGAAATGTTGTAAATCCACGAAGTATGGGGTACAATTGATGCTCCATAAAAAGATAAAGGCAGAGAAGCACGACCCCGTTGCAGCCGGAGCAAAGCCGAAAAACATGGCCTTTTTTAGCCTCGCTGCATGGAGCAAGCAAAGCTACAGCTGGATGCATTCCATAATCATATCTCATCACCATGTATAGCTGTTTCGGTCATATAGTTCTACCAAGTTTAACTTTTCCAGATATCCGATCAACGCCTTCGCTATGCAGCTCACAAAAATCCACTTCCGCTGTTCACGATACCCACTAATGTCTATCTCAGTCAACGCTTCTTTCCCTTCCCACCTTTCGCTGCACCACTTCTCATTTGTGTTTTGACCGCGGCATGTCCTTCGTCCTTGATGTGATCGAACAATGCATTCCGCGAAGCAAATTCTGCTAGACACTCAGCACATTTAGATTTTGCCGAAGCCTTCGTATCCATAGTGACAGCTTGGGCCGCCGCTCTCTTTGCGCGCTTTTGCTTAGCTTTCCCAAGCTTAGGCGTTCCTGATGCATCAGTGTCAGACGTAGCGGGAGTGCCTTCAAGCGTCGCAACACGTAGCCTTGTGGAGAGGTCGGCGTCGCCTCCCGCCAATCGATCTTCTACTGTGGCTCGGGGAGCATAGTCGTCGTCCGAGCCTGCTGATACATCAACACTGTCGACAGCTGGTGCGGGGTCCATCTTCGCAGCCGGTCGAGCAGTTTCGTCTTGCGCGTTTTGCTCATCGATGCCAAGATTCTGGGCCGTCGTATTGCCCTTTTCTTGTGTGGTCGTGTTGTCTTCCTCGAGTAAGTCTTGCTTTTGCATTGACTCGTCGTCGTCATTGCTGTGTTCTATAGGTTGCTGCTCCAGGTCCAACTCTCGACCTTCTGCACGCATTTCCTTTTGCAGTTGTTTCAACAGTTTCACATGCTTCTTGCTCTTCTCATGAGCGTGAAATTGTGCTTCGCTTTTGAATGTCTTGTCGCAAACAATACAGTCATATTCGTGTTCTTCTTCCTCCGACTCACTCGAGAAGCCTCCTTCGTGTTCATCAACAGTTCGCGACTTTGCCCACTCAGGTATAACTGCTTGGTCCAGTTCTTGCAACTTTGCCTGTCTGGCCGCCCTGGATTTTGCAGCTTGCGCAGCCGCTGCCTCACGCAAAGCCTTTTGTCTTTCCGCTTCAGACTTCTGATTGTTCTTGACCCTAGGGTCCCGCTTGCGCACAAAAGCGATCAATGAGCGCACAGCATTGTTGTACTCTTGTATAGCCTCCTCACGTGCTTTCTTGTTCTCCTTCTCCATAAGCCGTCGTATTCTCCTATCGGGGGCCTCTGAGAGCCTGTACTCGTCCTTCCATGAATAGCTCTTTTTGGTTGCGAACCCGGTCCAGGCGGCATAAAATGGGCGTACTACGTCGTCATAGTCATCGTCCTTGAGGCCAAATTCTGGGTATTCCATGAAATCCACATCTTCCCATTGACATGCTATGTCCTCCTCTTTGGCCAATTGCTTGAAAAAATCCTGCAGTCCACCATAAAAGCCACTCGGGGCATCGCCATACTCGATTCGTCCGTTAAACTTCAGCATCAATTTCAACACCTCATCTGTTGTGGTCATGCGGATATTGTAGGAAAATTCGCTGCCATCGGCACCACTCGGTTGATCACCCCGTAGCAGAACATCGCGATGTGAGTCATACCAAGCTCGTTCCTGGGGATCAGATAGGACTTCGTAGGCGGATTGAATCTCGGCGAAGAGGCGTGTAGCGTTCTCGACGTTGCCATAGTTGCGGTCAGGGTGTAATTCGAGTGCTTTCCGTCTATATGCTTTCTTGAGTTCGTCTTCGCTTGCCGTACGTTCGACGCCTAGCAAATCATAATAGTCGGACTTTGCTGGCGTCTCTTCCTGCGCCGTGCCGCTCGTGGAGGACTGTCCTTGACCCATGACGGCTTGTGCTTATGGGCCCCGTCTCGAATGAATCACCCGAAGTCACTCGGCAATATGACCAAGGTCATCTCACAAGCGCTGTTCCAAGCATGTGAATCTGCTTAGTTTGCACCTCTTGTAAATGCACTAAAGACCACTGTGAGGACCAAGAACAAAACACAAAGACAGAAGTGACGTCTTAAAGTTCGTCACGTAGGTACCTACTAGGTAGTACTTACTCACCACTAATTCAACGTGGGTCATATTTTGAAGTACTGCAGTGTATACCACAGGAAGTGCAGGTGCGATCGCGATTAGGTTGATTCTTGCCGATTGGTCCGTGAGGGGAGCGTGGCCTGTGGAGGCAATTTTACTTGTGGCGGCACCTGTTTCCGAACTTGCTTTGCCTGTAGCGACTCAGATGAGTGCGATCGTGGTCTAGAAGGCCGGGACAAGCACCCCATCTTGACAGCCATCGGAGGGCATTGGTTGATCTATCATGGCACTCATGGCTTCGCTTCATGGCAGAGGCAAGAATCAGCAAGACTTTTCCTTATCATTTTCATCCAATTCCATTGACCGCAGATTTTCTCATGGCTCATTCCTGCCACGATTGTACCTGATCACATATTGTCGCCACCACCAATGTTGTCAGAATGAAATTCGGACAGACGTATCAGGCGGCGCTAGAGCGCGACGAATATCCTCCAGAATGGATAGAAAACGCCATATCATACAAGAAACTCAAGAAGTGTATTAAACGAGTGCAACAAGAACTACAGGGCCTTGGCCTCGACCCCGAAACTCTGAAGAAATTATGGCAGCATATCGACAGAGGGAGGCAGGATGCCGACAACAGTGCTTCTGGCCGTTATCTTCGTTACTCCTTAGACAAGGATGAGGCCGCGAGTTTTTCGCCAAAATTGACCATTGCCATCGATCCCAGAGACGGTTCGCCAATGGACGCTTGGCTCAGTCCAGCTACAAGACGTGCATTAAGGCAATTCGCCCAGAACCTCAAGGACGCTGGCGGTCAGCGCGACCCTGAAACACCATCGGAACTCGAAAGCCATGAAATGGAGACGATTTCGGATTGTACTTTGCCAGAACTTAGTGATAACGGATCGGCCGAGCACATTGAGACCGTCGAAGTACCCTTGACCTCTGACTCAGAGTTCTTTCAGATCCTGCGTAAGGAGTTAGCAAACTTAGAGAAGATACAGCAGAGTGAGCAGGAACGACTTCAGAGCGAAATCACCCGATTGGGCCGAGATTTGCGGGACCTCAAGACTTCCAAATCGAAAAGGTCGAAAGCTGAGATTCAAGCATGGCGAGAAATCTTCAAGCAGTACAACGACGCCCAAGTTTTCCTCTCATCACACGAGCAAGATGCAGGTGCTAGAGATGCAGCGAAGGCTCAACAGCAACTACAGCTGTTCACCACAAGCCTCAGTGCGGACCAAGGACGACTGAAGCTGGGCAGAGAGGCCAATGCCGCACTGGAGGATTTCATGCACATCAACATGAACCTGCTTCGGCTCATGAAGTTCCAGGAAATCAATCGCACAGCGCTGACAAAGATCATGAAGAAGTTCGACAAGCGGACGGCATTGCACGCGCAGTCAACGATTTCGAACGCCTTGCGAAGAAGTCCCTTCATGGCTCAAGACCTGGCTAAGGCCACATGCTTCACGATCTCCGAAGAGCTCCTACACATCATACCGCAAATCGATGACTACCTATGCCCCATCTGCTTCGCTCTATCGTACAAGCCGGTGCGGCTTCGATGCGGGCACGTCTTTTGTATCCGATGTCTCATTGTTATGCAGAGAGCGGAGCAGGACCACTGTCCACTCTGCCGTGGTGAAGTGGTCTTGGAAGCCACGGGTGGTAAGTCTTTTTGAACATGCACATCGGACGTTTTCACTAACCCGTATCCGCAGAAAATCTCGATGACAAGCTCATGACCTTTATGAAGAAAAACTTCAAAGCTGAAGTCAAGCAAAAGCAGAAAGAGAACGAGATCGCCGCGGGTATCGAACGTTGGGGCGCACAGTACGAAAGGGCGAAATGTATCGTCATGTAGAAAATGTCGTCGGGGGATCAGCCAGCAGAAGTCGGGTCGATAGCTTTGACACGGGACTATCGGTCTCCTCTCCAGAATGATACCCCCAGCAATTCTTGGGCTGGCACTTAGTTTTTGAGCGATAATAGTAATGGTAATTACAGTTCCAGCTTGCTGCATCACTATTGCAAACACCTACTTGACTCTGGAAGCTCTCAACAGTCAAGATATACTTGATTGAGTCGAATACATATCGACGCTACCTATAAACGTTGTTGCTAGACTTCGAAGTCATGGCACATGAGCATACGATATGTTACTCAGCAGGCGAAAAGTCTGGCTTGTCTGCTCGACCTGACAGGCTGGCCCGAACATCAATTGACCTTGATGATAGTTAGTGTTATCCTTGTATGGATGATCCGCTTGGGCGCGAATGCGCCCTGTGTTGTACCGAATCTCGGTATCCTTTGATAGTCTCGGATATTCGCTTAGTCCTAAGTACGCAATGCAAGCTTGTGTGATGGACTCATATTGCACCCATGTCGGCACTGGAGCGCTGCGAGCCAATTTCCCGGTAAGTAGTTGCTTCTATACTCTTCAGTCTCGCCCATGTCCTGTACTGCGGACTCGAGGTAGGAAGGAAATAGCTTGCTCGCATGCATACTCCCAGGCGCATGTATTTCAGCGCCAACCACCTCGTCGAAATATTGGGCAACGCTAAGGACGAGGGGAATGTCCCGTGACGTGACGATCGAAATTCGAATGTTGATAAGCTCGATCACTGCCACAAGTCAGTCTGCTCAGGTCAATCTGCTCAATAAGGTATCAACGGTCTGGCTGTCTCCATCACAACAATCGAGCTTTGATACCACCACTCCGTATACTTTGTGCTGTGCAATCTTATTTTTGACAGGCCCGTCCCACGAAACCAAAGAGTCAATGCAGATTAATCTGGAAGCGTGGGTGACTTGGGTAACGCGCCCGTGCTGGGCTCCAAGTCAAGGCGCGACAGAAACGGCATCACACGTGTCGCAGACAGCTGTGACACAAACACAACCGGCTCGTGCACGTGGTACTTGCTCTGACTGGATTTCTGTTTTGGTATCGCAAGCACGGAAGTGGCCTCAGTGGTGGCTGTTTCCTCCATGGTATGATGGTGTGTTGATCCAACGACGCATGGACATGGTCAAGTGGCACAGATTGATCACGGCTTGGTATGTTTGTATAAGCGGCTGGGCTCTTGCAATGCAGTATCCCCGCACGCCTGGCGCGTCTATTTAGTTTGAGTTTCAGGCTCCGACTGTGGATGATTAGGTTAATCTTCGAGATCAGGTACAGACGCAGGGCCAGATCTTGACGCAATTAAATCACCTTGCTTTCGTAGATTCTGACAACAGAATACTCGAAGATGTTACATGAAGTGCGTCAAATCCTTCCTGCTGCCATCAAAATCTGAGCTACAAGATTGTTCGCAAAGTCACAGTTGTCGTCGACCTCAAGGTTCGACTTCTTCACTTGGTGACTTGGGTCATTGTAGCGCCACTCGACCCCGGGATGTTGTCCGTACGCAGGAAGCCTATGACATGTTGTGCTCGGAAAAGCTATGGCCAAGGAACTCGCATTATTGCCGAGGATTTTCATTTATGTCAGGCAATCAATTGCTCAGCCAGACATCCCGCACCGAGGGCAAAGATGTGGAATCCCCGGTGCCCACCAGGTCAACATCAATGACATTAGGTGGTGTGGCGACTTGCCATGTCCATCTTGTAGTTTGTTGAACCCTTTCAACGTTTTGTGAGAGAATCTGAGAGGCGGCTCGATCCTGAAGCAACATCTTTGGCTCATGAATGAAGTGTTGTCAGGGCCAAGGGTGCGCAAAAAAAAACGTTGCATTTGATTCTTGACCTTTCTCATACAATCTTGGTGCGAGAGCCAAAAGTCAACTGCAATGTATTCTTTTTCGCACCTTTGAGCTTGCTCAACAAGTTTGAAATAATCCAACAATCAGTTATCGTATAAGCATGCATCGGCCCATCTGTTTTGCTGAGTGACATGTCAAGGACTAGTTCGCATTTCGAGCATGCCCTGCTGAGGAAAATAAGGTAGGCGGTGTCTCGGCTCATTAAGTTATCTGACATTAGATATCCGCATTCATGCTTCCCGTGTCTCAAGGTTAGTGGATCGGAGAAAAGCGGTTCACGTGTCTCAGTTTGGCGACGCTTCTAGATACCGCAGGCAGGTACCTCGGTCGGTAGGTACGCAAGTATCGTCTCCATAGGTAGCCAAGCTTAGACATAAAATACCTACCTACCTTAGCTGGGTAGGTAAATAACCTTGACTACTCGGGAAACGCCACAGGACTTACTTGGGGAAGCTGTTTCCAGGAAGGTTCTTATCATGACGATGAGCATATGATATCATGTGACAATGGCGCGTTGCGGGTTGACAGTCCATGATGCTCTGATTCTGGAGAGGAGAAACCCCGATATTATATACGACTTGGCTGCGTGATGATCTAGTTGATCCCCAAAATATCTCGAACCACATGGCAGCACGGTTGGCGGAGGTGGCGGACATGGCGGAGGTTGCGGAGGTGGGTAGTGAAGAGGAGGAGGCGAAGGCCCTTTGGGCACGAAAAGTCGAAGAAAAATAATTACTACCTACCTAGGTATCTACTGACTGCCTACTATTTGTTGGCCTCGGGCGATTTGCGACCTGTTGTCACCAAGATTTTTCATCATGACTCGATCATTCATACCTGCCTCAAGCACTGTCGATCATCAAGGTTTTCCGTTCGCTTTACAGGTGTTCGTGTGACCATGAGTCGCTCATTCATGGCGCTCTTGGGATTTGTCGTAAAGGTCAAGATCTGAAGCTGTGATCTGACTACGCGCAGCGCAGCGCTACTCATGCACCGGATAGAGTTTACCCAGCTTGAGCAGGGAATACCATGTAGGAATAACCGACCATTGACCCTACCTACAGATCTCCTGCAGGTGCACTAATGCCGGGCTCAGGAGCACTAAACCTTTAAGTTCAGATCTGGCAGCTGAGCAAATGCAAGAAAATTCCGTTTCAGCTGGCGATCGTGCTGGCACTGATCTATCTGCACCTACACTGAAGATGAACAGAGCAGGCCAGGCATGCAGTTGGTCGAACCTTGGGCCAATTGAGAGTTTCCAGAGTGATGGATGGAACGAGTTATCTTGGATGCACTGCATGAGGTTCCCTGTTCTTCGTTGTCCTTTATGAGAATAGATCCTCGCTCCCGCGCTGTGGCATTTTCGCCACATTCATCGAGCCGAGACCTATATGGTATTCCCATCTACAGCTCGACCGTTATACCAGGGTCACACAAAAGTCTACGCAGAGGATTGCGTGACAGGAATCAAGCGGTCGCTGTGCTTGGAAGAATTTTGTATCGCTCCAGCAAGTTGTGGCACATGTTGTGTAGAGAGCTCTTTCGTGATTCCAGGTGGTGAACGGCATGTCGGAGAAACCTTTGAGGTGTGGTAGAGGAAAGGCGCTTTATTGGTTGAAGAAACGTGCGACAGGTGGGACAACATGCATGACATTTTTGCGCCTACACCTTAGAAGGGTTTACAAGGCCGGGTGAACCGTGGAACCTGGATGAATAGATCTTTCATACGAGCTATACCAGACTCCCTGCCACGCCTCGCAGCTCAATTATCGTCCCGAAGAACAAGATCGGCCGTGTCTGGTCAAGGTCTCCCAGCCACGTATTATTATTGTCCAGGATTCTTCTTGGGCAGCGAAAAGCGAAATGCAACCACATGACCTCCAATGCCAGTACGTTGGAAATGTCTATGATGGTGAGGCGCTTGCTAACAGGATCTAGCTCCTTACCGCATGTACAATTACAGTACACGAGTGGGCGGCAAGGCGGGGGGGACGAGGTGGGGAGGAACTTGACTGTTTGGGGCAGTGGCAAGTGCAGGGCAATGACCGGCTAGAAGGCCATAGCTCCGTGATCCTCCTTGCTCAGCGGCGTCTACCAAGCCATGTCGGGAGTGTTGAACTAGAGGTCGAGGATGGCACAAGCACGACATGGACTCGGGCAACTATCAATCTGACGTTAGGACGCGATAACCTAACCCCACGCACTCGGTCCATGCTTCGCTGCTGACCTGTGATGGCAGTGGACATGTGAAGAGTGGATTGCTGCTCTGCTCGACACTCGTATTCGCAAGGTATCGGTGTTTCGTTCTGAAGGTTGATGATGTGTTGAGAAACATCGACGTCTCTAGCCGCCTTAGCTGCGTGACCCGCTACAAGTGCCTAGGAACGAAGGAGCGATAGAATGGACTAGAGATGGGGCGAGGATCATGTTGCCGCCACCGGATGGACATGATGGAGCAGTCACCAGTGGACCACACACCAGTGCACATCGCCGTACTTGTACAAGTACTCATACCCACAGTACATATTTGCAGGTCGTGCCAAAACTAGTGATAGCTTCTAGGCCCGGACGGGCAAGCGTGTGCGCAGAAACGTCCGAGTCCCACTGTCATCGACGGTTCTGACACTCTTGACACTTCCAATTCCTCCATGTCCGTCGCTCTTCGCCACCCGCGCCATCGTCCACCCCAGCGCCTCACTGACAGGCTACCGTGAATGTCGCTTGTCGCTCTTCACTCTCGGCCTCTCAAGACAGCCATCATGCATGTCTCTCAAACACAACTGCAAGGCCGTGCGGATCCCTGTTGCTACGTTACGCGTCCTCTCGAGCCATCTCACTTCCTCCATCTCCCGCCATAGCCACCAGTGGCATACTCGAGTGCTGTAGATCGGTTATCCAACATTTCTCCTACTGGCCGTGAACTGCTCGCTCGTCCGGCAGTCTATTTCACCCTAGTAGACAATATGGCTCTAGCGTTCGGCTGTAGCCGCGTCTTGCATGATGCATCAGGAAGCATGTCTCAGTTGAGTTGGTCACCACCGTGGGTTGTCTTTTACGCCTTTCTTTCTTCTAGTCAGCCTCCCAGCCAACGTCCATTGAACGTGCTATCATGCTATAATGGAGTCATCGATGCCTCAGCCGGCGTCATGATTCGCTAGCTCGTGCCCACGGCCCCGCAGAAACCTTGCAGTTATTGATCGAGAGGTAGGTATACGATTCCGCTTTTCCTTAGCCATTCATAGCATCCGAGTACTTGAAATATCACGATTCCCTCCTGCTCAGTGCGTTCTTTTCTCTCCCATTCACACTACCACATCCTTCATCATCCTACGAATCCGTCATCTACAAGACAGGTCTCTCGCTCATCACCAATCACTTCACCATCGTTCCAGAATACCCTCGTTGTAAACGGGCAAATATAAACTGTACATATCAAACAAGATGCAAGGCACAATCGCTCTTCTCGCCCTCGTTGGCGCCGCCGTGGCAAGCCCAATGCCCCAAGGCGTAAGCGAAGCCATCGCTCCCTCGGCTCCAGCCCCAGCTGGTTGCATGACCTCCCACGAAGGCACATTCCAGATCTCAGTCGTCAATGTCACAACATCTGCCAAGCGTGATCTCAAGACAGTAAGCCTCACTCTTCCCGTATGGTACGACAATACTAATTCCTACTTCAGAGACAACAGTCTGGCATCCTCACACTCACTCTTGAGGATTCAGTCCTAAAGGATCAAGCTGGCCGAACTGGCTACATCGCCTCCAACTTCCAGTACCAGTTTGACAGCCCACCACAGGCTGGTGCTCTGTTCACCTCTGGCTTTTCGCTTTGCGGCAACAACACTCTTGCTCTTGGTGGCTCAGCTATTTTCTACCAATGCTACAGCGGTGGCTTCTACAACCTGTACGATCGCAACTGGGCTGCGCAGTGCTCTCCAGTATACCTTGAGGCTGCGTCTGGTTCTCCCTCCGCTGCCACTGCCACTCAAGCCGCCGATGGCCAGCCAGCCGCCTCTACTGTCGCATCTGTAACCCAGCTGAGTGACGGTCAAGTATGTTTTGCCCTTGATGATGGTTTTGTGTACCCGGGCTAACAAAAACCTTTAGCCTCAGGCAACCTCTGTTGTTGTATCACAGCTTTCCGATGGTCAACCTCAGGCAACTTCTGTGATCGCTCCTGTTTCGCAGATTGCCGATGGTCAGCCACAGGCAGCCGCTACTACCGCAGCACCAGTTTCCCAGATTGCCGATGGTCAGCCACAGGCAGCTGCTACCACCGCTGCACCAGTTTCCCAGATTGCCGATGGTCAGCCACAGGCAGCTGCTACCACCGCAGCACCAGTTTCCCAGATTGCCGATGGTCAGCCACAGGTCGCTACCACCGCCGCAGCCGTCTCTCAATTGTCC
>Ga0210040_10010912_pt1 | contig 10360 bp, 9 predicted proteins | sample CryGeyCG12114_NA_FD_185462 | JGI IMG/M metagenome (GOLD analysis project Ga0210040, IMG submission 185462) | Groundwater microbial communities from aquifer - Crystal Geyser CG19_WC_8/21/14_NA (SPAdes) (version 2) | ecosystem: Environmental > Aquatic > Deep subsurface > Groundwater | place: USA...
GGGCCTGCTGGCCGCGGCCGTCCTGCTCGTCGCCGGCGACCTGCACGGCGGCGCGGTCGCGATCGGCGGCGCGCTCGCCGTCCTGCTCCTGCGCCGCGGGCCGCGCAGGCCCGTCGCGGCCCCTCGACGCGAAGCAGCCGGCTAGCGCGCGAGCGCGCTGCCCGACCTCCACTGCGCGTACGTCAGGTTCCAGTCCTGGCTGCCGGCGTCCGTGAGCGACGGCCCCACCGTGCTGCCGACCACGCGGACGACGTCGCCGCGTGTGGCGAGCCGGTAGAACCAGTCCGCGTCGGCGGGCGAGAGGTTGATGCAGCCGTGGCTGACGTTGGCCCGGCCCTGGCTGCTGACGGACCACGGCGCGCCGTGGGTGAACGTGCCGCTGTTGGTCAGGCGCACGGCGTCCTGCACCGCGGTCCGGTAGGCGGGGGTGCCCGGCGGGAGGTCCACGGTCGCGGAGTCCATGACCCGGTCCGCGAACTTCTCGAGCACGACGAAGGTGCCGTTGCGGGTCTCGAAGCCGGGCTTGCCCATGGACGCCTGGAGCACCCGCAGGACGCGGCCGTTGCGCGACACCGTCATGGTGTGCGCGGCCACGTCGACCACGCTCGTCACGGCGTCGCCCACCCGGTAGCTCGTCGTGCGGTCCGCCGCGCCCCAGCTGCCCCCCGGCACGCGCACGTGCGTCAGCGCCGCCGTGACCCGGACGGTCGTGCCCGCCGCCCACGGCTGCCGGCCGCGGTAGCGCAGCTCCGTCGGGCTGGTCCAGCGCCAGGACCCCTTGACGGCAGGGGTGGTCACCACGCGCAGGTGCCGCTCCACGTCCGCGCGGACCGCCGGGTCCTCGACCGGGGCGCCGAGCCGCACCTGCACGGCCTGTCCGACGCCGACGACCGCGTCGTCGCCCGGGCTCAGGGCCACGCTGTAGGTCCGCGCCGCCGCTCGCGTGCGCACGGACAGCGGGAGGGCGCGGTCGACGCCGGCGGCGTCGCGGACGTGCGCGGTGAGCGCGTACGTCGAGGCGGGGAACAGCGTGCTCGTCGAGGTCCACCTGCCGTCCGGGCCGATCGCGCCGGTCACCTGGGTGCCGTCGGGCCCGCTGCCCGTGACGGAGGTGAGCGCGCCGTCGGTGGCCGTGACCGCGAGCGGCCGGGCGTACGGCACGGCGCCGGCTGCCCCCCGGGCCTCGACGCTGACGGCGGGGGCGGGGGCGGCGACCTGCGCCCGCGCAGCGGGGAGGGCGCGGGCGGTCTGCTCGACGGGCAGGCCGGCGCAGGAGGTCGTCGCCACGACGACGGCGACCAGACCGGCCGCTGCCCCGAGCCCACGGACGGGCCGGCCGGACCTGCGCAGGACCGCCGATGCCGGACGAGGGGCGCGGCGGTCGGCCGGGGGGTGGTGGGCGGTGCTCACGTCGTCTCGCTCCCCCGGCGGCTGCCGGACGTCGTCCTGCCTCGGCCGGAGCAGGTCAGGGGACGGCGGGCTGCCGTCCTGCCCTGTCAGACGTGCGGGAGGCCCGGCAGGTTGCCCGGGTGCGACGAGGAGGTGCCGCCCGGGTCAGCCGGCCGGCTGGACGGTGCGCGCGAGGATGCCGAGCGTCGCGCGCAGGGCGGACTCCGGGACGACCGGGAAGATCCCGAGCGGCCGGTAGCGCGCCTCGATCTGGCTCCAGTCGTAGTACGAGGTCACCATGGTGCCCTCCTCGACCGGTGCCAGCCGGTACCCGTACAGGTGCCGGATCGGGGGCTGGACGGTGCCCGAGATCGTCCACTCGACCAGCCGGTCGGGCTCCAGCCCGGTGACGATCACCGTGACGTCGTAGCGCCCCATGGGCAGGTCGCCGAGGGCCTCGCGGTCCATGTGGACGACGAAGGTGTCGCCGACCGCCTCGACCCGCTCCCCGTCCGCGGACATGAGCATCCCGGAGCTGTCGATCCGGACGTGCCCGCGCGGGTCGGTGAGGACGGCGAACACCTCCGCCGCGGGCGCCCGCACGAGGCGGGAGACCTCGAAGCGCTCGGGCGTCGGCGGATCTGCGTCGGGGCGTGCGTCGTCGGGCATGGCTGCAGGATGCCTGCCGCCGGGGCCCGACGTGGCGCCGACGTCTCGCAGGCCGCGGCTGTGCGCTGCCGCCGTGCGGCGCTACCTTGCTCGCGTGGTGGACCGGGGCCTGCTGGCGTGGCTGCTGGACGGCGACCCGAGCCTGCGGTGGCAGGTCGAGCGCGACCTCGGGCACGAGCCCGGACAGGTCTGGCAGGCCACCCGGGCCCGCGTCGCGACGGAAGGCCTCGGTGCGCAGCTGCTGACGGAGCAGGACCCCGACGGGCAGTGGGCGGGCGGCGCCTACTTCCCGGCCGACGCCGGGCCGGACGAGCCGGGCCAGCCCTGGACGGCGACCACCTGGTCGCTGAACGCGCTGCGCGAGTGGGGCGTCCCGGCGAGCGCGCTGCGCCCTGACACCGCGGGGCTGCTGGAGCGCCACGCGCGCTGGGAGTACGACGACCTCCCGTACTGGGGCGGTGAGGTCGACGTCTGCATCAACGGCTTCACCCTCGCCAACGGGGCCTGGCTCGGGGCCGACGTCTCCGGGATCGGCGACTGGCTGGTCGCACACCAGCTCGCCGACGGCGGGTGGAACTGCCTGTGGGTCGAGGGCGCGCAGCGGTCCTCGTTCCACTCGACGCTGAACGCCCTGGTCGGCATCCTCGACCACGAGGTCCGCACGGGAGGCTCCCCGGCGCTGCGCGCGGCGCGGCACCGCGGGCAGGAGTACCTGCTGGAGCGCGGGCTCGTGCGGCGGCTGGGCACCGGGGAGCTCCACGTCCCCTGGGCGACGCACTTCGCCTACCCCTACCGGTGGTACTACAGCGTGCTCCGGGCCGCGGACCACGTGCGCGCGGCAGCCCTGCACGACGGCCGGCAGCCCGATCGCCGGATGGCCGAGGCCGTGGAGCTGGTCCGGGCCGCCCGCGACCCGGACGGGACGTGGCACCAGGAGCTGCGCCACGAGGGCAGGACGTGGGCAGAGGTCGACAGCGGACCCGGGGAGGCCTCCCGGTGGCTCACCTTCCACGCGCTGCGGGTGCTCGCCTGGTGGGACGCGGAGCAGCCCGGCGGGTCCTGACGCGCCTCGGGACCGAGCACGTCTGCGCGTCCTATGTCGCACGGGGCGCCAGGACGCGGGACGCACTGCCGTCGGGTCGCCAGCCTCACGACGCCGGCCCCGCCGGCGCAGCGGTCGAGCTGCGTCGCTGCGAGGGACAGCAGCCGGTCGACCTCCGCCTGCTGATCGCCGCCGGCTGATCGGCGCCCGCGAGGTCGACGTGCACGCGGTCGCTGCCGGTCCGCTCGTGCGGCCGCCTGCACGCGCCCTGCCGTGTCACCCGGTTGTCCGACCAGGCGACGCTGCGCGACACGCTGGCCGAGCAGCGGGACGGGCTCGCGCAGGAGCTGGACACGCAGGGCGGCGGGCGGGACCGGGGCGGTGCGAGCGGGAGGAGGCCGCCGGCCTCGTGGAGCGGCACCACGCAGCGTGGGAGCGGGACCACGCCGTGGGTGACCGGGACGGCGCCGCGCAGGACCGGGCGGCCGGTCGCGCGACCGCGAGCACGCCCGCGTTGTCGAGCAGCAGGGCCATCGGGAAGGCCCAGGGCGTCCTCATGGCAAGCAGGACGTGATCGCGGAGACGGCCTTCGGCCTGCTCCGCTCTGCCTCGCAGCGCAGCAACGTCAGGCTCCGGGACGTCGCCGCCCAGGCCGTCAGCCGCTCCTGCGGCCCCCCGGCTCCCTGAGTCGCCCGCCGCCACGAGCCCCGGCTGTCGCCGGGATCCCGCAGCAGCCCTGCCGGGTGCAGGTCACCGGCTCCTGGTGACGGGCTCGACGTCGCGCAGCAGCTGACGGACGATGTGCTCGACCGGCAGCACCTGACTCCGGCTCAGGGCCTGGATCTGGTCGAGCGCCTCGGCGGCGCTCACGCGGCTGCGCCCCATGATCAGGCCCACGGCCTGGTGGATCTCGGCCTGGTGGGTCAGCGCTTCGCGCAGGGCGGCCACGACGCCACCCGGCGCGTCGGGGCCCTCGTGCGGCGGTATCTGACCGGACGGTCGGCCGACCGCATCCGGAGCGGGCGGGACGGGCTCGCCGTGCAGCAGGGTGCCGTCGCGGCCCTGGGCCTTGACCAGGTACAGCGCCGCGTCGGCCTGCGCGAGCATCTGCGCGGCGTTCGACGCGTGGTGCGGCCACAGGCTGACGCCGATCGAGACGCCCGTCGTCAGCGGTCCGGCGGCGCCGTCGAGGCGGAAGGGCTTGCGCAGCTCCGTACGGAGCTTGTCGGCGGTCTCCCGTCCTGCCTGGGCAGCGGCCTGGAAGGGTCCGGGCAGGCCGGACAGGACGAGCAGGAACTCGTCGCCGCCCTGGCGCACGAGCAGGTCACCGATGCGGACGTGCTCGCGCAGGCGCTGGGCGATCGCGACGAGCAGCTGGTCGCCCGTGTCGTGGCCGTACGTGTCGTTGACGTGCTTGAAGCCGTCGAGGTCGAGGTAGAGCAGCGCCACGGTGCTGCCCGTGCGACCCGCCCGACCGATCTCGGCGGGCAGGTGCTCGGTGAGCGAGCGCCGGTTCGCCAGGCCGGTGAGCGCGTCGTGGTAGGCGAGGTAGGCGACCTGCCGCTCGGCGTCGATCCGGTCGGTGACGTCGTTCTGCGTGCCGATCCAGTGCGTGATCACGTCGTGCCCGTCCCGGATCGGGACGAGGTTCATCTCGTTCCATCAGAGCGTGCCGTCGGGTCGCTGGTTGCGCAGCGTGGCGCGCACCTCGCGTCCCGCGCGTATCCCGGCACCCAGCGTGGTGACGGTCTCGGGGTCGGTGTCCGCGCTCTGCAGGAACCGGGCGTTGCGGCCGACCAGCTCCGCGGCCGGATAGCCGGTGAGCTGCTCGAACGCGGGGTTGACGTACACCAGGGGCAGGTCCGGCAGCATGGCGTCCGCGATCGCCAGGCCGTTGGAGGACGCGGCGAGCGCGGACCCGAGCAGACCGGTCAGCTCACGCTCGACACCGCCCTGCAGGTGCGCCAGCGGGGCCGGCAGCTGGCCCAGCTGACCCTCCAGCTGCGCGAGCGCCGGCCCGGGTCGGGGGGGCACCGGCACCGAGGCCCGCGCAGCAGACGGGCGGAGCGGGCCCGGTCGGCTCGGCCGCGTCCCCGAGGTCCGTGCCGCCGCGGCCTCGGGCACAGCGAGCGCCGGGCTGGCGAGGTCGGGCAGGCGGCGCAGGAGGGGTTCGGCGGCGGCGAGGATCTGGTCGCGGTCGTACGTGACGGTGTAGTCGAAGCGGCGCTCGGACTCCGGGCCGGAGTCCCCGAGGTCGTGGGAGAGCAGCGCGCCGGCGAAGTGCGGGCCGAGGACGAGGACGTCCCACTCAGCGCACAGGGGGTCGGAGGGGTCCAGGTCGACGCCGCGCAGGCCGGGGGCCGGACGGGCGGGCACCTGCTGGCCGTACACGCCGACGAGGGTGGCGCCGCGGGCGAGGTCGGCGTAGCGGCGCAGGGTCGCCGGTGGGAAGTAGCGGGCACGCTCGAACGTCGCCAGGAGCACGGCCGGTTCACCGAGCGCGACGACCTGCCGCTCCAGCCAGCGGCTGACCGCGAGCAGCAGCGGCTTGGTGGCGCGCAGGACGGGGGTGCCGCCGTGCAGCCCTTGCCACGGTGTGCGGGCCCGGCGCGGGGTACCGAGGGCAGGCCATCGGTACCTGGCAGTGGCTGCCGTGGAGGGCAGCGCCGCCGGCCGTCCCAGCAGGTGGCCCTGACCGAGCGAGGCCCCCATGGAACGGGCCAGCTCGGCGTGCGCGGGCGTCTCGATGCCCTCGGCGAGCACGACCGCACCCGTCTGCGCGGCCTGCACGGCGACGGCGCTGACGACCTCGGCGGCCTGCACGGTGGTGCGGCCCTGGACCATCCGCAGGTCCAGCTTGATCACGTCGGGGCGCAGGAACGGCATCAGCGACAGCGACGCCGCCTGTACCCCGACGTCGTCCAGGGCGATCCGCCAGCCCGCCTGGCGGGCCGCGTCGACCATGGCCAGCAGCGGGCCCGGTCGGTGCGCCAGAGCCCGCTCGGTCACCTCGAGCACGCGGACCAGCGCGGGGCTCGCACCCGCCTCCGCCTGCCGGTAGGCGGGCGGCGCGGCGGTGCCGGCCGCAGCCGGGTCGGTGTTGACGAACAAGGCCGAGTCCGCCGGCAGGAGGTGCGCCCCCTGCAGGGCCGCGAGGCGGCAGGCCCAGTCCAGCTCAGCCAGCCGGCCCTGGGCACTGGCCCGGCTGAAGAGCCCCGCCGGCGTCTGCGGGCTGCCGGAGACGGTGTCGCGCGCCAGGGCCTCGTGCCCGACCACTTCGCCGCTGAGCAGGTCCACGACGGGCTGGTAGTGCATCTGGAGAGGGAAGCGCCGCCGGTCCGCGCGGCCCTGCTGGTCGCCCCTGCGTGCGGGCACGCACATCTCCTGTCGCTGACCACCACGCCCGTCCGAGCAGGTGGTGCCGCCTCCGCGGTCTTCCGGCCTCGTGAGTAGCACATCGTGAAGTTGCTGCAGCGCAGTGTGCACACTCTCACGCCGGGAGGGACAGCGGGGACCGCGTCCCGGAGCCGACGCCACCCCTCGAGCAGGCACCCGGGAACCGTGTCGCGGCTGTGGCCCACGTCGCGGCGGCACGACGACCTCGGGCACGAGGACCTCGGGCACGACGACCTCGGGCACGACGACCTCGGGTACGACGACCTCGCGGTGCGCCGCGGGCGCCGGCCTCAGGTCGTCGGGGAGCGCAGCTGCCGGACGTGCTCGAGCAGCCGGCTGCTCCCCAGCTGCCGGGCCACCACCTGCTGCGCCAGGTCGGTCAGGCCGAGGTCGTGGTCGCGGGCATAGCGACGCAGGACGCGGAAGGCGTCCGGCATGTCCAGGCCACCCTGTTGGGCGAGGACGCCCTTCGCCTGCTCGATCACCACGCGACTGGTCAGCGCCGCCTGCAGCTGCGCGTTGACGGCAATCCGATCGGTGACAGCGCGGTCCTGCACCAGCGCGATGGAGGCGACGTCGGCCAGCGCCTGCCCCAGGGTCAGGTCCGCCTCGTTGAGCGCTCCTGCCGTCGTCCCGAACAGGCCGAGCGTGCCGAGCCTGACCTGGGCCAGGCGCATCGGCAGGGCGTGGACGCTGGCGAAGCCGGCCCGGCTCGCTGCCGGTGCGAACGACGGCCAGCGGGCGGTGGCCTGCTGCAGGTCCGCGACGCTGACGGCCTCGCCGCGGCGGTAGCTGTCCAGGCAGGGACCCTGGTCCCGCTGCACCTGGAAGACCTCGAGCTCCCGCGTGCTCTCCGAGGACGCGGCCATCACGTGCAGGACCCCGCGCTGGTCGGCGAGCAGCAGCCCGGCAGAGGCCACGTCCAGCAGTCCGGCGCACTCCGCGACGAGGTCGCTGAGCAGGTCCACGACATCGGCCCCGCGAGCCAGGCCACCCGCCAGGGTGACGAAGGCCCGGGTGACGTCGCCCTCCGTGCGGCTCACCGCTGGCGCCCGTCCGGCGCCTGCGGATCCCGCCCGTCCCGCTCCAGCCAGTCCGGGGAGTCCAGCGCCACCTGCCGCTCGACGATCCGCCACGCGAGCTCGCCGGCGGTCAGGCCACGGGCATAGGCCTGGGCGCGCAGCCGGACGAGGGCCTGGACCGGGTCCACGTCGAGCGCCCCCATGATCATGCCGGTCGCCTGGTAGACCTCGACCCGCTCCAGGGACGCGAGCTGGCCCCACGCGTCCTCGTCCGGAGCGGCCGCCGTGGCGGTCGCCGCGGCGTGCTCGGAGATCACGTCCAGCAGCGGCAGCGCCGCGAGCTCGGCGGCCAGCAGCCCGCCCGCCAGCGCCTGCGTCGTGAGCGCTCCGGACCGGGCCCGGTACAGGTCGAGCGCGCCCACACGCTGGCGCGACAGCGACACGGGCAGAGCGAACACGGCCCGGACGCCCGCGTCGAGGGCGCCCCTGGTGAATCCCGGCCAGCGAAGCTCGACCGGGTCCTCCAGGTCGGCCACCAGGACCGGCCTCCCGCTGGCCACGGCGTCCAGGCACGGACCCTCACCCGCGGTGAACTGGAGCGCGTCGATCCGGCGGCCCAGCGCGGTGCTGGCACCCAGCGTGCCCCGGTTGGTGCCGTCCAGGGTCAGTGAGAGGGACGCCTCGTCGACCTCCAGCAGCTCCACGCACGCGGAGCACAGCCGGTCGACCGCACCCACCGCGCTGTCGGCACCGGACACGGCCGCGTCCAGCTCGGCGTGCAGTCGCTCCTGTGTGGTCACTCGCCTCCGCCCGCTCCGCCTCGCCTGGTGGGAAGTCTGCCACCCGCTCCCGGCAGGTGCCGGACGCCGGACCTGCAGGTTCTGCGACGCGGCAGGCCTGCATCCCTTGCAGGAGACGGCCAGGGCAGCCCAGGACGCCGGCGTCCGCCTGGCGTTCCGAGGCATGTCCCGGCAGCTGTGCTGACGTGAGTGCCGGCGCCCGCTGCGGGGGTAGGTCCGCACCGTGTGCAACGCGGCGCCGGACGTTGTCCAGGAACTCCTGTGCGACGAGAGCGCGCCCGGCACGGCCCGGGCGCTGCTGACCCGTTCGCTCTGCCCCGAGCACCAGGTCCACGCCGACGACGGCCTGCTGCTCGTGTCAGAGCTGGTGACGAACGCGGTGGTCCACGCGGGGCCGCCGCTGCTCGTGTCCGTCGAGTGCACCGGCAGGGGCACCCGGATCGGCGTCCACGACGGGAGCAAGCAGGTCAGCGACGTCGACCCGCCGGAGCTCGAGGACCTGCGCGGGTGGGACGCCGGCGTCGACGAGGCCCTGCCGGACATCGCCGAGCACGGTCGCGGGCTGGTCTTCATGGCGATGCTGACCGACGAGTGGCACGTCACCTTGGACGACGACGGCAAGTGGATCTTCTTCGACCTCGGCCTCGTGGACCGTCCCGCGGCTGTCTGAGCCGACGGGCGGCTAGCGTCGCAGCGTGGACCGACGGCGTGTCACCCCGGTGCCCGGCGGGCCGCTGCTCGTCGACGGACCCGTCGAGGTCCAGATGCCCGACGGCACCCTCGTGGTCTGCGACCGTCCGGTCGTGGCGCTGTGCACCTGCCGCCGCAGCCGGCGTTCGCCGTTCTGCGACACCAGCCACCGCACGAAGGTGCGGCCGGACTCCTAGCGCGCCACCGACGGCAGCTGCGGACCGGGGTCCTCGAGGGGCTGCCGCAGGGAGCTGGCTCCGGTGCTCCACGCGCCGAGCACGTGCTCGGCGAAGCGGTCCTCGAGCAGCAGGCCCGCCTCGATGCCGAGCACGACGTCGGCGGCCAGGTGCGGCTCGCGGCGCAGGAGGTCACGCAGCCCGGCTCGCAGGACCTGCTCGTGCACGGCGTCCGCCTCCACGTGCTCGTCGTAGAAGCGCTGCCCGTCCGCGCCGTCGGACAGCCGGTCGAAGGCCGACGACAGCCGGCGGGAGCCGGGCGAGGACGTCACCTCGATCATGACGAACTGGCCGACGGCGGCGCCCCGCAGCGAGCGGTGCAGGCCGAGCAGCGACATCAGGTTGACGGGTGCGAGGGTGGCGGCCGGGGCCCCGTCGACGTGCGCGCCGTAGCCGTCGTCGAGGTCCAGCTCGCGCATCATCGTGGCGAACAGGGCGGCGTGCATCCGCTCGACCCGGCCCGCGCCGTACTCGTCGTGCTGCACGGACACCACTGCTGCCTTGAGCTGGCCCTCCAGGCGCGGCACGACGAACGCCTGCGGGTCGGCCTCCTTGAGGTGGTAGACGGAACGGTGAGCGACGTACTCCCGCAGCTGCCACCGCTCGCCGTCGCCGGCCAGGTGCCACGAGGGGCCGGTGCCCGACGTGGGCTCGAGCAGCAGCGGCGCCAGCGCCCCCTCGACGTCGTCGCTGCCCGAGGTGTCGCGGCGCATCGCGTCGAGGAACGGCCGTTCCAGCCGCGCGCGCAGGCGGAGCAGGTCGGGGTCCCACTCGAGCGCGTCCTCCACGCCCGGCTGCGCCCGGTAGTGCAGCTCGTAGCCCAGGTGCAGGGCGAGCTGCAGGTCCTCGCCGTACGGGTCGACGTCACCCGGCGGCACGGGCAGGCGGTCCGCCGGGCGGGCACCGACCAGCACCTCGAGCAGCGCCTCGCTCAGCGGGCCGCGGGCGCGGGGAAGCGGGGCGGCGGCGGAGGTGCTCGGGGGGTGGGGCAGCACGGCGGTCACCTGACGAGTCTGCCCGCGCGGCACGCCCCGACCCGCCCGTCAGGCCCGCACGTCGCCGCTGCTCAGCCCGCCCGCCCGTCAGGCCCGCACGTCGCCGCTGCTCAGCCCGCCC